>JAEEGL011273473.1_pt1 | contig 189849 bp, 162 predicted proteins | sample 9134231 | NCBI WGS metagenome assembly JAEEGL01 (sample SAMN16246548, study PRJNA631951) | gut metagenome | biome: gut microbiome; feature: rumen; material: fiber-attached | host: Bos | place: Iran: Karaj | collected 2018-10 | reverse complement strand
GGTACTCTTAAAGATGTATCTCTAACTTCTCTAGCTTTTTCACCAAAGATAGCACGAAGCAATCTTTCTTCTGCAGTTAATTCTGTTTCTCCTTTTGGAGTAACTTTACCAACTAATATATCTCCTGGTTTAACTTCAGCACCAATTCTAATAATACCGTTTTCATCCAAATCACGAAGTGAATCTTCACCAACATTTGGAATATCACGAGTTATTTCTTCTGGTCCTAATTTTGTATCACGGCATTCACAATCATAGTCTTCAATATGAATAGATGTTAAAACATCTTCTTTTACTAATCTTTCATTTAGCAAAATAGCATCCTCATAGTTGTAACCTTCCCAAGTAGTGAAAGCAATAAGTAAGTTTTTACCTAAACTCATTTCACCATTTTTAGTTGCAGGTCCATCTGCGATTATATCTCCACGTTTAATTGTTTCGCCTTCTTTTACGATAGGTCTTTGATTAATACATGTAGCACCATTTGTTCTTTTAAATTTTCTTAAATGATAAGTATGTTTTTCTCCTTGTTTATCAGTAATGTCTATTTCATCACCAACAACTCTTGTTACAACTCCATCATGATCAGAAACAACAACTATTCCTGAATCTTTTGCAGCTCTATATTCTATACCTGTTCCTACCATTGGAGCTTCTGTAAGCATAAGTGGAACTGCTTGACGTTGCATGTTTGCACCCATTAATGCACGGTTTGCATCATCATGCTCTAAGAAAGGAATCATAGCAGCAGCAACAGATACTAATTGTTTTGGAGAAACGTCCATGTAATCAACATCTTCTGCTGGTACTTCTTTAATATCATTTAAATATCTAACTCTTATTCTTTCATTTACAAATTTATTATTTTTATCTAATGGCTCTGATGCTTGACAAATGTTGTTTCCATCTTCTTCATCAGCAGTCATGTATTCGATTTCATCTGTAACTTTTCCAGTCTTTTTATCAACTTTTCTATATGGAGTTTCAACAAATCCATATTCATTAATAATACAGAATGTAGTTAAAGCTGAAATTAATCCAATGTTTGGTCCTTCTGGAGACTCTATTGGACATAGTCTACCATAATGAGTATAGTGAATATCACGAACTTCGAAACCAGCTCTTTCTCTTGATAAACCACCAGGACCTAATGCTGAAATTCTTCTTTTATGTGTTAATTCTGATAATGGATTACATTGATCCATAAATTGTGATAATTGAGAACTTCCAAAGAATTCTCTAATTGAAGATGTAATAGGCTTAGTATTAATTAATGTTTGAGGAGTAATTACATCTAAATCTTGAATTGTCATTCTTTCACGAACAACTCTTTCTAGTCTGGTTAAACCAATTCTAAATTGATTTTGTAAAAGCTCTCCAACACATCTAATACGTCTGTTTCCTAAATGGTCTATATCATCTTTCTTTCCTAATCCGTGGTCTAAATTTAATAAATAGTTAATTGAAGCTAAAATATCTTCTGTTACAACATGTTTTGGAACTAATTCAAAACGTCTTTCAAAAATAACTCGTTTTAAATCTTTTGAATCTGTATGTTCCAATATATTTTTTAATACTTCGTAATTAACATCAACTTTAATTTTTGCATATTCTGCAATTTTTGGATCAACATATTCTTTGATGTCAACAGTTCCATTACCAATAACTTTAACGGCTGTTCCTTCAACATCAACAAATACTACATTGATACCACTATTTTGAATAGCTCTTGCTTGTTCTTTTGAAATTTTTTCATCTTTTTCTACTAATACCTCTCCAGTTTCTGGATGAACTATAGTTTCACAAGATATTTGACCAGCAATTCTTGAAGCTAAACTTAATTTTTTATTATATTTATATCTACCAACTTTTGATAAGTCATAACGTCTACTATCAAAAAATAATCCGTCAAATAAATTTCTAGCAGCATCTACTGTTGGAAGTTCACCTGGTCTTAATTTTTTGTAGATTTCAATTAAAGCTTCATCTGCTGTTTTAATAGGATCTTTAGCTATAGTTGATAAGATTTTATCTTCTTCTCCAAAGAATTCTATAATTTTTTCGTCTGTGTCTAGTCCAATTGCTCTTAATAGAGAAGTTACTGGTATTTTTCTAGTTCTATCAATTCTAGCATAGAATACGTCATTACTATCTGTTTCATACTCTATCCATGCACCACGAATTGGCATAACTGTTGAAGTATAAATCTTTTTACCAGTTTTGTCATAAGTCCAATCATAGTAACAACCTGGGCTACGTACTAATTGGCTAACAACAACTCTTTCTGCACCATTAATAACAAAAGTTCCGCTATCTGTCATAACTGGGAAATCACCTAAATAGATTTCTTGTTCCTTAATTTCACCAGTTTCTCTGTTGATTAATCTTACTTTTACATGTAATCTTGTTGAATAAGTTGCATCTCTTTCTTTTGCTTCTTCCAATGTGTACTTTGTTTTTTCTTCCATGTAATAATCAAAGAATTCTAATACAAGGTTACCTGTATAGTCGATAATAGGAGAAATATCTTCTAATACTTCGCCTAGACCTTCTTTGATAAACCAGTCGTAAGAGTCTTTTTGCACTTGAATCAAATTTGGGATATCTACACTATCACCAATTTTGGCAAAAGTCTTACGTACGCACTTTTCGTGCACAACATCTTTAACGTTTACGTTTACCTTTTTCAAAATAAAACACCCTTTACCCTTTATTTAATTTTAGCAGGATTATTGTTTCTTTTGAGAGTCCCTCTTGCGATTGATTGTTATTATACTTATTTTAAGTCCCTGCCACAAAACCTAAAATAAATATAGTTCCAATCAAACCAATTCCTCTGCTCAAAAGTGTTTAGACTAAAACTTGTTTGTAAGAATTAAAAATTCTAAATTAGTATAGCAAAAATTGCCGATAAAGTCAAGCTTTTTCGGCAATTTTATTACATTTTTATTACATTTTTTGAATTTTTAAAAAACTTTATATTATTTTATTGTAACAATGTTTGGAGATGTACTATCCGAAAGAATTTTTACACCTTTACTTTCTAGCATCTCAACTATTTTATCAACTGTATACCAAGAAATATTGTTAACATTATTTTTTATGCTATCAGGAGCACATATAAATGCAACTTCTGGTGAAACTAAATCATAAAAATCTTCTGAAAACCAGTTATTTCCATGATGTCCAACCTGTAAATAATCTGAATCTAACTCTTTAGAATGATTTTCAATTATTTTATTACAAATTTCTATAGATTGTGTATCTCCACAAAACAAAATACTCTGTTTTTGCCCGCTTAATTTGAAGACTAATGAACCATTATTAAGCAAATTAGTACTATTCTCTCCTACCCAATCAGAATATGCCCATAAAACATTCATTTTAAGCCCAATAAGATTATCTATTCTATCCCCTTCTGATAATAATTCTATATTCTCCATATCTAAACTTGAAAAATATAAATATTGTTCCCATTCACCTTCCCAAGGTGCTTTTTCTTTAGCGAGTTCAAAATCAGGATAATTTGTAGTATATATTTTCTTAATATCAATATCATTATGATTTTTTAATACATTGACTAAAACACCTGCATGATCTGAATCTAAATGTGTAATAATCCATGCATCTACTTTATTATTATGTTTTTGAATAACAGATTGTAAATTTAAGAAATTATAATCAGAATTTTCATAACCTCCATCTACAATAATTAATCCATCTTTATTTCCTTCAATTGTAAAACACATCATTTGATTATCATTATTACTACCAAATTGTGTTATTTTCCAACTAGTATTTTCATTTTCATTAATCAAATTATTAACTACAGAATTATTTTTTTTATTAATATTTATTACAAAATAACTTCCTATTATTAATGCAATAATTAATATAATTATTAAAAATTTTTTCTTCATATTTCACCTCAAAAAATAAGCTCTTATTATTATTTATTAAGAGCTTATTCTAAAATTCACTTTAAAATTATTTTTTAGTTTTTACTTTTTCTAACTGTTCCTTTTCTTTATTTTTTTCAGCGATAAAATCAAATACAAATACTTTTAATAATGCTATTAATGGTACAGCTAAAAACATGCCTAACACCCCAAAATAGGCTCCAAAAAATGTTACTGAGAAAATAATTAATATTCTACTTAATTGTAATGAATTTCCTAAAATTTTAGGATTAATAATATTTGCATCTATTTGCTGTAAAATTATAATTACTAAAGCAAGCCATAATGCTTTTGCAAGCCCTCCTGTAAAAATTGTAATTATTATCGCTATTCCGTACAGCAACTATAGCTCCAAAATATGGAATAATGTTAAATAAGCCTATCAAGAATCCAAGTAAAGTAGCATATTTTACTTTCATTATTAACATTGCAATTGTTGTAATTATTCCAATAACAAAGGCATCAAAAATCTGAGCTGAAATGAATTTATAAAAAATATGTCCAGTTTCTTTATAATATCTTGCAATTCTCTTATATGTTTCTTTTGAACATATAGCTTTAAATAAATTTTTCAAAAAATTCTTTATGTCACTACGCTCAATTAATGCATAAAATGAAATAATTAAGGTAATGAAAATATCAAATATTACTCCTGCGACATTTGTTATTCCTTTAATATATTTACTTATGTTGTTGAAATCTAGCCATTTTACTATAGTTTCAGAAATATTAATCTCTTCTAATTTTTTAACATAACTTACAGCATCTATTTTGGTTAAGATTGAGTCTTCTGGTAAAGAACCTAAATACTCAATAACTTTATTATAATAATTTGGCAAACTATGTGCTAAATCTTTAATACTTTCTGTAAGTAGAGGTATTATTAATTTAAACAAAAATACAATAAAAAATATTACTATTATATATACTGTTATAATACTTAATTTTCTTGCTCTATTTCTTATAAATTTAGGCTTTGTATTTTCAAATACTTTTTCTACTTTCCTACATGGATAGTAAAGCATATAAGCTAACATAATACCTAATCCAAAAGGCATTAATAAAGTAATTAATGCTCCGAACCAGCTAAAAACAATACCAAAACTATCAATTGTTTTATATACAGTAATTATGGCAACTGCAAAAATAAACCATGCTACATACTTTCTCCAAGCTTTATCTCTCATTTTAACTCCTTTCAAGAAAAAATAAAAATTATAAATTTTTGAGCATCATTTTGACTTCGATTTCATCTTCGTCAAAAGATTCACGCTACACTAAAGCTCCGCCATGTCAACCTGTTTCACATCTTGTCCTTGGTTGACAAGCAAAATTTATTCACTTTGCTCATAAATTTTTCATGTCAACCTCAACCGGGCAATGATCACTTCCATAAATTTGAGGATGAATTTTAGCTTCTACTATATTTTCTTTTAATTTTTCTGAAACAATAAAATAATCTATTCTCCAACCTACATTTTTTTCACGAGCATGGCCCATATATGACCACCAACTGTAGGAGTCGGTTTGATTTGGGTATAAAAATCTAAAAGAATCTACGAATCCAGAATTCAATAAATTTGTCATTTGATTTCTTTCTTCATCTGTAAACCCAGCATTTCCTCTATTGGATTTTGGATTTTTTAAATCAATTTCTTCGTGTGCTACATTTAAATCTCCACAAAGAATTACTGGCTTTATTTTATCCAAATTTATCAAATATTTTCTAAAGTCATCTTCCCATTTCATTCTATATTCTAATCTAGTAAGTTCTCTTTGCGCATTAGGAGTGTAACAATTAACTAAATAAAACTTTTCAAATTCAAGTGTTATTACTCGCCCTTCTGTATCATGTTCATCTATTCCAATCCCATAAGTAACTTTTTGTGGCTCAATTTTTGTAAAAATCGCTGTTCCAGAATATCCTTTTCTAATAGCACTATTAAAAAATTGTTTATAGCCTTCAAAAGAAATATCAAGTTGTCCTTCCTGCATTTTTGTTTCTTGTATACAAAAAATGTCTGCATTTAATTCATTAAAATACTCTTTAAACCCTTTATTTACTACAGCTCTTAAACCATTTACGTTCCATGAAATAAGCTTCACTTTTAGCCACTACTCCTATCATATCTATTTATACATAATAATTATAATTTAAACATTAAAAAATATCAACATTTAGGACAGATAATTTTTAATAAAATGCATTTTTTATATGATTAATTAATGGTTTATTTTTAATATATATTTCAATAATATCAAAACGAATATATTTATTTTCTATCTTATTTTTGAATAAATAATAATTTGCTGTATTTAAAATATGCTTTTTCTTATAGTAATTGACAGATTCGGCTGGAAATCCATATTTTAATGAATATCTAGTTTTTATTTCTCCAAAAACTATTTCATTTTTATCTTTAAAAATTATATCAATTTCCCCACTTTTACAATTAAAATTTCTGCAAAGAACTTCATAGCCACGCTCTATTAAATAATTATAAGCCAATAATTCTCCATAGTTTCCTTTGTTTTTATTATCAGATTTTATACTTTTTAACATATCCGAACTCCTATAACTTGCTCAATTAAATCATCTAGTTCCATAAGACTAAGTAATTTTAAAGTACAAATCACCGAATTATCAGTTTTTAAGGATATTTCGTCTAAACTCATAGGCTCATCACTAAGTAAGTTATAAATCTTTCTATATTCTTTTTTCACTTGATTATTTTGAAAAATAATTTTTTTAGATCTTGATTTAAATTCTTCAAAATCATTGACAATATCTGATGCTGATAATACTAATTTTGCGCCTTTTTGAATTAATCTGTTTACACCTATTCCATTTTTGTTATCTAATCTTCCAGGAATTGCATAAACATTTTTTCCTTGCTCCCATGCAAACCTTGCTGTAATACTTGTACCACTTATTATTGCTGCTTCCACAACAAGAACACCTTTGGATAATCCACTTACAATTCTATTTCTTTTAGGGAAATTTTTTGATAAATAAGTTACATCATCATCATATTCTGTAATAACCAATCCACCTTCATTTAGAATTCTATTAAAGATTTCCACATTTTCCTCAGGATAAATGTGATTAAATCCTGTTCCCATCACAGCAATAGTCTTTCCACCATTGTTTAGTGTTTCTTCATGAGCTACTTTGTCTGCTCCGAATAGCCATTCCACTAATAATTACAATATTTCTTAATGCTAAGTCTTTTATAAATTTTTTCTCGATTCTTTTTCCATATTCAGTTATTTTTCTACTACCTATTACTGCAATTGCGGGTTCTTTTAATAATTCTAAATTACCTTTATAATATAGTTTTTCTGGAGGATTTTTTATATACTTCAAGCTTTCTGGATAATTATCACTTTTAATATCTATAAAATTTGTCATATTACACTACCTTTCTTATTATAATGAATTATTTCAACTTACCTTTTAAGAAACATATATATTCTTTGACAAGTTAAGAGAATTGAAACTTCCATTTGTTTAGAATGAATACTATTTTTAATGAATTTTAATATAAATTACATCCATAGAATGTTGATTTCGAGTAACGAGGAAAAGAATAATATGTGTTTCTAATAATTCTAGTATTAAATAAACCAAAATTATCTTTTATCTAAAGAGCGATATTGAATAGCCTCTAAAATGTGCTCTTCTCTAATATTTTCTGAATTGTCCAAATCAGCTATTGTTCTTGCTAATTTTAATATTCTTGAATATGATCTTGCACTTAATTTTAACTTTTCAAAATATTTATTCAATATAGTTTTACAGTTATTACTTAATATACAAAATCTTTCTAATAATTTTGAATTTAATTCACTATTGGAATAAATTCCATAGTCTTTATATCTATTAATTTGAATATATCTTGCTTTATTCACCCTTTCTCTTATTTGTTCTGAAGTTTCTTGTTTTTTATTTTCAAAATTATCAATTTTTACTTTTGGCACTTCTATATGCATATCAATCCTATCTAATAGAGGCCCGCTTATTCTATTTCTATAATCTAATATTTGTTTATCAGTGCATTTGCATTCTTTATCTTTATCTCCTAAATATCCACATGGACAAGGATTCATACTTGCAACCAGCATAAAATTACAAGGGTATAAATAAGAACCTTGAACTCTACTTATAAGAACGTTTTTATCCTCTAATGGCAATCTTAAAGCTTCTAAAGTCTGTTTTTTAAATTCAGGCAATTCGTCTAAAAACAAAACACCATTATGAGCTAAACTCACTTCTCCCGGTTTTGGAATTCTACCTCCTCCTATCAAACTAATATCTGAAATAGTATGATGTGGATTTCTAAAAGGTCTTGTTGTAACTAATCCTTCAACAGGTAATTTTCCAGAAATACTATATATTTTCGTTATTTCTAATGACTCTTCAAAAGTTAAATTTGGTAAAATTGTTAAAATTCTTTTAGCCATCATTGTTTTTCCGAGATCCGTGGTGAACCAATCATTAAGCAATTATGTCCGTCCGCTTACTGCAATTTCTAATGCTCTTTTTACGCTTTCTTGACCTTTTACTTCATCAAAATCAATATCATAATTATTGGCTAAATCGAGAATATTACTAGAATATGTTTCTTCTTTTTCTATAAAAACTTTTTTATTTAAAAAATTAATTAAATCTCTTAAATTATTTATTCCAATTATTTCTATCCCGCTTACAACTGCTGCTTCTTTTGAATTCTCTTTTGGAACAATTATAGTCTTTATCCCAAACTTTTTAGCTTCTAAACAAATAGGTAAAACTCCATTTACAGGATTTATTTTTCCATCTAAAGACAATTCACCTATAAAAATAGTGTTTTTAATGTCTATATTTCCAATTTCTCCTATTGATTTAAGCACTCCTACTGCAATAGATAGGTCAAAAATTGAACCTTCTTTCTTTATATTGGCTGGTGATAAATTAATAACATACTTTCTACTTGGCAGAAAAATTCCACAATTTTTAATAGCTGTTCTAACTCTTTCTTTTGATTCCTTAACACTAGTATCAGGTAATCCAATGATTTCCCAAGATGGAAGTCCTCCGAGAAATATCTATTTCAGTACTTACAAGTACACCTTCTAATCCTTGAAGCACAATAGATTTTACAATTGATAACATAAATCTCCTTTCCATAACAAATAAACCTAAATACAAATATCATTATTTAAATATTTAAGCTTTTTATTAAATTTCTTAGTTTTGATTATTTTGAGCGAAATGCCCTAAGAATTTTGAAAAAATTGTATTTGAATTCTAATACATTTTTATTTGAATGTCAATAATATAATTTTAATTATTTGTTGTCAGTATATTTTTTAGATGATATAATCAATTCAATAAATGTTAAGGAGAAAACTATGAAAGAACAAATACGGGAAAGAATTAATGTTTGCTAAAATAGATGATAAAATTAAATTTTGTACAACTAAAAACAAAATAACACACACAGATTTTTTTACTGAACCTGAAATAATTAAAATTAAAAAATATTTATCATCAATTAATTTTAAAAACTATTTTTTCTTTGGTGGATTTAATAATTCTGATAGAAAAATGCTCTTCTTCTATCCAGACAAACTTACTAATGAAATGGCTTTTTCAAATGTTGGCACATTCTTAAATATTATTAGAATAATATTACCAAATAACTTGATACGGAACTTTTGAACATCGTGATTATTTAAGCGCTATTATGAAATTTGGAATTGTTAGAGAAAAATTTGGTGACATTGTTGTATATAGTGAAGGCGCAGATATAGTTGTTCAAAAAGAAAATAGTCAATATTTTAAAGATAATTTAGAACAATTAATAAGATTTAGAAAATCAAAAATTGATATTCTAGATTTATCGCAAATTCATACAAAAGGAAAAAATATTGAAGAATTTTCTATAATAGTTAGTTCAATGCGTATAGACAGTTTTGTTTCTGAAATTGCTCATTGTTCAAGAAATAAAGCTGAAGAAATAATAAATCAAGAACGAGTTATGATTAATTATGAAGTTATTGTAAGAAATTCTAAAACTGTAAATATAGGTGATATTTTAACAGTTAGAGGATTTGGAAGATTTATTGTAAAAGAAATATTAAGAAAAACAAAATCTGAAAAAATTGTTATTGTTTTACAGCATAATTGTTAAAAACAAAAAGGATGTACACTTTTAAAGGTGTACATCCTTTTATTTTATGCACTATTTTTTGTGCTTTCCTCTTCATTTATAGAATTTCTTTTTTCTTGCAAATTGAACAATTACATATATTGATCCTACTACTATTACTATAGAAGGTATTATTATTAATAGTATATTTATTGTCCTTTGTGTTTTTATGTCTTTAATGCTTAAACCTGTTGGTGGTGAAAATGTAATAAATTCTGTAAAGTCTGTATCTGTTTCTACTGAAGCTAATTCAACTACTGGTGTTACTACTGGTTGTGAATGAGTTTGGCTTATTTTCTCTGTTGTATTTCCTATGTATCCTGTAACATCATTTGATGTAGATACATAGGCTTTTCTTCCTACTGTATTAGTTATTTTTACTATCTCTGAAAGGTTATCTATTTCTAATCCTTCTATATCCATTTCTGATGTTAATATCTTTGATGCTTTTAAATTTATTGTATATAAATTATCATCATTTATTGAATTGCTTCTATCTGGTTCTAAGAATTTATATAGTTTTTTATTTATTTCATTGTCTTCTATATTAAACGCTAAGTTATTGTTTGTTCCTGTATTTTTATTATAGTAATCCTTGCTACCATCACTTATTACTTCTGTCTTATTATCTACACCTTTTAATAATCCTTTTCTTGCTATTTCTTCAGCTGTATAAGTTAGATAATTTACTTGTCCATTTTCAATATTTTCTTCAGGTTTAAATACTAAATCATTATCAATATAATCTATGTATTGATCAATTCTTGTTTGAACTTTAACATCAGATGTATTACTAAATTCAGATGTTAATGCTCCTCTATAATACATATTTCCTACATATTTTCCTACATAATAATCTGGATATGCTTGTTTAATGTTATGGTATGTATGACTTGTGTTTACTGCTGCATTTCCTTCATAATAATCATCTTCTGATATATCTGGTGATATTCCATGGCCATATGAAGCTAATCTTACATTTATGCCATTTTTCAATTCTTGACTCTTCTTAAATATTGAACTTCTGCTATAATCATATGTTCTAACTTGATTTCCAATATGTTCTATAATTGCATCTCCTGTTCTCTCTATTCTTGTATTGGTGTCTTCAGAATCAGAATAATCAATATTTAACTCAGGCTTAAATAAATTATTAACTACCATATCACTAATCTCTTGACTAATATGATCTGTATCACTTGTATTTGCTATTGCTATCTTAAAGAATATTGTTACTTCCATACCTTGTAATAAATCTGTATCTATATTTACATATCTAAAGCCTTGGTTCATTCCATTTCTGTTTAATATTTGTATGTTTTCATATCCTTTTGATTTCTCTTTGTTTAGTACTGTACTATGTGCTATTGTTCCATCTGCTTTTCTTTCATATATTATATCGAATACTGCATCCAATAATACATTTCCATCTGATGTTACTGCTTTTACTTCTGAAATATCATTCATTAGTTCTAATTTAGTTAATGGTCTTTCCATTAATCCAAAGTTTATATCTTTAACTTCATATTTATATGTCTTTGTTCCATCTATTACGTGATTATCTTTACTTATTGTAGGTTGATTAATATATTTTGCATAGTTTTCGTTTTCTGTATAATTATCATAATACTCTATTTGTATATCGAATTTCTTTGTATCTGCTAACATACTTGTATTTGCTGCTAATAATTTCATTTCTTCTATGCTTGATGCTTTTAATGTATTATCTGTTGTGTAATTCATTGTTGTAGAATAACTATTTACTTCTAATCTTCTTAGCTCATTATCTTCTGCTACTGAGTAAATTGTTTTCTTTCCTGATTCATCTACTGCTTGATTTGTAAAGTCAGCTGCTTCTAATACTTCATCTTCTAATATTTTTCCGTCTGTTCTTCCTTTTGCTACTATTTCTTTATATATTGCTGATTTATAATCTTGTCCTGAATATTTTATTGCTTTTCCTCCTAAAGTGTTTTCAAATTTATCATATTCATCTCCATATATAAATCTTACAATATAACGTCCAGCATGTAATCTGTTACTATCATCTTTTGAACCAGTATTTGTATTTCCAAATGTATAATTTCCATTTTCATCTGTCCTTTTCCAAATTCCTGTATCCACTAAATAGTCATCATTACCTATTGTTATGATCTCATAAAGTCTTACTATTACATTTTTAGCTCCTATGTCATTACCATCTTTTACTCCATTACCTACTTTTTGCCCATCAACTTCTGTCTTTTCTCCTATTTCTTCCCATACATTTCCTGATATTGTTCTATAATATGATTTTTTACCAGTATCTCCACCATTGCCATCTTCTTCTCCGCCATCTTCATTATCTTCGTCCCTTAAAATTGTTAATACTGATGCTTGGAATGTGTCATCTTCATATTTAGAAATATCTGATAAATCTGTTATTTCATTATCTTTATTCATACTTCCTGGATTTGAATCCCAGTCAACTTGTCCCATAGGTTCTGTGGTTCCAGTCTTATAAACTGAGTATGCACCAATTTCGGCTATATTTATTTTTCCTAAATCATCTAATGAATCTTTTATAATATATCCATTTTCATCTTTCTTAACTTTATATGTTAAGAATATATCAAAAGATTCACCTTCTGATAAAGTTACTATAGCATCATTTCCTGTTATAAATATTGTATTATAGCCATCATATGTATATTCACCAGTTCTTGATAATTTATTATAATTTGATGTACTACTAGTATTTAAAGCATTTCCTAATGAATCTTTAACACTTATTAATTCCATCTCACTTGATGAATAATCTACTATTTCTCTTAAGACAATATCTGATGGATATCTATCACTTTGTGTTTCATTATTAACTCTAATTTTATACGTTAATATAATGCTTAACTCATCATTGTCTGATGTTTTTATATCACTAGGAATATTTGAACTTAAGTTTGACACTCTATATTCATAATCTTCTCTATATAATCCTAATTTATATTCAACTTTTCTATTAGTTTTATCTAATATACGAGCTCCATTGTCTAAGCCATCAAATGCATATGTTGTCTGATATCCGTTAACATTTATTTCTGCTTTATAAGCATCTTTTTCTAGATTTAAATCAATTCTTTCTCTTCTTATTACACCAAAATTATAATGTTTTAAATATTCAATATTTTCGATATATGGTGTATCTCCATACATTTCAGAACTTCCAGTATTATCTGGTGCGAATATTGTTATTGATCTTGCCCTAACTCTTGTATAGTCTGAATCTAATAAAGCTCCATCTTCTATTGACTCATCAAATTTATAATTTAATGGTTTAGATTCTTCATTTCCTGTAGTTCCATTATATGCTACATTGTATGCTATTGTTTCAAAAGTTCCATCAAATAATCTTCTATTAAAATTAGGATTTAATTCTTCAGAAGCATGGCTTTGTGCATACCAGTTGTTTAAATCTGTTTGTTTTGCTGTATCTTCATCAATATATTCATACCATTCATCTGAATCATCTGAAACTTTTGGATTTCCATAATAATCAGAAGCATCATATGTTCCATAATGCATAGTTGATCTATATTTAATTCCAGAATACTCATATTCCATATAATATTGATAATATCCACTATTATCAGCGTATTTTCTTGTAGCATCAGGATACTTAGCATTTATATAAGGAATATTTCCTTTTGGAACATTAGTAAACTCATAATTTCCTCTATCATCAATAAAATCTTCATCTGTTAAAGATGCATATTTTATAACATTTCCTGAAGCATCAATTTGGAATAAGTCTACTATAACATTCTTTGGAACCCCTAATAATGGATAACCCCATTTACCATCTTCTCTACCATCAATCCAGAATTTACCACCTATTGTTACGTCATCCATTTGAATATAGTCACTATTTCCTAAATTTTGATAATTATTCTTATCAATATCTAGTTCTTTTGTAGTTACATCTGATTTATCAGATTTCCATCTAATATACTCTCTGCTTCTCTCACTGCTTGATCTTTCTATTAAAAATTCAATATAATAATCTATAGTAGTGCTTTCATCAAATATACCACTTGTTAGTTCAAAAGTATTGCCAATTAATTGTAAATACATATCAGATTTAGTTACTGTCATCTCGACATCCCATGTTTTAGTTCCACCAATAGCAATATTTTCAAATTCATGAGTAAATGTATTATTTGTTGCTCCGTTATAATATAAGCCATCATCCATTGTATCAGTTACTATAATAGATTTTAATAATGAATTTGAAGTATTAGTTATCTCTAATCTATATGTAACTTTATCTCCATTTTTAAGTGTTATAGGCTTTGCAGAAGCTTCTTCATTTAAATAATTACTTCTATCTTCTACATCTTCACCATTAACCTTTACAATATATTTTTTATATGAACCACCATCTACAGATATTGTTTTGCTTGTTTTAACTTTATAGTAAATTACTGCATATTCTGTTGATTTTAATCCTCCATCTTTAGAAAAAACATGTACTGTGTTTTTTAAATTAATATCAACATCTTCATAAGTAATATTATTTTTTACGTTAAACTCTATTTGATAAATCTTTTCTCCAGATCCATCATATGTAGTTTTATATATATCACTTGATTCAACTTTAGAAAATCCTGTTGATGCATAATAAGTTAAATAATCTTTAGAATAGTCTTCTAAAACATCATATATATCAAATTTAGAATATACTCCTGCATTAACTTTAATTGTATATGTAACTTTTGCTCCAGGAGTTAGCAATGCTCTATTTGAATTTCTTTTTGTTAATGTTTCTCTATAATCTGTACTAATAATAGCTTTATTGCTTCCAACATACTCTTCTGGATATTCTATTTTTGAAACATATTTATTAATAGTGATATCAGTTAATTTGACATAGTCTCTTGAAGTATATGTGTTTCCATCATATGTACATTCTGCTTTATTTTCGTATTTTTGTCCTCCAAGCATTGATTTGTTGTCATTTTTAACAGCTAATTTAACAGTTATTGTTACTTGACCACCTTTAGGGACACTATTTATTTTAGCAGTTATTTTTCCATTTGAAACAGTTGGCTCTGTTTTCCATGTTCCTCCAGAAATAGTACAATAGTTACTACTAATTGTTTTTAATCCATTAGTATCAAATGTATCTTCAAAATTTACTACTCCTGAATTAGCATTACCTGTATTTAAAATAACAACTTTATATGTAACAGTATTATTAGGTCCTACTATAACTGGAGCATTATTTTTTTGTGCATCTGTCTTATTATTTCTTTCTGTAATAGAGCTATTATTTGAAGTTGCTGAAATATATTTATCTATTGAAAGTTCAACTCTACTTACATCTATTGCTTTACCATAAACAATTCCTCTAGATTGAGATTTTCCACCTACACATAAAATAATAGTTGCCTGATATTGTGTTGTTGCATTTGCATAATTATTTTCATACGCTTTTGACCTACTATAAATTTTAGTAACACAACCTAGTGGTGTACTACTTCCATTACCATGTGAATCATAATTTCCTTCATTTTCATGTACTTTTTTTGAATAGCTATCATTTATTGTTGCAGTAGTGCCATCAGGATTTTTATATTCCGTTTCTTTACTTCCGTTATAATCTGGTACTGTAAACCCTAAATTATAACCGTTTAGAGCTCCACCATTTCCAGCTATATTATGATGCCAAATATATGAAAAAACGTGTTGTTCTATATATGCATTTTTCAAAGTTTCACTAAAAGGATGAAATTTAGCTTTTTCACACTCTGCAGCAACAAATGCAAGTCTTGCAAATCTAGAATCGCTTAGTGTTTTTTTCAAAACTCCATTATAATAAATTTTTGCTTGATCTGGATGGTTTCCATCTTCGTTTATTTTTATTACAATTCTAGGTACATACGTTTCATTTGTTTCTTGAGTATTAAGAACATTACTTGCTTCAAAACACAATACTTGATGGCATCTACCAGTCCATGAATTTTCACCTGAAAATGCATCATGAGTATCATTAGTATTTCCATCTTTAAATCTATATTCATTAAGAAGACTACTTGGAGATAGTGTATTAATTCTATCATAAGAATAATAACCGTTCTTATTTGGGCTACCTGTACTACCTGTAGGATATCCAAAAAATTGTTTAAATGATTTTGTAGTCACAGCAGCATAATTTTTATTAGTCAATATAGAAAGGAAAAATAATGCTAGAACTAATATTAATAAAAATCTTAAAAATATTTTTTTCATAATCTTATTCATACTTTTCCCTCCTTATTTATAAACTTTCTTTGTATTTATCATTTTAATAATCATCATTACTATTACTGCTATCATTATAATTATTAATAATATTACTGCTATATTTTGTAATAATTTACCAGTTGATATAGATACCATTAAAATAGCTTCACTATAGTCATCTTCGTTTTTAACCTTATTTCCCAAAGCTGAGTCTTTATCATCTAATCCTCTAGCATTTGTAGACTCAACAATTTCTGCTGCATTTGTTATTTTTACAGCTTCTCCGTTTGCCAAACTTTTCTTTAATGTTAATTCTATTTCTTGAGTTTCGCCAGGTTTTATCTCTTTACCAACTAATCCATTATAATATAAGTTTCCATCTTGTGATTGATACCATCCAGGACTATTATTAAAATCTACTTTCATATCTTGTGGCATATAATCTACTATTTTATTAACATAACCTGAAACTTCACCTTCATTTTTTACCACAATTTTATATGTAATATCTAATGTTGTTGATTTATAATATTTAGATTTTAATTCTAGTTTTCCATTTTTTATATTGTTATGATCTATTGTTTCTTTACCTGCTTTATTTGAAACTGTTACTTTTGATAATGTTTTTTCTAAACTTAAGTCAAATTCATTTCTATCTACTATACCCATATCAATATTCATTAGGCTTGATGATTCAACATTAAGCACATCTGTTAATCCATAAATACTTGTTTGACCATTAATTGTTACATTTTTTGAAACTACATCTGAGTTTTGATTTGAAGTAGCTGTGCTAACTTGATATTTTGTAGTATTATATAATTCTGAATCATAATCAAATACAATTACATAATTACCTTTTTCTACTGCAGAAAATTTATAATATCCATTTTTATCAGAAACAGTATTTGATATACAATTTGATGTGTCAATTCCACCTTCTGAAGTTGCTTTATATAAATATACAATTACTGCTTCTTGACCTTTTTCTGTGTCTTCATAAATACCGTTTTTATTTTTATCAATCCATACTTTTCCAGAAATACTATATGTTACAACTGGTTTACTTTCATAACTAATAGTGTTTTTTGGAATATTATTATTTACATTATTTATTATATTATCGTTATTTGTATTATTATTATTATTGTTATTGTTATTGTTATTATTATTGTTATTGTTATTGTTATTGTTATTATTATTATTATTTTGATTATAATCAATTATAATGTTTGTTTCAGTATCATTATTATTTTCTATCGGCTCTTCAGTAGGCACTTCTACTGGTTCTTCTATTGTAATTAATTCTGAACTAACAAATGTATTAACAATTTTGTAAGATATTACATCTGTTTCAAAAGGATCTATTGTTCCTCCTGAGATACTTGCTTTAACTTCGATCCTGTCTTGATCCTTTATAAAATAATCTTTATCAACCTTACAAGTTATTTCTAATTTTCCGCTTTCATTTGATTCTAATATTATATTTCCTTTTACTTTTAAATCATCTAGATAAGTTGTTAATTCTTGATTATCTTTATATAGTTTAGCGTTTTCTACTATTAATCCATTATCTAAATCTAATAATACATTTAATTCTCTTGTTGATGTATTACCAACATTATTTAAGTTCAATGTAAATGTTACTTCATCACCATTATCTAGCTGCTCTTTTTCCAAATTAGAATCAAAACTATAATCTACTTTAGTTCTTGATTGGCTTATTGTTTTTTGATATTCATTTGTTGCAATTCTTTCATTATCAACTTCTACATTTCCCAAAATAGATATTTTCTTTTCTGCAATATCTATATCCATATCATTAATTAATGCAGAAATAAAAATTTCTTTTTCTTCATCTTTATCTAAAGTTGAAACTGTAAATACTACTAAAGTCTTATTTCCAACTCTTTTTATTTCTAATTGTGTATTTTCATTTCCATATATTGTTCCATCATCTTCAAATGATAGTTCTTCAGGTAATTCAAATGTTAATTTTACATTTTTAAGAGTTTCTTCTGATATATTTTTAACATATCCCCCTAATCTTAATGTTCCACCTGTTGCAGCATCTCCACCATTAACAGCTTCTGTTCCAGCAAATTCAACTCTAGTTTCTACTTTTGATGGTTTTACACTAATTTTATTTGTTTCAATATTTTTTTCTTCTCCACCTTCATATGAAACAATAATATTTCCATTAATATCTTGAGCACCTTTATCTACTATAACTTGATATTCAAACGTTTTGCTTTCTCCTGGAAGTAAGCTCTCTACAGTAAATTCTTCAAATTCTTTTTCTTCTTTTCCGAATTCTTTTAACATTTTAGCAGTATAATTATTTTCAAACCAATACTCATCAACTGTAATATAATCCCAAGTGTATAAATTACTATTACTTGCGTTTGCTCTTATGACTACATTATTTGCTGTTATATCTGAAGTATTTTTAACAACTACCGTATATTTTAAAATTTGTCTTTCATAAACACTATCTTCTTGTGTTAATATTAGTCCACCTTGGCTTACTTGTGTTCCTATTGTTAATTCTGCTACTTTCTCTTTTGATTCTTCTTCTATGTCTTCTAGATCTATATCCTTTTCATCTGTTACTATTCCAATACTACATATATTAGAATAATTTTGATTATCTATTTTATAATATACAGTATAAGTTGAATATGCTTTTGCATTATATCCAATATTTGCTGGTACTGAAATGTTGTAATCAAATGATAATCTTTCTGCCTTTGATAAATTTCCTTCTCTTACTACTATCTTATATGATTTATATGCTCCTATATTATCAGTTGCTTGTGTCCAGCTATCATCTTCTGCCTTTGCTTCTCCATCTTCTGAATAATATACATCTGCTACTTTTCCTGTAGTTGATAATCCATTTACTAAACTACAGTCAAAGTTTGTTCCCATTTCATTTCCGTTTCCATCTTTATTTCCTACAAATGGTATTCTACCTATTATAACTACTTCTTCTACTGTTGTTTCATAATTGTTTACTATTGAACCGTTTATAGTAACAATTTGTGGTACTTCTGATTCTGCTTGTACCTTTATTTTTTGTGTGTCTTCATCATATGTCGTTGCAGATCCTGCTGCTGATTCTGCTACTGTCATTGCTCTTAATAATTCTTGTCTTCCTACAAAGTTTAATGTTACATCTTCTGATTCTTTATCTTCTAACAAATATGATTTTCTAATTGTGTCTTTATTTGTATATGTTAATTTTAAATTTTCACTTGTATCAGCTGTTAATCTATCTACATCTACTGATGTATATACTACTACCGTTGTTCCTTCTTGAATTGCTCCTGGTGTATATTCTTCTTGAGATCCTGTTAAGTTTATTTTTACTGCTTGTTTTCCTGCAGCATTTGTATATACATTCCAGTTATCTAATGATAATCCATTTTTGTATAATAAATTAATTGCTGTTACTTCTACATTTTCTACTGCTGATGGAAATTCTAAATCTATACTTGGATTCTCAAATAAATCATATTTTTCTTCATCTGTTTTTAATGTTACATTTATTGCTATATCATTTGAATCCTCTACAGATAAATTATCCTTATCTATCTCTAATGTCATTTTTGATTCTGTTTCTTCTAAGTTTATATTTCCTTCTGCTTTATAATTTTTTACTTCTTGACCTTCAACATATACATTTACATCTGTCATTGTATTTATGCTTGAAAATAAACTTATTTGATTTCTACTAAATAGTGAGCTTTCTTTAATTGCTTTATCATTTTTGATTGATATTTTTCCATCATGTTTTATATTACTTAATTCAAATTTTATACTGTTCATTTGTGAAGTATATTCATATACATATTCTTCTTCAATTACTGGTGTTTGTTTATTTATTGAACCTACATATTCTCCATTTGGTCCATATAATTTTATTTCACCATCTTCTCCTAATATTTCTTTGAATTCTTCTACACTTATTCTACTTTGTCTATAATACATATCATTAAGAAGCGCTATTTTAGTGTTTGTAATTAATCCAAATTTATCTGCTTCATCTTGCACTGTTAGGCTTACCATATTTTTTCCGCCTTTTATCTCAATAACATCTATTGTATTATAGTTTGTTGCATATCTTAGCGCTGATGTTGCATTTGCATATAGATACCCTTTATATATACTTTCATCTTCTGATGTTACACTAATTGCTGCTTCTGGTTCTACATACTCTTCTTCCTCTCCTACTGTTATTTCTTCATCTACAGGAATTTGTTCTTGGGCTGGTTCTTCAGGAGTTTTTAATTCTTCTTCACTTGACTCTCCTGCTATAACCTCTTCTGGATCTTCTGGATCTTCTGGCTCTTCAGATTCTTCTCCATTTTCTCCTGCAACTATTTCTTGTTCGTCTTGTTGCTGTTCTTCTTCGTTTGTTCCTGCCACGATTTCATCACTTGTTTCTTCTCCAGCTATTATTTCTTCTTCATTTGTTTTGCCTGCAACTATTTCGCCATCAAAGCTTGTATCTATTGCTTTTACAACGAAAAAGAAGCTTGAAAAATATGATTGCATAACAACTAGAATACACAATACTGCGATTAATTTTTTGGCAATTTCCTTTCTAAAAATTCTTTTCATAATACGGTTCTCCTTTGTAGGTTTTTTTGAAATCTTGCAATGGGCGCAATATTCCAATAATTATATATATATTAATATTTTAGCTTAATAAAAAAAATAATCAATAGGCGAAAATTGGAAAAAAGTTAGACCATAGTTTTTCTTATTACGGAAGGCATTTATTAGCTTTTTATTTAACTTATATATCATTTTTGTTTCATTTTATTTAAATTATATATTTGAAAATATAATAAAAAAAAAAGATATCCACACTTTTTTCCTAAAATGTGGATATCCGTACACTTTTATTTAATTTTAATAATAAATATAACACTCTAAATATCTTCTACCAAAATTATTACATTCTGATAATGTATCAAAATAAATATCTAAGTTTGCATTTTTAATTGCTCCGCCTCTATCTTCTACAACAAACCATCCTCCATTTGGAGCACTTGCAAAATATGGAACATAAATTATTGTTCCCATTGGAACTCCTGGTCCAGCAGCTACTGTATAATAACTTGAAGCTCTAGCTCCTGAAGCTGTTATACCATAATAAGGATCTGAAGGAGCTTTGCCGCATTCTGCAGCTGTATATGCTGTACAATTTAAAGTAGTTACTGTAGGAGTAACTCCTTCTACTAATGAAGCTAATGATACTCCTGAATTAGCTTTATAACTACTTCTTGAACGTGAAACTATTTTTGATGATATTTGAATAATTTTATCAACTGGTTCTTGAATAACTGTTTCTGAAATAACAGTTCTTTCAATTTCAATATCATCTTGATATCTAACTTTATATTTTATTTCTTTTATACCATTTTGGCCTTCTTGAAGAACTTTATCTGTTGTTTCTGTACCTGCTTGAGAAATATCTTTTGTAACAGTTTCATAAGGAATTTCAACTTGTTCTGTAATTATTTTTTCAGTGATAGCAACATAATTTCCTAAAACTTGTTCTGTTGTAACAGCAGCTACTTCTTCAGCAACAGCTATTTGTTTAGTATCAGATTTAATAATTTCTATAGTTTTAGTTGCATTAATATCAGATTCCATAGTAGGAACAACTTGTTCATCATCTAATAAAGCTATATTGTTTTCAGATAAAATATCAGAAACTTTAACTTTAGAAGTCACTACTGAAATTTGAGTACCATCAGAAAACTTTATAGTAACATAATTAACATCAGTTCTACTTGCAAAAACGCCAGCGACCAACGCAAAAATTACTATAACACTTACAAAAACAATTCTTCTAATAATCCTTATGGATAATTTGTCGTCTGTTTTCATAAACTTGTTTCCTCCTTCAAGCGACTAATCGTATTATACTATTAATTACATTTTTTGTCAATTTTTTTAAGTATATAATAAAACTATTTTTTAACCTTTAAAATAGCATATTTATCTAGTTTTTCTATTATTATTTTATTCAAGTTCGTCCACATTTATTCCAAATTATGGTAATAAAATTAAAAAATAAAAAGGTAGTCTGCTTAAGAAAACATACTACCTTTTTGTTATATTTAGAAACTAACTTTTACATTCTTTTTAGCTTCTTCATTATCTACAGTAAATAAATCTTCTTTATTAAATTTAAACAATAAAGCAACAATATTAGTTGGTATAACATCAATTTGTGTATTATAAGTATTTACTGCCTCATTATATGCATTTCTTGAAGACATTATTTTATTTTCTGTATTACTAAGTTCTTCTTGTAATTGAATAAAGTTTGTACTTGCTTTAAGATCTGGATAATTTTCTGCAATAGCAAAAACTGATTTTAAATTATCGTTTAATTTGTTATTTAGTTTTCCTTTTTCAGAAACAGAATTAGCACCAGTCCATGCATTTCTCAATTCCGTAATATCTGTCAAAACTTTTTCCTCATGATTTGTATATCCCTTTACTGTCTCAACTAAATTTGGAATTAAATCAAATCTTCTTTGTAATTGTACATCTATTTCGCTCCATGCTTTTTTAACATTATTTCTTGAAGATATTAATCCATTATAACCTACAGCTATAACTACTATCAATGCAACTATAAGTGCAATAATGATATATACCATATTTATAACCTCCTATTCTGATATATAAAAATTATATCATATAATAAGAATTATACAATAAATTTTTATAAAAAAATAACTTTGGTTAATACCAAAGTTATTTTAAAAGTAATTATTAAATTTTATCATATTTTTTATATTTTCTATAAAATACTAAACCTAAAATTGCAATAATAATAACTGGTATTAAAACTACTCTATATCCTGTTTTTGGTAGATTTGTTTTAGCTGTAGTATTATCAATTTTATTTGATGTTTTATTATTTAATATATTATTGCTTGTATTATTAGTTGTTCCTTTTCCTGTATTATTTTTTACATCATTTTTTACATTATTTTCAGTTTTATTTGTAGTATTATTAACTATATTATTAACAGTATTTTTTATAGTATTATTTGTTGTATTATTATTTATATTATTAGTTGTATTATTTATTTCATTATTGTTTGTGTTATTGTTTGTGTTATTGTTTGTGTTATTAGTTGTATTATTATCAGTAACTGTATTATTTGTAGTATTGTCATCTGTGTTTTTATCTGAAACTACTATAGCAATTGATTTGCTTTCAAATTCTTCTTTTCCTTCTGTTTCATCTGCAAAGATTTTAAATGTTTTATATGAAATTGCCCCTGAATATCTTCCTGGTTCAATGCCTGATTTAATTTTAAAATTGATTGTAATAACATCTGTATCTGCTGTTAAAGGTTTAGCAAAATTTACAACTATTTTATAGTCACCTTTTCCTGAAACTGGTGAATTATTAAAAATTACACCTGCATCTGCATTAGTTTCTGAATCTACAGCATCATAAACATCTAAAATATTATTTTGATTAACAACTACTTTTCCGTTTTGCGTTACTATACTATCTATTGTTAAATCTTCTAAAACAGATTCATCAATATCTATATAGCCTTCTAGAGCTTTAATTCCACTTTGTGATTCTAAATCACTTAATGATAATGTAACTGAAAATTGATCTCCAGCATATAAACTGCCTGAAGAATTGACTTTAAGCCCCAATTTTCCACTTATTGTAGCATAAACGCTAGTTGCTAAAAGCATTATCATCACAACAATATACAATACAACTTGTCTTTTTTTCATACATATCTCTCCTATTTTCTCTTGTCTCATAATAATAACATAACATTAATAATTAAAAATTGCAATACTTTTTTCAAATTATTATACTATTAATTTTTTCCAATAAAAAATTTGACTATTCAAAATCGAATAGTCAAATTTTATATATATATTTTAAGAAGGAAATGTTTTTACATTAGTCTTCAAATGAACTAATTTTGTCTGCTCTATATCTTAATACTAATAAAGCATCTAAAGTATCAATTTCACTATCATCATTTACATCAGCTGCTGCTTCATAAACTCCTACTAATGAAGTTGTATCTTTAATTACATTTCTTATTATTCCTGAATCTAATGCATCAATTTCTCCATCTCCGTTAACATCACCTTTTACAACAACTTCTAAAATTGCTACGTTTTCTCCAGCTTTAGTATCTATTGATACAACAGCGCCTGTAGAAATTTTATTTGTATTAACGTTATTTGTTATTGATATATCATAGTTGTCTAAATCAACCAATCTACTTGAGAAATCAGCTAAAGTTGTTTCTGGTGTGTAAACATATACGTAACCTTCTTCAACTTTATATCCAACTTCTAAATCTTCTGGGAGATCAGGAACTACTGGTGTTGTAGGTTCTCCTGGATCTGTTGGATTTACTGGATCAGCAGGTTCATCAATTACATTGTAATCAATTACACATGTTGTTCCATATCCAAATCCCATTGTTGAATATGAATTATTTCCATTCTTTCCTTCAACAGTTACAGTTGATCTATAATTTCCTATTGTTGGTGTCATCAATTTAACAGCTGTTCCATCTGCTAAAACAGAACCAGTATTACTTGTAATACCATAAGATGTTCTGTCATGATCTATTTGTTCAAACTGAGCAAATATTTTTGGTAATTCTAATGTTATGAAATCACCTGTTTTAATTACTGTTGTAGACATTGTTAAATATTGATATTGGAAATTAATTTCTGGAGCAAAATCTGACATTAAGAATTCCTCTGCTGTCATGCCCAAACTCTTAGCTATTAATGCATATTGATTTCTTAAACTAGCAATATTTGTATATTGGTTATGTGAAAAATCAGCATACTCTAAATCTTTCATATTTACTAAATAGAAATCAAAGTTTCCTGATAACAAGTTTCTGCTTAAATCTAATTCAATTAAATTTGTTAACACTTCTAATGGTTTAACATTTGATATTTGGTTATATCCTAAACTTAATGCTTTTAATAGTTTTAAGCTTGACCAATTAACATCACTAATATCATCCAATAAATTTTTATATGCATCTAAACCTTTTAATTCATCAAGAGCTTCTATTCCTGCTAATGTATCAATTTTATTATCTCTTATAATTAATTCTTGAATTCTTGGTAATGTTATATAAGTTGTTATATCTTCATTTGTTACTTTATTTAATTTTCCAGCTAATTGCATTAAATAAGCATCTGATATATTAATACCTGCAAGGCTAAATCCTTCGTGATAATTATAGAAAGGATTTGTAGTTTCATAAATGTGGAATCCTGCTGTTGTTCCATCTTGTTCTGTTGTTGTACATGCATTATTGTATATAATTTTACTATAAATTGTTGTATCTAATTCTTTTGAATTTAAGAAGTCTATTATTTCTCTTAGTTCATCTTCTATAAAGCTTCTATTAATATCACTATCATTTAATTCATCGAATACAAGTTTTAATACAACTTTTTCTCTAAGTTGTGATAAAGCATCTGTGCATTTGAAAATATAAACCAATTGTTGATAGTCTGTTGCTGTAAAGAAATCTGGATTTTGTTTAATTATATCAAAAAATTCTGAAATTGGATTTTCAATTACAAATGTTTGTGTTACTCCATCAACTTCTGCTGTTCTTTCTGTATTAAATGTTAATCCATGTGAAGAAGCCCATTTTTTCAATTCTTCTATTAATGCACTATTTTCAAAAGCTGACAAAGATTCTGATTGCTCTAAATTTGATATTTTATCCATTGTACTTTCAGCATATCCTTTAGCAGTTTCTAAATTAGTTTCTAACAAATCTTCATATGAAACTTTATTTACTTCAATTGGCAACAATGAAATAACTTTGTATTCTTTTTCATATATTTTATATAATTTTACTTCACTCTTTGTTATTAAAGATTTATAAATTGCTTTTTTCTCTTGAGCTTCACTTAGTTGTCTCATCAATTCAGAAATTTCATTTGCTTTAGCCAATCTTTCTTCAGCTTTAGCTGGATCTGTAGGATCAATTGCTGCTAATTCTTCATTTTTAACTGAGATTTGTTCTTGTAAAGCTTTTTCAGTTGCACAATATGTATCATATTGTGATTTATTATTCTTTAATACTTGTAATATTTTGTTAAATCTTTCTTGTAATTCTCTTTCTTTAATATCTTTATTATTTTCTAAGTCTAAAATTCTTTGGATAGTATCAATATAATTATAAGAAACATTTAGGTTTGTTTCTAGTCCAACAAATTTTTCTATTCCAGTTAAGTCTTTAATTTTCTTATCATTTAATATTAATGATGGAATTTTATTTATAAGAGTATTTGTATCAATTACTAGAATTAAAGAATCATCATAAGCTCTAGAATATAGTGTAATTCCAGCAGTTCCATAACTTTCTAATTCATCATTAATATTTTGTCCTTCAGTTAATTGTTCTTTTACTGCTTTATATAAATTCTCATCTTCAAAAACTATTCCTGTTTCATCTGAATCTACAATTACATAATAAAATGTCATTTTTGTATTAGCTAATTTACTTTCTGAATCATTAACATTTACTATTACTTTTATTAATCCTTTTAAAGCAGAATAATTATCTCCATTACCTTGAGCTACATTTAAAACTAAATTTGTACTTCCAGGTGTGATTGATGATGCCCAAGCAACTGATGAATCACCGTCAACTTCAGCATCAATCCAATCTGGATTAATTGCTCCAGTATCTTTTAAAAGAATGTCTGGTAATGTTACTGTTACTGTTTTATCATAGCTTGATTCTTCTGAAATATCTACTGATATTACTTCTTTTTTATTAATTTCTTGGTTTGTGATATCAGTATATTGTATTGAGTCAAATTTTGTTATTGAATTTACACTTTCTATTTTATTAGAAGATAAATTCAATTTTACTAAGTTTAAGCTATCTAATTCATTTAAATTACTGTCTATTGTTAACTCATTGGCAGTTAAGTTAACTTCTACTAAATTTGAGAATGCGCTTAAACCTGTTAAATCATCTATTCCACTATTAGATAAATCTAATGATGTAACTTTTTCAAGTTCATCTGATGAAATAATGATTTTACCATTTGCGTCCATATATGAAGCAACAATACCTTTTATTTCTAATTGAGATTTTATTGCTTTATATAGGTTACTATTAAGTGTAATCTCTACACTAGTTGTAGCATTAACCACGGTAAATGGTAAAATGCTTTGTAGTAATATTGATAAAATCAATACTGCTACAATTAACACTTTCCTTCTCATATAGAATCCTCCTTAAATATTTAGTTAAGCATATGATAACATTTTTATTTTTTTCGTCAATACCTAAAAAATGGTAATAAAAAAAATCGCCACTTAAGTCGCTACGGAATGACTTTTAAAGCGATTTTATTATTAAAAGATTAAATTTTGATTACATTTTTAAGGTTTTTAAACACTTTTACTAGGCATATCAATAAAAAATAAATTTTTTATATAATGATTATTAACTAATTTTATATACTCGTTTTGCATTATCATAAGTAATTTTTGCAACTTCTTCTAATGAAAGATTTTTTACTTGTGAGATTTTTTTTGCAACTTCTATTACATTTCTAGAATCATTACGTTTTCCTCTATATGGCTCTGGAGTAAGATAAGGAGAATCTGTTTCAATTAATATTCTATCTAATGGTACTTGATTAATAGGTATTTCTGGTTTCGAATTCTTAAAAGTTATAACACCACTAAAAGAAATATAATATCCTAACTTTAATCCATCTTTTATTAATTCATTATTTAATGGACAACAGTGAAAAATACCAGTATTCTTACATACATGTTCTTTTAATACTTTGATTGTATCTATATATGCATCTCTTGTATGAATGACTATTGGTAAATTCAATCTATTTGCTATTTCTATTTGATTTATAAATATTTTTCTTTGCAAAGAACGCTTATCTTCATCTTTTTCCCAATAATAATCTAGTCCAATTTCGCCTATTGCCAACACTTTATTGTTTTGGGCAAGTATCTCAATTTCATTCAAATCACTTTTAGAAATTCCATCAATATCATTTGGAGAAATTCCAACTGTTGCATATATAAAATCGTATTTACTCGCTATTTCCAATGCTTTTTTACTAGATTTAATATCATAACCTATACACATGAATTTAGTAACACCAGATTCATATGTATTATTTATAATTTCTTCTAAATCTTCATCAAACTTTTGATCATTATAATGTGAATGTGTATCAAATAATTCCATTTTACCACCAATTTATTTAAATAAAACTACAGTTGTTGCAACTGCATATTCTTTACAATGTGATAAACTTATATCAATATTTTCAATTTCAGGAATATCAACTTTTAAAACTACTTCTGGTTTTCCTGTATCTGAATTTATTACTTCAAAATCAGTCCATTTATAATTGCTTTCTAGTTTTTTACTTATAGCTTTAAAAATAGCCTCTTTAGCTGCAAACCTTGCTGCATAATGTTGATACTTCTGTGAATTATGGCTTTCACAGTAATTTACTTCATTATCTGTAAAAATATTCTCTTTAAATTTATCTTCATATTTTTCTATTGATTGTTTAATTCTCTCAATTTCAATTATATCAGTTCCGCAAGCAACTTTCATATATTTCCTCTTTCAATTTATGTATATAACAGTAAAAGCACATTTATAAGATTTAATGTTAAAGAAAAAATTAAAAGTATTATTAATATTGAAAAATATATGTTATTCTTTTCTATGTTTAAATCTTTATAGATTACTTCATATTTATTCTTGATTTCTTCATACAAAGCTTCTAATTCTAATACATCTTTTAATGATTCATAATATTTTGTACCAGTATCACTTAATGTAACTTCTTTTTCCCATATTAATTTAGTAAATTTTATAAAATCTTTTCTTAAATGCGTAATTTTCCCATATTCTTTAAACTCTGAATTTAATTTTCGTAAAAAAATCTTTTGATATAAAGCAATAATATATGTATAAAAATACTCATTTTCATATTCAAAAGGTAATTTTGTAAAATTATAAGTATTAATTCCTGAACACAATAAATTTGAAGCAAGTTTAGTCATTGATATTCTATAATATTTAAATTTATCTATTATATTTGTATTATTTATTAAAGTTTTAGCATTAAAGTCTGCAAGATAATTACTAGGTAATACATTAGCAAACTTATAAAAATCATTTGAAATATTATCTAAAGAATTTTTATCATTCCAATGTTCAGATTCTAAACAAACATAAGAAAATGTATAAAATCTTTCGTTAGTAAACTCATTTTTAGCATTCTTCTTTTTTCTATGTATCCCAGTTATTTGTTCTATTAATTCTGAAATATCTTTTACATCCTTAAAAGTATCTGTTTGAATTCTTATATTTTCAAAATCATTAAGTGGACTTAATTCTGAATTTATATCTTTAAATTTATAATTAAAATCAAGAACATCATAAAAATTATTACTGCCTTCGATATTTGCTTTAATTGTAAAAAAACATACTCCAGTATTAAAGCAAATTATTTCTATTTTTTCAATATTGAAAAAGATGCCTAAATCTTTATCATCTACTTTTCCTTTAACATTTTCTGCTAAATTATAAATAAAAGAACAACATGTTTGCTCAGCAACTATTTTACTTTTAGGCTCGGATCTCATTTCTTGAAACATTTTAAGATTATTATCTCTTAAATTAAAGGTTGGAAACACATAATCTCTAAAATGAGGCAAAAAATAGTTAAATATATTCATATCCTTTTCTTTTTCAAAGATTTTAAGCTTACACCTTTTATTTTTTAATAGCTTTAAAATATATTTATCATATTTACTTTTATCAACAATATACGGATGTATAAAGTAGGTATATTGATATTTTGTCTTTAGTTCCACTATTTTCTCCTTTTATTTCATTTGTAGAAAGATTTATTTTGTATAAACATTTAAATTATTATCTTTGTATAAGTGCCATACATTAATAAAATCAATATATAAATTGTCATCTAAATTTACACTTGGTTTTAAGATAACTGTTCCATCTTGAGCTAGAACTCCCCATTTACCGTTTTGTTTTACACAAGCATATCCGTAAGCATTTTGTTCATGTGCATCATCATAGATATAATTAACAATTAAATCTCCGTTTTTGTTCACATATCCATATTTTCCGCCTTTTTTTGCTAAAAATATGGTATTCGTTTTTAATACATCTTTATTTGTTTTTTCTTCAAAATTAAAATTGTAGTATTTATAATCACCTTTAATTCTAACTCTCATATATGCTTTATCTACATTTAATTCTGAAATAATAACATTTGCAAGTTTAACGTCAAAATTTCTATTAAGTATATCTGTTGTAAAATCTGAATTTTCACCTTCATAAAAATTAGTTGTATTTAAAAAGCTTAATGAAACATATTTAAAATCTACACAAACAATATTATCAAGTGAAACAATTCCATATAATCCATTCATTTTAGCAATATAATATTTATCACAAGCAAAGCTTAAATCCTCATATTGAGTAGGAATTTTTTCTTCTCCATTAATATTTATTACACCATATAAATTATCTTTTTCTATTATAATATTTTCGCCATTTATAGATTTAACAGTATTAAATCCTTCTTGGATAACTACATTTGCTAAACTATCTATTATTTTTAATCCATTTCCGTCGTTTACTACATACATATTATTACCATATGCATGCTCTATTTGATTATAATTGCAATCTAAAATAAGTTTGCCAGTACCACTTACAATTCCATATTTTCCATCTTTATTAACTATATAACCATCATCTGCACTATTCTCATTTAAAGTAGTTATATCGTTATATTCACATTCAACTACTACTTTTCCTAAACTTGAATTAACAATTCCTTTTATTCCATTTTTTTCAACAACAATACTTTTTGGAATTGAATCTAAAGCATAGATATCAGTATACTCTGCATCAGCAATAACATTTCCTGAAAAATCAATTAATCCATATAAACCATCTTTTTCAAATATAAAAACATTATCCTCATACCAAATATTATTATTATTTGAGTTTTCTATTGGTCTTAAATTTGAATAACTAGTAAGTATTGCTTTATTTGATTCATTAATAACTCTTGTTTTATGTTCTCCTGTTTGATAATCAACATTATCTGTAACAAAAACTGCTTTTGAAGAATTTGGTATAATAATCATTTCTTCATAAGTTGGTCTTACAATAACATTACCACGACTGTCAATTACACCATATTTATTATTTTGGTAGATTGTAAAATATGCTATTGGAACAGTCATTTCAGAAACTTTATTATTCTTTTTAAATAATTTTCTAATTGAAATAATAACCATTACTACAACAATTAGTGCAATAATTGTTACAAATATTTTCCTTATATTTAGTTTTGGTTCGTTATCAAAACGTTTTCCTCTAATTCTATCCATATCGGCACTGTATGATATTTATAAAATCATACACTCCTTTCTTAAAATTATAATTTTTTGCATACTAAATATATCATTTTCTAACAAATTTTACAATAGAATTGACAAAATTTCTACGGAACCTTAATTCAAAGAAAAAGTTTTTCTAAAAAACTAACAATTTCTTTACAAAACTTAATTCATATCTTCAAAAAATTTTTCAATTCTTTTTAAAAAAAGCAACACATAAAAATAAAAAAATAGACACAAGATTTATTTATTTTTTAAAAATAAACCCCATGTCTTCGCATGTTTTATTTAATTACTTGTCCATTTGGCAATTATTTTTTTGATATTTTTGTAACGATAACAGTTATATCATCCTTTACCATTCCAAAAGAATTATCAACTGCTTCTGAAACAATTAAATCTGCAATTTTTTGTGGATTATTTATTGTTACTTTCTTTAAAAACTCTTCAACCCAGTCTTTTCTTAGTTCTTCCTTAGCTTCAAACAATCCATCACTACACATAAGTATGATATCATCCTCGTTTAATTCATATTTATCTTCAACTATCTCTATATCATTTATTATTCCAACAGGCATTTGCTTTGATCTAATTACTTTTATTCCTTTTTTGTTTTTAATATATGTATTACATGCTCCATTTTTAATAATTGACATTTCACCTTTAAATAAATCTAATATAGTCATATCAACTGTTGCATATATATCGTCATCCTTCTTAAATAACAAATCTGAATTAATAAGACTTAATACATCTTCCTGCTCAAATCCTTTTGTTAATAAATTATTTAAATGATTAATAACAAATTTGCTTTTTTCTTTCGCTTTTGGCCCACTTCCCATACCATCACTAATTGCTAGCAAATACTTTCCATCATTTAATTTAACTTGCAAATTAGAATCACCTGAAATACTATTTCCATCTTTACTTAGTCTACTACTTCCGACATGTAATGAAAACTTATCTTCTTCTGAAAATTCTTGTGAATAAATATTTGTTGATAGATTATTTTTATCTCTTTGAAAAAGAAATTTCGAACCAATTACTTTAGAAACTATATCGGCAATTGAATTTATTTTAGCTTTTTCCTTTATTTTTTCATCTTTATTTAAATACCCTATTTCAACAAAACATTTGCCATTTTTCAATTTTTTTATTTCTACATTGTTAACTTCATACCCTTTTCCCTTAAGGATTACAAATATTTCTTTTTCTTTATTCTCAAATTTCACATTATCTTTAGTTTCATTAGAAACTTTATTAATAATATTTGTAACATTATTTAATTCATTACGAAGCTTTTCAGATTCTTCTTTTCTTGTTTGAATCTTTATCTCATTTATTTGTAACTCACGATATGTTCTATTAGCAACTTTGATTAATTCTTGTAAATCATTTTTTATCTTACTATCTCTCATTAGAATGTAATTATTATATTTTCTAAATATCTCAGTAATATTATTTTCCGTAATAATATCCTCTTTATTAAGATACTCATAAATATCTGCAATAATGTCTTCATTATTAATTACATCCTCATAAAAAATATTTTCTTGATAATTATCCATTAAATTTAAAAAGTTTTCTATATATGAATCTTTATTCAAAGTAGTTGAAGCTAAATCTACGGATTTATTGTTTATATCCGAAATAGTATCAACAACAGCATTTAACTTATCATGCATATCTTCATAATAGTTTAATCTATGTTCACCTATATTTGTTAACAATTTTTCTTTCTCAAATAAATCCTCAATTTTAATTTTAAATTTTGATGGAACAAATAATAATCCAATTGATGCTATAAATATCTCTCTAAAATATATTATAGTAGCTGTATTTCCATTTGCCAGATATGTAAGTATTGTATTTCCAAGTACAAAACCTAATATTACACCCAGTTTTCCAAATCTATTGAAAATACCTGCCAAAATACCAGAAACTGCAAAAACCGTAAGTTCTAATATATTAAAATTTCCTACTAATGTTAAAGCTAGTCCAATAGATAACCCTGCAGTACCACCTACAATCATTCCATTTTTCCAACCTAACCACATTATCATAAAAATTATTAATATGTGACTAATACTTAATTCAAAAATAGTGATATTTTTAAATACAGAAATGGCAATAGCAAGTATTATTGACATAGCAATAACCTCTTCTACTGTAAAGGCTTGCTTTTCTTTTATATCCCTAATAACAACTATTCCATTTACAAATATTTTATAAAAAGTATATGTAAGCGCTGCTATAACAATTCCTAAAAACAAATCATATATTAAAAATACACCTCTAATATTTTTAATTAAATTATACAAGAAACTTGCTATAAAAAGTCTTGAACCAACTTTAAATACTTCGTTCCTATTATCTAATGAAATCTTAGGTTTAAACATAAAATTTAGTAAAAAAAAGATAAGTGATGTATAAAAGTAAGAAGCAAGTCCACTTCCTCCATGAAAAATAGCTGTAGAAACAATAGAAATGATATAAACCATAAATACTGGAACTGTACTTCCTATACATGCTGCTAAAATAGCTAGTCCAAATGGTAAAATTTCATTTTTAATTTCTACCATTGATACTAAAAAAGTAAGAATATATATAATGCAATTATGAGGTTTAAATAACTCTTTTAATATCAAATTAATCCTATTTTCTTGAATATCATCACTTATATCTTGATTATTCAAATTTTCTGAAATATTTTGAAACATCCTTAACCACCTTTTTACAAAGATATCATTTTATAAATATCTTTTAAAACCTTCCATAATTTTATAAATACTTTAGTAATATTTTATTTCTATTATTTCTTAAAAAATGTCATATTTACTACTTTATTTATAAAACATTTTCGCAAACTGTGATAATTTATTATAATTTAATATTTTCTTTGTCAAATTTCAGTTTTTATTTTATTATACTTTATTATAAAATGCAAGAAAAAGTCGAATAATTATAAGAAAAACTATTAATTTGATAAAATAATTTCTCCAGTTATTGGTGATTTAATTATTACTTTAGTATCAGCTGCTGGTACGCCGGGAGAAAAGCCGAGCCGTAGCATTATAATTATTCATATATGCAACTATTACAAGGCCAACTGGTGTACCAAAACTACGTGAAGTATAGCCATCATAATATCCTCCTGCCATAAAATATCCTCCACTTTGCCATTCATGTCCAATAGATCCTAGCTCTAAATATTCAAGGCTTGGTAAATTAGAAAAAACATAATGTCCTGTATTTTTTGCAACTGAAAGTTTTATTGCTTTTAAACTTGTGCAACCACTAAACATATATGACGCATAAGAATCTGGATAATGCATTACATGACTTGTACATTCCAAAGCTACCATCTTATCACAATTTTGATATTTAGTTCCTGGGTTTCTAGTTGATTCATATACTTCATATTTATGATATACAGTTCCATTTTCATTTTTGAAACTTTCATTTTTTTCCAATTTATCATCATAAATTATATAGCTACTTTTATTTTTAACATCAACTCTTATTATAGGTTTATTTTTTCCTTCAATTACCCAAACTTTTAAACTATCTTTATCAAATGCCTTTCCTAATTCTTGAGTAAAATACTCTTTAATTTCAAAATCTACATTTTCAGATTTTTTTATTTGATATGATAAATATACAAGCCTAATCTGTTCTTTTATTTTTTCTTCATTAGAAATTTCATTTGCAGATTTAGATATGTTTATTATTCCATTTTTGCCAATAATTACAGACACAGTTACTCCGTGATAATATTAGCAATACTATAATTGAAATAACTAAAGCAATTAATGTAATTCCGTTTTTTTTATTATATGTAATATTTAACATTTAAAAACTCCTTTTATCATTCATCCATATTTATAATTATTATAAATATAATATTTTTCTTTTTCAATATTTTCTTATATTTTATAAATTAATTAATAAAGCAAAAATTATAGTCAATTAAAAAATAAGAACGACTTATTTTTTTAAGTCGTCCTTTTATATTTCATTTTAATTATCTTTTAATTAAAACTTTTTTCTTGATTATAATAATTGCTACTGCAACTAAAGTAACTGATATTAATACTACTAAAATTAATTGAGTTGTTCTTGATTCTGCTGCTTCTAAACCTGTTGGAGGTGTTAATGTTATAACCTCAGTTGCACTTGAATCAGGCTCTTTTTTAGCTGAAGCAAATACACCAATTGGTTCATCATTCTTCATCGCAAATGGATTTAGGTTACCAGCAATTGTTCTAGCATCTCTTCTACCTGCTGTATTTTCAACTTTTATAATTTCAGCAATATTATCAATATCACTTGTATCTAACTCTGATGAATAGAATCTTGAAGTTTCCAATCTCATTGTTGCTGTTGAATTATTATAATTACTATTTGTCATATATGGCTCTAAGAATTTTACAAATCCAGGGTTAGTAGCTGTATCTGTTTCTTCATAATTATCAATATTAGTAATAATATTATTCTTTGTATCTGTTAAATATTCTTGATATTTATCACTGACAATTGAGTATCTCTCACCGAAAGCTAATTCAGAATCTAGAGCAGTTCTTCCTGTAATATTTCCATCTTTATCAATAATTTGAACTACCTTTGGATCTATCAATTTATTATCTAATAAATATTCAATCTCAACATTTGTCCAGCTTTGATCTTTAGAAATATTATTTGTATCTGTAAATTCAATATCTGGATCGATGTAGTCAATCATATTATGAACTTTTGTCTTAACTATTGGTTCTTTATCTAATCCGATATCTTTTGCTGCAGCTCCTAAGTAGTAAATTGATCCAAAGTAAGAACCGTATTGTGATTTTATAAAGTTTGAACCGTCTTTATAAACTCTACCTTTGCTTTCTGTATACAATGGTGTTGAAACTTTAGCTAAAGCATTTTCCATTATAGAAGCTTTATCTGCTCCAATTGCATTATATTCATCCCATAATTCTTCTAATACTTTATTAATTCTGTCAGTTTCACTCATATTAAATACAGTTAATTGATATTTTACAGTTATTACAGTACCTTGAAGTATTTCACTATCAGCCATAATATATCTGTAACCTTGGTTACTTCCACTTCTATTTAAAGAAGCTATATTATTTATACCTGTTGAAGCTTGCTCATTTAATGTTACTGTAGATTTAATACTTCCGTCTGCTCCAAGTTCATAATTTATATCATAAATTGCATCTAATATAATTCTTCCATCAGATGTAGTTAATGTTATTTCTTTGATTTGTTTATCTAATGTTAATTTAGTTTGTGATCTTTCTTCTAATCCAAAGTCAACATTTTTAATATTGTAAACAAACTCTGATGTTCCTATATTTTTACCATTTTGAGTTGTAGAACCTTGAACAGATCCAATATCAATTCCATCTAGTGTTTCTGTAGTATAACCAATTTTATAAATGTTTTCTACACCTAAGTTAATCTTAGCTGTTTCAGCATACATATAGTAACCTTCTCCAGTTACCGGATTGTTTCTAACATCATTATAATTTCCAAATAATTCTTCATGACCTACATCTTTATTATCAGCTGTAGCAAGAACATTAGTATTATCAAATGTTAACATTTCAGTTTTTGCACTGATATATAATCTTCTAGCTTCATCATCTCTAGCATCATTAACTCTTGATGCTGATAAATTAGAATTTGTTAAATCATGCCATTCATTATCTAGATATCCATCATTATCAGAGTCATTATCAAATCCTGGTTGATATGCTGTTGATTTATAATCATGACCACTATAAATTTCTTCACTTCCAGATTTTCCTGTTGTTATTAATTTATCGCCGTATACAAATCTTACTTTATAGTTACCAGTAGGCATTCCTATAAATGTATATTCTCCATTTTTAGTAATTGCTCTTTGATTAAATCCTGTAATTTCTGATATTGTTTTATTTCCTAATTCTGCAATTGGTTCGTCTGTTGGCCATGCAAATTGATATTCTTTATAAACTGTTTTTCCATTTTCATCTTTATCAAGAGTTGGAATGCTTATTGATTCATAAAGTTCAACTGTTAAGCCATTTACAAGTTTATCGCCTTCATCTGGATTAAAGATACCGTTACCAACTTTTTGTCCATATCCAGCACCTTTACTTTGTGCATCATCCCATGCAATACCTGAAATAGTTCTATTCTCATTATTTAATCCAATTGTAATTATTGGAGCTGAATCTGTATCGTCTTCATAATATGTCTTATCATTGTATTCAATAATATTAATATTATTTGGAGCTGAATCTTCATCAACCCTACCAGTTATTTGTCCAGGCTCACTCCATCTATTTTCAGATTGATCTGAATAATAAGATGTAAAGCTTGTAATTTCAGCCACATTATGTTTTTCACCTAATTTAACTGCATTTAATATTCCTGAAGCTCCAACATTATCTTTTGTTACTTTAAAAGTAACTGAAATATTTGCTGTTTCTCCAGTAGCTAATTTTTCATTAGCTATACTATTTGAAGTAATCTTTGTATAAGTAATTCCATCGCTACCTTCAATATTTTGAGCTTTAGTCCATGATACATTTGAAGTACCTTTTTCTTGAACTCCTGCTGTATAATATGTTACTGTAGAAGGACTGGCAACAACGATAGCATTATTTATTTCTTTACCATTAAGTGTTTGAACATATCTGTATTCATCTGTTTCTATTAATTCAAATGAACTGTCAAAGTAATCTGAAATACTTCCTATTGTTACATCATAAGTTTCAGATTCATTATGTGCTTTTAATGTATATTTTAAATATATTTCCATTTCAGAAGATTCTACAGGAAGATTTAATACTTTAGTATAGAATGACTCTAATGCTTCTCCTGTTTCACTTCCGTTATAAACAGCTGCTCTATAGTAATAATCTCCGTCATATAAACCTAATTTATACTCAATATTAGCATCAGCTACTGCAATTTGTTTATATAGTAATTCATAATTATTTGGATTATCTAAATCTATTGCACTATTAAATCTATATTTTAATGCTTTTCCATTTACTACTACTATAGCTTCTGTTAAATCTTTTTCTATTGCTACATCTGTAGCTTCACGCTCAACTAAACCTAAGTTTATGCTTAAGCAATAATTATAAATTGCTTCAAATTTATATGTCATTTTAAAACAATCTGTTATAGTTTTATCCCAGCCTATTAAATGCCATACAGTTGTATCATATAGAGGGTTATCTGTATAGAATGGGAATGTTAAGTTAGCATTTGATGTTGCAGCATTCATTTTTAATTCATCATAAATATAACCATTTGAATCTGTAGTTTGTAATTTTGAAATTTTTCTTGTATTATCACCATTAAATAATGATACAGAATCAACTGAAGTATAATGTAAATCTTTTCTGCCTCCATCAGTTCCAATTGCTAATCCTAAAGTATTTCCACTATTATCCATAGCTTCTTCACCAGTTATTGTTGCAAATGAATTATTGAAGCTATTTCTTTGGTTACTATCATCTATTGCCATAGAATCATATAAGTATTTATCTCTTTCAGATGTTGTAGCTTTAATTAATGTACTCCATTTATTTGCTACGTAATTATACATATTATTTATTGCTGTTGCACCAACATAAGATTCTGCTGATCCTCCAGCTGTTGCTAAAAATTCTGTTGGTTCATAAGTTTGACCATCATATTCAAATTCAACATCATATGTTACTATATAGTTTTGTGAATATGCGCTTATTTCTTCTTCGCTTATAAATGCTGGTACAGATACTGCACCTAAACTCCAGTTACCATTTTCATCTGTATATGTTACAGCATCAATTCTTTGCATTAAATTATTTTCGTCATAAGCATATACACCATCTAATCTACGTACTATTGCTCCAGTGTTTTTATCGGCTAAAGCTCTATAAATTGTTACTTTTACGTTTTCAATTCCTGCTTCTCCTTCATCAATAACACCATTTTCTAGAGCATCAACATGTTTGTCTGAAGTTCTGTTTGTATCATCCCAAACTTTTCCACCAAGTGACATTGTAAGAATTAAATCTTCTTCATAATCCCATTCGTTTGTAACATTTACTACTGCAGTTCCACTATCTGGTAATAAATGATTGTCAGGTGTGCTTTCTACAGATACTAAATGCCATCCTGTTGGAAGGTCTGATTCAGGTTCTTCTACATCAAATACTGGTGCTTTATCACCATTCCAAGTAATTTCTTTTGATAACCAAGTCCAGTCTGTGTCTTTTGAAATTGTTACTTTAAGTGTTAAAGTTGTATTATTATAAGCTACTTTATTATAAGTAAAATCTCCAGTAATGTGAACTAAGAATGTAAATCCTACTGTTACATCATTTTCTGATACTTTATCATTTAAAATAAGGTTTTTATTAATTTTTATTTTAGCTTTATGTTCTTCTGTTCTAGTGTTTATAGCTTTAACTTCTACTATTCCACTAACTCCATTTTCAGAATCTTGAGCAACTAAAGATCCATCTGGTTTATCTATAGTTACTTTATAACCTTCTGAATTAATTTCTTCAACATGATATTTTGGAGCTTCCTCATCTTTATTCCAAGTATACCAATCACTTCTCCAATATCCTCCTGAAGGTATTGTTATTGTTTGTGTATTATCTCCTACAGTAACTTTAAATGTAAAGTTAACTCCGTCAATTTGATTTCCATTTTCGTCTACTAATACTTTATAAATTTGAAGTCTTCCCTTATCGGAATCTGGTTTATAACCATTTTCTACAATAACCCAGTTTTGACTACTTTCTTCTCCTACTGTTCCAGTAATTGTTGGTTCAGTATTTGTTTGAGTTGCATTTCTAATACTTACAAATTCAACTCCATTAAAGAATTTACTCTCATCCTCAGTTACTGTATATGTTGGAGCATCTACTCCATCTTCCCAGCTTATTACATCTGATGTCCAAACTGGTCCATCTGCTGTAATTACTATATCTTTGATTTCTAATGTTGTATATTTTTGACCTTGATATGTGAAATCTCCATTTATAGTTAATGTAAAGTAAAATTCTTCACCTGAAATAATAGGGCTTGTTGCTCTTTTTTCTATAATTACAACACCACTATGAGTTATTGGTCCAGGTCTATCATTTGTTATTATTAATAATGTTGAATCTGGTTGTAGATATCCTGTTAAACCATTTTCATTTGTTGTACGAGTTTCATCTGAAATACTAACGAATGTTGTTCCATCAGCCATTCCAGTTTCTTTTATTTCATAAGTTGGAACATTTCCATTATTCCATACAATTTTTTCAGAGAACCATTTCCAATTATTTGATTCATCTAATGTAACATTTAAAACTAATTCTCTTTCTTGAATTGCATCTCCGTTATAGCTAAATGTTCCTTTTATAGTTACTTCAGCATAGAATACTTCACCTGGTTGTGGTGTAGTAGAGCTTACCATTCTTTTATCTACTTCTATAACTGTCCAATCTGTTGTTGATTGGTTAGTAGCTATTGCTACTTTATTTGTATCATTTTCTAAATATCCAGCTCCATTGTTAACTACTCCGTTAACTAGTTCATAAGTAGCTCCATCTGGAATTACCTCTTCAACTTTATAATGTGGAGCATTTTCTCCATACCATTTAAATTCCCCAGAATTCCATACCCAATTATTTGCTTCTGAAATATATACATCTAAAACTAATGGTTCTTTAGAAGTATATGTTTTCATTTCACTTCCATCATAACTGAATGTTCCAGTTAACTTAACTGTAAAATGGAATGTCTCACCTCTTAAAGCAGGAGTTTCATTTACTAATTTTTTATCAATTTCTAATGTTCCTTTATTTGGTGCAATATAGTTTTCTGCTTCAACTGTAATATTTTCACAAGTAGGAAGTGTTCCTTCCCAAGGACCATTATTTCTATTATCTCCTACCTCAACAACTTTATATGTTGGAGCTGCTCCTTCCCATATAATTTTATTTGAAGTAACTTTTCCGTATCCATTATTTGTTTTTAATGATACTGTTTGGAATAATTTTCCATCAACATATATATCGAAATAATAAGTGTCATTTACTGGAACTTTATCTCCGCTTTCACCTACTGTTGTTTTTTCGATAGTAATAGTTGCCCATTGGTTTATTCCAAATTCTTTTGATATATTTTTATAGTTATACCATCTAGCACCCTTTATTGCATGAGCTAATGTTTGTGAATCATGAGGTACTAGTGAAGTTAATTCTAACCAAATTGTTCTATAATCAAATTTTGTACGAGTTTGTGTATTTCCATTTGAATCTGTATAAGTTTCTTGATGTGTTGTATCTTTATGTTTAACAGTCCAAGTTGCTGTACTATATGTACCATCATATATATCTAATTCAGCACCTGCATTCATGTATCTAAATCCAAAGTTAAATTCTTTTATTTCTGTTAAATTAGGAACATATTTTACTTCTATATAAAATACTTCGTTTGGATTTGGATATGGATAATTTTCTTCATCATCTCTTGCTTGATCTGCTAAGAATTTAAAATTCCAATCTGCTCCAAATTCTAATCTTCCAAGATTTGAAACAAGTTCAGCATTTGTAATTCCAGCGAAATCAACTTTATCTCTTCCTTCAATATGAGCTGATTCTTTTACATAGTTAATTGAAAAAGGACCTATAATATATTTTTGTGTATTATGATCAAATGCTACTGTTACTTCATCTGCTTCATTTATAGTTCCATTTTGATCACTATCTTCATTCCATGATGGATTATATTCAATAACTGGTGCTTTTACTGAACCAGAAACTGTTTTTCCATCTTCAACAAATTTATATGATTGCTCTTCATATTTTAAATCTTTAACAGATGTATTACCTGTTATTTTTAATATATAATCTTCAAATGCTTCTGCTTCTCTAGATAATTCATTAGGAGCTGATGGAGCTATTGCACCATAACTTGTTCCCATGCTTGTTGACCACCAAGCAATTTGAATATATCTATATGTATTTGAAACATGAGCATAAGAATATGTGTTACCAGTCTTAACAACTATATCATAATCTATTAAATATACTGTTCCACTACTAGATGCTATTGTATTACCAGGAAGAAGTTGACCTTGTTGTACATAATAAACATTATTAGTATCTATTCCAACACAATCAATTTTTTCTCCTGTTACAGGATCTTTATATTTATAATCACCTGTATATGGTTTTAAATGTCCGTTTCTATCTAAATCATAAATATAATATTTATTTCCTGTTGAATCTACAGCAGAACTTACGTAATAAGCTCCATTATTTGTTTTTAATACATATTTTTGATTTACAATATATATTGTTTCACCTGTTGAAAGTGTTTCTTCAATTGCATTTGCAAGTGAACCTGTATATGTAGAACTTCCATTAGAATCTATTAATTCATATGATGATGATATAGCTTGATTTGAAGATTCATATTTCATCTCTGCGATAATATATGCTTCTTTTGGAGTAGCTATATGATTTTCTACAATTGAATAATATCCATATGTGTAATGTTTATAAACACTTTTATTAAAATCATTTCCTTGATAATAAATTGTATGTGTCTCAACTTTCTTTCCTTTATCTGATGCTTTTAGTTCTCCAAAATTATAACTAAATGACCCTTGTGAATGCCATCCAGATAATATAACTGATTCATCACCTTTTAATGGTGCATAATGTTGGCAACATAGAATATCATAATAATTTTTCAAATCACTATATGTTAAATATGTAGGATTTGATCTTGTTGTTTGTTGCCTTGACTCCATTTCTGTTGCTGCATTTGTATTTATTGTTAGAAGTGTTCCAAGTATGGCTAACATCAAAATTAATATCATTAGTAATTTTTTGTTAAGTTTCTTAATTTTTATTTGTTTATCCATATTAAACACCTCCTTTATTTAATCTGTATTTCAATTTCAGTACCACCACTGAAGAAGCAATTCCTATTAAAATAACTGTAGTAATTATTAATGAAATGTAAATAAATACTTCACCAGTTTTAACTGATAAATATGAATCTACTCTTGCAAAATCATCTTCATTTTGAGCTTTATTTGCTGGAGTTGAATCCAAATCAGATACACCATAAATATTATAATCTTCTACAATTTCTGCTGTATTTGAAACAACTCCTGTATTTTCTTCAGTCATTGTTCTTGTAAGTACTAATTTAAATGTTCTAGATTCACCTGGTTGTAATTCAACATTACTTAATTGAGTTGTATATAAGTTTCCATCAGTTCCAGTATACCAAGCCTCATTCATTCCAGAATTAAATTGCATATCTTCTGGAAGATAATCTACTATTTTCTTAGCATATCCTGAAATTTCACCTTCATTTTTAACTGTTAAAGTATATTCTATATATACTACAGAACCAGCCATTTGTTTAGCACCTATTTCTGTTTTAGTTAATTTAGCATTTTCATAATTTTTAGTATTTGTTCCAGCTTTATTTTGAACTGTAGTTTTTGTAATTCCCATATTTAATGATAAGTCAAATTTCAATGCTTCTATTAAACCTATATCAATATTTGATATACTTCCATCTGCAACAGTTATAACATCTGTTACAGCACCATTTCTTAATACACCATCTTGTTCTATCTTTGTTGTAATAACATCTGAATTAACATTTGATGTTACATTTTCTTTTTGATATACAGTTACAGTATATAAAACCGTATCATAGTCAAATATAATAATATAATTTCCGTTTCTAACTCCAGAGAATGTATATTCACCATTTGAATTTGTATATGTTGTTTGTTTTATAACTCCATTATCTGAATCAACAAGTGTTGCTTGAATACTTCTCATTAATTGTTCATCAGAAGTTCTCATACCATCGTTGTTTTTGTCTAACCATGCTGTACCTGAAATTTTATATGTTTTATTAATTGAACTTGTTGTTTCATCAGTTGAAGAACTTGCAGTTCCAGTTGAAGTTTCTCCTTGACTTGAAACTGTATTTCCTGATGATTCAACTATATGTGTAATATAATTTGATTCAATTTCGTTTACATTTTCTGCTGTTACTTTAGCACTATTTGTAACTGAACGTTCTCCAATACCATTTAAACTTGTAGCTACTGCTGCAATATTTACATCTAATGTATCACCTGGTGCTATAGATGCACCTATTGTTACTAAATCTTTTTCTGAAACTGCTTTATTTACAACTATTCCATTTGCTTCATATGAAATTGATTTAACAACCAAACCTGTTGGAATAGTATCTGTTAATCTAACAGATTGAGCTGTAACTGAACCTTCATTTTTTACAGCAAATTTATAGTTAATTGTTTGACCTTCTTTTACATAAGAGTTTGTTGTTGAAGTTGTTTGCGTTATTGTTAGCACTGGTTTTCCTATAACAAATTCTCTTACACCTGATGCATATTCTTCTGTTCCATCTGCTTTAGCATTTGCTACTAGTGAAACAGTTTTTGTTGTTTCATTACCTTCTATATCATCAACATCTAATAATACTTTCAAAGTTACAATATCCAAAGAATCTATTTCATCAACTTTCCAAGTAATCATTTTTGTTTGAGGATTATATTCTGCATCTTTAACATCTATAATTGTTACACCATCTTCTGAATAACCTAAAACTGTTGCTTCTTTATAAATTAATCCATCTTCTAATTTTAATGTAACAACTCCGTTTTTTACTAATTCATCTTTTAAGTTTTGTAATCTTAATAATAATTTAACATTTGTTCCCTTATAAATAATACCATCCATAACTGAGTTATCTATGGTTAATTCAAGTTCTGCTGTTTTAATGTCTACTTTTACTATATCAGATTGTAATGATGTATTGAAATCTTTGGCTGTTAATATTGCAGATACTTCTGTACTATTTTCTTCTACATTATCTTCTAAAGATAATTGTCCAACTTTTACTACTATTTTAAATGTAACTGTATCATTAACATCTAAAGATTCTAAATTAAATAACACTTTAGAATCTGTAACTAACCATGAAGCATTTTCTTTAGAGCTTGATGCTAATACATATGAAGTATGTTCTGGAATAGGAACTTCAACACTTACATTAGATGCTACTGTTTTTCCAGTATTTTTTACTACTGAAGTAATCTCTAATTCTTCTAATTCACTAATTGATGTTTTATTAACCGTTGTTTCAAAATCAAATTCTGGCCCTTCTCCTGTTGTTAATCCAACTAAGTCTGCTACTGAAACATCATTTACATTTGCTACTTTTGTATTATTTGTATAATAAGTAGCAAATGTTCCATAGATTTCTTCATTATGCTCTAAATTTTCTGGTATTTCATAATTATATGTAAATCTTATTTTTGATGCCTCATCCATTGTATAATTGTCATCTTCTGGTACTATTAAATAAGATTTAACATTATCAAGATTATCTATATTCTCTGTCCAACCATTTAAACTATCATCTAAATCTTTTGTAGCATTTCCATTTTCTGAATAATAAACTTTAAAGTTCTCATTATTAGAATCATCTGCTACTATTGGAGATGTCATCTTTGCAGTTAGTGTTGTTCCTAATTCGTTATTATTTAAAATATCTTTAACTCCTTCAAAAGGAATTCTACCTAAAATTGCAATATTTGAAATATCATTTTTTTCATTATTCATAATTGTTAATTCCATGCTTGCATTTTTTGAATTTGAATAAATTAATATTTCATCTTGTTTTGTTCCTTGATTTACTGATGTTAAAGTTCTTCCATCATCACTATAACCATATGTTGAGTTTACTGAAACTACACCACTTGGTGCTGAATATGTAACTTGAGCTTCATCATATCCAACTTCTGCTTCTTCTTCATAACTTGTTGCTTCACTATTAACATATGTTAATTCAAAATTTCCTTCTGTTGCTGGAGCAAATAAATCAACTTTTATATTTGCATTTAATACAATATTTGTACCATTTGATACAATACCTGAGCTTAAGCTTTTCTGTGCTCCTGTCACCCCAACATTTAAGTACATATTTCCATCTTGCTCAAAACCTTCTACAGAAGATATTTCCAAACCTTCGCCATAAACTATACTTGCATCTGTAACTTCTACAGTTTCTATATATTCTGGCATTTTAATTTGAAATGTTGATTCACCATAAACATCTGAATCTATATTTTCATTATTTAATTCAATTTTTAATTCTACATTATTATTCATTGCTAAAGTTGATAAACTATTTTGACCAACTTCAAGTTCTGCTTTAGTTGTAGTATCTTCTAATTTAACATCTAAATTAGAAACTCCACAATCTGCATAATCATTTAAATATATATATTTTGCTTTACCTATTGTATTAATTGTTAATTTATCAAAATTTTTATAATTATCTTTATTATAGCTTACATCTGAATATGCTCTTAATACTCCAAATATAATGTTTCCATCATTAATTGGTTTTGATGTTTCAATTTGAATATTCTTCACTGAATTATCAAATTTTACTTCATAATTACCATTTTCATTTGCTTCTGTTTCATTATTAATTGTAGAAATCAAATTACCTTGAGAATCTTTTATATTTACAAATCCTTTTTCACCTAACATATTATCAAAATTCTCTTTGCTAAGTGATAAAGATTTATAATAAATATCGTTTTGATTAAATGTTTCATCTGATTTTGTTGTATATGTATTTGATATATCTGAATAATATAAACTTTCTACTATATCTTTATAAGAAACATTGAAGATTAATTTATTATCTATTTCTATTTCATATTTTGTTTCATCATTATTATAGTTTAAATATGTATAACCTTTTGAAACTGAATTTGTTGAAGTTTCGTTTGTATATGTTACTATATCACCAATTTGATCTGATACTTTATAAGTTTCTTCATTTTCTGATGTTAAATTATTATCACCGAACATATTAAATTCAGAAATAATTTTTGTATTGATTTCTCTTTCAAGCATTTCAACATTTGAATATGTGTATGTAATTAAATATTCATCAGTACCTGAAGCACTATAATACATATCTTTCATTGGAGCTGTTTCATCTATAAGTACATCATCTTCATTTTGTGTTGAAACTAATTCAGGTTCATTTGATACTTGAATAGTTAATATGTTTTCTTCTTCATCATAATTCCAATTATTTTCATCAAAAGATACTTCATCATTTTGTTTTCCATTAGTTCCTAAAGTTGATTTTGCAACAACATTAATTGTATCTGGTTTTACATTATCAATAATAGGTACATCAATTGATACTTTTGAATCTTTTACTGGTAATGAAATACCATCAGTCCAGTTATCAACTTTTACTAAAGTTTGAAGAATAATACCTGAAACTCCATCTTGTGAATAACCAATATATTTAGTTACTTCTGAACTAACTTCTGAATTTCTGCTGTCTTCCCATGATAGTTTTAAATTAACTACTTTTGAAACTGGGATTTCTTCAGCATCATCACTTACATAAGTTCCTTCAAATTTAATTTCATTTGATTTTGAAATTTTTGATTCTTCTACATATTTTTGATACTCATAACTAATTGGAAATTCTGCAGTTGCTTCAGAGTCTGAATTTAATTGAATAAAATACAATTCATTGTTTTCAAATTTTTGTACTTTTTCATTTTTTTCAATTAAATCTTCTGTTTCAACTGTGATTTCTCCAGTTTCTTCATTTTCAATTGTATTTGAAATTTCAGAATTAATTTTAAAGTTAAGTTCCTTTCCATTTCCAAATAAAATCTTGGCATCTTTTAGATATCCACTATTCTTAACTTTTACTTTTACACCAATTGTTAAGTCAGTATTATTAATATCTGATTTAACTGATGTTTTTGTAGTTTCACCAGTTTGGAAATATGCATCAAACTCTACATTACTACTACCAGTATCTCCGGCATCTTTTTCGTTTCCGAATAATCCGCCAAATATAGAAGCTGCATATGTTTTTCCAACAAGTGCAAAATTAGAAAAAGTCATAGTGAAAATCAAAAGAATCGCTAATAACTTCTTTTTCCAGTTCTTCAACATAAATTTTACCTCCAATATGTTCCTTTTAAACCCTTTTTACTTATATTGTATAGTACTATAATTTAAAAATTAAATCAATAACCTAATTTTGGTTATTTATTATATTACTTTAAATAACTATACGGATACAATTTTTTGGAGTTTTAAAGAATCTTTTTATAAAATTTTGATTACAATTTATACAATATGGAAGCATATTTTAACATACACCCATACATTTAATATTATACTCGTTTATGTAAACTTTTTCAAGCCTTTTTTGGCATTTTTTTGCTATTTTTTCAGTTTTTTTAACCGTTTTTTAAAATTTATTGTCTAAAAAGGTTAGTTTACTTTTAAATTATTATTATTTCTTATTTCTTTAATCAAAATTTATGCAACTTTAGGGAATTAATAACATATAATTAATTATAAATTAGATGTATAATTTTTACTCTAAAATAATTGTAAAGGAAGTATGTTATGAATAATAATATTGATTTAAATAAAATGCTTGAAATGTTAGCAAAAATGGATAAAAACGAAATAGAATCTAAATTAAAACAGGCTCAAGCAATAATGAATTCAAAAAATATTGATACAAATTTCTTTAATAACACTAATAAATAGGAGGAATTTATTTTGAGTGATGATTCAACTAATAATTTTAATGATATTATAAACAAGTTTAATGACATTTTAAAAGAAAAAAATATTGATGTAAAAAAAATATTAGAAGATGAATCTGATAATAATCCTCTTGATTTTAATTTTGATTTAGACACAATAATAAAATTAAAAAACGTTTTTGGTCATATAAACAATAATAATATTCCAAGAAATAATTTTTTACAGTCATTAAAACCATTTTTAAGAGAATCTAGAAGACAAAAACTTGATGAATACATGAAACTAGCAAATATTCTAGGAGTTCTTACTATTTTAATAGATAATAACGAAAAGAATTAATTAATAAGGAGATGAATTATTGTGTTTTTATCTAATTTGCAACAAGATGATTTATTAATAATCCTTATATTATTTTTATTATTTAAAGAACAATGTAAAGATTATTCCTTATACTTATCATTAATTCTACTTCTTATTAATTAAAAAATAGAGAAGATTTTAAAATCTTCTCTATTTTTTATTGATTTATCTTTATTTCATTTCCTTCAATTTTGCATACTGGACATTTATCTATTTTTTCTTCAACTTCCTTTACCAAATTAGCAATTCTTATTTGTGTTGAATCTATAAAATTAGCAGTTATTATTGCTTTAGTGTTTCCTCCTGCTCCAGCATGAGCTAATCCTCTTAGAGCCCCTAAAATAGCAATATTACCACCTGCTATTACTTCCGCTCCAGCATTAACATCGCCAATAATAACAATACTTCCCGAATACTCTTCAACCTGTCCAGATCTCAACGAAATTTTAACGAATTTAGTTTCAGTAACTTCTGTTTCTGTTTGAAATGTTTTTTTAATAGCATGTAATCCTAATAAATCAGATGCATCATCAAAATTTACTTCAACATCTATTTCACTTGTAATTATCTTTTTAATCCTCTCACTTTCACCTTCTGTAAATAATTTACCAGTAACTCTTATTGGAGTCTCAGCTGCTTTATAAAATTCCTTTAACTTAAGAATTTTTCCTTTTAATTCTTCACATATTTCTTCAATATCTGCTATTACATTAATATTTAGTACTATTTCATTTGTTGTCTGGCTAATTTTAATATTATTCAACATCCTTTTTTCCTTGCATAATGTATATATTATGCTTACCTTTCTTTATTTATTATTCAAAATGCTCATCTTCAGTTTTAATAGACATATTTTCTACAATATTGTCTCTGTTTGTTCCAAAATACTCTTGCATAACAGCTTTTACAACATCTGCTGTGTAAAATCCATGTCCTCCATTTTCTATAATAACTACAACAGCTATTTGTGGATTATCAAATGGTGCAAATCCAACAAACCATGCATTAACATCTGCATTTTCGCCACGACCAGTCTCTGCTGAACCTGTTTTTCCACCAACAGTTACTCCAAAATCTGTAAATACTGCTTTTGCTGTTCCACTTTCTCCTTCTGTAACTCTTCTCATTCCTTCCTTAACTGTTGCAAAAGTTTCTTGACTTATTACTATATCATCGCTTTCTGATGAAGTATTAGTTAAACCAAGTTCATTTGTAACATACTTTTCAATAGCATCTTTGCTTTCTACTGTTCCATCTGAATTCATTACACTTTTTATAATACTGACATCTATGTTATTTCCACCATTTGCTATCATTGCAATATATTTTGCCATTTGAACAGGAGTAAAAGTATTTGTACTCTGCCCAATTGCAGCTCTAATTGTATCTCCTGCTCCCCATGCAGATTGTGATTCTCGAGTTGCAAGCATTCCTGCAGATTCACCAGTAAGTTCTATACCTGTTTTTTTGCCTAATCCAAAATGATTAGCATATAATGATAATCTTTCAATTCCAACTCTTTTACCAGTTTCATTAAAAAAATAATTACAAGATTTTTCTAAAGCACCAACAACGTTTAGCGGACCATGTCCATATCCATAATCTCCATAAAGCCAACATTTTACCCACCATTGTGGATCATCTCCTAATTTATAAATTCCTGTGTCATTAATTCTTTCAGTTGCTGTAATTTCACCTGTCTCTAAACCAGCTATTGCCGTAACCATTTTAAAGGTTGAACCTGGTTGATATGTTCCTTGAATTGCTTTATTAAACCACACTTTATTTGTATTCCACTCATTGTATAAATCATTAGAAATACCATTATACATTGTTTGTGGTGTGTAGTCTGGATTACTTGCTAAAGCAAGTATTTCACCTGTATTTACATCAATTGCAACACAAGCTCCTCCGCTTAGCATTATATACTTGACTATAAGCACCATTTCTAATGCCATTTATGCAATTGGCTAAAGCTTCTTCAGTAACTCTTTGAAGATTTGCATCTATCGTAAGAACAATATCTGATCCACCCATTGCTTCTTGTGTAACGTATTCTCCAGTAATTGTTCCGGTTAACATCCATATCAATCTGTTTAATTCCGATCTTCTCCTCTTAAATACTTTTCAAATACTCTTTCTACACCAGTTTGTCCTATTTTATCAGTTGTTTGATATTCATAAGTATCTCCTTGAGAAGCCAATCTTTTTTCATCATTTTTAGAAATTCTTCCCATATATCCAATAACATGTGATGCTAAATTTCCCATATAATAAATTCTTTTTGAATCAGTTATAACATTTACACCAGTTAAATCATTACTATTTTCTTGAAGCTGTATTGCACTATTTCTAGAAATGCTCTTTGAAATTTCTATAGATCTTGTTGCAGAATAACCTTTTGTTGTTATTTCATATCTTATAGCCAGAATTCTTCTTATTTCTTCAATATCTTCACTATTAATCTCATACTTATCCCTAAATAGATAAAACGCTTCTTCACTTGATGCAGCATCAGGGATTTTATATTCATTTTTCCATTTCATTAATTCTTCATCAGATGAAAAGTGAAATTCAAATGGATTAATACTAATTGGAAAATTATCTACATAACTATCTCCATTACTTTGAAGAATTTTGGTCATTAAAGAAATAGATGAGTTTAAGCTTTTATTATCAGCTTTACTTTTATACATCTCAAGTGAAAATGTCATTTCAGAGCTTACTAAGCTTGTTCCATTTCTATCTAAAATACTACCTCTTGTTGCATCAATAGAAGTTTCCCTTGAAAGCTTTGTATTTGAATTTTCCCTATATTCTGAACCATTTATAATTTGAAGTGAAAACAATCTAACTAAAATTACTATACCACACAAGTATGTAAGCATTGACAAAACATTAAATCTCACCTTAGAATTATTAGTTCTTTCTTTAACTCTTTTTTCTGTTTTTATCTTATTCTTTTTATGTTTTTCAACATTCAAGTTAATTTTATCTTTTTTCAGCTTTAACGCCTCCTAATTTGTACTTTAGAAGTCTTTTTATTATAATTCTACAGTATACATATTATTTCTTTTTAATTTTCTTTCCATTATATACCCTAGTTTTTTGATTAATCCAAAGAAAATAATGGTTAATAATGTGTTATATAATTCTTCCCAAAACAATATTTTTAAAAATATACTAATTTCCATATCAAACTTTAGAACTATTGATTTTATAAAATAACATCCAAATTCATATATTAATGTTGATAAAATGACCATTATTATAATTGATATTTTTTCATCTTTTGACCAAAGAGAATCAAACCATGTTGCAACAAAGCCAACTAAGCATAGCATTGCTGGTGTTATTCCTATGACATCACTATAAATTGAATCTATAAAAATTCCACAAATAATGCCTAAAGTAATTGCTAAAAAATTATTTCCAAACAGTCCAATAACTAAAATAAAAATAATAAATAAATTTGGAACAACTCCATTTATTGGAATTAATGGAAAAATATTAACTTGAAAAAAATAAAGTAATCCAAATATTAACAATAGTATTATACTTATTATTGTTAATGATAAGATATTTACTTTATTTCTTCTCTTACCTTTAAATCTTTTCATTTATATATTTCTTCCACCTTTTATTTAATAACCAAAACTGTATTTAACTTTGAAAAATCAACTGCTGTTTCTACTATTGCATATCTATCTGTAACATTAGTAGTAGTAATAATCTCTTTTATTGTTCCAATATGAATACCTCTAACATATACTCCCCCGACTCCTGACGTTTCAACACTATCTCCTACAATTAAATCTGCTTCTAATGGTATATATGTTACTCTCAAATTTTGATTATTTTCTAATGTTCCTTTACAAATAACACTTTCATCTGTAGTACTAATATTACAACTAACAGTACTTGCTGGATCTATTATAACTTTTACTTTAGAAGTATTCTTTCCCGCTTCTATAATATATCCAACTAAACCTTGATCTGCAATAACTGTCATTCCTTTTTTAACTCCATCTTGAGTTCCAACATTTAATACTAAATTACTTCCAAAATTACTTATGTCTTTATTTATTACATCTGCTGAAACAGTTGAATATGTGGCATATTTTTCAGTAAGATTCATTTTTTCTTTTAAATTATCATTTTCTGCTTTTAAAATTTCATATTCTCTTAAGTTTTCTTGTAATTGCGAATTAGCTTTTTTTAATTCTTCATTCTCTTTTTCTAATTCTTCTGCTTTAGAAAAAAAATCGCTATTTCCTTCTATTTTATTTTTTAGCTTTATAAAAGTTACTTGAAATGGTTTAGTTATCTTATTTGATAAGCTTTGGAAATAAGATAATTTACTAGTATCTACATTTGTTAACACTATTAATAATATTAAAATAATAATTGTTATAATTGTACCAAGTGTTCCAATATGTCTATTTTCACCCATATTTAAGTAATCTCCTCTTTAAACTATTTTTATCCATATGCTCTAGACATTCCAAGCACATTTTTTAATACATCTATATTTTCTAATACTGCTAAAGTTCCATTTGCAACGCAATCTAATGGACTATCAGCGATATATACATTTATACCAGTTTTTTCTGAAATTAATTTATCTAAGTTTTTAATTAAAGCTCCACCACCAGCTAATACAACTCCGTTAACAACAATATCAGATAAAAGCTCTGGTGGCGCAACTTCTAATGTAGCCTTTATACCATCAACTATTTTTAATATTGAATCTCTCATTGCAGCTTCAACTTGTGTAGAATTTATTTCTCTTTTTATTGGTAAACCTGTATTTACATCTCTACCACGTACAATTTTTCTAAGTTCTGTCATAAAAGGTGTAGCACATCCAACTTCCATCTTTATTTCCTCTGCTGTTACTTCACCAATTACGATATCTAAATATCTTTTAGAATAATTTATTATATCCTCTGTCATTTCATCTCCAGCAATTCTAATAGACGAGCTTGTAACAATTCCACCTAGGGAAATAATAGCGACCTCAGTTGTTCCGCCTCCAATGTCTACAATCATATTTCCAGTAGGTTCTTCTATTCTTAGATTAGAACCTATTGCAGCTGCCATAGGTTCTTCAATTAAGTATACTTCTCTTGCGCCACTAGAAATAACTGCTTCCTGGACAGCTCTTTCTTCAACTTCTGTAATGTCAGAAGGCACACCAATTACAACTCTTGGTTTTAATAATTTAAACTCTCTTGTTACTTTGTCAATAATAGCACGAAGCATTAATTTTGTTGCTGTAAAATCTGCTATAACGCCATCTTTTAAAGGTCTAATTACACTTATTGTCTCTGGAGCTCTTCCTAACATTTCTTTTGCTTCATAACCAAATGCTAATACTTCATTTGTATCACGTTTTATTGCTATTACTGATGGCTCTCTATAAACTATTCCTTTTTTACTTACAGAAACTAATACATTTGCAGTTCCTAAATCTATTCCTAAATCTCGACTATTTAGTTTTAAATGTTTCATGTATATTCATTCCTTTATTATTAGTAAATTACACTCTCCTATATATGAATATTGCTACTGCCATGCCTATTATACTTGCTATGCTAATTTTAAATGTAATACTAAAAGTTAGTTTTACAACATTTAAATCTAATACTACTGGAGAAGTTAAACCAAATTCTTGTCCATAAGAAAGCCACCAAAGCCAATCTACATTTTTAGATAATTCTCCTAGTAGTCCCCCGAATAACTAGACCTGCTAAAATAAATATTACTAATATCCATATACCTCTATCTTTTGCTAACATTTGTATTCCTCCATATAAAATAAATTTCTTTTGTTTAAATTAATTCTTCTTACGGATTTTAACTTTTTAGTTATTTTTAACGTCTACATTATATATTGATATCTTTCTTTTTTCAAGTCGTTTTTATATAAAATTTTAATTTATTTTTATTCATTTTACGGCTTTTATTTCCATTTACATTTTCATTTGATTTTATATAATTAATTTATAGAAAAAACTTATGAAAGTAGAAAATATTTATGGTTATAAACTCATTAAATTCAAAAAGGATTAAAATAATTTTAGATCAAATTGATTTAGCAAATAACAATATAGCACTAAACGAATGGATTGGAAATCCTAATAAAACTATTTTCTTTATTGAGATTATTCTATCTTCATGTATAAAACCATTATTAATAAATAATAAAGAAACTTCAACAATCACTTGTAAAAGCTTCTCTATTCATACATATAAATATAAAGTATTTTCTATTGACATTTATTTATAAATAAAAAGAGCCACAAACGGCTCTTTTTATTAATAATTAAAATAATCTTGTGGGTTATATGCAACTCCATTTAGTCTTACTTCTATATGTAAATGAGGTCCAGTTGAATTTCCTGTACTTCCAACTGCTCCTATAATATCTCCTTGATTTACATATTCTCCAACACTTTTATATAATGCACTACAATGAGCATAATATGTTAAAACCCCATTTCCATGATCAATAGTAATTAATTTACCATATGATCCACTTCTTCCTGAAAATGCTACTGTTCCTGAAGCTGCCGCAGCAATTGGAGTTCCTGTTGGTGCACCTACATCTAATCCTGTATGAGCACTAGACCTAATAGAACTTAAAACTCCGAATCTAGATGTTATTGTTCCAGAAATTGGATTTATAAATGATACCCCTAAATTTACTTTAGCGAAACTCATATTTGCACCTGTAGCAACGCTTCCCATTGTTGTAGTCTTTGAAACTACTGGTTTTTTCTTAACGTATAAATCAGCGACTGCTGTTTCGATTCCTGTAAATTCCTTAAGATCTGTTTCATATTTAACTATATAAGAAATATTATCTATATTGGCACTATCTTTTTCTTTTAATTGTTGTATTACGTTTTCGCATTCTTGATATGTTGAAACATAGTACTTTTCTTCTGAATCAACCATTATCGCATAGTATTTATAATATGTAATACCTGTTGAAATAATTTGAGAAAAAATCTCACTATCATTTGCTTCATGATCTCTTTTAATCAAACAAAGAGAATACTCTGGAAGTATTTCTATATCCACAAATGCAATATTTGCACTATCGTCCCCACTTTTCATGTATTGGCTAATTTTATCTTGAAGCTTACTTTTATCTTCTGTATATCCCAAAAATTTACCATTTATTGTAACTGCATACATTGGTTTATATGCAGATAAAACAACGAAAAATATAATTCCAAGTCCAATAGCCAGTATAATTAAAAATTTTATCCATGTTCTTAAATGCACAAATAAATTTTTAAAAATGCTAACCATTTTTTCACCTCATTTCCCATAATATAATGTTATTCTATATATTTTATAATCTGTAATCAATTTGTAAAAAAGTTCAAAATTTCATATTTTTATTGTATTTTCTTTTCTATTCATTATTTTTCTTTAATTATCTTGTTTTTTTACTTTGTGAATAATTTATAAAAAATGATTAATAATAATTTAAAAAAGAGCAAAAATGAAAGGAGATTTTATGCAAAACTTATCTAAAATAGAACTTGAAAATTTAAAAGAATTGATTAATTATCATGAAATGAATTATCAAAAACTTATAAATTATTCAGATTATGCTGTAGATCCACAAATAAAACAAACTTTTAATAAAGCTGCTCAAGATTCCTTAAATATAAAGCAAAAACTCACTTCATTCTTAAATTAATAAGTTTAACCTAATATCTATGAAAGGAAGAATTATTATGGAAGAAAAATATATGGTTAATGATATTTTAGAAAACAGCAAAAATGAGATTACTCACTATACCAATGCCATTTTACAGTCAGAAAATATTGAATTAAGACAAACACTTCAAACAATAAGAAATTCATCAGAATCATTTCAATATGAATTATTTAACCTAGCAACTTCAAAAGGCTATTATACTCCAGCTTTTCAAGCCAAACCTGAAGAAATCAATAAAGTAAAATCAAATATTAATATTTTTTAAAAAATGTCAATGAGTGATAATGGTGACGGGGTCAAATGTCATAAACGTTATTCCATTTAGCCCCGTCACCATTAACAGCTAAATTAGCACTTTTCAAATAATTCTACTAATCTTTTTCCTCTTTCATATCCTTCTTTATAAAAATCTTCAACTGATTCTTTTAAATAATCATATCTATAGCATAATTCCATTGTCATTGGACCATTATATCCATTTTTCTTTAATTCTGTTAATGCATCTTTCCAATCTATTGTTCCATCAAATGGTAATAAATGTAAGTCATCTGTTTTATCATTATCGTGTAGATGTACTGCAAAAAATCTATTTTTAAAAAATTCAAAATTAAATTCATCATTAAAATGCAAATGGTAATGTCCTACATCAAAACAAACTCCTGCATTTTCATCTGTTATATTGCTTAATACATATTCTAAATAGCCTTTTTGCCTAGTATTTTCAAAAGCTATTTTCATATTTAACTCTTTAGCATGTTTTACAATTCTTTTAATTCTTTCCAAACCTATTTCATTATACATAGGAGCTTCACGATGCGTAGTTAAATGCATCATTACGAAATCTATTCCTTTTTCTTTCATAACATTTAAATCTTCTATATATTGATTTGTTACGACTTCCCCTTTTTCGTCATCTAACCATATATCGTTTATATATTTATACCCCAAATGACAAAAAATAATATTTAAGCCTAATTCTTTGCAATAATCAATTTGCTTTAATTCATCAAAATTTAAATTTTCTCTATGGTAATACTGTACAAATACATTTTTAAAACCAGCTTTATATATTGCATCAATAGTTTCTTTTGGATTTACATTTTGGTTATCATCTTGAACGCAAACCGCTATACTATCCATAAATATCCTCCTTAAAACTAATTAAAATTTATCGTTTAAAATTATAACATAGATAAAAGGAATTGTAAAATATAATTATCTTTTATACCTTTAAAAGCAGCAGAGGCCAAATGTCTCTGCTGTTTTTTATTTATTTAAAAATGTAAATTTTGACTAAATAGTTTTTTAAGGCAGAAGTGGAAGTTTCTTTTTTATTTTTTTGAATCCTCTAACTCCATTTTAAAAAAATAAAAGAGATTAAAAAACCTCTTTTATTTTTTTGGTGCGCCATAGAGGATTCGCCACAGGCCGCGTCGTAAAAACAATCCAAAGGGATTGTTTTTGTCTTCTTCGATACACGGCTCCTGTCCGTGTATCTCATCGACCACTCCTTTTCGAATCCTCTAACTCCATTTTAAAAAAATAAAAGAGATTAAAAAACCTCTTTTATTTTTTTGGTGCGCCATAGAGGATTCGAACCTCCGACCATTTGATTAAGAGTCAACTGCTCTACCAACTGAGCTAATGGCGCAAATATAATTCTATTTGCAAGACTTATTATACAACTTTATTTTCTATATTGTCAATAGAATTTAGCAGTTTTTATACACTATTTAATCCAATTACAATAATAAAAAACAAAAAAGTGCTTATTTTATCAATAAGCACTTTATTTTATGAATAACTCTTATTCTCCATTTCCTTCTTCTACAGGTGAAGTTTCTGATTCTGGTGCAGGAATTGGAGTTTCTACCGGTGTCTCTACAGGCTCTTGTATTGGTTCTGGTACAGATTCTGGAACCGGCTCCTCTACAATTACTGGTGGCTCAGCAGGAGCTGGATTATCACTCACAACTGGTACAGCCTCTGGGCCAACCTTAATTATTCTTGTCATAGTTTTGTATGTATCATTTGAAATAACTTCATTAGAAATAACTACTCCATTTAGTGAAGTTTCTTTATATGTTACTACTTTATAACCACTTGCTCCTGCTTGTTTTATTTCTGTCTGACCTGGAGCTAGGCTTGGATCTACTATTGTTTCGACTGTATATGGAATTGTTGAAATTGTTTGAGGTAAAATTCTAATTTTATATTCATTTTCCTCTTCTATTCCATATATAACGAATGTTGCAACTCCATTGGCAACATTTGCATCTATTTTAATTGGATAATTTCTTGTGTTTGTGAATTTCAAGTCTTTAACTCCATATACAACAGTTGCATCTCTTCCCTTTTCTATATAACTAGTTGTAAAAGAATGATTATATCTTTCATCTATTTGTAAATTAGCTAATAACGCTGCATTATATAAAGTAGAAGAAATTTGACAAATTCCACCAGCTAATCCATCTACAACTTGCCCATCTGAAAAGATTTTAGCATCTTTATATCCTTCTGCTACAGTTCTTTCTCCTACCACAGCATTAAATGAAAATTGCTCACCTGGCATTAATACTGTTCCATCAATTTTAGATGCTGCAATTCTTAAGTTTTCACTTCTAGAATAATAACTTGCATCATATCTTGTATCGAATTCTGAAATCTTATATGGAAATGCCTCTATTCCTATATCATTAATTGTAATGTTAGCTTTTTTTCTATTTATTGGAATACTATACTCACTTAAACCTTCTTGTGAAATTATTTCTTTTGCTTCATCCATAGTTATTGCAAAATCAATTCCATCTATATCTGGATAAATTGCAAATTTTGTTGTCTCTGTTGCTTCTGTATAATAAGCATCTTTAGGTTCTGTATGAATTTCACTATATATCTTTTCTATATCAATTTTTTCCGCTTTTACTTCATTAAAAGGAATTTCAATTACATCAATTTTAGACTTTTCTGAAAGCCTTTTAGAATCTCTTTTAGATATTTCGTTTTTTATCATATTTTTTAGTTTTTCATTATCAACTTCAATACCATCTTGACCTGGATTAATAACTAATTCTTTATCTTCTATATAATAAGAATATTGTTTAACTATCCCTGGAACACTAGTTGACACTTCACTAATAATCCTATTTAACTCATCTTCATTATAGCTAAAAGAATAATTAATATCTTTCTTAAATAAACCTGTATAAATTAGAGAATAATTACTTTTAATAATATTTTCACTTCTACCTATATTATATGCTTCATCAATTGCATCTTTATAATTAAAAGTTAATTCTATATCTTTAGACTCAATAATATAAGAATAATCTTTATATTTTAAATTAATTTTAATATCTAATGCTTCATTACAAGCTTTTTCAATTTTTTTAGATGCTTCTTCATATGTTAGTTTTGAAACATTTATACCATTAATACTTACTCCTTGAGCTATAGATGATTTTGCTGTATGAACAATTGCGAAAATAACAGAAAAAATAATTATTATTACAAAAAATACTATTAAGCAAATTAAAGCTGTTATTATTTTTGCTTTTTTCTTATTTTCTTTGTTAATAAATTCCTCAGTATTAATAGTGTTTTTTAGTTCTTTTTTCTCTTCTTTTTCTATGCTCTTTTTTTCTAAATGCTTTTCTTTATCTTTTTTTACTTCATTAGAATTATTTGTTTTTTTCTCTTCAACAGTATTAGTTTTATTACTATCGGTAGTAGTGTTTTTTTCTTTATTTTCTAATACTTTCTCATCTTTCAACTCTTTTAAAGCATTTGAATTGTTTTTTTTGTTTTTATCTTTTTGAGCAGACATATTAAAAGACATCCTTTCTAAAATTTATTATTATCTTATCATAAGCACTAATATTGTGCAATGAAATTTTTATATTTTCTTAATTAAAATCTATAGACAAGCAAAAAAATTATATATATAATCACACTATAAAGAATTAAAAGAGGTAATATATATGATAGGAAAAATGATATCAAGAATACGTAAAGAAAAAGGTATTACTAAAACACAATTAGCTGAAATAACTGGAATAAATATTGGTCACCTAACACATATTGAAAAAGGAGAAAGAAATCCAAGCCATAGAGCTCTATACTCTATTTGCCAGGCCTTAGATATTCCTTTTGAAGCACTATTACATACATACGATAAAACATTAACAATAGAACAAGAAAAATTCGATTATTTAAAATACATTTCTTACAATAAAGTTCCAGCATTTTCTAATATAGAAGATTATATTGATTGTCCATCAAAATACACTAACGCCTCTTTCGCTTATAAAGTTCCAGATAAATCTATGGAACCAAAATTCATGAAAGATTCTTTTGTTTTTATTGAAATAGCAGGCCTACTTGAAAATAAAGATTACGGATTATTTCAAGTAGATAATGAAATACTAATTAGAAGACTATTATATAGAAGAAATGGATTTGTTTTAAGATCTGAAAATAAGGATATTCCAGATATTTTAGTTTCTAATTTAAAAACATTTAAAATAATTGGTAAAATCTATATTTAGTATTATTTATGGAAGGATTCTAATAGAATGGAATTAGTAAAAAACATATTTTTTAATACAGATATATTAACGCCGAATTCAAAAGTTAAAATATCATATACTGGTAAGTTTTTTGAAGATGCTTCTAAAACAGTGGTGTTACATTATTGTTTTGATAATAACTGGGAATACGTCGTAGATATTGAAATGAATAAAACAGAACTTGGATATCAAGCAGAACTTGAAATTCAAGATAATAAATCAATTAATATTAGTTTCTTTAATGAAAAAAACGAATGGGATAATAACAAATCTGAAAACTATAATTTTCAAATTGAAGAAAAAGATTATTCTTTAGCAGAAATAGAAAATCAATATGCGCTTAGAACTTATAGTAAATTTTATTCTTGGAGAAATGAAGTTAAAATTACAATTATTAAAGCAATAACATTTATTCCAAAACTTATAATTGGAAAATATAAGAGAAAATTAAACGAAAAGAACACTTAAAATCAAGTGTTCTTTTTATTTATATGTCCCATCCACCATTTATAGATATTACTTGCCCTGTAGTATACTCATCATCTGCGAGCCATTTTACACATTTAGCAATATCTGATGGATTACCTATTTTATTTAATGGTATTTCTTTTTTCACATCTTCAAGCTCTTCTTTTGTATAACATGAAATCATATCTGTATTTATACAACCTGGTGCTATTGCATTTACTCTGATATTTGATGGTCCAAGCTCTTTAGCAAGAGATTTCGTTAAGCCAATTATTCCAGCTTTTGCAGCAGAATAAGCTACTGCACATGCCCCTCCAGAAACTCCATATATAGATGAAATATTAATTATACATCCGTTTTTATTATGCAAGAAAGTTGGCAAAGCTTCTTGAGTCATACAAAATACTGAATATAAATCAACTTTTATAATTTCATTCCAATCTTCATCTGAAATATCTTGAAACATTTTTTCTTGATCTATTCCGGCATTATTAACTAAAATATCTATATTTCCAAATTTATTTAATGTAAACTCAATTAGTTTCTTTACTTCTTCTCTTTTAGAAACATCAGCTTTAAAAATTTCAACATTAAACCCATTTTCATTTAAATCTTTTTTAATTTTTTTGGCTTTCTCCTCAGAATTTTTAAAATTTAATACTACACTATATCCTTCTTGAGCAAGTACTTGTACAATTGAAGCGCCAATTCCTCTAGAGCCTCCAGTTACAATTACTACTTTATTTGTATTTACTTCTTTCTTTTCTTCCATTATTTAAATTTGCTCCTTTATATATACTTGTTAATGAATGACAATTTGGGCAAAGTACGGTTATTTAAAAATAAAAGCCACAAATTAAGAAGTTCTTCAAAATTTGCGACCTTTAATTTGGAGCCACTTGTCCGATTCGAACGGACGACCTACTGATTACAAGTCAGTTGCTCTACCAGCTGAGCTAAAGTGGCATATTAAATTGTTTAAAAATAGTGGTGACCCCTACGGGAATCTACCCGCGTCGGGTCGACAATTCACTGGATTGTCGACTTATCCTCCTTTTCGATTCCCTGTTAATGAAACCAATTAGTTAGATAAGCATATAAGTGTAACTATTTTAAAATTATTGGTGACCCCTACGGGAATCGAACCCATGTCTCCGCCGTGAAAGGGCGATGTCTTAACCGCTTGACCAAGGGGCCATATATAAAGAACTCTTATTCATGTTATTTGGATAAGAGTTCTTGGTGAGCTATCCGCGATTCGAACGCGGGACAACTTGATTAAAAGTCAAGTGCTCTACCAACTGAGCTAATAGCCCGTCACCAACGTTATTTTTTAAAATACTTAACGCTTTTCTATAATACTCTTTTTTTCATCAAAAGTCAAGAGTTTTTTTATTTTTTTATAAAAAAATTTTAAAATTTTTATTTTTTTAATTCAACTTTCCAAAAAAATAAAAGAACACTTTATTTATATAGTGTTCTCTTATTTTATTTTTTTATTAAAATTATGCTAAATTTTCTATTGCATTTTTTAATTTTTCAAGCTTCTTATCAGCTTCTGCTCCTGTTTTTTCTTTAACTCCCATATAGAATTTAAGTTTTGGTTCAGTTCCAGAAGGACGAATACAGCACCAACTATCACCTTCTAATTCATAATACAAAACATTTGAATTAGGAAGAGTTGTAGCTGCTTTTTTACCAGTTTTATAATCAATAATAATTTCTTTCTTATAATCTCTAAAGCTTGTAACTTTTATTCCTGCAATTTCTTTGAAAGGATTTTCTCTAAAGTTATCAACAAGTTCTTTCATTTTTTCAGCGCCATCTGCACCTTTTAATGTAATTGTAACTATACTTTCTTTATAATATCCATATTTGTTATAGATATTTTCCATTTGATCAACTAGTGTTAAGCCTTTTTTCTTATAAAATGCTGCAGCTTCCGCTAATAACATTACAGCAACAATTCCATCTTTATCTCTTGCATGAGTTCCAACTAAGCATCCATAGCTTTCTTCGAATCCAAACATATATGTATTACTTCCTGTTGCTTCAAAGTTTCTAATTTGCTCTCCAATATATTTAAATCCTGTCAATGTCTCAATTAATTTTAATTTATATTCCTTTGCTATTGCTTTTGCTAAATCTGAAGAAACTATTGTAGTAATTAAAGCACCATTTGCTGGAATTTGATTCAATTTTTTCTTTTCTGAAAGGATATATTCTGCTATTAATAACGCAGACATATTTCCTGTAAATGGAACATATTCATTAGTTTTTGAATCTTTTGCATATACACCCAATCTATCTGAATCTGGATCTGTTGCAAGAACAACATCTGCATCTACTTGTTTTGCAAGTTTTAATGCTAGAGCAAAAGCTCTCTTATCCTCTGGATTTGGATATTCAACTGTTGGGAAATTGCCATTTGGTAATTCTTGTTCTGGCACAACATATACATTTTCGAATCCAAGCTTCGCTAAAACTGTCTGAACTCCAATATTTCCTGCACCATGAAGTGGTGTATAAACTATTTTTAAGTCTTTCATTTCTTTAATAACATCTTTATTAATAGATTGCTCCATAACAGCTTTGAAATACATATTATCAAGAGCGCTTCCAACAATGTTATATAATTTCTTTTCTTTAGCTTCTTTTAATGTCATTCTCTTAACATCATTATAATCTGTAACACTATTTACTTCGGCAATTATACCTTTATCGTGTGGTGCAACTATTTGAGCCCCATCTTCCCAATAAACTTTATATCCATTGTATTCTGGTGGATTATGACTAGCTGTAATCATTACACCAGCTATACATCCTAATTGTCTAACTGCAAATGATAATTGTGGAACAGTTCTTAATGATTCAAAAATATAAGTTTTAATTCCATTAGCATTTAAAGTAAGCGCTGTTTCTTGTGCAAATTCAGGACTCATATTTCTAGAGTCATATGCTATTGCAACTCCTCTTTCTTCTCCACCTTGTTTAATAATATAATTTGATAAACCTTGAGTTGCTTTAGTAACAGTGTAAATATTCATTCTGTTTGTACCACTGCCAATAACGCCTCTCATTCCAGCTGTACCAAATTCTAAATCTTTATAAAATCTATCTTTAATTTCAGAATCACTACCTGCAATTGTTAATAATTCTTGCCTTGTTTCTTCGTCAAATACAGGATTTGTACACCACTCATTATATTTTTCCATGTATTTAACTTTTGCAAAATAATCTTTATATAATTTTCTTGCAGTTTCAGGACTATCGCTACCTTCTGCGTTTTTAATAGGTGCAAATTCTTCTTCTCTTTTAATTCTTAATATAACTACATCTTCAAATATTTCATATGAATCAAAAATAAACATTTCAAATTTATAGGCATTTGGTTTATCTGCTTTAATAAGATTACCTTTACTATCTATATAATTAGCTTTTTTAACTGCTATATGATAAGGAAGTTTAACTTGCGCAACTTTTTCTAATCCTTTTATATTATATAAGTGGAAGATAGCATTTCCATCTCCATAAACAAGAGAGCCGTAGTCATCTCTTAAGTTTGCCATTTCATCAGAAATTTCAATATATTCTACAACACCAACTTTTTTATTTTTTCTACAGAAAACACCTACTTTTTCTTTCGGATCTGTTTTTTCTATAGTTTTAGCAGCTCCTAATACTTTATTTGTTATTGACATACCTATTAAAAGTGGATCAACTGGTTTAACTAATATGTTATCAACACCATTAATGAACACCCATTCAATACCTTTTTTCTTCATGTCTTGGATTACTTTTTCTTTTTCCATTGATTGTAGTGTTCCACCATGACCATTTGCAGCTTTTTTAACAAAACCACTTTCTTCTAATAAGATTTTTCCATCCATGTCAAGCATAGGAAGTTCACCTTGTTTGAAAAAGCTAACTGCTTTTTTAGGATATCCAAAATAATTATGCTCTTCAAAAAAAGCAACAGTAGCATCGTTGTTTTCCCTACTAGTCATTATATACCATGGAATTACAGTATCATATTTTTTCCATGCAGCAATTAAAATATCACATAATGCTTCAAAAATTGATTTATTATTCTCAGGATCAAAAATAAAAGTTCCTTTAGGGCCTTTATGCCCTAGTCTTGTACCTTGTCCACCTGCCATTGTTACAACAGCAAATTTGTTTTCTTTTATTGCCTCAATTCCTTTTTCTTCATAAGCATTTCTTTCTGTAACTGTCATTCTAGATTTATCTGTATGCTCTATTGGTTCTATTAGAACATCCTTCATATCTAATGGTTTTTTAGTATTTTCATACAATTCTTCCATTAAATCAAAATCTATGCTCTCAATTTGTTCTAATAGTTTTTCCTTTTGTTCCTTATTCATTTTGTCATAAAATAATAACAAATGCTCTTGACCATACTTCTTCAATTTTTTCTTAATTTCTTCCAGTTTACTGTTCATGTTTTATTTTATTCTCCTTTCTTCTAGTTAGCTATTCCCTAAAAGTTAACAACTATTTTATATAACATTTTTATTTTTTAGTCAATAGACATAACTTCTCTTTAAAGACCATTTCTATTATTTTATTTTTATTAAATTTAATTTTATTCATACCAAATTTATTTTTTTTATTTCTTCCAACCCTTTGGTATTTAAGATTTTATCATATTCTCTCAATTTATTATTTATATTTAAAAGTGATGAATTAATTTCAAAACAATTTATCAATGTGAAATTTGTGTGAACATTAATTAATAATTTATTAACTATGTTAATAAATTCATTAGTACCTGATACAATTACTATTTGATCATCTTTAATACATAATAATTTACTTTTTAAATCATTTAATAATGTTTTATTCCAATCTATTTTATCAAATCTTTCTTTATTTCTCCAGAATAAATCATTTGTGTTTACCACCTTTTCATAAGCATCTTTTAAATCTGTTTCTAAAATTGTAACTACTTCTTTTTCATTTGAAATTGCTTCATATAAATATGGCATAAGTATTGTAACTAAGTGATAATTATTTACACAAAATGCGCAAATCTTATTTTCCATATTATATTTTCATACCCCTTTCTAATCGCAAAATTTATTTTCTGATACAATTTTATAATTAAATACAATCTCCGTCAATCAAAACCGTAGTCTAACTTTCGACAGCATAATTAGATATTTTTATATAATTTTTTTTGCATATTTTTGGAAATTTTGAAAAGACTAATCTTATAAATTAAATTGAAAGGATCTTTTCATGAAATCAAAAATTTTTACACTGTTTTTTTTATTAATACTATTTATCTTTTTTACTGCTAAATCTTATGCTAATTCAATTTTTACAGATTTATCTTCTAATATTTTCAGATTACATATATTAGCAAATAGTGATTCTGAAGATGATCAACAATTAAAACTTAGAGTTAGAGATGAAGTATTAAAATATATAAAAAATCTTATACAAAATTGTAATACAAAAGATGAAGTTATTGGGGCTGTTACAAATCATTTAGATGACCTTTACAATATAAGCAGAAAAGTAATCTCTGATAATGGGTATAATTATGATATTAAAATAGAAATAGGTAATTTCTATTTTCCAACTAAATACTACTCAAATATTTCAATGCCTTCAGGAAACTATGATGCTCTACGCATTAAAATTGGAAAATCAGAAGGCCATAATTGGTGGTGTAGCTTATTTCCTGCTCTTTGTTTTACTGATATTTCAAATGGAATGTTAGATTCTGTTACTCAAAAAAAATTAGAAAAAACCTTATCTAAAGAAGAAAATCAAATATTATTTAATTCCACTCCAAATATTAAGTTTAAATTTAAAATTATAGAGTTTTTTAACAAATAATTTTTATATTTACTACAGTAGCATAAAAAAGATGTAAAAATCTATTGTAAATAATTTTCTTTTATGATATTATTTTAATGCTTATGGCCTTTATGTCATAAGTATTAAATTTATGGGGGTATAAATTTTGGAAAAATTAGTCATAACAGGAAAAACTCCATTAAAAGGTGAAGTAATTATTAGCGGAGCAAAGAATGCAGCAGTTGCAATACTTCCAGCTACTTTATTAATTAATGGAACTTGTACAATCGAAAATTTACCAAATATTAGTGATGTTAAATTATATTGTGAGATATTAGAAAAACTAGGATCAAAAATAACTTGGAATAATCCTCACGAAATTACAATAGATAATAGAAAAATTACTTCAAATATTGCGCCTCTTGAAAAAACAAGAAAATTTCGTGCTTCTTATTATCTACTTGGTGCTCTTCTTGGAAGATGTAAAGAAGCTCAAGTAGGAATTCCTGGAGGATGCAATCTCGGAAATAGACCTATTGATCAACATATAAAAGGTTTTGAAGCTTTAGGCGCTACAGTTGAAGTTTTACAAGGAAATATTAAAGCAAAAGCAAAAAAATTAATTGGAACATCTATTTATATGGATGTTGTTTCTGTTGGAGCTACAATGAATATTATGCTTGCAAGTGTTTTAGCTGAAGGAACAACAATTATAGATAACCCTGCTAAAGAACCTCATATAGTTGATTTAGCAAACTTTTTAAATACTATGGGAGCAGATATTAGAGGAGCTGGAACTGACGTTATTAAAATTAATGGTGTTAAAGAATTAAAAGGAAATGCAACTTATTCTATCGTTCCAGATCAAATTGAAGCAGGTACTTTTATGTGTGCAGCAATAGCAACAAAAGGCGACATTATTATAAAAAATTGTATTACAAAACACTTAGAGTCAATAATAGCAAAAATTGAAGAAATTGGTGGAAATGTTGATGCAAATGGCGATCATTTAAGAGTTTGGTATACCAAAAGACCATCTAAAGCAAATATAAAAACATTACCATATCCTGGTTTCCCTACAGATTTACAACCTCAAATGGGTGTCGTACTTTCTATGGCAAATGGAACAAGTATTATTAATGAAAGTATATGGGAATCAAGATTTCAATATACAGCAGAACTTAATAAAATGGGAGCAAACATTACTCCACAAGGTAAAACAGCCATATTTGAAGGTGTAAACGAACTTTATGGGGCACCGGTAAGTGCTACAGATTTACGCGCAGGTGCTGCATTGATTATTGCAGGAATTGCAGCTAAAGGTCAAACTGAAGTTTATAATTTAACCCATATTGATCGTGGATATGAAAATATAGAAGAAAAATTCAGAAAATTAGGTGCAAAAATAGAAAGAGTTGAAGAATAGCAAAACAAGGAGAAAAAATGCTAAACTTTTGTAGTTTATACAGTGGTAGTTCAGGAAATTGCTTATTTGTTGAAACAAATAAAACCAAAATACTTGTAGATTGTGGAACAAGTTTAAAAAAAATAGTAGATGGGCTACAAAAAATAGATAAAAAAATTGAAGATATTGATGCAATTTTAGTTACTCATGAACATTCAGATCATGTTCAAAGTCTTGGAAATGCTTCCAAAAAATTTGATATACCAGTTTATACAAACATAGAAACATTAGAAGCTATGCCTACACAAAAAGAGAAAATTTCTACACATAACCAAAAAATCTTTGAAATAGGAAAAGAATTTAAAATTGGTGATTTAGCAATTAATTCTTTTTCTATACCACATGATGCAGCAAACCCATGCGGATTTAATATATACAACAACAAATCGAAGCTTACAATTGCTACAGATTTGGGACATATGACCACTAATCTAATAAATAACATGAAAGGAAGCTCATTTATTTTATTAGAATCTAATTATGACCCAGAAATATTAAAATGCTCAAGATATCCATTTTTATTAAAACAAAGAATTTCTGGACCTATGGGGCATTTACCAAATAATATTGCTGGAAAAACGATATCAGAATTGACAAAATCAGATTTAAAAGAAGTTATGCTAGGACATTTAAGTAAGGAAAACAATTTTCCAGAGCTTGCATATCAAACAGTAATTGAAGAATTACAAAACAGTAATGTAGATATTAATGATTTAAAAGTAAGTGTGGCTAGTAGACACACTCCAAGTAAAATAATAAAAATTTCATAAAGCATATTTAAAATATGCTTTTTTTTTTTACACTTTTATGCTTGTTTCATATAATACTTGAGCATCTAAATCTAATTCATTATTCCATAAAACATACTTAAAGTTGGCATATTATCACCTCCTATAATCTAATAATTTTATGAACTCTTTTAACTAAATATTTTATTAGCAGCTTTCTAATCATTAAAGAAAAAAACACTAATTCAATTATTCTAAATATAATAGTTATTTCTATCACCTCCTATTTGAAATTAATTAAAAATGGGAATTTTTTATAGATAAATAAAAAAAGGAAAAACATGCACGCATTTTATCATGCATATTTTTTCTTGTCAATATTTTTTAATTCTCATTGTTTTTCAAACATTTCTTTTCCTACTCCACAAAGAGGGCAAACCCAATCTTCTGGTAAATCTTCAAATTTTACGCCTTCAACCTCTTCATCATAAACATGTCCACAAATAGTGCAAACATACTTTGCCATAATTAATACCTCCTTTTTATTATTTTAATGCTTCTGCTAATGCATTTAATTGTTCAATATTCTCAAGCTTTAAAGTTGTTTTGATTGTTACTATAGGCTCTACTTGAGTAATATTTTTCATCTCATCTAAAAGTGCTTTCATTGATTTTGCTGCACTTGGAGCCCAAGTTCCATTTTCAATTATTCCAACTTTTCTATTTTGATAATTTTTATCTTTTAATAATCTTAAAAATTGCTCCATAGGTGGAAATACACCTGCATTATAACTAGATGCAGCTACAACTAATTTATCGTATTTATATGCAAGAGAAATTGCCTCACTCATATCTTGTCTTGTTAAATCAAATAAAACAATATTTTTAAAAATCTTTTCATCTAATATTTTAGCAAATTCTTTTGCTACTTTAGCTGTGTTTCCATGGATTGATGCATATGCAACTAATACTCCCTCTTCTTCTGGTTCATACTTACTCCAAATATCATATTTGCCTATATAAAATGATAAGTTCTCTGATAAAACAGGTCCATGTAAAGAACATATAAATTTTATATCTAATCCTGACAATTTATTAAGTAGTGCTTGAACTTGCAAGCCATATTTTGCAACAATATTTATATAAAAACGCCTTGCTTCATCAACCCAATTGTCTTTAACATCTTGGCAACCAAACTTTCCAAATGCATCTGCTGAAAATAGCACTTTTTCTGAAGACTCATAAGATACCATTACTTCTGGCCAATGCACCATTGGAGCCATGAAAAACTTTAGAGTATGTTTTCCAAATGATATTTCGTCTCCCTCTTTTACTTCAACTTTTCTATTATCTAAATCTTTAATATCGCAAAATTGAGGTAAATACATAAAAGTTTTATTATTTCCAATTATTTTCATTTCAGGATATTTTTTACAAAGAGTTGCAATATTGGCAGAATGATCTGGCTCTAAATGAGATATTACTAAATAATCTACCTTTTCACCATCAAGCTCTTTTTCTAGATTATTAAGCCATGCTTCTGTTACTCTACCATCTACTGTATCCATAACAACATTATTTTCATCTTTGATTAAATATGAATTATAACTCATTCCATTTGGAACTATATATTGACTTTCAAATAAATCAATGTTTCTATCATTAACACCAATATATTTGATTGTTTCTGTAATTTTTTCCAACAATACTCCCTCCTTGATTAAGTTTACTTGAATTATATCATATTATGAAAATTTTACAACAAATATTGTTTGTAATTTTAAATAAATCCAATTTTAAAGGCCAAACATGAAGCTATTATTCCAATAAAATCACCCATTAAACCTATAATTATTACTTCTTTAACATCTTTAATCTTTACTTTAGAACTATAAATTGAAACAACATAAATTGTTGTTTCTGTTGCCCCCATAATGCATGAAGCAATTAATCCTATTTCAGAATCTACACCATATTGTTTCATTAAACTTGTAGCAACAGCAGTTGTAGTACTTCCTGATATTGGTCTTATTAATATAAGTGGAGCAAGTTCTTTTTTTATTTTAAAAAAACTCATAATTGGAGAAATTAAACCTGATAAAAAATCAATAAAGCCCGATGCTTTTAACATTCCAACAGATACAATTAATCCTAATAACGTTGGAAATAAAGCAAGTATAATCTTTTCTCCTTCGATTACTCCATCTACAAATAGAGCAAATATATTCTTTTTTTCTTTAATTCCAAATAATATTACAGTCATTATAAATAACAGAATTGATGTATTACCTATATATATAATAAATTTCATATCAACCTCATAATAAAAAACATATAATTTAGTATCACTAAATTATATGTTTTAAATTACATATTATTAGACTTATTATTTTAAATAAAAACCATTAGAATTTTCTTTTAGAAGATTGCTATTAAAACTAATAATTGGACATATTGGGCATTCATGTTTATCAGCATATTCATGTTCGTTATTTGCTAAATAAACTCCACAAGGATCATCTAAAATAGAACTATTGGAATTTACCCAATATTCATCACCTCCTTGAGAAGCAATCCAAAAATTTATATTTTCTGTTTTTAGTATATACCATATAACAATATTTTTTTCTATAAAATCAACTATATATTTATCTTTATCACCTATCTGCCTTACAATATTAATTGCTTCCTTTATTTCACCTAAAGACTCTATATTGGTTCCACTTCTACTTAATTGCTGTACTGTATTTATTTGATTATAATCATCTTCATTAAGTCCTTCTAAACTCAGTCTATTAAATACATTCATCATTTCAAATATTTCAGCATATACATACCAACTAGTACTTCTATTAGTATAAAAATCTTCTAATGCTTGTTCATATTTTTTATCAGAAATGTTAAATGAATTTTTTAATGCATTTAATATTTTATCACATTCTTTATAATAATTAATAAGATCACTTAATTGTGTATAATACATATCATCATAAACCAAAAAACCTCTTCCATATATATTAAATGCACTTATAGGATTATCTCCAGTCCTTCCATATTTTTCTTGACAAGCTCTGTCTAATTCATTTTTTACTCTTTCAATAAATTCTTCACCACTTTCATCAAAAGTTGCTCCATCACTTTCTGGATCTACAGAAATTTTATTTCCGTTTATAATTTTATATGTTCCAGATAGCATATAATTATTTTCTATTGGAAATTCAATGGCCACAGCATTTAACATTTCATTATTTTCTTCTATTATTAAAAATATAGTATTTTTATAATTTACAATTTTACCAATATAACTTTCATTTAAAAAACTAAAATCAATATTATTATCACCTATTTGTATTATATTTTGAGTTTTTAATAAATCTTCTTCATCTTTTGTTAATAATCCTTCTTTTACTAATTCATTAATAAATTCTTCTTTACTCAAACTATCTGAATCACTATATTTTGCAATTTCATTATCTAGTTTAAAAAGTTTTATCTTTTCATTTATTTGAGCAGCCCTTGTATTATTTTTAGATTTTAAAGCATTATTGATAATTCCGTTATTACCTAAAATTAAAGTAATTGTAACACCGAGCAAGTATTAATAATACTATAATTGTAACTATCAAAGATATTAATGTTATTCCTTTATAATTATTCATAAATATCTCCTTTTTAATAAGTTCATTTATTATTATATATATATTCTATTTATATATTTGTTTCTTGTCAATTTCTTTAGTAAATATTTAATAATATAATATTATATATCTATTAATTTATATTTGAAATTTTAAAATAAACTTTACAAATTAAAATAATAAATACAAATGAAATAATACTTGCAAACCAAACACCAACTATTATTTTAGATGGATTACTAGAACCTAATCCCATTCTAATAGATATTATCGTTGTAGGAACAAGTTGAATAGATGCAGTATTAATCAGCATAAGCATCATCATTTCTTTAGATAATTTATTTTTATTTTTATTTTCCTTTTGTAATTCCTCCATTGCTTTAAGTCCGCAAGGTGTTGCAGCATTACCAAGCCCCAAAAAGTTTGATGTCATATTCATACTTATATTTTCAAAAGCAGTACTATCTTGACTTAAATCTTTAAAAATTAATTTAATAATAGGTCTTAATATAGTTTTTATTATATTTACTAACTGAGTGTTTTTAACTATATTCATTATTCCATTCCAAAAGCATAAACTGCCAAACAATGTTATCACTAAAGAAACACTACTTTGTATAGAATCAAAAATAGCATAATTAACTTCTTCATATTTACCGTTTATAGTTCCAAAAACAATTGAAATTAAAACAAAAAAACACCATATACGATTCAGCATTATTTTCTCCTTGCTAAATTATATGATGTTTTAAAAATATTATTATAATTAAACGTCATAATCAATTCAAAAAATATTGATATATATCATTTTTGTTTACATTTCTATCTTTTGCAATCTTTTTTATAATTTCTTTTTTTTCTAATCCTTGTTTTTCATAATATACAAAATGCTCTTCTAAGCTCAATTCATTTAAATTTTCTATTTCCACTTCTTTTTTAGATTTTTCATTTCCTTCCACAATTATTACAAATTCACCCTTTATATTATCCTCAAGTTGTTCTAAAATTGTGGAAATTCTTCCTCTAATATATTCTTCATGAATTTTAGTTAATTCTTTAGCTAAAACTACATTTCTGTCTCCAAATATATCAAGCATTGCATCTAATGTAGTTTTCAACTTATGAGGTGCTTCATAAAAAATTAATGTTCTAGTATCAAATTTTACCTCTTCTAATTTATCTCTTCTATCTTTATTATTAGCAGATAAAAAGCCAATAAAACTAAACTCTCTTGTGTTCATTCCGAGACCCAATTAAAGCATTGACAAAAGCACATGCTCCTGGAATAGGAATTATTTCTATATTGTTTTCTATTGCCATTTTAACAATTTCTTCCCCAGGGTCAGAGATTCCTGGAGTTCCTGCATCAGAGACAATAGCTATGTTTTGCCCTTCTAATAACTTCTCTATTAGTTCAGGGCTACGTTTTTTCTCAGTCTCTTTATAATAACTGATAAGAGGCTTTTTTATTTCAAAATGATTTAACAAACCCAAAGTATGTCTTGTATCTTCTGCAGCAATTAAATCAACGTTCTTTAAAACATTTAATGCTCTTAAAGTTATATCGTCTAAATTTCCTATAGGCGTAGCTACTAAGTATAATTTTCCGCTTCATTTTTCCTCCAATTTTTATATCTTATTATAAATTCTTAATACCTCTTCTGTATATTGATTATCTTTATCATAAATTATTAATGGCTTTTGAATTTTTAATTGTTCCCCACCATCTTTAATACATTTTATTAAAAATAAATTTGGCTCCTTTTCTTGTTGTGGACTAACAAATCTTATTTCCTTAGGCTCTAATTTGCTTTTTCTTAATGTATAAATGATATCTACTAATCTATCTGTTCTATGAATCATATAAAATTCTGATTTTGATTTTAATAATTTATAACTAATCTTAACAATATCTTCTATTGTACATTCAACTTCATGTCTTGATATTAACTTTCTTTTTTCTTCACTTACTGCACCAGTATTTTTCTTCATATATGGAGGATTTGTTACTATTACATCAATTGAATTTGGTTCTAACACATCAAAAATATCTTTTATATTCTTATTTATTATTTCAATTCTCTCTCCTAAATGATTTAATTGAATACTCCTTTTTGCCATATCCGCAACATCAGCTTGAATTTCTACTCCGTAAAATCTTTTCTGCTTTTGACTTAGCTGATAATAATATAGAAATAATACCAGTTCCTGTTCCAATATCTACTACAGTACTTTTAGGCTTTAAATTTTTAGCAAAATCAGATAATATTACACTATCTATACCAAAACAAAATCCATTTTTGTCTTGGATTATTTTTAAATCCTTATATTCCAAATCATCTATTCTTTCATTTTCTTTTAATTCCATAGCTTCTCCATACATTTTTTCTTAATTATTATATCATGAATACAAATCTTCTTCAATATGAATATGAGTCTATTTAGCTTTAGCTTATTTAAATACAAATAAGCTAAATGCACTTACACAAATCCAGAGATCTGTATAAGTGCATCTTTTTTTCATTTTTTAGAAACTATCATTTCAAAATTTACTCTTTCTCTATCTCTACAACATTGTTTAAAACCCATTTTTTCCCAAAACTTCTGAGCGCCTAAGAAGGGACACCACATCTCAATTTTGAAAACTTTTCTTTCCCTAGCTTTTTCAAGAATCAAATTAAAAACTATCGTACCTAATCCCTTTCTTTTATATTCATTATAAAGGAAAAATTCTCCTATATAAAGAATACCTTTAGAACCTTTGTAATCAAAAAATAAATTTGTAGCGCCAATTATTTCATCATTTTCATTTTTAATAAAATAAAGTTCTACAGATGCTTGACTTAATTGAAATTCATATTCCTGAGAATTAAAAAGACCTTGTGACGCACGATTTCTTATTTCTTTTTTCTTTTGCTCTGAGATTTCACTATTAGGAAAATAGCTATAATCCAATCTTGCAAATGCTCTTCTATAGAGCCGAAAGCAGTCATAATCAGGTGTCATACGTACTAATTTTGGTTTACACATTGAAAAGCTCCTCTCACATACAAAATATCGTTTGATAGTATTTAAAATACATAATAATAATATCACAAAAATGATTTATTTTCAACCGCATTATGTTAATTAATCTTTTTTCTTACAAATTCATTGTTTAACTTAACAGCCTCTTCTTTAAAGCCTTCTACCTCTTCTCCTTCAATTAAAAACCTAATAGACTCTACCTCTTTAAGCTCAGTTAATGTATTTATAATCATATAAATCATATTACTCTTTTCATTAACATCTTCAGGTGCATTTTCAATAAATTCTTTTGAAAGATTAATTGTTACACAATTCTTATTTAACTTTGTTCCTAAAACTTGTGTACCCTCTGGAATTATACTTTTTAATTTTGAATCTTTGGGCCCTTTTAATAACATTCCTATTAAAGCTGTATAAGGATCTCTTAATAATTCTTTTGAATCAATTAATCTTGCTTCACTTTTTATAGTATTGTCTTCTATACTTATAAAATACAAAGTTACAACTGTTTTTCTTAATTCTTCATCAGATATCTCTACTTCTGGTATGTACTCACTAATAATTTGCTCATTTTTATTAAAAACAGTATTTATTACGACCATATAAATTAATCCTGCTAAAAAAATAATTATAAAAGCTCCAACAAATAGTTTCTTTCTCATAGCTTTTCCTCCTTTTTTCAATTATTATGTACCATTACCTTTAAATAGAACTATAAAACTTGAAATATTATGTTAATTGTGATATAATTTTAATCGTATATTTCTTCATTACAGCAATATTGCTGGTTTAATCTAGTAACACATAAATAAATTTAAGGAGATGATTTATCATTCGCTTGAAATATACATATGTGTTGATATAGATTAAATTAACTATAATAAGCTATGATTATAATTGAAACACCGAACATCCTAACTGGCGAAATATCCCACCAAATTGGTGGAGTTGGTGAAAAAATCTCTTTTACCATTAGCCAAATCCCTAATACTCAAAATAGCGAAATAACGTTTAGCACAGATCTTGATTTTAAAACAGCATTTTCATTAGTTGCGGAGCTTCTTCGTGACCCCGCAATCGGAAAAATTTATTCACGAGGTCTTTATTATCAAAACGAACTAATCAGTAACAAGATCAATTGACTTAAACTTAAGGAGAAACTAAATATGTTATTTGACATTCGTATTCGCAATTTAACAATATCTTCTACGGATAATCCCCAATTTAATTTATCAATAATTTATTTGGGGTGTGAATCTAAATTTGGCAAAAACGCATACGGAATTTACTTTAACAAACAAGCGCAAGCCAATCTTTCTAATGATGCTATGAGGGAAGCTCTTGTTTATATCCTTGAGGAAATTCTGTCTAATACCTGGGCAGATTCCATTTATCTCAGCAAAGATCCTGAAAACTTCCATAAAGCTTCAATCAAACTTACTGAAGATATGGACGTACAGCAAATCATAGCCGAAATTGAAAAAGCTATTATGTAATATAATAGGCTTTCTCCACGGATTAACGTACCTAAGTAAAAATTACTTAGGTACGTTTTTGTTAGTAATGTAATCCATTGACAAATACGCCAAAACAGTGTATATTATTAAAAGCATTTAAGAGATTTTTATAAAAAAGAAATGAGGAATATTAATGAGTAATAAAACACTTTTGTGTCGGATTAGATGTGGGGTCAACAACAATTAAAATTGTTGTTTCCGATGAAGAAGAAAACATTCTATATACAAATTACACAAGACATTTTTCAGATACAAAAAATACTATATATCAAGTTTTAAATAAATTATTAAAAGATTTCCCACAAAATAGTTTTAAAATAACTTTAACAGGCTCTGGAGCCTTAGAAATATCAAAACTTTTAAAAATACCATTTATACAAGAAGTAATATCATGTAAAAGAGCTGTAGAAAAATATATTCCTAAGACTGATGTAGTAATCGAATTAGGCGGTGAAGATGCAAAAATTATTTATTTTGACAAATCAATAGAACAACGTATGAATGGAACATGTGCAGGTGGAACAGGTGCATTCTTAGATCAAATGGCATCACTTTTAAACACAGATACTATGGGACTAAACGAATTTGCTAAAAGTTATACAACCATCTACCCTATTGCTTCACGTTGTGGAGTATTTGCAAAAACTGATATACAGCCATTATTAAACGAAGGTGCAGCAAAAGAGGATATTGCAGCATCTATTTTCCAAGCAGTTGTTAACCAAACAATTTCAGGATTAGCTTGTGGAAGACCAATTAAAGGTCATGTAGCTTTTCTAGGTGGACCACTTAGTTATTTGTCAGAATTAAGAAAGCGTTTTATAGAAACATTAGGTTTAACGGATGAAGAAATCATTCTTCCAGAAGATGCTCATCTATTTGTTGCAAAAGGTGCTATGATTAATTCTATTAATAATAAAGAAATTTCATCAAAAGAATTAAAAGAAAAACTTGAAACATTTAAAAATGCTAAATATTCTGATAGTAAACCACTAGCTCCGCTTTTTAAGGATGAAAAAGAATATAATGAATTCAAAGAACGCCATTTGTTAGAAACTGTAAAAAAACGTCCTTTAGAAAACTTTGAAGGTGATTGCTTCTTAGGGATTGACGCAGGGTCAACAACTACAAAAATTGTTTTAATAGACGAAGAAGGAAGCTTATTATATTCTTTATATGGAAATAATAAAGGAAATCCATTAAAAAGTGTAATATCTATGCTTAAAGAGTTATACAAAGTTTTACCAAAAAAAGCAAAATTAAGATATAGTGGTGTCACAGGATATGGAGAAAAATTAATTCAAACTGCTCTAAATGTTGATTTAAATGAAATAGAAACAATTGCTCATTACACTGCAGCCAAAGAATTTATGCCAAATGTTAATTCTATAATTGACATTGGCGGCCAAGACATGAAATATATTAAATTAAAGAATAATGCAATTGACAGTATTATGCTAAATGAAGCTTGTTCATCAGGATGTGGCTCATTTATAGAAACTTTTGCAAAAAGTCTTAATTTAAATATCGAAGATTTTGTAAAAGAAGCACTTAAAGCTAAAACTCCTGTTGACTTAGGCTCTAGATGTACTGTTTTTATGAACTCAAAAATAAAACAAGCTCAAAAAGAAGGATTTAGTGTTGGAGATATTTCATCTGGACTTTCTTATTCCGTTATAAAAAACGCAATTCAGAAAGTAATGAAGGTTAGGGATGTAAATACATTAGGAAAAAACATTGTTGTTCAAGGTGGAACATTTTATAATGATGCTGTATTAAGAGCATTCGAATTAATTACTAAGAAAAATGTTATAAGGCCAGATATTGCAGGACTTATGGGTGCTTATGGTGTTGCCCTTTTATCTAAAGAACAATATCAAACAAATCTTGATATGACTTATTTTTCAAACATATTAAAAGAAAATGAATTAGACTCATTAGATATAAAAATATCACATGTTAGATGTGGAAAATGTGAAAACAATTGCAAGCTAACTGTAAATAAATTTGGAAACGGAAAAACTTTTATATCTGGAAATAGATGTGAAAAAGGAAGTGGAAGCATTACTAAAAATTCAAATCTTCCAAATATTTATAAATACAAATTTGAGCGATTATTCAGTTACGAACCACTTTCTGAAGAAAATGCTCCTCGTGGAACAATCGGAATCCCTAGGGTCTTAAACATGTATGAAGACTACCCTTTCTGGTTTACTTTCTTAACAAAATTAGGGTTCAGAGTAATTATTTCTGAAAAAAGTACTCGTAAAACTTATGAAAAAGGTATTGAATCAATGCCATCTGAATCTGTTTGTTACCCTGCAAAACTATCACATGGTCATATAATGAGTTTAATAGAACAAGGAATTAATACTATTTTCTATCCTTGTATACCTTATTCAAGGCAAGAATATGAGAAAAGTGATAACCACTACAATTGTCCAATAGTTATTTCATATTCAGAAGTTCTAAAAAATAATATTGAAGAACTAAAAACTAATAAAATAAAATTTATAAATCCTTTTTTACCTATTGATAATATAAAAAATCTAGTAAAAGTTGTTTATGAATTAGATTGTTTTAAAGAATATAAATTTACAAAAAAAGAATTAACTCAAGCAGCAAAAGCTGCTGAAAAAGAATACCAACATTATAGAGACGATGTCCACGCAAAACGGTCAAGAAGTTTTAAAATATATTGAAGAAAATGATAGCCGTGGTATTGTTTTAGCTGGTCGTCCATACCATGTTGATCCAGAAATAAATCATGGTATAGATACATTAATTACAAGCTTAGGCTTATGCGTATTAAGCGAAGATAGTGTATCAAATTTAACAGAAGCTAAACGTCCAATTCGTGTCGTTGACCAATGGATGTTTCATTCAAGACTTTATGCAACTGCAGAATTTGTTGGCAAAAATGACAGGTTAGAATTAATACAATTAAATTCTTTTGGATGTGGTGTTGATGCTGTTACTACAGACCAAGTTGAAGAAATATTAAAAAGCTATGATAATATGTATACACTAATAAAAATTGATGAAATTAACAATTTAGGAGCAATTCGTATTCGTATTCGTTCTTTATTAGCAAGTATGAATAAGAAATTAGCATTAAAAAAAGAATTAACTGGTGACACATCTTCTACTAATAAAGGTGATTATGGCATTAATAAAGTAATGTTTACTAAACAAATGAAGGATTCAGGCTACACAATTCTTTGTCCACAAATGGCTCCTATTCATTTTGAATTAATTCCATCAGCTGCAAAACCTTGTGGATATAATATTGTAGTTTTAAATGAATGTTCACAAAATACAATAGATACTGGTTTAAGGTATGTAAATAATGATGCATGTTATCCTGCTATTATCACAACCGGACAAATGATAGAAGCACTTCAATCTGGCAAATATGATCCAGATAAAACTGCTTTAATAATGTCTCAAACAGGTGGTGGATGTAGAGCTACAAACTATATTGGTTTTATTAGAAAAGCTTTAAAAGATGCTGGATTTGAAAATATTCCTATTATTTCTTTCAATATAGTTGGACTTGAAAAAGCTAATGGATTTAAATTAACTCCAAAATTAATAGAAAACATTTTAAAATGTGTAATTTATGGAGATTTAATGCAAAAAGTTTTATATAAAAATAGAGCTTATGAAAAAAATAAAGGTGAAACTCAAAAATTATATGAATTATGGATGGCTAGAATAAAAGACTTAATTAAAAATGGTACATATAAACAATTTAAGCAAAGTATGTATGATATTGTTAAAGATTTTGAAAAAATTGAATGGCAAGAAGGTTTAGAAAAGCCAAAAGTTGGAGTTGTTGGAGAAATATTAATTAAATACCATCCATTTGGAAATAACTATGTTATTGAAAAACTTGAAGAAGAAGGTGCCGAAGTTGTAATGCCTGATTTTATGGGATTTATTTATTTCATGGTAACTCATAAAATCACTTTTAATACATTAATTAAAACTAATCCATGGCTAAGCTATATATTTAAAGTTGTTGTAAAACTATTAGATATTTTAACAAAACATTATAAATTAGCTTTAGCTAGCTCTAAAAAGAACTATATGCCTCTTGGAAACATTTGGGATTTAGAAAATAGTGTTAAAGACATTTTATCAATAGGAAATCAAACAGGTGAAGGTTGGTTTTTAACAGCAGAAATGATTGAATATATTCATAATGATGTACCAAATATTATTTGTGTTCAACCTTTTGCTTGTTTACCAAACCATGTTGTTGGAAAGGGTGTAATAAAATCTATTAGAGAAAAATATCCTTATGCAAATATCTCACCAGTTGATTATGATCCAGGAGCAAGTGAAACAAATCAAACAAATAGAATTAAATTATTAATGACTGTTGCAAAAGATAATTTAAATAAAAAGCAAAAATCAAAAAAAGCAATAGAAATAGAAAATATTGCTGATGAAAAAAGCGAAAATATAAAAATAAATAATAAATAATTATTTTAAAATCCAAAATATTTTAATTAATATTTTGGATTTATTTTTTATTTAATTTATTATTTTATTTAATTATTTATTATTTTATTTAATTATTTATTAAAAAATTAGTTTAATTAATTTTTTGCTATTTAATTTTTATTATTTAATAAATATTTATTTATCAATAAATATTTGCCAATTTGTCAACCAACTTTTTGTTCTTTTTTCATGCTTTTTTTACTATTTTTTTGACACTAAAAAATATACTTTTTTTATAAATATGTAATATGTTATGTTTACTTTTTGTGTTTTTTTATAAGCTTATCTTCCCCATTTCCATTACTTTTTTAAATTGACGTCTATTTTTTTAATCATTTTTTTTTAAAATTCTAAAATTATTTTTTAGCGAACATTTTTTTGTATATTGAAATAAATCACTTAATTTTCAAAAATTTATTAGATACATTTCAGAAAAAATATAAAGTTTTATTATAAAATTATATTTAATTAATAATACTATTTCTATTACAAATAATTATTTATTATAAATAATTATTTTTTTATTTAATTAATTATTTATTTATTAAATTTTTAATTTATTTTTAATTTTAATAAATTTAATTTTTAAAAATAATTAAATTATTTAATTTTTTTATTATTTTTTCTATTAATATTTTTTTAATATATTTTTTTAATATATTTTTATAATTATTTTAATATTATTTTATAAATTATTATTTATTTATTTTATTGTTTTAATATTTATTTTTTTTATCAAATAATTATTCTATTATTTATTATTTTTATTTTTATAATTATAATTAATAAAAAGAATTTATTAAACAATTTTAATGATTGTCATTAAGTCAACCGATTTTTTGTTCCTTTTTTGTCGTTTTTTTATCAATTTTTTGTTCAAGAAAATGTTTGTTTTTTATCTTTGTTGAAACACTTTATGTTTACTCTTAGCTTTCTTTACATACCTTTTTATCTTCATTTCCACTGTGTTTTTGAAATGACGTACACTTTTTTAATCATTTTTTTTAAAATCCTAAAATTATTTTTTATCAAACTCTTGTTTTGTATATAAAAAAATCTACTATTTTTTAAAAATTTTTAATTTAAATTAATAAAATAACCTAAATAATTAATAATTATTTAGGTTATTTTATATATAAATATATTATTTTAATTAAATACTTGGAATTATTATATCATTTTCTTTTACACTATCAAATTTTAATTCACAAATATAATCTTTTCCTCTAGAATTAAATCCAATTAAATAATAATTATCTTTATCTATGTATATTTTTTCATCATGTGAAACATATAAAACATAACATTTTTTTCCTTCAAACTCTCCAGATTTAACTTTATTAATTGTTTCCTCAACTTGAGGTCTATTATATAAGGTATTAGCTATAAAATCTGAATCATTTGAAAAAATTGTATGTAATCGAGGCTCCTCTTTATCTGTATCCTCAACTATTTCATCATTAAGTATATTTTTAACTGTTATATGATTAATAGTTTCAAGAGCCTCAATTATTTCATTATTCTTATCTACTACAATTCTTTGATTATTAGTAATATAAGTCTTTTTACCATTTTCTATAATTAAATCAGCATTTTTCGTACTATTTTTGGTTTTTTCAAAACCACCCCTTACAATTGGAATGCTTTTAGTAAAGGAGAATTAACATGAAATAATTAAAAAAAACCTTAGCTTGCATCTTAGTATTAACACTATGTTTCAGTATTTTCACAATTACTGCAAATGCCGTTACTGTTGTTGGTTCTTTTCTTGCAAGCAAACTCTCAGGACACATTAATTCTTCCGGTAGCGGAAGTGTTACTTTATCTGCGAATGCTAATAAAATTGGATATATCGTTATGCCTGATACTAGTATGAGCCATAGTAGTAGTGTATCATTAGTTAATTAGGTCTAATAATCTCAATTTTGTGTTAAATTGACTTTTTATGTTAATTTTGGTATAATACTTATGCAAAAACTCGCATTGCGAGAATTTAGGAGGTTATCATGATTACTGCAAAAGAAGCACGGGCCCGCATTAATGCATTAAAAACAAAACGTGGCAAAGAAGAAAAGGCTATAGCTGAAGAGAAAATCAATGCAGCTACAGATGATGGCGAAGAATATTGCTACCTTGGCATATGGATTTCCGATGCCACAAAAAATTGGCTCGAATCTGAACCTAATTGCTACACAGTGACAAGAATATCTGGAGATAAACCGGGAGAAGATGATACAAAAGTTTCATGGTAATAATCATTACTTAAATGGTAAGAGCACTTCCTCAGCTGAGGAAGTGCTCTTGTTTTACTATATATAAAATATTTTGGCGTAGGTGAGAGGATTTGGCATAGCCCGCGTCGCAAAAACAATCCAAAAGGATTGTTTTTATTCACTTTCGTCGATTGCTTTTGTAATCGTCAAAAGATGAATCGCTCCTTTTCCAATCTTCTCACTTTTCGTAATAAAAAAAGCAGTATTATTATATTACTGCTTCGTTTGGCGTAGGTGAGAGGATTTGAACCTCCGCGGCCCTTACGAACCCTACAAGTTTAGCAAACTCGCCCCTTCAACCACTTGGGTACACCTACATTATTTATTTAAAGCTAGATATTGATTTAATATCTAGCTTTTGGCGGAGAGGGTGGGATTCGAACCCACGGTAGGCTATAAACCTACGCCAATTTTCAAGACTGGTGCCATAAACCAACTCGACCACCTCTCCATGTCGTTAATAACAACAATAATATATTAACACATTTTTTTGCTGTTTGTCAACACATTTTTCTTTAATTTTCTTTATATAATTGATTATTTTTATGTTTTGCTATAAAGCTTTTGTTTTGCTCTGCAATTTCAATCGCATATTGCTCTTCACTTGACAATTGATATTTAGACTCTCCATTTTTAATTGGTTTTGCATATATATTAGATGACTCTGATCCATATAGTCCATTTAAAACCACACCATTATCATTATTGTCTAATAATGCTATGGCAAAGCTCAAATCACTTCCAACATCTTTATAAGCATTATATCTCACTAATCCGATTTTTTGAATACATGAATTTAAATCATTATCTAATTTTGTATAATATGCTTTAATTTCTGAATTGTCTTTCTTTATTTCACTAACATCTTGTAAATAATCTTTTAACATTGTATCTAAATTATTACCATTACCTAATTTTTTCATAAAAGAAATATATTTTCTATTCATTAACCATATTTTTAAAACACATAAGCATACAATAATTAATAAAGAAATATTCATCCAGAATAATATTAATAAAAATCTATCTGTCTTAATAAATTCTAATAAATTTGTCATTAATTAAACCTATCCTTTTATTAATTCTAAAATTCTTTCTAAGTCATCATTTGAATTATATTGAATTATTATTTTTCCTTTTTTGGGACCAGCATCAAGTTTTACTTTTGTTCCAAAAAATCCTTGGAATGAATCTTCAATATCTCTATAAATAGCTTCATATTTTCTATCTACTTTTTTTACTTTTTTGTTAGCTTTCATTTTCTTTTCTGCTTCTCTAACAGTATCTCCTGTTTCTATCATTCTTAAAGCCATTTGATATTGTTTATCATTATCTGTTATTGACATTAATGCTTTACAATGCCCTTCTGTTAGTTTACCCTGAATAGCAAATTCTATTACTCTTTCATCTAGATTTAAAATTCTAACACTATTTGCAATTGTACTTCTACTTTTTCCAAGTATTTCAGCTACTTCAGCTTGTGTTAAAGAATATTCATCCATCAAAATTTTTATTCCTCTTGCTTTATCAATTGGATTTAAATCTTCTCTTTGAATATTTTCTATTAATGAAATTTCTTTATTTTTTTGTTCATCATCATCTCTTACAATTGCTGGAATTTCAGTAATGCCTGCTTTTTTTGATGCTCTCCATCTTCTTTCTCCCGCAATTATTTGATAAAATCCATCTTTTTTAGTTACTATTATTGGTTGAATTACGCCATATTTTTTTATAGATTCAGATAATTCATCAATAGACTCATCATTAAAAGTTTTTCTAGCCTGATTACTGTTTGGTTCAATATCAACTAATTTTATATTTTGAACTAATTCCCCTGAATCATTATTGTTTTCTAGAATTGAACCGCCAAACAATGCATCTAGTCCTTTTCCTAAACCTGTTTTTTTATTTGCCATAACTATATCCTCCTACTCTTTTACCTTATTATTTGCTAATACTTCCCTAGCTAATTTTTCGTAACATCTAGCACCTTTTGATTTAGGATCATAAAGTGTTATAGGCATTCCAAAACTTGGTGCTTCACTTAATTTAACATTTCTAGGTATTACTGTTTTATATACTTTATCATCAAAATATCTCTTAACTTCTCTAACAACTTGATTTGAAAGATTTGTTCTCATGTCATACATTGTTAAAACTGCACCTTCTATCTCTATAGATTTATTAAGATGTTTTTTTACTAAATTAATTGTATTAATTAATTGTCCTAAGCCCTCTAATGCATAATATTCACATTGTACAGGAATTAAAACAGAGTCTGCAGCAGTGAAAGCATTTAATGTAATTAATCCTAAAGATGGTGGACAATCTATAATAGCGAAATCTATTTCATCTTTTATCTCATCTAATTTTTCTTTTAATCTCTGTTCTCTTGACATTAAAGAAACTAGCTCAACTTCAGCTCCTGCTAAATTCATATTTGATGGACAAACCTTTAAAGATTTTACACATGTATCTTGTAATGTTGATTTTATGTCTACTTCATTTATTAATACATCATATAATGAATTTTCTAAATTCTTTTCTAATCCTAGTCCACTACTTGCATTTCCTTGAGGATCAGCATCAATTAAAATAACTTTTTTTCCTCTTTTTGCAAGTATAGTACTTAAATTAACTGCGGTTGTAGTCTTTCCTACCCCACCTTTTTGATTTGCTATTGCAATAATTTTTCCCACGGCAAACACTCTCCTTTTTTCGATACTATAATATAAAAATTTATTAAATATGTCAATGAATTTTAAATAAAAAACATAGTTTTATTATTTTAAAACTATGTTTTTTAAATTTATTTAATTGGTTCTTTTAATGGCTTGCCTTGTCCTCTAGGATATTTCTTTGGTGTATTATTTATTTTTTTTATTATAACTATATTTCTTTCATGTTCTCCATCGATAAAAATAGTTTCAACTTTTTCAATTGTTCCACCAAGAACATTTATTGCTTTTAAGCTTGACTGTAGTTCTTCGTCAACATTAGGTCCTTTCATACAAATAATTATTCCACCAATTTTTACAAATGGAATTAAATATTCAACAAGAGTACTCATATTAGATACCGCCCTTGAAACTGCAACATCATATTTTTCTCTATATTTTTCATTTTGCCCCAGCTCTTCTGCTCTACCATGAATTGCTTCTATTTTTTCTAATTTTAACTTATTAATAACATCATTTAAAACATTTACCTTTTTATTTACAGAATCAAGTAATGTAACAAATTGTTTCTCGTGGAACAATTTTAATGGTATACCAGGAAATCCTGCCCCTGTTCCAACATCAATAATTTTACTATCAGATTCTACAAACTCACTAATAGCAAGTGAATCAATAAAATGTTTCACAAGGAACTCTTCTTCATTTTTTATAGCAGTTAGATTAATTTTCTCATTCCAATTTAGAATAATCTTCATATAATCATAAAACTTTTTAACATTTCTTACTTCAATTTTATTATCTCTACATTTTTCTATAAATTTTATTTCAAATTCATTATAATCCATTAAATAATTCTCCTTTAACTTATGAATTCTTTTACAAATAAATAATATGAAAATGTCACTAAGATTGCGTTTGCAAATATATTAACAAAACCGAAATATCAGCCGGCGATACCCCACTTATTCTTGAAGCTTGTCCTATAGAATAAGGTCTATATTTATTAAGTTTTTGTGTAGCTTCTATTCTTAATCCTTTAATACTATTATAATCTATATCTTCAGGTATTAACTTTTTCTCTAATTTTTTAAAGTTCTCTACTTGTTTTTCTTCTAACTTAATATATCCATCATATTTTATCATAATTTCTGCTTCTTTCCAAATAGTTTTATCTAAATTAGGTCTATCAATATCAAATTCACTCAACAACTCATAATTTAATTCAGGCCTTTTTAATAATTCAGAAAGTTTTACTCCACCAAATACTTCAGAAGTATTATTATTTTTCAGAAATTCATTTAATTCTTGTGTTGGTTTTATATTAGTAGTATTTAGTCTCTCTATTTCTTTTTCAATTTTAGATTTTTTATCTAAAAAATTATTATATCTTTCTTCAGAAATAAGACCAATTTCATGGCCTAACTGTGTTAATCTTAAATCAGCATTATCTTGTCTTAATAATAATCTATATTCAGCTCTTGAAGTCATCATTCTATAAGGCTCTTTAGTACTTTTTGTTACAATATCATCTATTAATACACCTATATATGCCTGACTTCTATCTAAAATAATAGGGTCTTTTCCTTGAATCTTTCTTGAAGCATTAATACCAGCAATTAGTCCTTGAGCAGCAGCTTCTTCATAGCCAGATGTGCCATTTACTTGGCCTGCGAAAAATAATCCAGAAATATTTTTTAATTCTAATGAACTCTTTAATTGATCAGGTTCTATACAATCATATTCAATAGCATAAGCAGGTCTAGTAAATTCACAATTTTCTAAACCTGGTAAAGTCCTATACATAGCTATTTGAACATCTTCTGGAAGAGATGAACTCATTCCTTGAATATACATTTCATCAGTATCTAATCCAATAGGTTCAACAAAAATTTGATGTCTTTCTTTATCAGCAAATCTTACAACTTTATCTTCAATTGATGGACAATATCTAGGGCCAGTTCCTTCTATCTCTCCACTATATAAAGGAGATCTATGTAAGTTTTCTCTAATTATTTCATGAGTTTTATTTGTTGTATATGTAAGCCAACAAGCTTCTTGATTTCCATCTATTTCATCATTTTCAAAAGAAAATGAATCAACCTCTTTATCACCTAATTGAATTTCCATTTTAGAAAAATCAATACTATTTTTATTAATTCTAGCAGGAGTTCCAGTTTTAAATCTCTGAATTCTAATTCCAGCTTTTTTAAGTACTTCAGATAATATATTTGATGGAAAAACACCATCAGGACCACTTTCAAAAGAGTTTTCACCAATAAAAATCTTTCCTTTTAAATACGTACCTGTTGCTACAATAATTGCTTTAACTCCATATATAGCACCTATATTAGTAGTAATTGAAACAACTTTACCATTTTCAAAACCAATATCAACAATTTCAGCTTGTTTTAAAAATAAATTTTCTTGTTTTTCAAGTGTATGCTTCATTTCAGCTTGGTATTTTTTCCTATCAGCTTGAGCTCTTAAAGAATGTACAGCTGGACCTTTAGATGTATTTAACATTTTTAATTGTATTAAAGTTTTATCCGTATTCTTCCCCATTTCACCTCCAAGAGCATCAATTTCTCTAACTAAATGCCCCTTAGATGAGCCACCTATATGAGGATTACAAGGCATATTTGCAATACATTCTAAACTTATTGAAAATAATAATGTTCTCATGCCAAGTCTTGCAGCTGCTAATGCTGCTTCACAACCAGCATGACCTGCACCAATAACTGCAATATCATAATCTCCTGCATTATAATTCATTTTATTACCTCTTTCTTTTTTATTCCACGTGGAACATTGAACATTTGTTTTGTGATTAAATAATAATAAATAAAATTATTATTTATAAACACAAAATCATTACATTTTTAAGTAAATGTTTAATTTAGCTTTAGAATCAATTTTATTTGAATTTTATTAAGTATTTATAAACTGTATTTCCCTAAGAGAAAAAATCCTTTAAAATTGATTCTGATGCTTTTATTTTTTATAATTATTTTCCTAAACAAAACTTAGAAAAAATTTCATTTATAATATCTTCAGTTACACTTTCACCTGTAATCAATCCAAGATCTTCTAAAATTTCTCTAATAACACCAGAAATAATATCTAAAGGCATATTATTTTTAATTGCATCTCTTGCCATTTCAACATTAGATCTAGCTTTTTTAATTAAGAATTTATGACGATTATTACTAACAATTAACTCTCCACTATTTGCAATTTCATTAAATTTAAACATTTTAGAAATTTCTTCAAATAATTTTTCTTTTCCTTCACCAGTTTTTGTAGACATTTCTATTATTGGCTTATTAATTTCTTTAATTTTTTTATAGTCATCATTATTTTCAAAATAATTAAAATTATTTTTTTCAAAATTATTTTTTAAATCAATTTTATTTAAAATAATAATAGAATTTTTACCTTTTGACAAATCAAGAATCTCTAAATCTTCACTGTTTAAAGGTTTAGAAATATCAAAAATTGCAATAATAATATCACTATTCTCGGCTAAGTCTATTGCTTTTCTTACTCCAATTTTTTCAACCTCATCTTTAGCATCTCTTATTCCAGCAGTATCAATTATTTTTAAAGGAATACCATCTATTTGAATAAATTCTTCAATGGTATCACGTGTTGTTCCTTCAACATCAGTAACAATAGCTCTTTCCTCATTTAATAATAAATTTAATAAAGAAGATTTTCCAGCATTTGGCCTTCCTAAAATAACAGTAGAAATTCCTTCTCTTAATATTTTTCCATTATAAAAACTATTTTCTAATTTTAATAATTTTTCATCAATATTATTTAAAAATAATAATATTTTTTCATTAGTAGTTTCTTCAATATCATATTCTGGATAATCTATTGATGCTTCTATATCAGCCATTATTGATAAAATATCTTTTCTAATATCACCTATATTTTTTGATAAATTTCCTTCTAATTGATTTAAAGAAACTTTAGCCTCTTTATCTGTTTTACTATTTATAATATCAATTACAGCTTCTGCTTGAGTCAAATCAATTCTTCCGTTTAAAAAAGCTCTTTTAGTAAATTCACCTGGTTCAGCTAAAACTGCTCCATTTTCTAAACATATTTCTAATATTTTATTCATAACAATTATTCCACCATGAGAATTAATTTCACACATATTTTCAGTGGTATAACTTTTAGGTGATTTAAAAAAAGATACTAAAACTTCATCAATTATTTCTCCGTTTTTATCAACAATATTTCCATATTTAATAGTGTAACCTTTTACGTCATCAATTTTTTCTTTACTAGCAGGTTTAAAGAATTTTTTTAGAATATCGAAACTTTCATCTCCACTCATTCTAATAATTCCAATTCCTCCAATGCCTGTTGCTGTAGATATTGCTGCAATAGTACTCATTTATTTTTCTTCCTTTCTTTTTTTGCTTTTTGGACAAGATATTTATTAAGAAAATTAAATAAAAATTATTTTTATTATTAAATTATTTAATACAATAATTAATATATTAATAAAAAAAGCCAAAATGAGCATAATAATTTTATTAAAATTAAATCCTCACTTTGACTTCAGATTTTTAAAATATTTAATTATTTTTTTAAAGAGACAACCACTTTTCTATATGGTTCTTCTCCAATACTATGTGTATCAATTTTATCGTTATCTTGTAATTTTAGATGAATTATTTTTCTTTCATATGCTGACATAGGTTCTAAAGTTATTGACTTTCTTGATTTAATAACGCTTCCTGCAATTTTTATAGCTAGATTTTCTAAATCTTTTTCTCTTTTTTCTCTATATCCACCAATATTTAATAGCACTTTAACTCTACATTCTAATCCTTTACTTGCAATACTAGTTAATATTGTTTGCAAATTATTAAGCACCTCTCCCCTATATCCTATTAAATATCCAGTATTTTCTCCATCTATATCAATATATATATCATTATTTTCGAATCTAATTTTATATTCTATTTTATTAGATAAATTTCTTATAAATTCATTTAAAAAATCTTCTAATCTTTTTTGAACATCTTCTTTATTAAATTCAACTATTTTAGCTTCATGTTTTACTATTTTTTCATCTTTATCTTCTTCTTGATAATTTTCTTTTAATGTCATTTCTACTTTTACAACTCTTGGTGTTAAAATACTAAAAAAACTTCTTTTATCTTCTTGCTCTAGTACTTTAATATCAACTTTATTTTTTGAAACTTTTAACTCTCTTAAACCATTTTCTATAGCTTCATTTGTTGTTTTTCCTTCAAAAACATGTACTTCTGCCATTATTATTCCTCCTCTTTAACGAATTTATTTACTGCTAATCTTTCAAATATCATTAGTAAATTACTTATAAACCAATATAAAGCTAATCCTAAAGGAGCAATTAATGCAATACTTACTGTCATAATAGGCATCATGTACCTCATTGTTTTATTCATTGATTCTACAGTATCCATTTCTTCATCTTTATTTTCTACTTTTACTAATTTTTTCTCTTCTTTTAATTTTTCATTTTCTTCATCAGAAATAATAGCTTTATCTTCTTTTTTCTTATTATTTTGTGTAGTCATAGCTGTAGTTAATCTCATAGAAACAATTGAAGTAATAACATATAATAATGGTATTATAAATACTTTTGGATTACTATAATCTTTTGAAGCAACATCACTCAAATTTAATCCTAAGAAATTCATATTTAAATTAACATTTTCATCTGTTTTTCCATATTTTTTAATAATTGCAATTTCTATGTAATTAACATTTTGACCATTATTTTCTTCTTTTATTTCATCCTTATAAGAAATTAAAGTTTTATTATCTGCTGGTATTTTCTTCATATATGTAAGCGGATTACTAATTAAGAAAAACATTGAAATTATAATTATAAATTGAAGAATTGAACTTAAACATCCACTAAAAGGACTCATATGTTCTTCAGCATATAAATTTCTCATTTCTTCATTTAATCTAGTTGGATCGTTTGAATATTTATCTTGTAATTCTCTAAGCTTTCCTTGAATTTTTGCAGATTTTTTCATAGTTTTTTGCTGCTTTAAATTTATAGGTAATAATATTAATCTTAATAATAAAGTAAATAGAATAATTGCTAGTCCATAATTATTAACATATTTATAAATAAAATTTAAAACATAACCAAATAAATTGGCAAAAAATTTAAACATCTTTCCCCTCCTTTTCTCTATTTTAAAGGATCATATCCTCCTTTTGAAAAAGGATTACACTTTAAAATACGCTTTATTCCTAAAAGGGATCCGTTTTAATGCACCATATTTTTCTATTGCTTGTTTAGTATATTCTGAACAAGTAGGTTCATATTTACATTGTACCCCGCGGTCTAATAGCCATGGCGCTATTGATTTTCTATAAAATTCAATAAATTTAATTAATATTTTCTTCATTTAATATTCCACTAATCTTAAATAATCTTTCCATATCTTCTTTAATGTTATAGAAATTAATATTTTTTGAGTCTAATATTTTATTTTTATTAATGATAAACAATATGCTAAAACCAGTATTAACTTGTGCTTCTAATTCTCTGTAATTTTCCTTAATAAGCCTTTTAAACCTGTTTCTTACAACAGCTTTCCCCTGTTTTTTTGTTACTGCAACAGCTAGTTTATTGTAATTTTTTTTATTTTTTTGAATATACATATTAATATATTCTGCATAATAAAATTTACCTTTTGAAAATAGATTTTTAAATTCATATTTTTTTTTTATCATTATTGTTCTTTTCATTTATAAAAAACCCTTTATTGCTAATAATTTTAGGAATTTAATAATAAAAAAAGGACACAAAAGTCCTATTTTTACTAAATTAAGCTGTTAATTTTTTTCTTCCTTTATTTCTTCTAGCTTTTAAAACTTTTCTCCCTGCTGCTGTTTGCATTCTTTTTCTAAATCCATGTACTTTGCTTCTTTGTCTTTTTTTAGGTTGATAAGTTCTTTTCATTTAAGTAACACCTCCCTAGCCTTTCATTAATATTTATATATCTTTAATATATATCTTTGTTCATTGCCAAAGAATTTATGGCAAGCATAAGAATTATACTATAAAGTACCTTAAAAAGTCAAGCTATTCCACATTTTTTTTTGATTTATTTGGGTTTTCTATTTTTTTTATGTTTTCTCTTGCTATTTAAAAAATTTTTTGATATTATATGGATACAATAAAAGGTCCATATTGGCTTTATTATTACGGAAATAATGTTTTCCACATAATGTGTATAAATCAAATGCTTTATTTTTATAGACTTTCAGACACCGTGTGGACAAACCTGTGGATAAACATATCTATTATATATAGAAAGGATGATTTTTCAGATGTTTGCTGACAAAGAAGAATTACTTACTAAAGCAAAAACACTATTACAAAGTGAAGTAACAAGTATTTCTTATAATACATGGATTAAAAGTCTTGAAATATCAAGTATTGATAATAATAAAATTACTTTAGTTGCAAAATCTAAAATGCAAAAAGAAGCGATTGAATCAAGGTTTTTAGATTTATTAATAAATACATTTAATTATATAACAAATACATCATGTGAGGTTTATGTTATTGAAAAATCAGAGGAAAATGAAAAAACATCTGTTAATTCAATTTCTACATATACAAACACTGAAACATATGCAAATTCTGGATTAAATCCAAGATATACATTTGATAGTTTTGTAGTAGGTAATAACAACAAATTTGCTCATGCAGCTGCCTTAGCAGTAGCAGGAGCTCCAGCAATTACATATAATCCATTATTTATATATGGGGGAGTAGGATTAGGTAAAACTCACCTAATGCAAGCAATTGGAAATAAAATAGTACAAGATAATCCAAAAGCAAAGGTTTTATATGTAACTAGTGAAAAATTTATTAATGACTTAATAAACTCAATAAAAGATCCAACATATAAAAATGAATTATTTAGAGATAAATACAGAAACATAGATGCATTACTAATAGATGATATTCAATTTATAGCAGGTAAAAAAACTGGCCAAGAAGAGTTTTTCCACACATTTAATGCATTACATGAAAATGGAAAACAAATAGTTATATCAAGTGATAGGCCACCAAGAGATATATCACTTTTAGAAGAAAGATTAAAATCAAGATTTGAATGGGGGATATTAGCAGATATTTCTTTACCAGACTATGAAACTCGTTTAGCAATCCTTAGAAGAAAAGTTCAAACCGATAATATTATTATTGATGACTATATATTATCAGTAATTGCAACAAAAGTTGATTCAAACATTAGAGAATTAGAAGGTGCATTAAACAAAATAGTAGCATATGCATCATTAACACATAGTCCAATTACAATAGAAATGGCTGAAAAAGCTATTAATGATATAGTTTTACAAAAAGAAAGAGTAATATCTGCAGATTACATTCAAGAAATCGTAGCAAAATACTTTAATATAGATAAAAAAGATTTAGTTTCTACAAAAAAATCAAACGATATTGTTTATCCAAGACAAATTGCAATGTATCTTTGTAGAAATGTAGGGCAGATGTCTTTCCCAAAAATAGCTGAAGAATTCAACAAAAAAGATCATACAACTGTTATGCATGCTTATAAAAAAATAGAAAAAGATGTTAAAGATAATTCAAATACAAAACTAATTGTGGAAAGTGTGAAAAACATCATTAAGGATTCAAAATAATTTGAAAATATATTAAATTTTATACTTTAAAGATTTTTATAAAATTTATGTTTTATAGAACAAAACTTTTACTAAAGAAACACCTATTAAAGCCTACGGAAGTAATACATAGGTTATTCACAAGTAAGGTGTGAATAACCTGTCTAAAAATTGTTGATAGGTAATAAAAAACAAAGGTGGGTTTATTGTGTGGATAAAATAATATTTTTTTCACAAGTTTATCAACAATAATTTTCTTAGGGAAATAGCTCTTTTGAGATATTTTTCCACAATATCCACAATACCTATAACTAATACTACTAAAAAATAATATATAAAAAGGAGAGAAACAATTTATGAACTTTATCTGTGAAAAAGAAACTATCCTTAAAGCAATTAATTCTGTTATTAATGGTGTAGCTTCAAAAACAACAATGCCTATATTAGAAGGTATTTTAATTCAAACTAATGATAATCAAGTTAAACTAACATCATATGATTTAGAAATTGGAATTGAGTACATAATTGATGCTAAAGTAGAAGAACAAGGAAATACAGTAGTAAATGCAACAATGTTTAGTCAAATTATAGGAAAACTTCCTAATAAAGATATTCGTATTTCTATTAATGATAACAATTTATTAGAAATAGAATGTGAAGGTTCTTTATATAAGCTTGCTACAATGAATCCAGATGAATTTCCAGAATTACCAAGAATAAGTGTTGAAAATTCAGTAGAGATTGAACAAACAGTATTAAGAAATATGATTAGAAAAACAATATTTGCTGTAAGTACTGAAGAAAATAGACCAATTTTTACAGGATGCTTATTTGAAATAACAGATAATAAATTAAATGTTGTAGCAGTAGATGGATATAGATTAGCAATAAAGAGTACAAATATAAACCAAAAAACAAATAACTTTAGTAGTGTTATTCCTGGAAAAACATTAAATGAAGTAAATAAAATAATGAGTGATTCATTTGATACTGTTAAAATAGGAATATCAAAAAATCAAGCATTATTTGAAATGGAAAATTGTAAAATTGTTACAAGATTATTAGATGGTGAGTTTTTAAAATATCAAAATGCAATTCCAAGTAATTGGGAAACAAGAATTAAAGTAAATAAATTAGATATACAAAATTGTTTTGAAAGAATTATATTAATTTCAGCATCTTCAATAGAAAAAGAAAAGAAATATCCAGTTAAAATAAATGTTGAAGTTGGAAAAGTTATTATTTCTTGTGCAAACCAAACTGGTGATGCAAAAGAAGAAATTTATCCAGAAACAGAAGGAAAAGAATTAGAAATTGGATTTAATCCAAGATTTTTCTTAGATAGTTTAAAAGCAATAGATGATGAAGAAGTTTATATAGAATTTGGAACAAATAGATCACCATGTATAATTAAAGCTGTTGAAGACGGAGATTATACATATATGATTTTACCTATTAAGATGAAAGAATAAAAAAGATAAGAAACGATTGTCCACAGTTTGTTATCAAATTGTGGATAATTGCTTACGGAAATAAAACAAATGTATATAAAAAGTGTAAATTTAGAAAATTTTAGAAATTATGCAAATCAAACTATAGATTTTTGTGATAATATTAATATAATTTATGGTGATAATGCTCGGGCGGAAAAACCAATATTATAGAAGCAATTTATGTGTGCTGCATGGGCAAATCTTTTAGAGCAAAAAAAGATAGTGACCTTATCAACTTTAATAATGAATTATCTAAAGTTGATGTTTCATATGTTAAATCAGATAGGGAAGGTAAAATATCATTTAAAATAGATAATCAAAAAGTATTTTATATAAATGGTGTTAAGCAAAATAAAATAAGTGATATTATAGGAAAAATAAATTGTGTTATTTTTACTCCAGATGATATTTCTATTATAAAAAATGGGCCAGATCAAAGAAGAAAATTTATAGATATGATGATTAGTTCATTAAAGCCAAAATATTTACATTTATTAAATGAATATAAAAATGTTGTTGAACAAAGAAATAATTATTTAAAGCAAATAGTAGAATTAGGAAAATCTGAAGAAATGCTTGATATTTGGGATGAACAATTAGCAGAACTTGCTAGTAAAATTTACGAATACAGAGATAACTATGTAAATAAAATAAAAGAAAAGATAGAAGATATCCACAAAATGATAACAAATTGTGGAGAAGATATAAAAATAAAATATATTTCAACAGGTAGTTCTAAAGAAAAATATTTAGAAAACTTATATAAAGCAAGAAAAACAGACATAAAAAGAGGTTTTACAAGTATTGGAACTCATAGAGATGATTTAATAGTTTATATAAACCATAAACCAGTAAGTGCTTTTGGATCTCAAGGCCAACAAAGAACAGTAGTGTTATCATTAAAATTATCTGAACTTTCAATAGTTACAGATGAAATAGGGGATTCACCAATATTATTATTAGATGATTTTATGTCAGAATTAGATTCTAAAAGAAGAAAAATTTTATTAGAAAAGATAAAAAATAATCAAGTAATTATCACTTGTACAGATAAAATAGATATTGATTCTGATAATAAAAAGATTTTCTTTGTTGAAAAAGGAGTTTGTGATATAACTAATTAAAAAGGAGAAAAAATGTATTTGCATATTGGGAAAAATTGTGTTATAAATGATAAGGATATTATAGGTATTTTTGATATAGAAGGACTTCAAAATACTGATGAATATCAGAATTTATATAATAAATTAGTAGAAGAAAATATGCTTTATGATATTTCTTCAAATCAAAAAAATAGTTTTATATTAACAAAAGAAAAAAATGTAATTAAGGGATATATTTCTAATATAGGAACAAATACAATAAAGAAACGTAAGATCGTGTAGGAGGTAAAAATGGAAAAGTTTGAGCATGAGTATAATGCAGACCAAATTCAAGTATTAGATGGATTAGAACATGTTAGAAAAAGACCTGGTATGTATATAGGAAGTGTTTCTATTAGAGGACTTCATCATTTAGTATACGAAATAGTAGATAATGCCGTAGATGAGGCATTAGCTGGATATTGTAAAAACATAAATATAACAATAGAGCCAGGAAACATTATTTGCGTAGAAGATGATGGTAGAGGAATACCAGTTGATATACATTCAAAAACAAAGATTTCTGCTGCAGAAACTGTTTATACAAAGTTAAATGCAGGTGGAAAGTTTGGTGGAGATTCTGGTTATAAGGTTTCTGGAGGATTACATGGAGTTGGTGCATCTGTTGTAAATGCATTATCAGATTGGGCAGAAGTTACTATTCAAAGAGATGGTGGACTTTTCCAAATGAAATTTGAAAGAGGAAAAACTGTTAAACCACTAACAAGAATAGGAGATTCAGATAAAACTGGTACAAAAGTAAGATTTTTTGCAGATGGTAGTATATTTGAAACTTTAGAATATGATTACAGTGTATTAGAAGAAAGATTTAGAGAAATGGCATTTTTAACAAAAGGATTGAAAATAACACTTCAAGATTTAAGAGGAGAAGAGCCAAGAAAATCTGAATTTTGTTTTGAAGGTGGATTAAAATCTTTTGTTGAATATTTAAATAGAAATAAAGAAAAAATTCATACAGAACCTGTATATATTGAAAAAGATGGAGATGTTCCAGTTGAAATAGCTATTCAATATACAACAGCATATTCAGAAAATATTTATTCATTTGTTAATAATATAAATACTATAGAAGGTGGAACTCATTTAGAAGGATTTAAAAGAGCTTTAACAAAATCTTTTAATGATTATGCAAGAGCTAAAAATATATTAAAAGAAAAAGATGCTAATTTAGTTGGTGATGACATTAGGGAAGGTATTACTGCAGTTATTTCTGTTAAAGTTAAAGAACCTCAATTTGAAGGGCAAACAAAAACAAAATTAGGTAATAGTGAAGTAGGTGGTGTTGTTACATCAGTTGTAAATGAAGCTTTATCTAATTTCTTAGAGGAAAATCCAAATATAGCAAAAGCTATCTTAGAAAAATGTATTAGTGCATCACGTGCAAGAGAAGCAGCGCGTAAAGCTCGTGAATTAGTAAGACGTAAAACTGCATTAGAATCTACAACACTTCCAGGAAAATTAGCAGATTGTAGTAGTAAAAATCCTGAAGAATGTGAAGTATATATCGTTGAGGGTGACTCTGCTGGAGGTTCTGCAAAACAGGGAAGAGATAGAAAATTCCAAGCAATACTTCCACTTTGGGGAAAAATGCTTAATGTTGAAAAAGCTCGTGCAGATAAAATATATGGAAATGATAAATTAAATCCAGTTATTTTAGCAGTAGGAGCAGGAATTGGAGCAGACTTCGACATTACAAAAATTAGATATGGAAAAGTAATAATAATGGCAGATGCCGATGTTGATGGTGCACATATTAGAACACTTTTATTAACATTTTTCTTTAGATATATGAGACCATTAATAGAAAATGGAAATGTATATCTTGCTCAACCACCATTATATAAATTATCTAAAAAAGGAATGGAAGATAAATATTGCTATACAGATGAAGACTTGGAAGAAGCCTATAAAGAATTAGAAGCACAAGGAATTTCAAGAGATCAATTAGGTTTACAAAGATATAAAGGTTTAGGAGAAATGAACCCAGAACAACTTTGGGAAACAACAATGAATCCTGAAACAAGAATTTTAGTAAAAGTAAATCTTGAAGATGCTATGAAAGCGGATCAAACAATTTCACTTTTAATGGGTGATGAAGTTAATCCAAGAAGAGACTTCATTATAGAAAATGCTAAATTTGTAAAGAACTTGGATATATAGAAAACTAGAGTAAAAAGAAAAGCAGTACTTGAAAATATTTCAAGTGCTGTTTTTTTAAAAGAAAAAACAGAGCCATAATATGCAAAATTATCGTAAAATGATAAAAAAACATTACAATAAAATAAAAGACTTGACAAAATTTAAAAACTATGTTAACATAAAATTGAAAGTGTGGAAACACATAAATATTAGAATTGTCAAAAATTAACTAAAAATGGAGGAACTACTAATGTTTGAAAGAAAACAAAAATATCCGTTGAAACTTGGCCTACGGTATAGAAGACTCGAGAAAAAACTTTGGCAGGAAGGTAGTATTTGTATCAATCATGTAGACTTTTGCTCACAGTGGGAAATTATTTCTGTTTTTAAGGAAGCTGGTTATAAGCATGAACCAGCAAGATGGTATGACAAAATTGTTCTTACTGAAGAGCAGCTTCAAGAAAAAGCACGGTTGGATGAAAAGAACTAAGAGTTTATAAAATAGTAACATAAGTATGAATTAAAAGTAGAGAGGCTTTGAATAAAGTCTCTTTACTTTTTAAAAAATTATCGTAAAACAATAAATAGATACTAAAAAACAATAAAAATATTGACAAAAACAAGTTTTTATGTTAACATATAAATAGAGTTAAGAAAGGAGAAATAAAATGGGAGTTAGAATCGATATTAGTGAATATTTAAAAAGAAATAATATGACACAAAAAGATTTAGCAGTACGTTTAAATATTACTGATGCTAATTTAAGTAATCTCTTATCAGGGAAAAGTTATAAGGGATTATGGGATAATTTAGAAAAAATGGCAGCATTGTTTAATTGTTCAATAGGTGATATGATCGTGCAAACACCAACTAAAAAAATTATTCCTATGTTTTTGGATTACTCAGGTACTACTGATAATTTATTAAAAGGTGGTGTAGAAAATTCAAAGAAATTTTTAGACGCTATTAATGCTTTAGAAAGAAAACTTACTTTAGAAGATCCAAATCATGATGAATATGAAATTAGAGCATATATAATAACAGGTACATCAACTAAAAAAGCATTACCAAAAGTTGTTCCTTTTCATCAAATGGCAAAAAGATATGGAATGCCAACATTATTTAATTCAGCTGTAACAGAATATTGTGGTTTTGACGTTCAATTTAATGATAATATTCCAGTTGATGAAGAAATAAAAACAGATCCAGAAGATAAAGAAAGCTTTAATAGATATTTTACATTAAATGTTCTTGTTAAAAACCTTCAAGTTATTGAAGATTCAAGAGAAGAAATAAATGAAATATTAAGAGACTATACAGATGGTGAAGGAACAGAAGCCTATATTGCTTCAGATGTAAAATCTATGTTTAATATTCAATTTGGAAAAATATCTGAAGAAGCTCAAAAAGAGGCAGTTTCAAGAATTTCATTATTATTACAAAGAAAATTAGGTAAAAAATTAAATGGAGTAATAGATGTTGTTCCTTACTATGATGAATATGGTATTGAATGTGATTTTAAACCTTCTGCCAATACAAAACCAAACTCTGTAAAATTAATTATGTCAAGACTAAGAGAAGAATATGATGTTCCATTTATAATAATAGGTGGAGATAATAAAAAAGAAGATATTGCAATGTATACAGGAAATAAAGAAGAGTTAACAGCAGCTGGAATACGTTCAATTTTTATAGCGCCTTCAAATATTGGTGAATTAACACCAGAGTATGAAAATGATCCTAATATTATAGTATCAAATTTTGAAAAAGTTAGTGGAGTTATTGATGGAATTGAAAAAGTGGCTATAGGTGTTAGATACAATAGAAGGGAAGGTGAATTTGAATGGGAAATTTAGCTATTATAATGGAATATAGTAATTGCAAAATTATGGATATATATAAATTAATGAAATTTAAAACTAATTTGGAAAAATTTAAACAAACAGGAAAAAATTTAAAAATGGTTTTTTATGGTGACTATACAGACGAGGAATTAGCAGTATATATGGCATATTTTAATAATTTAGTAAATGCTAAATTATGCGATTTTGCTATTTCTTTTAAATCAAAAGAAATGATTATTGAAACTGGTATAAATAATAGAGCACTTGCTAAAGAAAAGGTAGAAGTCACTGAAAATAATATTAATGATTTAGTTAAAAATTATTATAAAGATGTTGATGATTTGGAAATAAGGGTAATGTCAAATGATGATTGGGAAAATCTATTTTCTAGATTATAATGTTTATAGTAAAAGTCGAAATGAAAATTAAGTTATCATTTCGACTTTTGTTTTTTATAAAAATTTATATTATTTAAATAAGATTATCAATTTAACATAAAAAATTGACAAAGTAAATTGAATATTGTATAATATTATTAGTGTTTAGCGAAAGCTATCACTGACATCGAATGTGAAAAAAGGAGGAGTTTTTTTATGATTATGCATCGATGTTACAACAACAACAAGAATTCCAATTTTTCCGGCTTTTACGACGACGGCGCCTGCGCGGGCACCAAGACCTGATCCAGGTCCGCGGCCGGCCTGAACCACATTCTGCTTCCCTAGATCTTGGGTTTCGATAGTGGAAAGTGGGGAGGGCTTCACAGCTTCCAACTTCTGAGTTGGGAAATTATAAAGAAAGGGGGGCCTGTATATGGGCACCCGGAGCATGAAGCGGCTCCAGGGGTTCGCCTCCGTTGGCGGAATCCCACGATTAATGATGCGCAACTCCCTGCGCGGTTAATAACCAATGGGAGATTCCCTGAGAACAAGTTCAATTTTGGATGCCAAAAGAGCGGTACCTTCGGATAAATCGAAGGTAATAGGCAAAGGATAGGAGCGGTATGCCGAATATAGGATATCAACCTATCTCCAAATGCTTGCGTCTGCAGACGTCGGCGCGAACTGAAAGTAAGGGTCTATTAAACAAAGAGTGCACTTGGCCAGTGTACTCTTTGCTTTTTGTCGATTTTTGTCAATCGATTTTAGTTGACACTTATAATAAAAGTATATAAAATTTAACATAAAGAAAGGAGGTTTTAATAATTAAACTTAATTCAATTCAAGAATGGTTACCTTTTGATAAAGTATTAGAAGATGGAATAATAGTTAATAAAAATAAATATATAAAAATTATTCAAGTAATGCCAATTAATTATGAACTTAAATCAAATTTGGAAAAAGAAGCTATTATAAATTCTTATAAGTTGTTTTTAAAGACTTGTGATTTTGATATACAAATTTTAATTCAGAGTAGAAAAGAAAATTTTAATTCTTATATTTCTCAAATAAAAAATCAAATAATTATTGAAAAAAACTCATATATAGAGCAAGTTTCTAATATATATATAAATCATATTTTATACTTAAATAAACTTGAAAATTCTTCATCAAAAAATTTTTTTATTCTTTTTTCTTTCCAAAAAGATAATGAAAATGAATTTAGTACTTCTCAAGTAAGAGATATTTTAAATGATAATTTCAATAAAATAAAAGATACTTTATCAAGATGTGGAAATACTGTTTTTGAAATCAATTCTAGAAGGGAAACAGAAAAAATTTTGTATTCATTTTATAATTTTAGAAAAAGTTTAAAACTAATCTAAAATTTAAAAAAAGAGGTGATTAAAAGTAGATTTTTTAAAAGGAAGCTTGAATACGAAAGATAAAATATCACCATCATTTATAAATAATTTAAATCCAAAATATTTAGAAATTGATAATTTGTATTATGGTGGTTTAATAATTACAGATTATTATAAAGAATATAACGATATAATTCTTAAAAATTTAATAAAAACTAATATTAATTTAAGTATATCTATGTTTTATGAAAAACAAGATACTTATAAAACAATTAAAGATTTAACATTTTTTATAGGAAATTCTTCTGTAAATCTAAAAGACGGAAAAGAAAATAGGGAAGATATAGATATTGCATCTTCAAGTTTCAATGATGCTAAGTACATAAGAAAAGAAATGCAAGTAAATAATCAAGATTTATATTTTTTAAGTATGTATGTTTGTGTTTCTGCAGAATCTGAAAAAGAGCTAGAATTTTTAATTAACAAGATAGAAGGAATTTTGGAATCAAATGGAATTACTTGTAGGAGAGCAAACTTTAGGCAATCACAAGTTTTTATTTCTAGTTTACCTATAATGGAAAATAATAAAGATATAAAAAAAATTAGTAGAAGAAATTTATTAACAGATGGATTAATTGCTACATATCCGTTTATTTCTACTTCTATTTTTGATGAGAATGGTGTTTTGTTTGGCGTTAATAGAGATACAAATGCAATGATTATGATAGATAGATTTAATAAAGTAAAATATAAAAATGCGAATATGTGCATATTTGGTACAAGTGGAGCAGGAAAATCATTTTTTACTAAATTAATGATTTTAAGACATAGAATTTGTGGGATTGAACAATACGTAATTGATCCAGAAAGAGAATATTCATATCTTTGTAATTGCTTAAATGGAGCGTTAATAAAAATTGGACCTTCTTCAAAAACATTTGTGAATGTTTTAGATATTAGAGAGGATAGTATTGAAGAACATGAAGGATATTTACAAAGTAAATTATCAAAACTAAAAGGCTTTTTTAAACTGGCTCTTGGAGATATAAATGAAGAAGAATGGTCAATTTTAGAGGAAAAAATAATTTTAACTTATGCAGAAAATGGAATAACTTTTAATGATAAATCTTTGTTTTGCGATAAAAAAGGAGAAATTTTTAAAAACAGTATGCAAATGCCAATATTGGGGGATTTATATGAAAAACTAATTAATGATCCAATGACAAAAAAATTAGGTACTAAATTAAGACCATTTATTTATGGGTCTTTAAGTTATTTTAATAATCATACAAATATTGTTTTAGATAATAAGTTACTTGTGGCTGATATCTATGAGTTAGGTGAGAATAATATTCAATTCGGAATGTATTTATTTACTGAAATATTTTGGGACAAAATTAAAAAAAATAGAGAGATTAAAAAAGCTATTTATATGGATGAAATATGGAGATTAGTTGGAATAACTTCTAATAAAGAAGTAGCAGCATTTATTTATAAAATATTTAAAACAATAAGAAAATATGGAGGAAGTAGTGTAGCTATAACTCAAGATATATCTGATCTTTTTAGTTTAGACAATGGAAATTTCGGAAAAAGTATCCTTAACAATTCTAGTATTAAATGTTTTTTTGCATTAGAAGAGGAAAATATACATACTTTAGAAAACTATATTAATATTACTGAAAAAGAAAAAATTGAGATTAAAGGTTTTAAGAAAGGTGAAAGCTTAATGTTTGTTGGTGATAATCATGTACTAATGAAGGTGGAAGGATCTAAAGAAGAAATTGAATTAATAGAGAAAAGAGGTGATAAAATATAAAGAAGATTATTACAGCAATAGGTAAAAATGATATATGTAATCAATTAAAAAAGGATAGTGACTATGAAGTATTGGGTAATGATATTCCATATCAAGATGGAGTTTTAGATATTTTAAGGGGTAATTCTCAAATAGAAATGCTTATTATAAGTGAAAATTTGCTTCGGTGAGTATACGATAGAAAATTTTATAAAAATGATTTATAAAATAAATGAAAAGATAGAAATCATAGTTTTAATAGAAAAGGAAGACTATAGAATAAGAAAGAGTTTAGAAAAAATTGGGGTTTTGAAAATTTTTATAGAAAGTAGCTTTAATGTAAAAAAACTTGCTAATAAAAATGATAAAGATATGATGTTTGTTCAAAGTCAACCTATAAATAAAGAAAAAAATTTATATAAGAAAAAAATACATATAGATAAAGCTATTGCAATTGCAGGAAATTATGGTAGTGGAAAAAGTGTAATTACTGCAATGTTAGGAAAAGCAGCAAAAAATATGAATATTAAAACTATTATTATAGATTTTGATATTTTAAATAATAGTATCAATACACTTTTTAGAGTACCAAAATGTGTTGAAGCATCAACAAAGGTTAGTGATTATATTAATACTATTGCGAATAATTTAGATGTGTTTTGTGGCATTGATATGATGTTTACAGAAGATAATAAAATTAGTTACGAAAAAGTTAGAGATTTGATTGATGAATTAAAAAATATATATGATTTAATTTTAATTGATACTTCAAGTGAAACAACTTTAAAATATATTAAAGTTGTAATTGCAAATTGTGATAAAATTTTATTTTTAATAGAACCAAATTTATTAGAAATGAAAAAGGCTCAAAGATTATTAGAAGTATATATTGAAGATTGGGAAGTACCTATAGATAAAATTTCTATTTTATTAAATAAAACAAACCATAATTCTATTGACAAAGAAATTGTAAAAGGTATTTTTAATAAGTTTAAAATAGTTGGTAATATTCATTTTTCAAATTTTTATACAAGTATTGCAAATAGTATAAAAGTAGGACCTTTAACGTTAAAAAAATACATAGCAATTATCTATCAATTGTAAAATTAAGAAAGAAGACATTTAAATAATAATACTTTAAAAGGAGGTAGAAATGAATTTATCAGATAATTTAAATAATGTATTAAATAATACATTAGATCTTGCAAATAATTTATCAAAAATGCAGCAAAAATTTATGGAAAGTAATTTATATGGAATATTTGATGGAGTTTTAAATATCGGAATTCGTGCGGCTCTTCCAGATTTAATAGAAGATGATATAATAAATATTAAAGATAATATTATGCAAAATGGGATTGTAGATGGTGTAAATGAAATAGTAAATAACATTAAAAGCTTCGGAAAAAGCACATTTGGATTAATAACAGGAAATTTTGAAAATATATCTCAAATACAAACAGCAGTAAAAAGTGGAGGAGTTTTAGATAAAATTTCAAAAATTTTTGATTTTGCATTAGATAAAGCAAAAGAAAAAGGACTAATTAGTAATACAATGAAGAATACATTAAAAAGTCAGAAAAATAGTATCGCAAAAAATATAAAAAATAATATTTCTTCAAATTTAGAAGATCAAGTAAAATATTTTGAGAAGATAGATGAATATAATAATAAATGGCAAGAATGTTTTAAAAATAAAGATTTAAAAGGAATGAAAAATGCTAATAAAAACATTCAAAAATACTTAAAAAAAGTATTGCCAATAGAAAGCACATTAAATTCTGCTAGAAAGATAGAAACACTTGAAAAATTAATAGAAAACAAAGGGAATTTTGAATTGACTAAAGAAGAACTAGAGCTTGTAGAAGCATTGAATAGTTAAACTTTACGGAAATAATATTTTTAGATAAAAAAATACATTATTTTAAGTCAAAAATCCTTGATTTTTTTGTTTTACTTTTATATAATACACATGTGGTAGATTGCAACTTAATATGCAATAATCAAAAAGGATGTAACGTACAAATACGTAAAGAAAGAGGTTTATAAATGGAAAGACAAGACGAAACAATTATTGAAAGAGAAATTAACGAAGAAATGAAAACAGCATATATAAGCTATGCTATGAGTGTTATCGTAAGTCGTGCTTTACCTGATGTTAGAGATGGTTTAAAACCAGTTCATAGAAGAATTTTATATTCAATGCATGAAGATGGTATTACATCAGACAAGCCTTATAGAAAATGTGCAAACACTGTTGGATCTGTTTTAGGTAGATATCATCCTCATGGAGATGCTTCTGTTTATGACGCAATGGTTAGAATGGCACAAGATTTCTCTATGAGATATACATTAATAGATGGACATGGAAATTTTGGTTCAACAGATGGTGATCCAGCTGCAGCAATGAGGTATACTGAAGCAAGAATGGATAAAATAGCAGAAACAATGCTTGCAGATATTGAAAAAAATACTGTAGATTTTATGCCAAACTATGATGATAGATTACAAGAGCCAACAGTTCTTCCATCAAGAATCCCAACATTATTATTAAATGGCTCATCAGGAATTGCAGTTGGTATGGCAACAAATATACCACCTCATAATATGAAAGAAGTTTGTGATGGTATTTGTGCCGTAATAGATAATCCTGAAATGTCTGATGATGATTTAATGAAAATTATAAAAGGACCAGACTTTCCTACAGGTGCAACAATATTAGGTAGAGAAGGAATTAGAGAAGCATATACAACAGGTAAAGGCAAAGTTACAATGCGTGCTGAAACTGAAATTGAAGAAATGGCAAATGGAAAACAAAGAATAATTGTTTCTTCACTTCCTTATCAAGTAAATAAAGCAAAATTAATTGAAACTATTGCAGATTTAGTAAAAGATAAAAGAATAGAAGGGATCTCTGAAATTAGGGATGAATCTGATAGAATAGATAAATGTAGAGTTGTAATTGAGCTTAAAAGAGATGCAAGAGCTCAAGTAATTTTAAATCAATTATTTAAGCATACTCAAATGCAAGATACATTTGGTATTATTAATTTAGCATTAGTTGATGGAGAGCCAAGAATTCTTACATTAAGAAATTGTTTAGATGAATTTATTAAACATAGAAAAGTTGTTATTGTGAGAAGAACAAAATTTGAGTTAGATAAAGCAGAAGCTAGAGCTCATATATTACAAGGCTTATTAATTGCTATTGATAATATAGATGAGGTAATTCAAATTATTCGTAATAGCTATGATGATGCTAAAGAAAAATTAATGGAAAGATTTAATTTATCTGATATTCAAGCTCAAGCTATTCTAGATATGCAATTAAAGAGGCTATCTGGTTTACAAAGAGAAAAACTTGAAGAAGAATATGCTGAATTAATGAAGTTAATAGCGCATTTAAAAGAAATTTTAGCAAATGAAAGCTTAGTTTATGGAATCATTAAAGAAGAAACTCAAGAAATTAAAGAAAAATATGGCGATGACAGATTAACTAAGATTGTAGCTGCTGAAGGCGAATTTGAAGTTGAAGATTTAATCAAAGAAGAACAAGTAGTTATTTCTTTAACACATTTTGGATATATCAAAAGAATGCCTGTAGATACATATAAGAGCCAAAAACGTGGCGGAAAAGGAATTACAGGAATGACAACAAGAGAAGATGATTTCGTAAAACAAATATTTACAGCATCTACTCATGATACAATTTTATTCTTTACTAATAAAGGTAAAATGTATAGATTACGTGGATTTGAGGTTCCAGAAGCAGGTAGAACAGCTAAAGGCACAGCTATTGTTAATTTACTAAATGTTGAAGCTGGAGAAAAAGTTTCTGCAATTATGCCTATTCAAGAGTTTAAAGATGATATGTTTGTAACAATGGCAACTAAAAATGGTTTAATTAAGAGAACTCCATTAAAAGAATATGATTCAAACAGAAAGACGGGATTATTAGGAATTAATCTAAAAGAAGATGATGAGCTTATTGATGTTAGACTTACAAACGGTAATAATGACATTGTTATGGTTACTAAAAAAGGCCTTTGCATAACATTTGCTGAAAAAGACGGTAGAAGTGTTGGTAGGGTATCAATGGGTGTTATCGGAATAAGATTAGATGATGGTGATGAAGTAATTGGAATGGAGCCAATAAGTGATAGGGCTAATGGAACACTTCTTGCAATTACTGAAAATGGATTCGGTAAGAGAACAGAGCTTGAGGAATATAGAGTTCAAAATAGAGGTGGAAGAGGATTAATCACTTATAAAATTACTCCAAAAACAGGCGACATTGTTGGTGTTAGAGTAGTTAATGGAACAGAAGATGTAATGTTAATAACAGATACTGGAACTATTATTAGATTAAAAGTTGAAGATATAAATGTATTAGGAAGAAGTACGCAAGGTGTTACACTTATGAGAACGAACGAAGGCAAAGTTGTAAGTATAGAGACAGTTGAACCAGAAGAGGAAGATAAAGAATAAAAAAGACAGCAAAGAGTATTTCTCTTTGCTGAATTTTTTTAAAAGAAAGGAATTAAACATATGAAGAAAATTGAAAGTAATAAAGCGATTACTTTAGTAGCTTTAGTTATAACTATTATAGTTTTATTAATTCTTGCCGGGGTTACAATTAACGTAATTATAGGAGATAATGGAATTATTTCAAAAGCAAGAGATGCAAAAAATAAAACTGAAAATGTTTCAATTGAAGAAGAAATAGAGCTTGCAATATCTGCTTCTAAAATAGATTTTTATGCAAATGATGGGATTATAACAGCAAGTACATTAAATGAGTATACAGATAAAGGCGAATTTTCTGATGTAGTTGTTGAAAATGGAAATATTAGTAGTGGGAAATTCTTATTATATTTAACAAATGAAACATATAATTTTTCTTTTGAAAATGGAAAAGTTACAATATCAGAAAATACAAATTGTCATTTGGTTTTTCATGATTATGATGGAAATATTATTGAAGAAAAAGATGTGAAAAAAGGTACTGATGCGCAATGTTCTATAGATATGAGCACACCAATAATTTTGGAAATAGAATTATTTGGAAATGAGTCTTATTATGCAGTATTTTATGGTTGGCAGGAAGATAAAAGAGAACTAATAACATCCCCTTCTGGAGAAGATTATACTATAATAAATAATGTTCAACATGATATGAACTTATATCCTATGTATTATGTATCTGAACCAGTAGGAGATGCATGTTTTGTAGCAGAAACTAAAGTTTTGACACAAGAAGGGTTAATTAATATTGAAGAAGTTAAAGCTGGCATGAAGGTTTGGAGCTATAATATTGAAACAGGTAAGATTGAATTAAAAACAGTGTTAAGCACATCTGAAAGAGAAGTTGAAAAAGATTTATGTAGAGTTTATGTTGGAAATGAAGTAATAGAAAGTACATCAGGACATGAATACTATGAATTAAATAAAGGATGGACTCCTGCAAAAGATTTAAATATAAATGATAATTTACTTAAAGTAAATAAAGAAAACATTACTATAACAAATGTAGAGGTTGATGAAAATGTAGGAACAACAACAGTTTATAATTTAAGAGTTGAAGGAAATCATAATTATTTTGTAAGTAATGAATGTATATTAGTGCATAATGCAACTGGACCTGTTTGTTAAGCATTTATTAAAAAATAATCCATAAAAAATTATTGTAAAAAAAAATATAAGATGATATAATGTGCGTACTGTACAGAAGATAAAAAAGTTAAAATGAGAAGAGGGGCAATAAAATTATGAAAATTGAAGCAAGAGAAGGTTTTGGACTATTTTCTAGTACAGATATTCCAGATGTATTTTTTTCAGATTATTTAGGCCTTGCCAGTGGAGACGCTGTTAAGGTTTATTTGTATGTAAATTTTTTAGCTAAAAGTGGAAAAGATGTAAATATAAATGAAATATCTAAAATATTGTCTTTATCTTATGATACAGTTAATGAAGCTATTAAATATTGGGAAAATCAGGGACTATTTATTAAAAAGCCAGATGGATATATGATAGCTAATCTTCAAGAAATTCAGTTAAATAAATTATATTCTCCAAAGGTTACATCAAGTCCGGAAGATATTGCCAAAAAAGAGCAAAGTAAGACAAGAGCAACTTGTATAGAAAGTATTAATGCTCAATTTTTTTCTGGAGTTATGAGCCCAAATTGGTATACAGATATAGATTTATGGTTTGAAAAATTTGGTTTTGATGAACAGGTAATGCTTGCACTTTTTGCATATTGTGCAGATAGAAATGCTTTGAACAGAAATTATATACAAGCTGTTGCAGAACGGTTGGTCAAAAAACAAAATAAAAACTTATGAAGAATTAGAGCAATATTTTGAAAAAGTTGAAAAATTAAATGGATTGAAAAAAGAAGTAGTAAATAAACTTAGAATTTTAAGACCATTAAATAGTTTTGAAGAAGAATATATTTCTAAATGGACAGATGAATATGGTTATGGAATAGATATTATTGAGCTTGCATTAAAAAGATCTGTACTTAAGTCAAATGCAGGATTTAAATATTATGATGAATTATTAACAGATTGGCATTCAAAAGGACTAACAACACCAGATCAAATTGAAACACATTTAGCAAGTTTGAATGAAAAAAAAGCAAGATCAAAACAAGTTCAAACAATGGCTAAACAATATGAATTTACTCAAAGTACTTTTGATGGATTTGATGATTTATATGATAATTAGTAAAAGGAGTTAAGCCTGTGAATAATGCTTTATTAAAACAAATATTAACTGAATATGAATTTAAGCGAAATAAAGCAATAGATGAAGCTGCAGAAAGAAAAAAGAATTTATTAGAAGTAAACCCAAAACTTTCTGAAATTGAAATGGAATTATCTAAAATTTCTATAGAAGCTTCAAAATCATTAATTTCAGCAGATAAAGAACAAAAAGAAAAAATATTGTTAGACTTGAAAAAACAATCAAATAACTTGATAAAAGAAAAAAATGCTATAATTAAAGACTTATCTAAATCAACTCAATTTTTTGAACCAGATTTTGAATGTAAAATATGTTTAGACACTGGCTTTGTAAATAAATCTGGCAAATCAGTTATGTGTAATTGTTTAAAACAAAGAATTTATGATATTTCTTATAATAAATCAAATATGGGTAATTTAGAACGTGAGAATTTTGGAACCTTTAACATAAGATATTTTTCAGATAAACCTGATAAAGAAAGGTATAAATCAGACATTTCTCCAAGAGAAAATATGAATTTACTTAGAGAGAAAGCAAATACATTTATTCAAAATTTTGATGATCCAAATGAAAAAAATTTAATTTTTACTGGTGGTACAGGACTTGGAAAAACTTTTTTAACAAATGCTATTGCAAATGAACTTTTAAAAGAAGGTAGAACTGTTCTTTATCAAACAGCTCCAGTAATGTTTGATGAGATATTAGATGAAAAATTTGGAAAAACAACTAAAGGAGTAAGTCTTCAAGAAAATATTTTAAGTGTAGATTTATTAATTATTGATGATTTAGGAACTGAAAAAGTAAGTGATACTAAAATAGAAGAGTTATTTACAATAATAAATACTAGGCTATTAAATCAAAATCATAAAATTACCAAAACAATTATTTCTACAAACTTAACTGCTCAAGAATTATTTAGTAGGTATACAACAAGAATAGGTTCAAGACTTGCTGGATCATATAGATTTTTAAGATTCTTTGGTGATGATATTAGAATAAAAAAAGGTAAAAAAGAAATATAAATAAAATGGGACGTTATATAACTGTTCAAAATTTAACAGTTATACAACGCCCTTAAATGTTTATTTAAATTAATCATTTTTTTCTGTATTTAATGCTTTCATTAAATCTTCAACATCGATTCCATGAACTTCGCATGCTTCTTCTAAAGTTTCTGCTTGAGATGCAGGGCATCCTAAACAATGCATTCCAGCTTCTAAAAGTATTTGAACTTTGTCTGGATATTGTTCACAGAATTCTCCAATTTTCATAGTTTTTTCTATCATAAAAGTTCCTCCTAGTTTTTTTATAAATTTTAGTTTTGATGTTTGATATTATTATTTTATTAGATTAATCATTTTTTTAGAAACATATAAAGTCATTCTCCTTATTGCTCAAAATCGACATCCTTCGATAAAAAATATTAGTAATTGATTAAATAGTAAATTAATTCTAAACTTCTGGAAGTCTCAATTTTCGCAATTCGCCGAATGATATATATGTTTCTATTTATAAAATAATATTTTAAAATAATAATATCAAACATCAAAACATTATAACAATAAAAATTTTAACATATTTTTTATAAAAAGTATAGACAAATTAAAAAAATTATTGTATTATATTCAAAAATGAATGAAGAAGGTGGTCATTTTGCAATTATTAACGCATGCTTTCTTTATTAGTTTTGTTATAAATATTTTTATCGTTATTTATTCAATTTATTCAGTAATTGATTTTATTCTACTAAGAAATCAACAAGGTTCCAAATTAAAATTTAAGAAGAAAAGCACATAATGTTAAAGCAAATTTTTAGTAAGATATTGGTTTATTTTGTTCTATTGTCTTTTGGATTTTTAATTATTATTTTTATATTTTTTCCCATTTTTAATGCAAAAATTATAATTTTTCCTTATGCAGTTCATCCTTTTGATATTTGTAAAAAATATCCTTATGAATGGAAAATTATTAAAATTATTTATATTCTGTTATTTTTTATTTCTTATACTATTATTTTTTTTAAGTTCTATTTAAAATTTCATAAAAAAGAAAAACAGAAATTTAATAATTATTATAAAAAACCAAAAGAAATAAAAGAACAAAAAGAACAAATTTTTCTAAATGTTGGACTAAATCAATTTGGAAAATTAATAAAAATTGAAGAAAAACGGTTTATATCAAAATATTTTTATAACTGGAACTATAGGAAGCGGTAAAACAAGTTCTGCAATGTATCCATTTACATATCAGTTAATGAAGTATAAGGCAGAAAATACAAAAGAAAAACTTGCAATGTTAATTTTAGATGTTAAAGGAAATTATAGCAAGAAAGTAATTGAATTTGCTAAAAAAGTAGGAAGAACAGATGATATTTATGTAATTGATATATCTGGAAATGTAAGATATAACCCATTAGATAAACCTGAATTAAAAGAAAACGTTTTAGCAAATCGTTTAAAAACAGTACTTACTATATTTAATAAGAATAACTCAGAATCATATTGGCTAGATAAGCGGGGAACAGGTCTTAACAGAGTGTATAAAGTTTTGTAGAATTTATAATGACGGATATGTGAATTTTACTGAAGTTCACAAACTAATAATGTTTCCAGAGTATTTTAACGAGAAAGTTAATATTGCAAAAGAAAAATTTCAAAAAAGTCTTTTAAAAGAACAAGATGTATATAATTTGTTGTCATGTATCAATTTTTTCAAAAAAGAATTTTTTTCACTTGATAGTAGGACACTATCAATTTTAAAGTCTGAAATAAGCAGAATTACTAATGTTTTTGTATCTGATTATAATGTTTCTAAAGCTTTTTGCCCTGATAAAAAAGATATTAATTTTAAAGGATTTGAAGAAGTATTGGATAAAGGAAAAATAGTTGTTTTAAATATGAATATTTCTGAGTATAAGAATCTGTCTAAAATAATAGCAGCATATTTAAAATTAGATTTTCAAGCATCAGTTATTAATAGATTAAGTAACGGTAAATACATTAGAAAAAGTGCTTTTATTAGTGATGAATATCATGAATATGTTACAGATACTGATAGTGATTTTTTTGCAGAATCTAGAGAAGCTAAATGTATTAATATTGTTGCAACTCAAAGTTATACATCATTATTAAATGCATTAAAGGAAGAAGCAGTTGTTAAAGTTATTATTCAAAGTTTAGTAAATAAAATTTGGTATAGGACGGATGATAATTTTACTATTGAAGAAATTCAAAAATTATTAGGAAAAGAAGAAAAAGAAAAGTTTTCTACAACAATATCTGAAAACGCTAAACAAACTAATTACAGCTTGATTACAAATCGTTTAATATCAAGAGATACTAATATTTCAGAAAGCTTTAATAAATATACTGAAAAAGATTTTATTTTTGATACTAAGTTTTTTTCACAGGAACTAGAAACATTTGTAGCTTTAGGCTTTTTATCTAATGGAAATCATATTTTAAAACCTCAAAAATTAAACATGATTCCATATTTTAAGAAAATTAATAATAAGAAAGGGTTTGATATTAATGAATAGAAAGTTAGAGTTTATAAAAAAAATTTTTATTATATTAATTTTACATGTGATATTGTTAGGATATTTATTTGTTGTTCCTCATGAAGTTTTTGCTGCAGATCCAACTTTAATTACCAAATTAAAAGGAGCTTTTGAAAAAATAGAGGGATATATTTTAAAACTTGCTACACCAGTTGCAGCAATTAGTATTGGAGTAGGAGCATTAATGAAAAAATTTAGCTTTGGAGATGAAGAAAAAATAAGAACTGGAAGAAATTTGATTAGAGGTAGTCTTTTTTCGTATGCTGTAGTATTATGTACAGATATGATTTTATCTTTAATTAATACTTTAGTTGGATAGGAGATTAGATGGAGCAAACTGTTGATATAGTCGCAATTATACTTAATTCTATTAATAGTGTTTTTTCAAATATTTTTTCGTCTGTTGATAACAATATTTATGGGATTTTAGATGAAATTACTTTTATAGATTCTAAAATAATAGAAAAGGAAAATTTTATTAAAATATTTGGTCAAAATCCTAATAGTGGTATTTTGCTAGTATGTAATAGCTTGATTTTAGGAATTATTCTAATTTATGTTATTCACTATCTGTTTTCACATATAACTTACTCCAAAGTACAAACTCCAATGCAATTTATTTTAAAAGCAATTATTTTTGTAGGGTTAATGAATGGATCTTATTGGATATGTTGCCAAATAATTAATATTATTTCACTTATTTCTAAATCTATTTGTGAAATAGGAAGATTATTATTTGAGCAAGAAATAACATTTTCAAATTTTATTGTTCAAATAAACAATAGATTATACTCAAGTGGAAGTAACATAGAAGTTACATCATTTGATGGGATAATTAAAACATTTACTACAATGGGATTTATGAGTTTAATTTTTTCTTATTCTTTAAGATACATTATGATACAAGTTTTTGTATTATTTATGCCATTTGGCTTTTTATGTATTATTAATGAAAAAACTCTATGGGTTTTTAAAACAATAATGAGGGCATTTATTTCATTACTATTAGAACAAGTTTTAGTTTCAGTTATTTTAGTTCTTGCGTTTTCATTTTCTTTTTCATCTTCTGATTTAATTTCCAAAGTATTATTTATTGGTATAATTTATAGTTTAATGAAAGCTAATACATATATGTATATGATTTTTGGAGGAATTACAACTAGTGTAAGTAGTGGAATAGGAATGATGACAAATAAAAATTTATAAAAAAGGAGAAACTATGAAATTTATATTTCCTAAAAATTATAGATATACTTCAAAAATTTTAGGTTTTATTGACTATGTAACAGCAATAGTAGATTTAACTATAGGAATCATATTGTTTCTAATTATTAAATTATTATTTAGAAAAATAAGTATACAAATATACTTTTTTGTAATTTTATATTTACCATTTATATTATTCACAATATTTTTAGTTAAAGAAGAAAATATAGTAGATTTTGTTAGTTGTATTATAAAGTTTATAAAAAAAAGAGGAGTTTATGTGTATGAAAAAGAAGATAAAATTGACAAAAGATGAACCACTCCTTTTTGAGTCTTCTAAGTTTATACTAAAAAACAGATAGCTTTGAAGAAACTATCTGCTTTTAATATGGTGTTCCTTGCCGGACTCGCCAAAGGCCGCGTCGTAGAAACAATCCAAAGGGATTGTTTCTGTTCACTTTCGCCAATTACTTCGTAATTGCCAAAAGATGAACCACTCCTTTTCGAGACCGGCTCGTTACACACGCTTGGCTTGGTGTTCCTTGCCGGACTCGAACCGACATCGTTCGCTTAGGAGGCGAGTGCTCTATCCTGCTGAGCTAAAGGAACATATATTTTATGCAAATATTATAACATGTAATAATAAAAAATCAAGTAAAAATTAATTATAGAAAACGGTGATTTCTTGAAAGCATTTATATAATATGGTATAATAAATATGTACATTCCAGAAGGAGGTACCGCATCTCTAAAGGGATGTGAATATTATGAAGTCCTGCACAATGCAGGCAGAAAGAGGTAAAATCATGTTCGGAGAACCCATTCGCCACACCCGGCTGGATTCTTTCAATGAACTTTTGAAAGTGTCCTACGAAGTATTCGGCAAGACGGACGAGCCCATGATCTTGTGCCATTGCAATGGACATATCGCATTCACGGATTCCAATGGCCAGCTGTTTGTGACTCCGTACAGACATGAAGTCACAGAGATTCTGGAAAATCAGGGTGAGTATAAGTGGAAGGTAATCGATGTCCCCTTCAGCTACGAGAGAAAAGAAAAACTGCCGGAGGCGTACTTTTGGCTGATCAAGAAAGCAAAGCAGGAGAACTGGTCCTATATCTACGAGAAGGCCAAGGAAATCGCAGATCAAAGGAGAGTGAAATCTCCGGACCTGCCAATGGAAAAGACGGACCCGTCTTACATTCCAATGGTGACGGTGCACTTCATAAAAGAAGGATGGAAAACTGATACAAGTGAGGGTACCATGTGGTTCATGCCGATGGTGAGCCAGAACGTAACGAACTGGGAGGAAAACGTTGGCACGTACATCATCCTCGACGAGTACTGCATCGTGGTCTGTGATGAGTGGGGCAAAACCTACTTCATTCAGACCAAAAGAAATGTCTCGGATCTCGTAAACCGGCTTAAGGATGCGGGGTTCTATTGGACTCCACACCCGGCGAAATTTGTGAGAAAAGACATCCCTAAGGCTTAGCTCCAGTAAAACATGATGAACCATCCTGATATTTAATCAGGACAGTGGCCACAGTAGCATCAAGCTGATGTGGTCATTGTTTTTTTAAGAGAATTATGTATTGATTTTTTGAACTTAAATGCTATAATAATTATTAATTTAGATAAAATATATTAAAAAGGGGGAAATCACATGGATGAAGAATTAATTGAACAAATTTTAAAATTAGTAGAAGAAAAAAAGATTAACGATTTGAGAAAAGTCCTTGAATCGATTAATAGTGCAGATTTCCCGAGTTTGTTTGAAGAACTAGAAGAAGATAAAATATTAGTTATTTATAGAGTATTATCAAAAGAAAAGGCTGCTTCTGTTTTTGCAGAATTAGATTCAGATATGCAAGAAAAGTTAATAAATTATCTTACTGATAAAGAATTGAAAAATGTTATAGATGAGCTTTTCTTTGATGATGAGGTTGACTTAATAGAAGAAATGCCTGCAAATGTAGTAAAACGTATTTTGAAAAATGTAAAAGATGGAGATAGAAAAGTTATAAATGAGCTTTTAGCGTATCCAGAAGATACAGCAGGAACTATCATGACAACTGAGTTTGTGGATTTAAAAGAAAACATGACTGTTGAAGATGCATTTGAAAAAATTAGAAAAATAGGATTAGACAAAGAAACTGTTTACACATGTTATGTATTAACAGTTGATAGAAAACTATTAGGAGTGCTTGATGTAAAAGATTTATTAATAGCACAAAAAACAGATAAAATAAAAGATATAATGAATACAAATGTAATAACAGTATCTACATTAACGGACCAAGAAGAAGTTGCTAAAATGTTTGATAAATATAACTTTATTGCTCTTCCAGTTGTAGATAAAGAAAATAGATTAGTAGGTATTGTTACAATTGATGATGCCATTGACGTATTACAAGAAGAAACAGAAGAAGACTTCGAAAAAATGGCCGCAGTTATTCCAAATGATGAATCATATTTTAAAACAAGCGTATTTAAACATGCTAGAAATAGAATTGTTTGGTTAATATTTTTGATGTTAACTTCAATTGCAACAGGAGGAATTTTAACACATTATGAAAATGCTTTTGTTGGACTTCCAATACTAGTTGCATTTGTTCCACTTTTAATGGATACTGGTGGAAATTGCGGCTCTCAAAGTTCAACTCTAGTAATTAGAGGTTTTTCACAAGATGAGATAAAATTAAAAGATTTTTTCAAGGTTTGGTGGAAAGAAATTAGAGTAGCTATTGTAGTTGGAATCACTTTAGCATTAATAAATACTGTAAGAATTTTAATTCAATATGGAATGGACCAATTAAAGTTAGCATTGGTAGTAGGATTAACTTTAGTGATAGTTACAATGCTTTCAAAATCGCTTGGTTGTATACTTCCTATGCTTGCTAAAAGATTAAAATTAGATCCTGCAATTATGGCTGCACCTTTAATTACTACAATTGTGGATACTTGTTCTGTTTTCGTATATTTTCAATTGGCAGTATGGATCTTTGGAATATAATAAAAAAGTCGAAAAAAATAAAAAAACATCTTGCATTTTAAAAAATTATGATGTAAGATAAACAAAATAAATAAAGAAGATTTGGAGAAAATGATGAATTTAGTATTTGTAAATGGTAATAAAATAGCATTAACAAAAGCTAAGGGCTCATTTTCTTATTTTTTTAAAATTAATAAATTAAGATACTAGAAATTTCTTTTCTAGTATTTTTTTTGTTCATTTTGATATTTGTTATATAAATTTTTATTTATATATTAAATATAAAATTTAAACGAAGAGGAATCTTCGAGAAAGGAAAAGAGAAAAAATGGAAGAAACATCTACAAGCAAAAAAATGATTTTGGATGTAAATGAAAAGCCAAGTATTGCTAAATGGATTATACTTGCTTTTCAACATGTTTTTGCTATGTTTGGAGCTACAATTTTGGTTCCAATATTAGTAAATACTCAAGCAAAAGCTGAAGTATTAACAATTCCAGTAGCACTTGTTACAGCTGGAATAGGTACATTAATTTATATTTTATGTACTAGAGGAAAATCTCCAGTATTTCTGGGAAGTTCTTTTGCATTCATTGCACCAATAGCGCTTGGTTATAGTAAAGGCGGATTAGGCGGAGCAATGACTGGTGTAATGATTGTTGGATTAATCTATATTATAGTATCTTTTATAATTAGATTAATCGGAAAAAATTGGCTAGATAAAGTATTGCCACCAGTTGTAATTGGACCTATGATTATGATTATAGGTTTAGGATTAGCATCATCTGCAGTTGGACAAATAGGTATATCAAGTGACGCAAAATCTATAGAGTGGAAAGGAGTTGCAGTAGCATTAATTACATTCTTAACAACAGCTTTTGTTATGGTTAAAGGAAAAGGATTCATAAAAATAATTCCTTTCTTAGTAGGTATTGTTGTTGGATATGTTGCATCAATTTGCTTTGGATTAGTTGATTTTACAGCTGTAAAAGAAGCTGCATGGTTTAGCCTACCTTCTTTTAAAATTCCTTTTGTAAGTTATAATCCAAATTGGTTAGTTGCTTTAACAATCGCTCCAGTAGCTTTAGTTACAATGGCAGAACACATTGGAGATCATACAGCATTAGGAACAATAATAGGAAAAGATTTACTTAAAAAGCCTGGTTTAGAAAACACACTTTTAGGTGACGGGTTAGCAACTCTAGTTGCAGGACTTCTTGGAGGACCTGCAAATACAACTTATGGTGAAAATACATCTGTAGTTGGAATGACAAAGGTTGCATCTATTTGGGTAATTGGATTAGCTGCTATATTTGCTATTATATTAGGATTTTTAGGAAAATTTACAGCAATTGTAAGCTCAATACCAAATCCTGTTCTTGGAGGAGTATCTCTTCTATTATATGGATTTATTGCAGTAAATGGATTAAAAGTATTAATTGAAAATAAAATGGACTTTGGAAAAAATAAAAATATAATAGTTGCATCATCAATGTTAGTTTTAGGACTAGGCGGAGCAGCTTTAACAATTGGAACTAAAGATGTATCTTTAACATTTTCAGGAATGAGTTTAGCAGCTATTGTTGGTATAGTTTTAAACCTATTATTACCTAATGAAAAAGAAGAGGTAAAAAAGGATGACGATAAACTCAGGCAAGAAAAGCAAGAAATAATTAATGAAGAAACAAAAAGAGATGGGGGAGATTTTAAAAAAATGGACAATGTAATAGAATTAAATCATCCACTTATTGAACACAAATTGGGGATTATGAGATGTAAAAAAACTGGAACAAAAGAATTTAGAGAGCTTGCAAATGAAATTGGAACATTTTTATGTTATAAAGCAATGGAAGATATCGAATTAGATGATGTTGAAATTGAAACACCAATTTGTAAGATGAAAACTAAAAAGCTAAATGAAGATAAATATGCTTTTGTTCCAATTTTAAGAGCTGGAATGGGAATACTAGATGGTGTTATAAGTGTAATTCCAAACGCTAAAATAGGACATATTGGAATGTATAGGGATGATAAAAATAATCATAAACCAGTAAATTATTTCTTTAAAGTGCCAAAAAATATTGAAGAAAAAGAAGTATTTATTTTAGATCCAATGCTTGCTACTGGTGGAAGTGCAATAGATGCTATAGAATTATTAAAGGATAAAGGTGTTAAGAAAATTAAATTCTTGTGTATAATTGCTGCACCAGAAGGATTAAAGCGTGTTACACAGAAGCATCCTGATGTAAAAATATATTGTGCACATATTGATGAAAAGCTTAATGAAGATGCTTATATTGTACCAGGATTAGGTGATGCAGGAGATAGAATTTACGGAACAAAATAGTTATAATTAAAATAAATAATAAAAAAGAAAATCATATATTAAGCCGTTAGTCTGCACTGGAGGCATGTAAAAATATGGCATAAAGCATCGCCATGTTTTTATCCTCCCATTCGATTTGACAAGCCTTTTTAAATAATTGTAAAAGCCTTGTCAAATCTGCTAGACCACACTTTTTAATATATGATTTTCTATTATATTTTATTAAAACTAAAGTTATTTTGTTAAATTCTCTTGAAAACTACATTACTAAAATCAGTTATTTCTATATGAGGCTCTTTTTCTTCTATAATGTTTCCACTTGGTAAATCAAGAGAAATGTTTCCTTTGAAAGTAATATCACTATCTAATGTAATGCTTAAGTCAAAAGAAACAGAAAATTGAATATCTTCCTGTTTTACACCAATTTTAGTTAAAAGATTTCCATCATAAATAATTTCATCATTTTCTATTTCATTTGCGACAAAGTTTCCTAAGTCCTCTAAAGAAACTCTAAATCCAATCATTCCACCTTCATTACGAATTTCTAAGGTTTTTAAAGTATCCACTTTAGCACCTGTATAAACAATTTCATTATTTAAATAATTTTGCTCACTTAATTTATATAAATCTATACCTAAATCTCCAGTTGGTCTGTAAATAGCAATATTTCCAATTTTTGGCGATTTAGTAATATTAAAGTTATTTATTTTAATTTCTTTGATTGTATCGTTTTGTGCATTTTCATTTTTTTTGAAATAGATGAAGATATTATTAGTTTCTTGTAAATTAATATTCCATAAATGTTCTGTATCTTCGTTGTCTGTAGCATCAACTCTGCTTACAATAAGAATTTTTTCAATAGAATATGGAAGCGATTCTTCACCTACAACATGATATTTAATAACAATTGAAATAACTATAACGATTGCTATAATAATTAATCCAAAAAATATGCATTTTTTAAAAATATTAATCTTGTTTTGATCCATTGCTTTGCTTATTCCTTTCTCTTAAAGTTTTGAAAAAACTTTTAAGAATTCCGTGAACATTCTTCTTTTAAAATATATTTTTGAACTTGTACTTTATGATTAAATTTATAATCTTCTAATAAATTTAATTTTGAACCACAAGCACCTGTTTTTTCATCATCAGTACCTATATAAACTTTTGAAATTCTCGAATTTATTAAAGCACCAGCACACATAGGACATGGCTCTAAAGTTACATACATTTCGCAATCTAAAAGTCTCCAAACATTTAATTTTTTGCAGGCTTTTTGAATTGCTATTATTTCAGCATGAGCACAAGCATTATGAGATGTTTCTTTACGATTATGTGCTCTGGAGATTATTTTTCCATCTTTAACAATAATAGCTCCAACTGGAATTTCTTCAATATCTAATGCTTTTTTGGCTTCTTTTAAAGCTGCTTTCATAAATTTTTCGCTTTGTTCCATAATCTTTTCCTTTCAAAATGTAGAGATATTATATTATAAATATGAAAATAAAGCAATATAAAACCCAAAAACGTATTAAATTAGTTAGTTTTAGTGTACATTTACATAAAAATGTGATATAATTATATTGTTTGTAAAATTAGCACAAAATAAAGTAAATGTACTTAAAAAGGGGGATTGTATGAAAACATATCGATTGAGTTTATGTGCTATCTCAATCTAAGTGAATCATTTTATTGCTAAAAAATTACAAAAGGAGTGAAAACAGTGATTCAAGAGTTAAAGCAGAAAATAGGTGCGATAATTCAAAGCTTTAAAACTTTGGATCGAAAATCTAAAAAGAGAATAGGTGCGATAATCCTCGGAATATCTGTAATAATCACAGTTATCATGTTTATATGTGGTTATAATAGTTATATCCGAAGTAAAAACGCCCTACAATCGCAAAAACTGCAAGTAGAGAATACAATTAGCGACACAATGCGTCTTATTGAAAGACTAACTGAAAATGCTAAGAACTATTCTTCTGAAGAAAAAGAACTCACACAAAAAATTGATAAAGCATTAGATGTTCTTCAAGAAGCTATTGATTCTGAAGACATGGCGTTAATGCTACAGGAAAACCAAAATCTTGAACAAGTGCTAGAAGATGTTGTAAGTAGCTTAGACAAACAGGCAGACCATCTATATGAAGTTTATGACAATATTGCATGTGAAATAAGCACTGGACAAAACTGCATTCGTCAAGAAGTAAGAAAGTATAATAAAAAGGTTGAGGCCTATAATAATGCTATAGAATCATGGCCATTAGTAATTTATGCAAAGCTATTTGGAATTAAATCTGAGAATGGATTTGACTTAAATAAGTATTTTGCAAGCAATAATTAAAAAATCATCCGATGTTAAACTATATGAAAATAATTTTTTATATTTTTTAACTAAAACATGTAGCATACAGCTACAGTAATTGAATATGGAGGACAATATGAAACGGAATCCGTCAAAAATAATCATAGTTGTTACTATGATTATTGTAATGGCATGCTCTTTGTTTGGCTGTGTAGAAAACAATAATAATTTACCAGAGCATACAGACCAATTTTATGTAAATGACTTTGCAAATGTTTTCAAAGATAAGGCTCAAGTCAATCGTATGGTAGATAATGCAGCAAAATTTGCAGAAGAACATTATGGTGCACAAGTTGTAGTAGTTACCATTAATTTTCTTAGTGATTATATTGATAAAGAAGACTATACTGAGCAAGATTTTGAAGACTTTGCTACTGATTTGTTTAATTACTATGAAATTGGAGATAAAGACGAGGACAATGGAATTTTAATTCTTGCGTCTATTGGAGATGGATTTATAAAAATTGAAGCTGGCTATGGAATTAATTCCTTATTTGAAAATGGGAAGTGTGAAGAAATTCAAGATGAAGGAATAAAAAAATTCAATAGGCAAACTAACGAGTTCGCAGACGGCTTTGAAGAAATGCAAAGTCTATTTTTTGACGAATTTGAAAAAGCTTATAGCAAAAGGCAAAGAATTCAAAACTCTGAAAGCATAAGTCAAACTCAAGAGCAAGTTTTAGAACCTATTAAAGAAATTCCAGAATCCTCTGAGTCAGAAAGAGCATTGCCTGTAAGAGCTAACGAAGAGTCTACAGTGAATGAGGAATCTTCAAATGAAGCTAGTGATATCAATAAAACACAAAAAATTGCTATAGTAGTTATTGGCTGTTTATATGCATTTTGCACAGTACTAATAATAGTAGTACATTCTCGCATTACTGGAAAACTTGAAAAACAAATTAACGATCAAGAAGATAATGTAAGTAAACTGAAAGATACCAACCAAATGCTTGATGGAGTTTTGCAAGAAGAAACAAGGAAAAAAGAAGCACTTCAAGCAGAAAATCAGGCTCTAAAAAGGCAAATTCAAGATCTTTATAAAAGTGATCGAGAAAAAAATGAAAAAAATGCTGAATTAGAAGAAGAATTAGGACAATATAGAACTAAACTTGAAAAAGCTTCTTCTAACTTGGAAGAAAAAAACTCTTTTTTGGCTTGGGTCCGAAAACTCTATCCTGATATTGATCAGCAAGTTGAAAATAGAAAGCTTGAAGAGAAGATCGCTCAAGATAAAGAAGCTGCAGAAGCTTTTGATAATTTGACAAGACCTTATATCAATAAAAATCCCAGCAGTGATATCATTAGAGCTCTTGAAAAAATTCTCGAAAGTTTTGGACAATTAACTGATGATCAAAAGAAATATGTTCTCACAAACATTCCAAATCTCAGGCAGCTTTTAGTCGACTCAAAACAAAAAGAGGTAGAAGAAAGGGCAGAAAGATTAAGAAGTAAAATTGAAGAAGTGCTTTCTACTAGTAAAAAGGGCACGGAGTCTATGCTGGAAAGACTTTCACAGCTTATTTATGAATATGAAGGTCAACCTGCAAATGTAAAGCTTTTGATTGATACAGCTCTTATTGAAAAACTTCACAAGTACCATTCAGATGCTGAGAATGAAAAGCAAGAAAGACTTGATAAAGAAGCTGCAGTAAAGATTGAAAAAGATATTCGAAATGTGTGTGATAGCTATAGTGATGGAAAATGGCAAGGTTTAACGGAACTTAGAGAAGTCAAAAATAGATATGATGCTTTGTCTAAAAGAGTTAAAGTAAAGGTTCAACAATCGCTTTTATCAAGACTTGAATCACTGCTTAGAAGATCAGAAGAAAACATGAGGCAGCACGAACAAGACGAAGAAAATAAAAGAAAAGCCTCAAGTTTTTGTAGAGAAATTGAAGAAATGACCAGTTTAGGAATATATGTTTCTGATCCTAGGGGAAGAGCAAGCAGAGCCCAAGAATTACTAGACAGAATAAATTCTGCTAAAACAGATGTCAGAGCGAAAATACAGTCAGATAAAGTAAGTGAACTTGAATCTTACATAAGAAGGCTGAATGAAAAAGCAGATGATGATGACGAGGAAGAAGAAAGAAGACGTAGAGCATCAAGTTCAAGCTCAAGTTATGGATTTGGTGGGTTTGGAGGTAGTAGCTCTTCACATCATTCAGGAGGTTTTTCTGGCGGATTTGGAGGATCACATCACTCTGGTAGTTCTTCAACACACCATTCTGGTGGAGGAGGTCATTCTGGAGGCGCTGGAGGAAGAGTTGGACGTTTCTAAAATTTGAACTCTAAAAGCACATATAAAAGGGGTAACCACAGTTCCTGTGGTTACCTCTTTTGTTTTTTTAATTAATAGAGTAATTATTTTTAATTATATTTTTGATATATTCTTTGAAAATAATACATTTATTTTATTTAAAACCTATTGCAAAATTTTATAAACCATTATATAATCTAACAAGAAAATCTTAAGATAATAAAAAGCTTTTCTTAAGGAGGGTATGCTTCAATAAAAAGCTATGAATCTCGTCAGGTTCGGAAGAAAGCAGCGATAAGTAGTGCATTTATGTGATTGCATACTTTCCTTAAGGGAAGCTTTTTAAAATAAGGAGGACTACGGAGTATATGGCATATACAGCTCTATATAGAAAATTTAGACCTTTAAAATTTGAAGATATGGTTGGAGAAGATCATATTACTAGAACTTTAAAAAATCAGGTAATGGCTGGAAGAGTTGGACACGCTTATCTTTTTAATCGGAGGAAGAGGAACAGGAAAAACTACATCTGCAAAAATTTTAGCAAGGGCTGTAAACTGTTTAAATCCAAAAGATGGAGAACCATGTAACGAATGTGAAATTTGCAAGGAAATTTTAGAGGGCTCTTTAACAGATGTTGTAGAAATGGATGCTGCTTCAAACAATAGTGTTGATGATATCAGATCAATTCGTGATGAAGTAAATTTTTTGCCAACAAAGGCAAAATATAGAGTATATATTATTGATGAGGTTCATATGCTTACTACAGGTGCATTTAATGCTCTTTTAAAAACACTTGAAGAACCACCAGAGCATGTAAAGTTTATTTTGGCTACAACTGAACCTCAAAAGCTTCCAACTACTATTCTTTCTAGATGCCAAAGATTTGATTTTAAAAAAATTACAAATGAAAACATTATTAAAAGATTAAAAATAATTTGTGAAGAATCCAAAATTAATATAACAGAAGAAGCATTAGAGTTAATTGCAGTATTATCAGAAGGCGCAATGAGAGACGCAATTAGTATTTTAGAAAGATGTTGTCAGGAAAATGTTCAAGAAATAGGAGTAGATATAGTAAAAGAACTTGTAGGAATTCCAAGTATAGAATATATATCAAAAATTACAAAAAGCATTTTTGAACATGATGAAGTAAAAGCATTAGAAATTATTGATGAAGTTATAGATTCGGGTAAAGATTTAAATAATTTCTTGTGGGAAATTATAAAATTTATGAAAGATGTATTAGTTTATAAAGCATCTGGAAGTTTAAAAATATACAGTAAAGATGAAATGGCTCAAATTGATGAAATATCTAAAAATGTTTCAAGAGAGAAATTATTAAATACAATATATTTATTATCAGATTTAGAAAATGAGATTAAGTGGTCAAGTCAAAGAACTATAATGTTCCAAACAGGAATAATTAAAGCATGTATAGGCGAAATGACAGACGGTTTAGAAGATTTGAGAAAAAAAGTAGAAGATTTAGAAAATAGGGTAAATTCAGGAAGTGTTACTATTAATAAATTAAAACCTGCTAATGAAGTTATTGCTCAGCCAAAAACTGAAATCCCAAGAATAGAAAAATCAAAAACAGTTGAGACAACAAATAGTAAGCAAGATTTTAAAGAAAACAAAGGAAATTCTGATTTAGATTGGACAGCTGTAGTAAACGAACTTAGAAAAACTGGAAAAGTTATGCTATTTACTAGTTTAGCAAATACAAATATTAAACAAGTCGGAGATTTAATTTTAGAAGTACATTTTCCAAATGGTTTAACAGCTTTTGTTCAAAAAATTCTAGAAGATAGTAATAACAAAAAAGAACTGGAAAATGTATTATTTAAGGAAACAGGAAAACAATGGCATTTAAAATACATAGATGATAAAAAATCACAAGGAAACAGTTCTAATGTAGCTGCTAAAGCTGATACGTCAAGTCCTATAAATGACTTAGGAATTGATATTAATATTATTGAATAATTAATAAAATAAAATAAAATGAAATATAGATTTTTTAAAAGAAAAAAATAAAATTTTAAGGAGGATATTATTATGGGAAAAAGAGGCGGATTTCCAGGCGGTATGGGTGGCTTTGGAGGAATGAATATTAATCAATTAATGAAAGAAGCCAAAAAAATGCAAGCTGATATGGAAAAATCACAAGAAGAGCTAGCAAGCCAAGAATTTGAAGCATCAACTGGTGGAGGTGCTGTTAAAGTTGTAGTTAGTGGAGAAAAATATATTAAGTCAATTTCATTAGATAAATCAGCAGTTGATCCAGATGATGTTGAAATGTTACAAGATTTAATCATGACTTGTGTAAATGAAGCAATAAGAAAAGTAGATTCAGCACAAGCTGCATCACTTGGAAAATACAATATTCCAGGATTAGGGTTATAGCTCGTTGTTGTCAATGTGGATAGAGTAAATTGACAAGTTTTTTAATTACAGAATAAATATACTTATGAATAAATTAAAGGATGTATAAAAATGGAGTATTCACCATCAATAGAAAAATTAATAGAAAGTTTTGAAAAATTACCAAGTATTGGTCATAAAACGGCACAAAGATTAGCTTTTTACATGCTTGATCAGTCTCAAGAAGAAATAAAAGAATTTACAGATTCTATAATAAATGCTAAAAAGAATTTAAAATTTTGTTCAAAGTGCTTTAATATTTCAGATACAGATCCATGTAATATTTGCTCAAATCCAAAAAGAGATGAGAGTATTATTTGTGTCGTAGAAGATGTTAAAGATGTTTTGGCTATGGAAAGAACTCATGAATATAATGGAGTTTATCATGTGCTTCATGGTTCAATTTCTCCAATGAATGGTATTGGTCCAGAAGATATAAGAATTAAAGAGTTATTAGCTCGCCTTATGGATGGAACTGTTAAAGAAATAATTCTTGCAACAAATCCAAGAGTTGAGGGAGAAGCAACGTCTATTTATATTTCAAAATTAGTAAAGCCATTAGGAATTAAGGTAACGCGAATCGCACGTGGGATTCCAATTGGTGGTGATTTAGAATATACAGATGAAGTAACTTTAGCTAAAGCTTTAGAAGGTAGAAGTGAAATTTAAAAAGTGAAAAATGATGAAAAAAAGACACCTTTCAAAAATATGAAGTCTCATGATTTTTGAAGGTGTTTTTCCAAAGGTTATCAATTTACTCTGTTTTCATTGGCATTTCTTAATAAAATATCACAAATATTTTTTGTAGCATCAGGTTTTGCAAGTTTTATAGAATTTTTTTTCATTTCTTCAAATTTCTCTTGATGACGATAAAGATTTTTAAAAATGCTTGGAATATTATCTTTTTTCTTAATCCAAATAGCACATCCAGAATTAACTAAAAATTCAGCATTTTCTTCTTCTTGCCCAGGAATTGGGTTAATAATAATTATTGGTAAGCCTGAAGTTAAGCTTTCTGTGATTGTAAGGCCACCAGCTTTAGTGACTACAATGCCAGAAATGCTCATTAATTCAGCTACTTTATCTGTAAATTCTAAAACTTTTACTCTACTACTTGAATTTGTTTTTTCTACTAATTCATTGAATTTTGTATTCATTTTTTTGTTTTTTCCAGAAATTGCAACGATTTGCATATCTTTAAATAATCTTATAATAGTTTCCAAAACTTTTAAAGTTGTTTTTGTACCTAGTCCAAATTCTCCACCACCAAATAAAAGAACTGTGAATTTGTCTTTATCAAGCCAGAATTCATCACAAATATCTTCTCTGTTATATTTTTTTAAAAATCTATCCGCAACAGGAATTCCAGTAACAAATATTTTAGAGCTTGAAATATTTTTAGAAATCATATCTTTTTTCATTTCATCATTTGCAACAAAAAAATAGTCAACAAATTCTGGTAAAAATAGCCATTGGTTATGTATATGAAAATCTGTCATTACAGTAGCTAGTTTACATTTAATTCTATTTTTTTTCTTTAAATATGCACACATTTGGCTACTAAATGGATGTGTAGATATTATTAAATCTGGTTTTTCTTCTTTTATTAAATTTTTTAATTTAATAGCCATCAATTTATTTGATGTATGTGATATCAAACTTAAAGTACCTTTATTTGATCTTTCATAAAGTGTTTCCCAAAGGTGAGGTGTCTTTTTAGCCATTCCAGCATAAGCTTTTGTAGATACTTTGTTTATATATTTATTAATATATTCAATACAATCTACTGAAACAACATCACAGTTTTCATATGTATCATTTATATATTTTTGAATTGATTTGGCAGCAGCTATGTGTCCACCACCATATGTTCCATAAAATACTAATATTTTCTTCAATTTTTTGCCTTTCATAAATATAAATTTATTTACTAAATTATTATACCATGAATACTAAAATAAATAAACTATAAAGTATAATTTTTCTAAAAAAGGAAAAAGTAATAAAAAAAGTTAGAAGTTAGAATTAGTATAAGTATTTAGAACGTTTTAATTTTTAAATTAAAAATAAGGGGATTTATATGAAAAAAAGTCAAAGTATAATTATTTCTATTTTGTTATTAACTGTTTTTGGATTGAGTTATTATGTTTATTTTTTAAATAATAAAGCAGACAACAATCTTAGAAACACTTATGATTATTCTTTTTCAGAGCTTGTAACTAATGTGAATAATATTGAAAACTATTTAGCAAAAGCAATGATTTCAAAAAGTTCAACACATAGTGCAGATACTTTAACAAAAATTTGGTCAGATAGTAATTTAGCAATTGCATATATGAAAAATATTCCTTTTGATACAAAAGGATCAAATAATTCTATAAAATTTTTAAATCAATTAAGTGATTATTCATACTCTTTATCAAGGAAATGTATTAAAGGTGAGGAACTAAATGATACAGATTTTGAAAATCTGAAGAAAATGTACCAATATGCATTAGATTTAAAAAATACTGTAAATCAGATGGCATATGAGTTAGATGTTGGCGAAATATCATGGAATGATTTAGATTCAAGTAAAAAGTTAGCATTTGATGAAAAAGAGAATTTAAATATTTTTTCAAATATAGAAAGCAATTTTGACGATTATGAAGGATTAATATATGATGGAGCATATTCTGATTATATAGTAAAAGAAAATAAATTAGGTTTAGTGGGTGAAAATATTTCAAAAGACGATGCAAAGTCTAAAATTCAGGAATTGTTTAAAGATGAAAACGTTGAAAAATGTGAATATATTGGAGATATTAATGGAGATATAGAGTCATATATATTTGAAGTTAGAGTTAAGGACAGAAATCAAAAAATGGAAATAGAAGTTTCCAAAAAAGGTGGATGGATTGTGGAAATCATAGAAAATAGAGATGTTCTTGAAGAAAAGATTTCAAATGAAGATGCAATTAATAAAGGAAAAGAATTTTTAGAAAAAATAGGATATCAAAATATGAAAGAAACATACTCTTTGAAAGAAGCAAATATAGTAACAATTAATTATGCTTATGAAGAAGATGGAGTATTAATGTATCCGGATCTAATAAAAGTGAAAGTGGCTTTAGATGATGGAGAAATACTAGGTATGGAAGCACTTGGGTATTTGAATGCACATACAAATAGAAATTTAACCAAAAATGTTATTACGTCAGAACAAGCAAAAGGAAGTCTGAGTGATAGTATTGTAATAGAAAATGTTAGATTATCAGTAATACCGCTAGATAATAAACAAGAAAGCTATTGCTATGAGTTTAAAGGAAAGGTAGAAGAAAAAGAATTTTTAGTTTATATAAATGCAGAAACAGGGGAAGAAGAGGAGATTTTAATTTTATTGGAGACTCCAGGTGGGATTTTGACAATTTAATATTGAATGTTGACATAAAATGTGATATAATAGTATTGCAGTAATGCAATCGGAAGATATTATGTTGTGTCTGTGAAAGGAGTTATTTATGGCACAGGAAAAAAAACCATGGAGCGAGCACATGAGTGCAGTTTTGGAACAACTCGATGCTGCAGTGGTAAGCGTTAATGATGCAAAAAGACAAGAAGCTGAGGAGAAAAAGAAAAAAAGCGAAAAATTCGAAGTAGTAGCTCAAAATATTCTGACTCAAATTGCTTCCCACGGCTCTGAGTTGATGAAGCGGACGAATAATACGAGCTTCCATGTTGTTCTGAAAAATGGATCAGCAAAATTAGAAACTCCTAATGGTCACTTCTCACTTTTTTGCATTTCGCTTGATGGAGACTTTACAGACAGAGTTCGCGAGAAAATGTCTGATGAAGATTATAGCGAAATCATCAAAAGAGTATCAAAGTGGTGGCAACTTAGCGAAGGTGATGATTCTGTCAAAGAAGAGACAGATGATGCAATCGTTATCTTTTTTAATCGGTAGTAACAGTCAAACCGCTGACACGGAAACGTGCCAGCGGTTTGGCTTTTATATAATAATTAATATTTATTATGTCTTTTACTTGAAAATGTTGCTAAAATGGTATATGATGTTACTGTTAACAAGAAACTAAATATTTGAATAAATTATAGTAAAAAAATAAAAAGTTAAGAGGTGGAAAATTTGATAATTAAAATTAAAAACTGGGATATAAATTACGAAGTAGAAGGCCAAGGGCAGCCAGTAATACTTCTTCATGGATGGCTTACAGATTTAGAAACAATGAGACCACTTACAACCAATTTAGTAAAAAATTTTAAAGTTTATTTAGTAGATGTTGTGGGGTTTGGAAAAAGCTCTCTTCCAGATGAACCATTAAATTCAGTAGATTTTGCAGAATTTTTAAAAGAATTTATGGAAAAACTAAATATTGAAAACCCAGTTTTAATTGGGCACTCTAATGGCGGAAGAATCATTATTAATGCAGTTGGAAGAGGCATAGTAAAAGCAGATAAAATAGTTTTAATAGATAGTGGTGGAATTAAGCCAAAACGTTCTATTGATTATTATTTGAAAGTTGGAGTTTTCAAAACAGGAAAATTGTTTTTAAATATTTTGCCTAATACCAAAAGTATAAAAGAGTTTAAAGATCGCCTAAGAAATAAAGTAGGATCAAGTGATTATAAGGCATCTCCAGTCGTTATGAAGGATACATTAAAAGTAATAATAAATGAAGATGTAAAAGAAATTCTTCCAAATATTAAAGTACCAACGCTTTTAATTTGGGGAAGTTTAGATACAGCAACTCCAATTTCAGATGCTAAATTAATGGAAAAATTAATTCCTAATTGTGGATTAGTAGAGTATCCATATGGAAGCCATTTTTCTTATTTAGAAAATTTAGAAAATTGTAAAGCAGTTTTAGATTCATTTTTAAATTCTAAAGAATAGGGATTTATTAAATTTTTGAAAATGCATAAAGTTTTTAAAAGAATATAAATTTAAATAAAAACAGGAGGTTATAATGTCATATTGGTTAATTAATATTATTTTTACTTTGTTTACAATATATTTTTTACGAGTAAATAGACATGGATTACATATGTTTCAGCTAGAACATTATTATAAAGATAGATACATTAACTGGATGAAGCAAAACATAAAAATAGTTTTTAATTTAAAGAAAATAATATTATTAGTAATTTCAAGTATTGTATTATTAATAAATAAAAAAATAGGTGTAATTTTAACAATAATCACATTTTTGTTATTAATAATTACACTACCTAGAAAAAAAGAAAAAAAGCCATTTGTAATTACCAAAAGAGTAAAAAGACAATTTTTAACTTATTTTATTCTAATGGTTTTATTAGGAATTATTATTAATGTATTTAATGACGTTTATTCAGTAATTTTATTAAATGTCATTTCAATGATTAGTTATCTATTTGTTTGTATTGTGGCTTTAATAAATAGCCCAGTAGAAAAGATAATTAATAATAGTTTTTGTAAAAAAGCTAAGAAAAAACTTAATTCTATAACAGATTTAAAAATTATAGGAATAACACGGAAGTTTTGGAAAAACTAGTACCAAAAACATTGTAAATACAATACTTTCTCAAAAATACAATTCTTTAATGACACCAGAAAGTTATAATACAACAATGGGAGTTGTAAGAACTATAAATGAAAAATTAAAACCAATAAATAATGTATTTGTTTGCGAAATGGGAGCTAAATATATTGGAGATATAAAAGAAATATGTAATATAGTTCATCCTAATTTTGCTATTTTAACAGCAATTGGACCTCAACATTTAGATACTTTTAAGACTATTGAAAATGTTGCAAAAACTAAATTAGAGTTAGTTGATTCTTTAGATGATGAAACAGGAATTGCTTTTGTTAACTGGGAAGATGAAAATATCAGAAATGCTAAAATTACTAAAAATATGGTTAAATATGGTTTACACGAAGATAGTGATTATTATGCAATACATGTTGAAGTTAATGAAAAAGGTTCAACTTTTGATGTTGTAATGCCTGGAAATAGAATAATAAATGTTAGAACAAAATTATTAGGAAAACATAATGTTCTAAACGTTGTTGCTGGAATTGCAGTTGCAGATAAACTTGGGCTTTCAGAAGAACAAATAAAAATGGGCATTAAGTTTATTAAGCCTGTTGAACATAGATTACAATTAAGGCCAAATCCTAATGGAAGTATAATTATAGATGATGCTTACAATTCAAATACAAGGGGCTCAACTACAGCACTAGAAGTATTAGGATCTTTTAAAGGTAGAAAAAGAATTTTAATAACTCCAGGCATTGTAGATCTTGGAGATAAAGCTTTTGAACTAAACAAAAAGCTAGGAAAAGTTGCAACAAAGTATAGTGATTTTATAATTCTTGTTGGAGAAAAACAGTCAATTCCAATGTTAGAAGGAATAAGAGAAGAAAAATATCCGGAATCTCAAATAATGGTTGCAAAAAATATAGATGAAGCAATCAAGAAAATGTATGAGTTAATGGATCCAAATACAGTTGTTTTATTAGAAAACGATTTACCAGATAATTATTTATAAAAATGTTAATGTAAGTCAGATAATTATATAATTAAAAAATGTAATTATGATAAAAGGAGGACTATTATGATAAAAGTAGGAGTTTTTTTTGGAGGAAAAAGTGTTGAACATGAAATTTCTATTATTTCTATGATAGAAGCAACACTTAGATTAAATGAAGAAAAATATGAAATTGTGCCTATATATATTGCTAAAAATGGGGTAATGTATACAGGAGATGATTTATTAGATTTAGAAATGTATAGAGATATGCCAGTTTTACTTAAAAGATGCTATAAAGTTGCTGTTGTAAATGATGGGGATAAAGTTAAAGTTGTAAGAGTTCCTGCTCCAATAATAGGAAAAAGAGTTTTAAATACAATAGATGTGGCTTTTCCTATAGTACATGGAACCAATGTTGAAGATGGAACAATTGCAGGATTTCTTAATTTATTAGATATTCCTTTTGTTGGGCCAGATGTATTAGCCTCAAGTGTTGGTATGGATAAAATAATATTTAAGAAAGTATTAAAAGAATCAGGACTTCCAGTAGTAGATTATGTGGCATTTTATTCAGCTGAGTATGTAAAAGATGAAGAAAAAATTTTAAAAGAAATTGAAGAAAAGCTTAAATATCCATTAATTGTTAAACCAGGAAATTTAGGATCAAGTGTTGGAATTAAAAAAGTTAAAAATAAAACAGAACTTGAAGAGGCAATTAATTTTGCAATGGAATTTTCAGACAGAATATTAATAGAAAATTGTGTTTCAAAATTAAAAGAAATAAATTGTGCAGTTTTAGGTGATGTTGATAATACAATGGCAACAGAATGTGAAGAGCCGATTTTATCTGGAGAAATATTAAGTTATACAGATAAATATGTAGGAGACGGAAAAGCAAAAGGTGGAAAATTAGGAGCAAGAAAAGGTGGAAAAATTGGTGCTAGAAAAGGTGGAGTAGGAGGAGTAAATAATAGTAATGAAGGTAAAAAATTGCCAGCAGATATTTCTGATTCTATGCGTAACGAAATTCAAAGGCTTGCACAAGAAACATTTAAATTATTAGGATGTAGTGGAATTGCAAGAATTGACTTTTTAATTGATGAAGAAATAAATAAAGTATATGTAAATGAAATTAATACAATTCCTGGAGCTCTTTCATGGTATTTATTTGAAGCTACTCATAAAAATTTTGAAGAAGTTTTAGATGAAGCTATTAATATTGCAATTAAACGTCATAGTAATAGAGAAAAATTAACATTTTCTTATGATCAAAATATATTAGCATTAACAGGTGGAGTTAAAAGAAAGTAGGTTAAAAAAATTAAAAAGCAAGTGAACTTTTGAAAGTTAACTTGCTTTTTTTATATTTAATTATTTTACAGCTCTTCTAATTTCTTCTTTTACATCTTTTTCTTCATCTTTAACTTTTTCCACTAATACGCCTTTAGGATCTACAAAGTTAAAGTCTCCTGTATCCATATTTAATTTACCAATTAAAATTAATTCATCCTTATAGTATACATTGAAGTTACGAATTTCAACTGGTATTTCTGCTGCTGTTTCAACCATTTTCTTTCCTTCAGAAGATTGTTGTTCTGCAACTGCATCTAATTTTGAAGAAGTGTCTTCTTCAGCTACTCTTTCTGCCTTTGTTTTCTCTTCATATTCTTCTACAGCTGTAACAACTTTTTTTGCAGCATTTAGTAATTTTTTCTTTCCACCATCTAATTCAGTACCATAATTATATTCATATCTAATATCTTTATAGCCTGAACCATTTCTTGCTAATTGTCTAAGTCTTGAATCAATTAGTAAAGCTAAATCTCTACCATTTAAGTTTACTAAGCTTTCTGTAGTTGCATCATTAACAGCCCTTTCAATTTCGTCTTTTGCGTCAGCAATAGCTGTTTGTGTTGCAGATTTAGTAGCATTGTTTAATGCTCCATTTTTCTTAACGACAGCGGAAATTGTAACACCCGCCAGAATTAATAGTATAATAATTGTAATAACTAATGCTATTAAAGTGATACCCTTATTATTTTTTTTCATAAGTATCCCTCCTTTCTTTTGTATGATATAATTATATATATCTACTTTAATTGTAACATATGTGCTTGATTACTGTCAAAATTACGTATCGGTTGATATAAGCGGATTTTAGTAAATAAAAAACAAGCAAATAAAACTTTTGCTTGTTTTTTGTTATATTTAATTATTATTTAACGTAATTTTTCATCTGATTTAGCTTCTTCAGCTTCTTCTAATTTGGAATCTATTATTGGTTCACGTTCTTTAATTGGAGCTTCTTCTAAAATATCTTTTCCAGGTTCTACAAATTTAAAATTTCCAGAAGCCATGTTTAGGTTTCCAATTAAAACTAATTCGTTGTTATAATATACTTTAAACTGACGGATTTCTATTTCTTCTACTTTAGATGCTTTTGATTCTGTTTGTGGCGCAGCATATAAAATATCTGGTTCTTTAGAAACAGATTTTTTAACGTCAGTTTCCTCTGGTACAGCAGCTTTTGTTTCAATTGACGTTTTTCTTTCTAGTGCTGCTCCATATATTTTATTTTCACTAATAATTAATTTAGCAAGTTCATAGCTATATTCATAAGTTATACCTTTATAACTAGAGCCATTTCTAGCTAGTTCTACAAGTTTATTATTTATTTCTATAGCTAGATTTCTATCATTAGATTCTATTAGAGTAGTTGTAGTAACATCATTAATTGTTCTTTCAATTTCGTCTCTTGCATCAGCAATGGCTGTTTCTCTTGCTGATCTATTAGCATTAGTTATTGCTCCATCTTTTCTTAGTATTGCTGAAATGGTTACACCTGCAAGGATTAGTAGAATAATTATTGTAATAACTAATGCAATTAAAGTTATACCTTTTTGTGAATTTTTCATAATTTAATCTCCTTTCTTTTGTAAATTTTTGAATTTAACATTCTTGATAAAATTTTATCATAGTAAAAAAATGTTGTCAAATTTAAGTGTAAATGGGACGGTTGCAATTAACATAACATATATGCTATTTGCCACCGTCCTCATTAGCATTTTTTAATTTATATAATTATTTTTTTGCATTTACTTCAATTACTTTCTTTTTTTCAACTATTTTTTCTGCTTTTACTGCTTCGCCATTTGAATTAACTAAGTTAAAATCTCCGGTATTCATGTTTAATCTTCCAGTTAAGATAAGTTCGCGATTATAATAGACTAATAAAATATGATATTCTATTTGTGGTTCTTTTAATTCACCAGTAGGAGGATCACGGTATTCCATAGCTAATTTCGTTGAACTCATATAAGTTTTTGTAATAGCTGCTGTTTCATAAACAATTTCATATGCATAAGTAATGCCACTATAATCTGAACCATTATGAGCAAGAGCGTCAAGAGCTTGATCAATATATTCTGCAAGATTATTCCCATTATTGTCTGCAAGACAATCAGTTGTTGCGCTATTTACTACTCTTTCTATTTCTTCTTTAGCATTTGCAGTAGCAGTATCAACAGCAGATTTTGTTGCATTACTTAAAACTCCATTTCTTTTTACAACTGCAGATATTGTAACTCCTGCTAATATTAATAAAATAATTATGGTAATTACTAAAGCAATTAAAGTAATACCTTTTGGATTTTTATTCATATATTTTTTCCTTTCTTTTGTAAATAATTATTTTACAAAAAAATTTTATCATAAGTAAAAAAACATGTCAATTAAAAGATGTTGATATTGCTTAATTCATTATTGTTTATTATAATTGACAAATATTTATAAAAAATATAAAATTTTAATTATAAAAAAGATTTAGGAGAAGAAAATGTATTATTATGATGATTTGTATTTAGAAGTAAAAAATGTTTTATCAGAAAAAAGATTTAAGCATACCTTAGGAGTTGTTGAAAGAGCAATTGAATATGCAAATATTTATGGGGAAAATATTGAAAATGTCAAAATAGCTGCTATTTTACATGACTGCGCAAAAGAAATTTCAGAAGAAGAAAGCCTTAGCATGTTAAATGAATATGGTGTGAAACTAGATGAAATAGAGAAGAAAAATACTAAGCTGCTTCATGCTAAACTAGGAGCAGAAATTGCAAAACATAAATATGGGTTATCTGATGAAATTGCAAATGCTATAAGATATCATACTACAGGAAGAGAAAATATGACAATGCTGGAAAAAATAATTTATTTGGCAGATGCTACAGAAAAAAATAGAACATATTATAAAGAAGAAAATGAGCTATCTTTAGAAGAGGTTGTAAGATTAATAGAAAAAGACATAGATGAAGGAATGCAATATGTATTAAAATGGACAATTAATTCTTTAATAAGAAGAAATTTGTATATCCATATAAACTCTGTAAAAGCATATAATTATTATTTAAAAAAATAGATAATTTACTCTAAAAGTATTCACAAACAGTAATTTTTCTGATATAATTCAATTGAATTTTTAATGGTTCGGAGGATGTTTAAATGATATTCAAAGATTATTACAAAATACTTGGTTTAGAGACCAGCAAAGTTTCTTTGAATGATATAAAAAATGCTTATAAAGAACAAGCCAAAAAATTTCATCCAGATGTAAATCGGGGGAAGTAGACAATACGAAGAAAGATTTAAAGATATAAACGAAGCATATAATATATTATCAAATAGTAGTAGTAAAAGAAAATATGATAGAACATGGAATTATCATGTAGGAAGAAAACAAAGAAATACTGCATATCAAGTAAATAGTGGCAGAGAAGCTATGTGGAAAATGCTTTTTGGAAATGTTTTTGAAAAAAAGAGTACTGGCAAAGTTTCAAAAAAATCAATAAGAGGCGAAAACATTGAAACTGAGATTAATGTGTCATTAGAAGATGCTTTTTATGGAAATGAAAAACAAATTGGCTTAAGAACTGTTAATGGAAATATCAAAACTTTTAAGATTAATGTCCCACCTGGAATACAAAACAACGAAAAAATTAGATTAATTGGACAGCGGAAAACGTGGTACAGGTGGAGCTAAAGATGGAGATTTATTTATAAAAGTAAAAATAGATGATAATAAAGATTTTAAACTAGAAGGGTTTAATTTAAGAAAGTACTTATATTTAACTCCATGGGAGGCAGCATTAAGCACAAAAGTTTCAGTTAAAACAATAGATGAAGAAATATCTGTATATATTCCATCAGGTATTCAAAGTGGTGAAGAAATAAAAATAGAAAATAAAGGCTATAAAGATGGAAAAGGCGGAAGAGGAGACTTGATTTTAGAAACTAAAATAATGGTTCCTAAGGTCATGAATGATAAGGAGATAAACTTATTTAAGCAGTTGAAAGAAGAATCGAGATTCAATCCAAGGAATATTGCTTAAAAAGTTTACATAAATTTATTAAATTCATTGACATAATTATCTTTGTATTATATAATATTTAAGGTAATTTTGTACAAATGAAAAAGACATTTAAGAATGTAAGAGAGGTGTAAAAATGGACGAACTAGAAAATGTTCAAGGAAAGTATTTTAGCATTACTGATCCAAAGGATGTTAATACAGTTATATACCAAATAAACAGAACAGAAAAGGAATTTTTGAAAACGTCTCCAAGATTTACAGTAGAAAGATTAGATTGTGCTGTTGAGTATGTTGGTGATAAAACTAAAAAAACGTTTTTTGTTGATAATCCTGCTCCAGATGGAAATCATTTAGCAATTTTTTCTTTTGGAAAAGGAAGAGTAGTAGTAAATACGGGATTTTTAGATTATGATCATGTAAAAATATCTAAAAAACCAACTCCACTAAAGATACAAACTTTATATAGTGAAAAAGAAACTGAGTTTAAGGAATTTGCGTATACACCTAACATGAAACGTCAAATTTCTATAATCGATTTAGAAACTACTGAAGAAGTTAAACCTGTATTGTACTTTGATGAAGAAGCAAATGAGGTTAAAGGCAAATGCAAATTAAAACCATATAAAAAATATTTTGCATTTGAAGTTAGAGAAAGAAAATAATAAGTTAGGTATTACGTGAAAGGAGATTTAATCATGAATAACGATATTACTAATACTTCAAGTGGAGATAGTAAAGATTTTTATAGTTTAGAAATAACTGAAACACTTAATGATCCAGTAAATCATCCTGGATTTTCTATGAATATTCCATCAGATTTTATTTTGTTTTTAGATCCTCAAGTAGAGAAAGTAAATTCTGCTACATTAAGTGTAGAAATAGATAAAGAAGGAACAACAGCTGGTTCATCTTCATCAAATAATGCAGGAGATTCAACGTCTTCATATGCAGTAGCAAGTTCTGGAATAACATATTCAGATATGAGTATAGAAGAAAATGGATGTGTAACCTTAATTGTTGGAGATCTTACGCCTGCAATTAGAAAAGCAATTGAAGATCGTGCTGAAAGATCTGCTAAAGGAAGAGAAGATACAGATAAAGGTATAGATTTAGAATAATTCCTGACGGAAACTTAGTATAATTACATAGGAAAAGGTGAAATGTAATGGGATTTTTTGAAAAATTAAAAAGAGCTCTAAAAAAGATGAAATCTAGGCTAATTATATATATACTTGCAATTCTTGTAGGAGTATTTGGAATTGTATCACCAGTATGTAGAGCAATTACAGATGCAAATTTAGCAGTACAAGAAGGAAGAGATTGGTTTGAGGCATTTTTTTCAAACGTTACTTATATTTCTGAAATAGGAAATAATATAACACAAGTATTTACAGCAAGATATTTTCCAATCTTTTCAAAAGGTGCATTTTACTTTATAATATTTGCAATATTTTTCATATTTATTGGAGTATATAAAGCACTTCCAAAACATGAATATGATGAAATTGAAAATGGATCTAGTGATTGGGCACAAAATGGTGAGCAATATAGAGTTTTAAATAAAAAGCAAGGCATTATTTTAGCTGAAAAGAATTATTTGCCTGTAGATAAACGTGGTAACGTAAACGTTTTAGTTGTTCGGAGGTTCTGGTGCTGGTAAATCTGCATCATACGTTATTCCAAATGCACTTCAATTATTAGGATCATATGTATTTACAGACCCTAAAGGTGAGCTTTACGATAAAACAGCAGGTTATTTTAAAGAAAAAGGCTATGATGTTAAAGTTCTTAATTTAGTAAATCCAGTAAATAGTGATGGATATAATCCATTATCACATATAAAAAGCGAAATAGATGTCGATGTTATTGCAAATACAATAATGAAAGGACAATCTGATGGAAATCAGTCAGATCCATACTGGGATAACATGGCTGAAATGCTTTTAAAATCTCTAATATACTTTTTAAAAGCAGTAAGGCCACCAGAAGAGCAAAACTTAGCAAGTTGTTCAGAAATGGTTAGAGCTGCGAATACTAGTGGTGGAGGTAATAAATTAACTGAGTTAATGGAAGTATTACCTTATGATCATCCAGCTAGAATGAACTATAAATCTATTGAAATAGCGCCAGAAAAAACTTATAGTTCTATCTTATCAACATTGCAATCTAAGCTTGGTAAGTTTGACTCACAAGAAATTGCGGAAGTAACATCTTCAAATACAATAGATTTTGAACAAATTGGTGCACAAAAAACTGTTGTGTACGTTATTTCATCTGATACACATACTGCATATGATTTCTTACTTACAATATTTTTCTCACAGATGATTCAACAATTATACGATTTTGCAGATAAAAATGGAGGAGCACTTCCTATTCCAACTTATTTTATACTTGATGAGTTTGCTAATATTGGTCATATACCAGATTTTGATAAAAAGATTTCAACATCAAGATCTAGAAAAATTTCATTCTCTGTTATTTTGCAGAATTTAGATCAATTAGAAGCTGTTTATGAAAAAGCAAATGAAACAATTATTGGTAATTGTGATACACACTTGTTCTTAGGTTCAAACTCTCAGAAAACAGTTGAATATTTTTCTAAGCAATTGGGTGAAAAAACAATTACAAGAAATAACTATTCTGTAAATAGAGATAAAGGAGAATGGAAATCAGGTTCTTCTGAATCAGATCAAATTATGGCAAGAGCATTAATGACACCAGATGAATTAAGAAGAATGGATAACGATTTGTGTATTATTTTTGAAAAAGGATTGAAACCTATTAAAGCTAATAAATATTATTACTTTAAGTATCCAGAAGCAAAGATTGTTGAAAAATATAAAGCAGATCATAATGATGTCGAAGTTCAAAGGACTCCATGGAGAAAATATAATCCAATGAATCCATATGAAGAAGGGCAAGATCAAAATGCAGATTTTCCATCATTAGATTCATTGTTTGAAGAAGATACTCCAAATACAGCTGGTGCTTCAACTAATACTAGCGGTACAACATCTATGGGAGTGGATTCATTAGAATCAGAGAATCTAAATTCTGCTAATGGAGGAACAACTACAATAACCAAGACTCAAACAAAGACAACAGCAGATGTCGATATTCAAAAAGAATTAGAAGCAAAATTTGATGAATTATTTGGAGCATTAGATGATGACTCAAATACATAAAAAAATTCCTAGAGTAATCTAGGTATTTTTTTCTTGACAAATACGAACTAATGTTTTATTATATATTTGTGATTATAAATAAAGAAAGGAACTTTTATGAAATTTGTACATATTGCGGATATGCATTTTGATTGTCCATTTTCTAATTTAGCTTTAAGAGATGGCTTAACTGAAAAAAGAAGATTAGAACAGAGAAATGTATTTAAAAAAGTTATTAATTATATAAAAGAAAATAATGTAAATTATTTATTTATTTCTGGAGATTTTTACGAAAATGAAAATATTAGAAAATCAACAATTATTTACATAAATGAACTTTTTATAGAAATACCAAATACAAAAATTTTTATTAGTCCTCGGAAATCATGATCCATATATAAAAGGTTCGTTCTATGAGAATTATAATTTTTCTTCAAATGTTTATGTTTTTAAAGGTGAATTTGAATGTAAGGAATTACAAGATGCAAATATATATGGTATGGGATTTACTTCATTTTATTGTAAAGAGACCAAATTAAGTAGTATAAATGTTATTAATAATAATAAGCCAAATATACTTGTTATGCATGCAAGTCTTGATGGTGGAGTAGAAGAAAATAGGGAATATAATCCTATTTCAGAAAGTAGATTAGAAAGCTTAGGAATGGATTATATTGCACTAGGGCATGTTCATAAGCCATATTATAATGAAAAACCTAATCAAAAAATTGTTTACCCGGGTTCAACAATTTCCTTAGGTTTTGATGAAATAGGGCCTCATGGAATGATTGTAGGCGATTTAAATAATGGAAAGCTAGAACTAGAATTTGTTAAGTTAGACGATACCCAATTCGCAAAAATTGAACAAAATGTGGATAGCATTTTTTCTAAGGAAGAATTAATTGAAAAAATAAACGATTTAAAACTGGAAGAAAACATTTTTTATGAGATTGTACTTGTTGGAAATAGAAATTTTGAAATAAACACTAGAGAAATTTTAAAATTTGTAAATAATCAAAATATATTAAAGATAAAAGATTTAACTCAAATAAAGTATGAATTAGAAAAAATAAAAAATGAAAACACATTAAAAGGATTATTTATAAAAGAAGTTTTAAATAAACAATTAGAAGGTGAATATTCAGACGAAGAGATTCAAAAGGCAATAGAAATTGGATTAAATGCATTACATTAAAATAAATGTTTAAGGAGAAAAGATTTGAAAATAAAGAGTATTTTAATAAATGGATTTGGTAAATTATCAAATAAAAATATTGAATTAAAAGATAATATAAACATTATTTATGGAAAAAATGAGGCTGGAAAATCTACTCTTTTAAATTATATAAAATCTATGTTTTATGGAGTAGCAAGAAATAAAAACGGAAAAGATATTTCAGATTTTGATAAATTTACTCCATGGAATATACAAGATTATTCTGGAAAAATTAGTTATTCTTTAGATAATGGAGAAGAATTTGAAATATATAGAGATTTTAGAAAAAAATCTCCAATTATTTATAATTCTCAAAAACAAGATATTACAAATGAATTTTTACTTGATAAAAATAAGGGAATAGATGTAATCTATGAACAATTAGGAATAGACGAAGAAAGCATTAAAAATACTATTATAGTTTCTCAAAATGAAATAGAAGTTGAAAAAAATAGTCAAAACCATATTATTCAAAAAATTAGTAATATAGTTTCATCAGGTGATGAAAACATTTCTTTTAGAAAAACTATGGATAGAATAAATAAAACTCAATTAGAAGAAGTTGGAACTGACAGAACTACTGAAAAACCTATTAATATTGTAACTAAAAGAATAAATGAATTAACTATAAAAAAGAATGAATTAGAAGAAATAAAAAATTCAATCGATGAAAATGATGTTGATTTAGGTGGTATTCAAAACAATATTTCTGAAGAGAGTACTAAATTAGAGTTACTAAAGACTGTTAGAGATAACTTGGAGAAAAGTAATTTAAAATATGCAGAAATAGATGTATTGCAAAAAATTAAAGAAGAAAATGAAGCTAAAGTAGATGAACTAAAATATAAAGTAGATAGAAGAACAAAAAGAAAAATTGCAAATGAAAAAAAATCATATTTGATGTTGTATTTTTTAATTATGTTTTTATTAATATTAACAATAGTTAGCTTTGTAGTTAAATTTCCAATTGCTTTACCAATAATTTCATTTGTTTTAGCAGTAATTATATCAATGGTAATTATTTATAAAAAACATTCATTTAGAAAAGATAAGGCATCTAGAATACGTGAGATTGAAAAATTAGAAGAGAAAATTAATCAAGAAGCAAATATTATAAAAGAAAATATTAAATTGCAGGATGACAAAATAAAGCAGAAAGAACAAGAAATAAAAGATCATGAAAATAGAATTAATCTATTAATAGTTAATGAATTTGAAAAAAAACTAAATTTAGACTTTATACAAACAGTACTTGAAATGAATTTAGAGGAAATTGATATAGCAATAAATCATAAAGTTGAATATATAAATTCATTAAAATGGAAGATTTCAAGTAATGAGCAAAAAAAGGAAATACTTCAAAGTAGAATTGATGAATTTCCTGATGTGCAAGCACAGTTAGAAAATGCAGTTATAGAAAAAGAAGAATTATCATCATTAAACAAGTCTTTTGATTTAGCAAAAGAATGTATGGAAAGTGCTTATGAAAAAATAAGAAGTAGTATTAATCCTGAATTTAATGAAAATTTATGCCAAATTGTAGAAAAAATTTCTAATGGAAAATATAAAAAAGTATCTTTTAATGATGTTGACGGATTAATAGTTGAAACTGAAAATGGTATGAACATTCCTGTAAATAAACTTAGTCAAGGTACAATCGATCAAATGTATTTAAGTTTAAGATTAAGTAGTATAAATACCATTACAAAAGAAAATATATTTATTATTTTAGATGAATCTTTTGCTTTTTTCGATGATGAAAGATTAGAAAATATTTTAAAATTTATAAATAATAATTATAAAGATAAACAAGTATTAATTTTTACATGTTCGAATAGAGAAATGCAAATATTAGATAAATTAAAAATTGAATATAATAAGATAGAATTATAAAAACAAATCGAGCTAGCCTTAGCAGGCTAACTCAATTTGTTTCGATTATTTCTTTTTGTGTTTACATACATAAATAATAATCGAGATTACCCAGACAACAGCGATAACGATGTTCATCGGAATGATGCACCGAATGTCGTTTTGTCTGGAAAGTTCTGCAGGGTGGTACCACATGTGGTAAAGGATTCCGGCACCGTCGACATTTTCCATGTGGACAAGTGCTCCATAAAGCGTCATAGCGAAAAATGACCACATGGCCATAATGCTAAGAGCTATCATGGAGATAATCAAGCATCCTTCGAGTTTTTTCATAGTTGATCTCCTTTTTCCCTGTTTGTGATATGTATGCTTCGTGCGATACATGAGTATTATAGCATTTTTAAAAGGTATTGTCAAAAATTATTGATATCTTAAATTCTGTCTTGAATAAACCCTAGATTTGTTGTATAATATTAAAAGCTTAAAAAAAGGAGAGATTTTATGTTTCAAAAATTAGAAGATGTAGAAAAGAGATATGAAGAGTTAAACAAGTTAATTAGCGATCCTGAAATTATTGCAAATCAAAATGAGTGGAAAAGCTATATGAAAGAACATAGCTCTTTAGAAGACATAGTTTTAAAATATAGAGAATATAAAAAGACTAAAAGTGATTATGAAGAAGCTAAAGAAATGATGAATGATCCAGAACTTAAGGATTTAGCAGAAGAAGAAATGCTTACTGCTAAAGATAAACTACCTGTTTTAGAAGAAGAATTGAAAATTCTTTTAATTCCTAAAGATCCAAATGATGATAATAACGTTATTTGCGAAATTCGTAGTGGTGCTGGTGGAGAAGAAGCTGCATTATTTGCTGGAACTTTATTTAGAATGTATTCAATGTATGCAGAAAAAAAGCATTTTAAAATAGAAGTTATTGATGAAAATGAAACAGAGCTTGGCGGATATAATAAAATTTCATTTATGATTACTGGAAAAGGTGCATATTCGAGATTTAAATTTGAATCTGGAGTTCATAGAGTTCAAAGAGTTCCAGATACTGAATCAAGTGGTAGAATTCATACTTCAACAGCAACTGTTGCAGTACTTCCTGAAGTTGAAGATGTTGAAATAGAAATAAATCCTGCAGATATAAAGATGGAAGTATATAGGGCAAGTGGAGCTGGTGGACAGCATGTTAATAAAACCTCATCTGCTGTTAGATTAATTCATGAGCCAACAGGAATTGTTGCAGAATGTCAAACAGAAAGATCTCAAGTTCAAAATAGAGAGTATGCAATGAGATTACTTCGTTCAAGACTTTACCAAATGGAAAAAGAAAAACAAGATAAAGAGCTAGCGCAAGAACGTAAAAGCCAAGTTGGTTCTGGAGATAGAAGTGAAAAGATAAGAACATATAATTATCCACAACGGAAGAATTACAGATCATAGAATTGGCTTTAGCACATTTCAGTTTGAAAACTTCTTAAACGGCGATCTAGATGAAATGATAGATAACTTAATTGCTACAGATAGAGCAGAAAAGCTAAAAGGTGATAATTAAAATATACTATAAAAATCTTGCTATTACTAAATAGCAAGATTTTTAATTATTTAAAGATTATTAGGTGAAAAATTAATAGTAATTATTAAAAATAGATTGAATTTATTTAATTATATTAAGTATAAATAATAAGTAATCCTAAAATAATACCGATAATATTACCAAGTTTTGAGAATTTTCCAGTATAAAGTGAATTTGCTTCTGGTATTAATTCGCATGAAACTATATAAAGCATTGCACCGAGCAGCAAAAGAAAGAGAAAAACCAATCATTAGAGTAGATATACTTCCAATTAAATATCCAATTAAAGCACCAATTCCGTGTGCTTATTCCAGAAATAGCGGTATATAAAATTACATTAGATTTTTTTATTCCGCCTTGTTTTAAAGGAATAGCCATAGAGATTCCTTCTGGAAAATCATGAATACAAATAGCTATTGCTAATCCTATTCCTAGTTTTTGTGATGCCCCAAAGCCAGCACCTATAGCTAAGCCTTCAGGTAAATTATGAATAGTAAGTCCTATACTAATTATAATTCCAGTTTTTAATAGATTAGAATTATAAACATTGGTTTTATTATTACATTTTTTTTCAACTATTTTTTGACAAAAAATCATAACTATTATTCCTATTAGAAGACCAAGAAGCAAACCGAAATATAGAAGTAAATTTTAAACTTTCAGGAATTAAATCAAAACATATTATAGATGTCATTAAACCTGCTGATAATTCTAAAATAAAGCTTAATAATTTATTAGACTTTATTTTTAAAGAAGCTCCAAAAATCCCACCTAGTGTTGTTCCAATTATTCCAAAGAATAATCCTAAATAAGTAATATAGCTTAATTGATTCAATTTAATCACACCTTAATAATGTTTTTTAAAATTTATATTCAGCAAATTAAAAATTATGTTTTTTAATAAAAGAATATAAATTAAAAAATATATTGAAAAATAGGTTAATTGAGTATATAATGGCATTAGCTAATTTTAGTTAATCAAGGAGGATGTTGAAATGTTTAATGAAAACAAATATAAAAAATGCGTAAATCATTTAATTGCTATAAAAGCATCTATTGTAATAGGTTATTTAGCTATTTTTGCGTTAATTGGTGCTGGTATAGGAATTCCAATTATGAAACAGTTAACTAATCAATGGTATACAATTGTTATTGCTTCAACAATTGGAGGTGTTTTAGGACTTATAATTGGTTTGTTTTCAACATGGCAAATAGAGATGAAAATACAAGAAGCCTACTGGAGAATTGACTTATTAAATGAATTAAAAAAACAAAATTCCTCTAAGAGTGCAATTGCTAAAACTGTTGTTGCTATAGAAAATAATCAAGGAAAAGATTCAAAAAGTAAAATCGTTTCAAAAGAATCATAATAAAAAAATAAAAATCTCCACTTTCAGTGAAGATTTTTTTATTATATTTTTTTTAATTATACTTTTCGATTAGATTTCTTTGAGTAGATATCAATGAAAGAATTCCTAAAAGCAATCCTGATTCAACAATAAGTGTTCCAATAAGTACATTTGCTTTTTCTTGTGCAAAATTATTTGCCATTTTTTCTGTTAAATAATCTGCGTATTCTTCGCTATATGTATCATAATAATCATTGCTAAATTGTTGAATAGTTAATTGTTCATTATTAAATCTTGCAAGTAAATATATTAGTATTACTAGAACTGAAAATGCAATACAAAATAAATAAAAAAAGTTTGTACGACCAGATACAATTTCAATATCTTTTTCTTCTATTTTACATTTTCTAAATAAATCAAAAGTACTTAATCTACAAATGGCTTTTACTAAAAAGAAAATTAAAAATGCTCCAATTGCTGGTAAAGAATATTTTATAACATCATAATTAATGTTTGTTTTATTATTATTTATTATCCAAGTGATAAGTATTACTAGAGCTATAAAAATAAACATTACTAAGATACTATAAGCAACGAAGCCTGTTATTAGTCCTCTTGTTGCAGCTTTTACTGATATTTTCTTTTTATTTTTCTTTTCCATTATCTATCACGTTCCTTTCAAAGATATAAAAAATATATCTTATTTTTCTTCTGTTTACATATAAAATCATAACATATAGTAAAAAAACTTACAAGTTTTTTAAGAAAAAAATACAAAATTTGTAATTAAAAAAATATATGAAACTAAAAGTACGTTGGGAGATTTCTTCCTTTCGACGAAAATTTTAAAATCGGATCCAGTTGGATCACGAAAAAAAGGAGGAAAATATTAAAAATCGGATCAAAAAGGTAGAGAGATTTCAAGACCACGTCGGAAACATCGCTGACAAATGGTGGTTCAAAATCCTGCTGCTGGTAGGGATTGCTATTCCCAGCGCAATGATTAGCTTGTATTTTTCGTGGGTTACGATTCCCGATTGGATTGGCTGGTGCACTGCAATCGCCACAATGCTTATCTTGGCGTTTGTCGCCTACATTGTTTTCGGATGCGTTGGTGCAATGGCAATCTTGGCAATCTCCAATTATCTTCATCAAAATGATGCCGGAGATGAGGATGAGAAAGTCTAAAGCCTTCAAATTCGACCGGTCCCACAATCAGCGGGGCCGGCCTTCTTTTTTATAAAAAATGCATTAAATGATTCGATATCTTGATATATGGATTTATCTATGCTATAATAATTAATACAGCTATGCTGTGGGGAAACCTTTTATATATGTAAACCATAAACACGACATCATGAGGAGGTAACATGAAAACTATTACTGAACTAATGTACGAAGATGCTAAGAAAACAGTAGAAAAAGGATTAGATTATAACCAAAAGTACATAAACCTTTCGGTAATTTTATCTTTAATCCTTTTTGCTGTCTCTAAGGCAATTAATGTTTTTCCTATACAGATGAATCACAAGACGGCTTTTATTATTGTCATTCTTAGTTTTGTTGCTGTATGTGTAACTGTGTCGGTATGGGTTATTGCAGTTCGCAATATTCTGTTTTTTTGTATTGCGAAAGCAATAATGAAGAAAATAGAGAAAAAGAGCCAGCGGTAAGCGGCTCTTTTTTTATTATTAATTATTGACTAATTATAAAAACTATTATATAATACCAAACGATAGTTCTCTAAATGAAAGGATATAATAAATGAATTTATTAGAAGAATTAAATGACAAACAATATGAAGCTGTAACAGATACAGAACGGACCATGCTTAGTTATAGCTGGAGCTGGCTCACGGAAAAACTAAAGTATTAACTCATAAAATTGCATATTTAATTGGAGAAAAAGATGTTAAACCATGGAATATTTTAGCAATTACTTTTACAAATAAAGCAGCAAATGAAATGAAGGAAAGAGTAGAAAAGTTAGTTGGTGATATTGCAAATGATATGTGGATAGGAACTTTTCATGCAATTTGTGTAAGAATTTTAAGAAAATTTATAGATAGAATTGGATTTACTAGTTCTTTTGTAATTTTCGATACATCAGATCAAAAAACATTAATAAAGCAAATATTAAAAGCTAAAGAATTAGATGATAAAATTTTTACAGATAAATCAGTTCAATATGAAATTAGCAATGCGAAAAATGATATGTTAGATCCAGCACGGTTATGAAGCAAAAGTTAAGGGCGATTTTAGAAAAGAAACAATTGCAGAGGTTTATAGAATTTATCAAAAAAGATTGCAAGAAAATAATGCAATAGATTTTGATGATATTATTAATTTTGTAATAAAAATATTAATGGAAAATCCAGATGTTTTAGAATTTTACTCAGAAAAATTTAAATATGTTTTAGTAGATGAATATCAAGATACTAATAAAGCCCAATTTACATTAATTACTTTGCTTGCATCAAAATATGGAAATATCACAGTTGTAGGTGATAATGACCAAGGTATTTATTCATTTAGAGGTGCAGACATAACAAATATTTTAAATTTTGAAAAGGATTTTCCTGGAACAAAAATTATTAAATTAGAGCAAAATTATAGGTGTACACGGAAGTATTTTAAATGCTGCAAATGAAGTGATTAAAAATAATGAAACTAAATATGAAAAAAAATTATGGACTAAAAATGATATAGGAGATTTACCAGAAGTTTATAGAGGTGATGATGAATACGATGAGGCAAACTATGTTGTAAGAAAAATTGAGTCCTTAAGAAGTTCTGAATACTATAAAAATTCTGATTTTGCAATTCTATATAGAATGAACTCACAATCACGTAGCATAGAAGACATTTTAAGACGTGAAGATATTCCATATAAAATTATTGGGGGATTAAAATTCTATGAAAGAAAAGAAATAAAAGATGCGCTTTGTTATTTAAGATTAATTCAAAATACAAATGATAATTTGAGTTTATCTAGAATAATAAATGAACCAAAACGTGGAGTAGGAAATACTAGTCTTCAAAATGTAGAACAAATTGCAAATAATGAAGGTATTTCAATGTTTGAAGTTATTAAAAATGCAAATGATTATGGATTAACAAGAGTATATGCAAATACTAGAGAATTTGTAGATTGTATAGAATCATTAAGAAAAGAAAAAGATGAATTAAGTCTTTCAGATTTATTACTAAAAACATTACAAAAAAGTGGATATACACAAAGTTTAAAAAATGAAAATACTGTAGAAGCTGAAAATAGGTTAGAAAACTTGGATGAATTATTAACAGTAACTCAAGAATTTGAAGAAGAAATGGCTGATGGCACTTTAGAAGAATTTTTGGAGGGAGTTACATTAAGCTCAGATATAGATAATTTGGAAGAGGGAGAAGAAGCAGTTACATTAATGACTTTGCATAGTGCAAAAGGTCTAGAATTTCCAGTTGTATTTTTAGTTGGTATGGAAGAGGGAATTTTTCCTGGATACAAATCAATAGGAGAGCCTGGAGAATTAGAAGAGGAAAGACGTCTTTGCTATGTTGGAATTACTAGAGCAAAAGAGCATTTATTTATGACTTGTGCAAGACAAAGAACAATTTTTGGATCAACAAGTTGTAATAATCCATCAAGATTCTTAAAGGAAATTCCAGCTGAGATGTTAGAAGGAGCCAAAGAAGCCTTAGAAGAAAGCACATCAAGATTTGAAAATCAAGATAAATATAATGAATATAGAAATGAATGGAAGTATGGAAAATCTACTGGAGGCGGAAGTTGGAATTCCCCAGTGAAATCTTATAGATCAACTAATTCAGATATAGTGGTTTCTGCAAGTAGTGGAAGTAATGGAGTATTTCAATTTAGAAGTGCAGATAGTTTTTTAGCTTCATTAAATAGTAAACCAAAAACTGCAGCAAATGTTGACTTAGATGCGTATACAGCGGGAACTAAAGTATTCCACAAGAAATTTGGAGAAGGTGTTATTTCAAAAGTTGAAGCAGAAGGTGACGATTTAAAAGTAGATATAGACTTTGAAAAGGTAGGCCATAAACGATTAATGGCAAAATTCGCAGGATTAGAGATTTTATAATTGCAACAATTGCAATTGCAATAAAAAACCGGCAAGTAGCAACTTGTCGGTTTTTTTTGACCTAGGACACTGGGACGGAGTTTTTGTCCTGCGACTTTGTGGATATTAAAAGCGCGCAAATTATAGATTTATTAAGTATCTTACTGTTTTGTTTATATAAATATAACACTTTTGTTACTCACCCCACTTTTTATTCTGTTTTATAGCATTTCTAACTAAAATTGAAATGGCATCTCACCGACACAGCTGGGTTTTTCCATGTCAATTTTATTATAAATGCTTTATTTACGTCACTTTAGTTCTTTTGCTACCTCAAGTGTTATATTTATATAAACAAACTAAAAACTCTTTAAACTAGAGTAAAATAGCTATATTTTGCACGTTTACATCTTTTAAAACTCGCAGGACAAAAACTCCGTCCCAGTGTCCCGAGAATTCTTTTAAAAATCCTTGCAAATTAAGGATTTATTGGATATAATATATTAATCAAATAAGTTGGTAGAAGGAAGGTAATTTCATGCTTAGTTCAAATGGTGTTACAATACGTTTTGGAAAAAGAGTTTTATTTGAAGATGTTAATATTAAATTTACAAAAGGAAATTGTTATGGCTTAATTGGTGCTAATGGTGCAGGAAAGTCAACTTTCTTAAAAGTTCTATCAGGAGAAATAGAGCCAAGTAAAGGTGAAGTTATTTTAGATAAAGGCGAAAGATTATCTGTATTAAAACAAGATCACTTTGCTTATGAAGATTATACAGTTATTGATACTGTAATGATGGGAAATCTTGAGCTTTATAACATAATGAAAGAAAAAGATAAAATATATTCTAAACCAGATTTTTCAGAGGCAGATGGTTTAAAAGCTGCAAAACTTGAAGAACGCTTTAGTGAGTTAGATGGTTGGAATGCAGAATCTGATGCTGCAAAACTTTTAAATGATTTAGGAATAGATTCATTCATGCACTACAAATACATGAAAGAAATTGAAGCCAAAGATAAAGTAAAAGTTCTTTTAGCGCAAAGTTTATTTGGTAATCCAGATGTATTGCTTTTAGATGAGCCTACAAATGACTTAGATTTAAAAGCAATTAATTGGCTTCAAGACTTCTTAATCGATTTTGAAAATACTGTAATTGTAGTATCTCACGATAGGTATTTTTTAAATAAAGTTTGCACTCATATTGCAGATGTTGATTTTGGAAAAATTAAAGTTTATCCAGGAAACTATGATTTCTGGTATGAATCAAGCCAGCTTGCATTAAAGCAAATGAAAGAAGCAAATAAGAAGAAAGAAGAGCGTATTAAAGAATTGCAAGATTTTATTGCTCGTTTTGCTGCGAATGCTTCAAAATCAAAACAAGCTACATCCAGAAAAAAATCATTAGAAAAAATTGAATTGGAAGAAATTAAACCATCAAATAGAAAATACCCATATATAGATTTTAAGCCAGATAGAGAGTATGGAAAAGATATATTAGAAGTTAAAAATATATCTAAAACAGTAAATGGAGAAAAACTATTAGATAATGTTTCATTTACAATAAAAAGAGATGAAAAAGTTGCATTTTTATCTGATAATGAACTTTCAAAAACAGTATTATTTCAAATCTTAGCTGGTCAAATTGAACCAGATTCAGGAGAAATAGTGTATGGCGTAACAATTAGTAAAGATTATTTTCCAAAAGATAATAATTATATGTTTCAAGAAAGTATGCGTTTAGTAGATTGGCTAAGACAATTTTCAAAAGATCCAGATGAAACTTATGTTAGAGGATTTTTAGGTAGAATGTTGTTTTCTGGTGATGAAGCATTAAAAGATGTAAAAGTATTGTCAGGAGGAGAAAAAGTTAGATGTGTACTTTCAAAAATGATGTTAAGTGGTGCTAATTTATTAATTTTTGATGAGCCAACAAATCATTTAGATATGGAAAGTATTACAGCATTAAATGAAGGATTTAAAAAATATCCAGGAATACTTTTATTTACATCTCATGACCATGAGCTAACTCAAACAGTTGCAAATAAAATTATTGATTTAAAAGACGGAAAAGGTTGTACAGTTCGTGAATGTACTTATGATGAATATTTGGAAGAAAACGAACATTAGTGGACGTTCCTAAAATGTTTGCTTTTGAACAAATGGGGACAGTCCTTTAGGAAGGAATATTAGCTGAAATAAAAAAATAATAATTAATTTTCATTAAGAAAAAATAAAGGAAAAAGAAATGTTAAAAAGAGCAAATTTACACAATGCAAAAAATATATATAGAAAATACATGATGTATGATTTCCCAACAGATGAAAGAATAGCATACAAAAAATTCAAGAGAATGATTAAAAAAGGAATTTTAATTATGTATGAATATTATCAAGATGGAAAATTTCTTGGTTACTGTATTGCAAGTGTAATAAACAATGCTCTTTTTTTGCATTATTTAGGAATTATAAAACAATAAGAGGATTGGGTTTAGGAGGTAAAGTTTTAAATGAAATAAAAGAATTATATAGGCATTTAGATTTTATTTTCTTAGAGGCTGAGTCAAATTCTATTGCTAAAAATGAATTACAATCAGAAATAATAGAAAAAAGAAAAAATTTTTATATAAAAAATGGGTTTAAAGCTTTAGAAAATATTAAATATAATGTTTATTTTGTAGATTATGATGTATTTGTATATCAATTAGGAAATAAAAAAGCAACTAACACAGAAATAATAGAAATTTCAAGAAGTTTATATAAAAAAATACAACTTGACATGAAATATTTTAATGCAGAAATTATAAAAAATGGATAGTGATAATATATATTAAACGAGAATAAAAGGAGATATTATGGACCCAAAAGCTCTGAGCGAAGCTTATGACATTATTAATTTAATGGATAAACAATTAATTAAACAAATCCCTGAAGATGTAATTAATGGTATTAGAGATAACAGGGATGCTTTATATTCTACAGGAATAAAAGAACTTCCAAATAATTCAGATAATTTGAGACAAGAGACAAAAATAATATTGGCTACTATTTATGAAGATTATTTCTTAAATATGGATAAACAAATAGAAGATGACGATTCAGAAAGCTTCTATAAAGAAAATGAATATAAAGAATTTGTTAATAAGCAAAAAACTATAGTTAATACTGTTGAAAAACAAATTATAAAAACATATGGAAAAACTAATATTTATGAGAAAATAAAAAAGCTTTTTAAAAAAATTATTACTTTTTTTAAAAAATATTAATTAAAAATATTAATTATAAAACAAAAGAATATTTAAATGAGGAAAAAATGGATATAGGAAAAAGAATTGAATTAGAGCAAAAAGTTAATAGAATATTAGATATTATTAATAAGCCAGCTTATTCTGAAAATGATATATTAGAGCTTCAAAACTTCATTAGAATAGATGAGAGTGGAGAAAGTGAATTTGGAAAATTGTTTTATGATGGTTTATTGGATTTAAGTTTAAGAACTAAGCTATTAGATATAAAGGCATTTTATTTATCTCAAAAAAATAGTAAGATCAATTCAGGGCTTTCTAATTTATATAAGGATAATAATACTTTCTTTGAATTATTAGAAGTTTATTTGGATTACTTAGATAGTCCAGAACTTTTAGAAGATTTATCATCAATAGAATTAGATTCACTTTTATTCGATTTTTATGATCATTTGAGATCACAGTGTGAATTAGAATATATTGAATTATTACTAAATAAGATGGATGTGAAAGACTTTCAAATATCACGTTGTTTTTATGCTGCAACAAAACTGGTAAATCAAAAAAATGAAGAAAAATTCAAGGATTTTGCTAAACAATATATTCGATATGTTAAAGAAGGTGGAGAAAATTTAGATTTTGATAAAGATCCATTTTTAATTAAGTTTTCAGATGAAGTAAAACACGAATTAGAAAGATATTATAATACAGTTATTTTAGTTCATGACAAATTACTGTCTGAAGAGCCAAAAACAGTTTCCACACAAGAATTGCAAGCAATTTCATTATTTGTTGCGAGTATTCTTTCACATAATCGTGAAACGGCAATAGATCTTTCACAGAGTGATAAAAAGATTTTAAAATCTTTTTTTGAAAGATATTATCATTTATGTTTAAATGATTTTAATGCATCATTAGATAAACTAGAATTTATTACAGATGATGGTAGAAAGTATCAAGAATTATTATTTAGAGAACTTGTAAAAGCTCAAAGATACGGCTTTAGAAGTTCAGAAGATGAGCAATTTAGAAAAGATAACTTTCCAGATATAGCTAAAGATATTGGACTTGTTAAAGATAATGATGAAAAGCGATTAGAATATTTATGCTTATTAACTATAGATGAAGATGTTACTCAAAGATTAATAGATTATATATATAATACTCCTTCAGCTGATGGATCTTATGAACATGCATATAAAAGCAGAGCAGTAAATAGATATTTAGAGACATATATATACTTATTATTAGATGGAATTCCAATACATAGTAAATCCCATAATTTTGTTAGAACTTATTTAAATAATCGTACGTTAAAGCCTGATTTTAACATTTTTGATGAGCAATATGTATCTGATATTATGCAATTAATAAATGCTGATAAAATAGATGAGCCTCTAAAAAGTGAGTTTTATGCTATTATTATTGGAAATTTAGGTTTGTCAGAAATAAATGCTGAAGAGGTTAAAAACGAATTATATCTACAAATAGATTCTTGTACTATACCTGTTTTAGAAGAAGAAATGGATAAAATATGCCAAAATATTCAAAAAATAAAGCTCGTAAATGGAAGAATATATGATAAAAAGATATTTAATTTTTTCTTAAGTCAAGTATTAGATGAAAATTCTTCTATTTCTACTAATCCTAAAAAATATCAAGGGTTTGTAGAAAGAATGCTTGAAGATTATGCTAGATTTGATTTATCACCAAAGGCTAAAGATATATGTTTTTTTATTAGAGATTTCCTTGGTTTTAATAAATTAAAAGGAAATTATTATCCTGATACAGCGATTGAATATAAAAGAGAAAATATACAAGAATTAATTAAAAAGAAAAATTTGGATATTTTTGCTACTATTTTTCATGAAAATATTCATGCAGTTCAATACTATGACATTGAACATTCAAAATTTGATAATTATTATAGATATTTAATGTTAAAAGAGAGAATAATTAGGAGCATAGACAATAACTTCTATGTTAAGAATTATAAATCAGTATTCTTAGAAATTGAAGCAAGATTAACTTCAAGTGAAAAAGTTAGAGATATGATTTTAGGGCTTCCTGAAAATGTTAAAAAACAAATATTTGAAAAAAACGGAGAGCAGCTAAAAGAAGATATTTTAAGAGGAAAAAGAGAATATAAAAAAGGTCACTATAAAAGAAATATCTTTAAAAAAGGATATCCTAAAGAAAGTTTAACAACAATATTTGATCAAATAATTCAAGAGCATCCTGAAGTATTAAAAGAAAATCCTACTTTAAAAATAGAATATAATGAGGATGGAAGTTTAAAAAAACCTGAAGATGTATTAAATGATTTAAATGATAATGGATGTGCTTCAAATCAAATGATGATGTATATGCAAATAGTGTTTGGTGGGGAAATTTTTAAAGAAGAAAATTTCGAAAATGATATTAATACATTATTAAATTATGATATAAAAAATCCTAATGCAATTATTCCTATAAGCTTGCTTTATGTAGGAATTATAAAGAAATTTTTTGCTGATCCCGAAATAATTCCAGAAAGCTTTTATGATTCATATATTTCCGCAATTTCAAGAATTCAACAAAAAATAGAAGAATTAAAGAAAAAAGAAGAAAATAATGGTTTGACCAATAATGAACAAGTACTAAAAATAGTAATGAGTCATGAGATTTCAGAGCAATCTATTGAAATGATTTTAGAAAATACAAAATCTGAACTTAAAGAAAGAATTGAAGTTAATAAAAAAGTTGCAGAAAGTGTGGAAAGAATGATATTTGGACAATTTGGACAAGAAGAAGATAGTTTTAGTAGTCAAAGTGATAGACTTTTACAGGCACAACAAGCTTCTCTTGAATTAATGAGAGATTCATATAAAAAAACTACAGCACAAGAAAGACATGGAATAAGAGGATTCTTTGATAGATTAAAAATAAAAAATGGCAAAGGAAAACATCCAAAAAAACAAACACGCACCCCTAAAGTTGATAAAAATGCAGAAAAGGGTTCAACTGAGCCAAGTAAACAATAAAAAATGAGAAAAGCAAAATTAGAAGGAGAAAGCAATGAACGCAATTTATAAAAAAATAGCAGATGAGTTAAATATAAGAGAATCACAGGTTGAAGCTACAGTAAAATTAATAGATGATGGAAATACAATTCCATTTATAGCTCGTTATAGAAAAGAAGTAACAGGAAATTTAAGTGATGAAACATTAAGAGAGCTAGATGATAGATTAAAATATTTAAGAAATTTAGAAGCAAGAAAAGAAGAAATAATAAGATTAATTGATGAACAAGGAAAATTAACAGATGAGCTTACAATTAAAATTGCCAGTTGTATGATTTTATCTGAACTTGAGGATATTTATAGACCATATAGGCCAAAAAAAAGAACAAGAGCAACTATTGCAAAAGAAAAAGGTTTAGAGCCATTAGCAACTATTATTTATTTACAACAAGAAAAGAAAAATATATATGAAGTGGCTGAAGAATATGTTGATAGTGAAAAAGGTGTTGAAACAGTAGAAGAGGCAATTGCAGGTAGTGGAGACATAATAGCCGAAAACATAGCAGATAATGCAGATTATAGAAAGAAAATTAAATCTTTTGATTTTAGAGAAGCAGTCATTTCTACATCTAACGCAAAAGAAGAAAAATCTCCATATGAGATGTACTATGACTTTAAAGAGCCAATTTTAAGACTACCAAGTCATAGAATTTTAGCAATCAACAGAGGAGAAAAAGAAGAGTTTTTAAAAGTAAAATTAGAAACACCTGATGAAAAAATCTTAGAATATTTAAAAAGACAAATTATTCAAGATGAAAAAAGCCAATTTTCAATTATTTTACAAAATATTATTGAAGATTCATATAAAAGATTAATTGCACCAAGTATTGAAAGAGAAATTAGAGCAGATTTAACTGAGAGAGCTGAAGAAAAAGCAATTAAGGTATTTGGAAAAAATGCAAAACAACTATTAATGCAGCCGCCAATTAAAGATATAACTGTTATGGGATTTGATCCAGCATATAGAACAGGATGTAAAATTGCAGTAATTGATAAAACTGGAAAAGTTTTAGCTACGACAACTGTTTATCCAACAGAGCCTCAGAACGACGTAGAAGGCTCTAAAAAGGTTTTAAAAGATTTAATAAATAAATTTGACATTAATATGATTTCAATCGGTAATGGAACAGCCTCACGCGAATCAGAGCAATTTGTATCAGAGATGTTAAAAGAGATAGATAAAGAAATTTATTATGCTATTGTTAGTGAAGCAGGAGCTTCTGTTTATTCTGCTTCAAAACTTGCAACAGAAGAATATTCAGATATTAATGTTTCCTTAAGAGGAGCAATTTCAATCGCAAGAAGACTTCAAGATCCATTGTCAGAGCTAGTAAAAATTGACCCTAAATCAATTGGAGTTGGACAATATCAACATGATGTAAATCAAAAAAGATTGTCAGAGAGTATAACAGGGGTTGTTGAAGATGCAGTAAACTCAGTTGGTGTAGATGTTAATACAGCAACTCCATCACTTTTATCATATGTATCTGGAATCAATAGCAGTTTAGCTAAAAATATAGTTAAATATAGAGATGAAAATGGTGAATTAAAGCAAAGAAAAGAATTATTAAAAGTACCAAAACTAGGACCTGCAGCCTTTAAACAATGCGCTGGATTTATTAGAATTTATAATGGAAAAAATCCTTTAGAGATGACAGCTGTTCATCCAGAAAGTTACGATATTGCAGAAAAATTACTCGCAAAATTAGGATATTCTGTGGATAACATTTTGGAAAAATCAAAATTAGAGGATTTAAAAAATGATTTGAAAAAAGTTGACGTAGAAAAAATGTCTCAGGAATTGGGAGTTGGTAGCTTAACTTTAAAAGATATAATAGAAGAAATATCTAAGCCAGGTCGTGACCCTAGAGAATCTATGCCAAAACCTATACTTCGTTCAGATGTATTAAAATTTGAAGATTTACAAGTCGGAATGGTGCTTACTGGAACAGTAAGAAATGTAATCGATTTTGGAGCATTTGTTGATATTGGTGTTAAATATGATGGCTTAGTTCATATTTCTGAAATGTCAACTAAATTTATTAAAAATCCATCAGAAATTGTATCAGTTGGAGACATTGTAAAAGTTAAAGTTATAAAATTAGATAATGAACGTCATAAAGTGTCATTGACAATGAAACTTGATTAATGTGGGTGGGGACGAGGTCATTAGACATAAAAGTAGTTGAACGTCCTTAAACTAAACAAATAAAAGTATTTAATGAGTGCTCTTAAATAATCAAATAATTTAAAAGAAAGGAACTTTATATGAAGAAAAAAGTAATTATAGGAATAGTAATTGTCATTATAATTCTTGTAATTTTAATTGTAATAGGCACTATGGTTTTTAATTCAGCTGAAATTGTTTACGATAACATGTTAGACACGGGTGAAACTGGATCAATAGAAGATTATAGTGAAGACTATATTATAGGAATAGGAACAATTACATCATTTAATATTGAAGTATTAGATACAACATTATGGACTAAAATAGATAAAGTTCTAGTAAATAATGAAGACTTAGTTACTGTAAATCAGGAAATTTTGAATGTTTCAAATGAAGATGCGACAGGAAAAATTTATTCAACAATCTCTGGTAGAATTTTTATAGAAGATGGAATAATGGGAAAGACTTATACAATTTATGATTTAGATAATTTGGGATTTGAATTACAAGTTCCTGAAGAATATGCTAAAAACTTAAAAATAGGCCAAAAAGTTGAATGTAATTTGAGAGCAACTAATGAAACTATATATGGAAGAGTTTGCTATATATCATATATTCCTACAAATGAAGAAATAACTGTAAAAGTTAAATTAGATAATACAGAAAAAATTAAAATTGGATATACAGTAAATGCCGAAATATTATTAGATTCGGATATTGATTCAACTACTCCAATTTATGATATAAAAAATAGCATTCCTAAAATAGGTAAAACAGCTATTATATATAAAAACACTGGCGAACAGTTTGATTTTTCATCAATAGAAGAATTAAGTTCAAATGAAGATTTGATGGCTGAATATGAAGCTGCTTTAGCAGAACAAGCACAATTAATTGAACAATTAACTTCAGAACTTGAAATTCTTTATGGAACTGTAGACAGTATGCAATATGACGTTAACGAACCAACAATTGATCAAATTGAAGAATATTACAAAGCTCAATTGGAAGAGCAAAAAGGTGAATATGAAAAAGCGATTTTTCAATTACAAGCTAAAATAGAAGAATTACAAAATAGAATATCAGAATTAGAACAAGGTTCTAATATTGAAAATGAAAATCCATAAAACATAATTCTAACTTATATATAGAAAGGAATTAAAGAAATGAAAGTATTTAAAAGAATATTAATAGCAGTATTAATTATTGCAATAATAGTAATTATTCTTGTTAATATTGTAAAGTCTAAAGTTGGAGCGATGAGAGATGCAGAAAGCGGATATGAGAACTGGATGTTTGATACATATACAGTTTCAAAAGATGATGTTCAAAGTTATGTTAAAGGTATAGGACAAATTACATCATTTAACATTGAAACTTTAGAATTTTCAGCTAATGAAAAAATTAGTGAAATCTTGGTATCTGAAGGGACAAAAGTTGAAAAAAATCAAGAAATAATGAAGGTTACAGATGGTAATAAAACGAGGACAATAAAATCTTCAATTTCTGGTTTATTCTTCTGCGTTGAAACTGAAGATACCACAAAATATTGTATTTACAACTTAGATGATGTAGGTATTAAGCTTTCTCTTCCTGAAAAAGATATTTCATCTATTGCAAACGGGCAAACAGTTATGGTAAAAATTTCAGCATTAGATAAAGAGTTTAATGGAACTGTAACTTATATCTCAAGTCTTCCACAAAATGAAAGATATACAGTTAGAGTAAAAATTGATTATACAGATGAATTAAAATTCGGATATTCAGCAATAGCAAGTATTTTAACAATGGATAAAAAAGATGTTATTTCAATACCATATGATTATTTATATATGACAGAAAATGGTAGATACTATGTGTTTAAAGAAAATGTAAAAAAAGAGTATTCTGAAATATTGATGAATGGTGGAAGTGATGAAAGCTTAAGAACATATATAGAAGTTGGAAGTATTACTTCAAACCTTGTAGAAGTAAATTCTGGTTTGGCAGAAGGAGAAAAAATAATTGCACAAACATATTAATTTAGAAAATAGAGTTTAAAAGCTATATACTAAATCTCAGAATTGGAATTAGATAATTAAATTGAAAGGAAAAAATATGATTGAATTAAAAGATATCAGAAAAGAATATGTGCTATCAAAAGATAATGTTGTAACGGCTTTAAATGATATTAATTTAAAGATAGATGAAGGTGAATTTGTAGCAATTGTGGGTAAATCAGGTTCTCGGAAAATCAACTCTTTTAAATATTATTTCCTGTTTGGATCAAAAAATAAAAGGATCTTATGTTTTAGACGGAAATGAAATACAAAGGAAAAAGTCAAAAGAGCTTGCAAAGATAAGAAATAAATATTTTGGTTTCATTTTTCAAAATTTTAATTTGCTTCAAAAATTAACAGCATATGAAAATATTGAAATACCACTTATTTATAAAAGAGTTCCTAGAAAAAAAAGAAAACAATTGATAGAAAAATATGCAAAGCAAGTTGGAATAGAGGAACGTTTAAAACATAAGCCAAATGAATTATCAGGTGGACAGCAGCAAAGAGTTGCTATTGCCAGAGCACTAGTAACTGATCCAAAAATTATTATGGCTGACGAGCCAACAGGAGCTCTTGATGAAGCAACAGGAATTCAGATTATGGAAATTTTAAAGAAATTAAATGCTCAAGGAAAAACCATTCTTTTAGTTACACATGATATGGATTTAGCAAATCAAGCAAAAAGAAAAATTGTGCTTTCAGATGGAAAAATCATCTCTGATTCAAAGGAGGTGAAAGGCCAATGATTTGGGAATCTATAAAAATGGTTTTTAAAGTTTTTAAAACCAATAAAATGAGAACTTTTTTAACAATGCTAGGAATTATTATTGGTATTTTCGCAATAACAATAATTTTTGCAATTTCAAGTGCAACTCAAGAAAGTGTTAAAAGCGAGTTAAATGGATTGAACATGACTGCTATAAATGTTGAAATATATGGTACATTTATGGAAGATGGTTCAACAGTAATTACTTTTCCTTCAGAAGAAATGTACAGTTTGAAAGATGAGGATTGTATAAAAACAGTTTCAGAAATAAAGAATTATGATTTTAAAGAATTAAATAAAAGATTAGATAATTATTCACCAGATGGAATGATGGTATATTATGGAGGAAGTTTTTTAAAAGGGGTAGATTATGATTATGTTAAAGAATTAAAAGATGATCTAGTTAAAGGTAGACTATTTACTAAAATGGACGACCAAAATAGAATGCCTATTTGTATGATTTCTGAAAGCGTAGCTTATGAATTTTTTGGTTCAATAGAAGGTGTTGTTGGTGAGAACTTAAAGATTAATGATTATGAGTTTAAAGTAATAGGTATTTTTAAAACTGCTAGTGAAGATTTAGGATATTATACTTATGTTTTAAACTCTTATGCATCAGGTTATTTTGATAAAGGAAATTCAATTGGAATGTCTTTTTATATAGAGCCTGTAAGTCAAGAATATAGGGAAGAGGCAGTAACTTTAATAAAGGAAAAACTAAATGAATATTTATCAAAAAATGAATATTATGTTAGTGAAGACTATAGCCAATTTTTAGATCAAATTAATGCTGTATTTGGTGTAATTGAATTAGTATTTGGAGGCATTGCGGGCTTATCGCTTTTGGTTGGCGGAATTGGAATAATGAATATTATGCTTGTTTCAGTTAATGAAAGAATTAAAGAAATTGGAATTAGAATGGCTCTTGGAGCAAATCAGTCAAATATAAAAATGCAGTTTTTAATAGAAGGAATTATTTTAACACTTATTTCTGGAATTATTGGAATGCTTCTTGCAACATTAGTTATTAATATAGCAAATGTAGCTATAGCACAATTTACAGAATTTAATTTGACATTAAAAGTAAATTTAACGGTGATGATAAAAACAGTAGCATTTTGTGGATTGGTTGGTGTAATTTTTGGATATTATCCAGCAAAGAAAGCATCAGCATTAAATCCAATAGAAGCATTAAGATATGAATAATGTGAATTGGGACGTATCTTTTTGACGAGTATTGCTAATAGAGATAAGGTTATTTGGCTTAGAAATATTTAATAATTTTAATATAAAAAAGTATGGCAACTACTCTATAAGTAATTGCCATGCTTTTTATTATTTAGATATTTTTTTCAGTTTTTTCTTCAGGAACAGTATTTAAATCATTTAATTTATCTTCATAGAATTCTGATTTTGTTGTAATTAAGTATGGCTTTAATAATGCATAAAATACTAATACTGCAGGTGTAAGATATTCTGTTCTAATAAAAATGTTAAATATCATTAAAACTAATGAAGCAATAATAAACCAATCTATGAATGAAAGATGTAATAAAATATAATTCCATTTGTTTCCTTTCATTAGTTTTCGTGATAAATCAGCAATCTCTTTTGCAGATTTTTCTTTATCTGAATATAAGATATAAGCTATTAGCATATAATCTAATGCAAAAAATACAAATATAATAGCAGCTAATATAAATATTACTGTAGCTAAAGGTAATAAATTCTGATGAAAACATAAGAAATCAACATTATTTAGTTTAGCTGTAATTGTACCATATAGGTAGAATGTTGAAACAAAGAAAATAATTATCTGAATCCACATTTTCAAAACAATTCTTAATGCTATTTTTAAATATTTAGTTGCATTTTTTATTGTTTCATTAATAAAATTTGTAATAGAATTTGTTTTTACATTTGCTAAGTCAAGAACATTTGCGATTATTCCATATCCTAGAATAAAAGATAATATAATAAATAATGCTTGAATAAGTGTAAGAACAATTACATTTTCTATTTTTACAGTTAATTTTGATTGTGCATATGTAAGTAAAGATATTATAATGAAGTAAAGTAATGTGCTAAATGCACATTTTAAATATGTACCAGTTAGTTTTGTTTTTGCATTTTGTTTCATTTCAGAAATTTTCATTTGTTTAAACTCCTTTCTAAGCTATATATTTAAGATGAATATTTTTTCTGTATTTCAAGAATTTCATCATAATGATTATCTAGTATATCTAAGAATATTTTTGCTATTGCTGGGTCAAATTGTGTGCCTGAATAATTTTCTATTTCTACACGTACAGTTTCTAAAGGTAAAGCATTTCTGTAAGAACGTTTTGATGTCATTGCATCAAATGTATCTGCAACAGCTGCAATTCTTGCAAAAAGTGGAATATCCTCACCTTTTAGCCTTTCTGGATATCCAGTACCATCAAACTTTTCATGATGATGATATACAATTGGAATAATATTTTGAAATATTGTTGCATTTGAAAGAATGTGTTTTCCTATAGATGGGTGATTTTTTATTTCACTATATTCATCATCTGTTAATTTTGAATCTTTTAATAAAATACTATCTGGTACACCTATTTTTCCGATGTCATGGAAAAGTCCTCCAATTTCTAAAGTCCTTAAGTCTTCTTGGCTAAGTCCCATATGTTTTCCAATTAATACAGAATATGCTGATACTCTATCAGAATGACCTCTTGTATAAACATCTTTGGCTTCAACAGTATATCTTAAAGTTTGAATACTTTCTAAATAAGCTTTTTCTAGCTCTTCTTTTGATGCCTTTAATTCTTCATTTATTTTATTAATAATTCTCATTTGATCAATAGATTTAATTGCAGATTCAATTAATAACAACAATTGATCAAATTTGTCACTCTTTTCACAATATCCTTGAATTGATAATTTCTTAATTGTTTCTAGAGGTGGAGCTAAATCCTTGTGTCCAGTTAATAATAATATATATAAATCATTATTAAATTTTCTAATTTCTTCAACAACCTTATCACCGTGGATAGGAGTCATAATAAAATCTAGTAGCATTAAATCAAAATGTTCGTTTTTTACACGTTCAATTGCTTCTAGAGGGTCGGTACAACCAGTCAGTTGGTATCCAGAGCGTTTTAAGAATACAGATAATGAGTCTATGATTCCATTCTCATCATCAACAGCTATTATCTTGTATGGCTTTTTTTCGATTCCTTGTTCTGAATGACGCATTTTCGACCTCCTTATTTTATTTTTTTTTATTATATATCTATTTTTCTAAAATTGGAAGTAATATTTCAAAAGATGTTCCTTTTCCAACCTCAGAAGTGTATGAAAGGTCTCCGATGAAATCCGGTTTTTTATATTTGAGTATGAGATAAATAGTCCAAGACCAGTGCCATTATTTCCTTTTGTTGTAACTATTTCTTTGAATAATTTATCTTTTAATTCTTCTGGAATACCCATACCATAATCTGTTATTTTTATTAATAATTTATTTTTCTTATTTGTAACTTCTAAATCTATATTTTTATTTGGTTCACCTTGATAACTTTGGATACTATTTGAAATTAGATTATTAATAACTTGTATTAAGATATTCATATTTCCTTGTATGTTTACGCCATTTGCCATGTTATTAATGTTTAGATTTACAAGAGATTGCTGTAATTCATTTTTCATTAAAATGCTAACATGTTTAAGAACTTCTTCTATTGTAAAAGTCTCTATAGTATTTTCTGTAAAAGATGTAGCTTGACCACGAATTGCTGTTATTACATCAGACATATATGACGTATAGTCTTTTATTTTTTCAATCCAAGTTTTCATATCCTTCGCAATTTCTTTATGATCCTCATTAGTAACAGTTTTATCATCAATAGATGTTTCATATTCATTTATTAAATCACTTAATCCTTCAGTTGCCCCACTAATAGAGAATAAAGGTGTTTTAAGATTATGTGCAACACCACTAATCATCTCACCTAAAGAAGCTAATCTTTCTTTTTCTATTAACATATTTTGATTTGATTTTATAGTTTCAATGTCTTTTTGATGTTCTGTAATATCTTTAACAAGAATAAGAGTACCTATATATATATTTTCTGATTTTAGGTTGTGAAATTCTAATTTTAAAAATTTGTTTATTCTTTTAAATTCTTTTTCTATAGACAATATTTCATTTGATTTTTTTGATGCATTAACTGCATTTATTACTGTTGATTCTGTAAGACCTTTTAAGTTTTTATTTTTTAACAGGTCAAAAATGTGTGTTGAAATGATTAAGTCTTTTTCATCAAGTTCAAAAATTTTTAAAAATGTTAAATTATAATTGGTTATAAAATTTTTTTCATCTATTACTATATATCCATCTGATATTTTGTTTACAATTTTTGATAATGCAATTGGCAATGTATCTACTAGTTTAAACTTAAAAATTGCTAGAGCAAAGCATATTATTGAAATAGAAGCAGAAATTGGAGTAATATAAATTGTAAATTCAACTATTTTTAAAGTACACAATAAGTTTAATATAAAAGGAAAAATAATTCCTGCTAAAAATAAGTTTAAATTGCTTTTTAAATATCCATAATTTTTATTTAAAAATCTAATTAAATTAATTATAGAGATTAAATATAATACATATGCATAGATTTCGTTGATAATAAATAATGGCCCAAATTTACAGTTATTAAGAACAATATCGTATTCTTTAAAGAACAAATGAAATCTTTGATTTGTCCATAATCCAAGAAGCGATAACATAGGGATTATGAATAATAATAAATCTATTGGTTTAAATTCAATTTTTATATTTTGAAATATTTTTACTGTAAAGTATAGTGAAACTGGGAAAAACACAATCCCGATATAGTAAAAATATGCAAAATAAATTGGTTTAATATTTAATACACTTGACAATTGCATTTGAAATAATGTAAAAATACTAGTTGTTATTATTAATATCATATTAACACTAAATATTTGTTGCAATTGAGTTTGAGCTACTTTCTTTAATAAATAAATTAAAAAAATAAAAATAATTGCAAGTAGACTACCAATTGTAAATGTATAAAATAGTGTGTTCATTATTTTTCTCCTTTTTCCTATGTACTAATATACAATATTATCTATTTAAACTAAAAATAAGTCAATAGAAAAGTGGGAATATAAAAAATACTATAAAAGTAACTTTATAGTATTTTTTATATTTTTTGTATTTATTTATTCAACAGGAATTATAATGTCAAATCTAGTTCCTTCATTTTTCTTAGTTTCGTATTTTATTGTGCCACCAAAATGAGCTTTAATATTGGAATATGACATAAATAATCCAAGACCAGTTCCGTCTTTACCTTTTGTTGTAATCATTTCTTTAAATAGTTTTTTCTGGACATTTTCAGGTAGGCCAGGGCCATAATCTTTAACTGAAATAATTATAGATTTTTCTTTTTTGTTATATTCAGCTGATAATTCTACAAGTTTTTCATTTGTATTAGAACTATATGCTTCAATAGCATTTGAAATTAAGTTATTTATTACTTGTACTAGTGAAGTAATATTTCCTTCGATTTGAATATTATCTGGAACATTATTATTTATATTTAGTACAGCAAGTTTTTGCTTTATCTCATGCTGCATTAATATTTGTATATGTTGAAATAATTCCGAAATAGGGAAAAGTTCATTTTGTGCTTCACTCATATTAACAGCTTGACCTTTAACAGTTGTAATAACATCACTCATATATGATATATGCCCTTTTAATTTTATAATCCAGTCATTCATGTCTTTTGCAATATCGTGCATATCTTCGTTTGTAACGGTTGGATCATCAATCGATTCATCAAATTCTTTTATTAAATCAGATAATCCTTCTAATCCACCACTTACTGAGAAGATAGGTGTTTTTAAGTTGTGAGCTATTCCGTCCAATCATTTGTCCTAGTGAAGCAAGACGCTCTTGCTCAATAAGTAAGTCTTGATTGTTTTTTAAGTTTTGCATATCTTCAATGTGCTGAGTAATATCTTTAAAAAGTATTAGTATTCCCAAAAATTGATGATTTACAATAATCGAAGTTATTTCTATATTAAAAAACTTATTTATTTTTTGAACATATAGTTCAAAAGATTTGGCTTTATCATTATCTCCAATTTTTGATATGTATTTATTAAATTCCTTAATGCTTGATGTTAGATTCTTTTCTTTTAAAAATGCTGCAAAATGAGTTCCTCTAAGTTTTGAAGCATTTGTTATATGAAAAGTTTTAACAAATGTTTCGTTGTAATCTGTAATTTCATAATCTTCGTTTAAAATGATATAACTATCTGATATACGGTCTACAATTCTTTGAAGTGCAATAGGTGCTACTTTAAATAAATCAAATTTAAACATTGCAAGAGAAAAGAATATTACTGTAAATCCAAATGTGATAGGTGTTATGTATGCAGATCTAGGTATTATTTCAATAAAAGCTAATATGTTAGTAACAATTGGTATTATGACACCAATAAAGATTAATATAGCTTGTTTTGAAAAAAATCCAGAATTTTTTATTGAATATCTTATTAAAATAAATAATGAAATGGCAAATAACAAAATTGTATAATAATAATGAATATAGAAATATTTCCCGTATATAATTTTAGATGCGTCAATTGAATATTTTACATAAAATAAATGGTGCCAATCATTTGTCCATAATAATAAATTAGATAATGTCGGTATTATAAAAAATAAAATGTATATTTTATTAAATTTTATTTTTGTTCGAGCAAATATTAATGCCATAAACATAAATGCTACAGGTAAATAGCAAATACTAGCATATGCTGGATAATCAAAGTATATTGGATTTACATTGTAAATATTTACACAAAATATTTGTAAAATTGCAGTTATTGTAAAAAATATAAGTAATATAAAAATAATAGTGAATATTTTATCTAATTGTTTTTTATTTTTTCGTGCTAATATATAATTGCAGAGAATTGTTAAGGCTGCACATAGGAATATTAAAAATCCTAAAGTGATAGAATCTGATTTTGAAAACACTTATATAATCCCCCTTAGTAAATTATTAAATTTTTCTAGATATTTAAAAGTGATTTTTGGCCATTTGAAGTGAGTTTTCTTTAAATATTTATTTGTGATATTTGACTTTATTATTATATCATTACCATAATTTATGTGCAACTTATTATCAAAGTCATTTATGATATTGTTTAGCAAGTTTTTTGAATTTTCATTTTTTAAAATAAAATTAATTTTATCAATGAAATCTTTTTCTGAAAGAATTTCAATATTTATATTAAGTTTTTTTAGACTTTTCAAATATTTTTTTATTGAAATATCTTTATTATTATAAAGATGAAAAATTCTGTTATTATGTGTCCAATTAGTTGTAATTTTATATATAGCTTCTGATGCATAATCTACAGGTGTAAAATTAAGCATTTGTGTTAATATATATTCAGGAATCACTCCTATTTTTGCAAAGGCTGCTAATTTTGTGATAAAAGCATTGTCCATAATATTTTCTTGAAAATGACCATCACTATATCGTGGCATTAAATTTCCCATTCGTAATATATAACCGTTTAATCCATTTGAAATGGCTTTTAAAACGCAACTCTCTGCTTCAAATTTACTTCTTACATAAACGTTATCTAATATTTGTCCAATATATAAACAAGTTTCGTCAAAATTAATTGGCTTAATTTGTTTCTTTTTATAAGTTCTTAAATATGATAAATCTAGTTCTGTGCCTGAAACTCCTGTAGTAGATATATGATAAAGTTTTTTATGAAAGTTGTTACAGAAATCAATTATATATTTAGTGCTTTTTACATTTGTATTGTAGAAATTTTCGTAATTTCCATAATGTAATACTAAAGCAGCGCTACTTATTACTATATCAATGGAATTAGATAAGTTTAACAATTCATCTTGACTTAATCCAAATCCAGGTTGTGTGATGTCACCAGTTATTGCTAAAATTCTTTTATCAAGTAAGTTATCGTATTTATCTCCAAAATAGTAATTTAATTTTTGATGTAGTTTTGTTCTTGAAGTTATTCCTGGAGCATCTCTGACGATACAGAAAATTTTGCAATTTTCATTTTTTATAAATTGTTCTAATATATGTATTCCTAAAAAACCTGTTGCACCTGTTAATAAAATGTTATTTGGATGATATGTTTTAATTTTTTCTTTTAAATTATTATTTTTTAGTATATTAACGTAGCTATCAGAAAGATTTTCAATTTTATCAAAAATTAATTTTGGGTTATTTGATAATATTCTTTCTTCGAGCTGTTCTATTGTTGGAAAGTGAAAAATATCTGAATATGAAATTTTATCAGTTATTTCCAATAACTCAATATTTAAATTCATTGCTAATAAAGAATCGCCACCAAGTTCGAAAAAATTATCATGGATTCCAATAGGTTTTGTGTTTAATATATTTTCCCAAATATTTACTAATTTTTTTTGCATGTCCGTTCTAGGTGCTATATAGTTTTCTTGACTGATTTTGAAAACATCAGAAGGTAGTGGTAATGATTTTCTATTAATCTTTCCATTTACTGTGTAATCAAAACTGCTTAATGCTACATAATAAGATGGTACCATATATTTTGGTAAAAATTCTGAAAGATATTTTCGAAGTTCTGTTGTAACAATTTTTTTTGTTGCCACAAAATAACAAGTTAAAAATTCTCTATTATTTGATGCTTGTTTTATAACAACAGCATTTTTTATATTAGGATATTTTAGAATAAAACTTTCAATTTCTCCAAGTTCAATTCTTAAACCTCTTATTTTTATCTGATTATCTGTTCTATCAACATAATCAATTTCTCCATTTATTCTAAACTTGCCTAAATCTCCAGTTTTATACAAAGAACCACTTTTAAAAGGATTCTTAATAAATTTTTTTGATGTTGCTTCAATATTATTTAAATAACCATTTGCTACTCCGATTTCCTCCGATACAAATTTCACCTATTACTCCAACAGGGAGTAAATTTAAGTTTTGATCACAAATATAAATTTCTGTGTTTTGAAGTGGAGTTCCAATTGTAATATCATCAGATAAAATTTCTTTTATTGAGCAACAAGCAGTAATTTCAGTTGGACCATATCCATTATATAATTTTGAATTTGTAGCTGTTTTTAATCTATTGTATAAATTCGAAGTAAATTTTTCTCCTCCAAGTAAAATAGCTTTAACATTTTTAAGAGGATTGTTACATTCTTCTAATAGAAGAAGTTCAATTCTAGATGGTGTTGTTACAATGAAATCTACTTCATATCTTTTTATTAAATTGCTCATAGCAATTGGATTTTTTTGCTCTTCTTCATTAGCTAAAATTAGAGTATTACCAAATGAAATTGAATGGAATAGTTCAAATGCAAACATATCAAATGATACAGTAGCAATTCCTAGTATATTTGAAAATTTAGAAATATGCATTTTGTCATCTATAGCATAGATTAAATTTAAAAATCCAGATTTATGCAAAACTACCCCCTTGGGATTTCCAGTAGATCCAGAAGTATAGATAATGCACAAGTTATTATCAAGTTCAATATTTAAGTTTTTATTACTATATTTAGATAAATTTAGTTTATCTATATCAATAGAATTTACTAATTTAATATGATTTGAACTATTTTTTAAACAGAATTTAGCATTAGAGTCGTTTATAATATAATTTATACGTTCTTCTGGAAAGTCATTATCTATAAGTACATATGAAGCACCAGATTTAATTACAGCATAAATAGATACAATTAGCTCAATAGATCGATTTAATAAAATAGCAATTACATCGTTTTTTGTTACATTTTTTTCTACTAAATAATGTGATAATTTATTTGCTCTATCATTTAATTCTTTGTATGTTATTTTTTTATCTTCGAAAATTACTGCGACAGAATTTGGATTAATTATTGCATTGTTTTCAAATAATTCTAATATATTTTTATCATTAGGATAATTTATAGTGGTTTTATTAAATTTATATATAATTTGATCTTTTTCAATATCAGATAGCATGGAAATATCTGAAATATATGTATTTTTATTATTCAATATAATATTTAAAATGTTTGAATAATGATCTGATAAATCACAAATGAAATTTTCGTTAAATAGTTTTGTGCAATATTCAAATGAAAGACTAATTGTTCCATCATTTAAAGGTACTGCTTCTAATGATAAATCAAATTTTGAAATATTGGTATTTGGAATATAGTATTCAGTGCTAATTCCATTAAAGCTGAAGCCTGCGTATCCATTGTTTTGATATACAAACATAGTATCAAATAATGGATTTCTTGAAGTATCTCTTTTAATATTTAATTTATTAACTAGTTCATCAAATGGATAAGTTTGATATTGATAGCAATTTAGTAGATTTTCTTTTAAAGACATAACAAATTCTTTAAATGTTTTTGAGGAATCTACAGTATTTCTTAAAGCTAAAGTATTAACAAACATTCCGATGATATTATAAGTTTCTGGTAAATATCTACCAATAATGGGTGAACCAATAACAATATCTTCTTGAGAGGTATATTTAGAAAGTAAAATATAATATGTAGCAAGAAGTATCATATAAGGTGTTATTTCTAATTCTTTTGATAATAAATTTATTTTACAAACAGTTTCTTTATTCAATTTTAAATATATTTTATTTCCATCGAAAGATTGAACAGCAGGTCTTTGTTGATTAGTAGGCATATTTAATATAGGTATCTCTTTTTCAAATTGATGAACCCAGAAATTTTCAGCCTCTTTAAAATTATCTAATTTAAGATTTTCTGCTTCGTAGTTTGAGAAATCTTTATAAGTAAACTTTAGATCTGGTAATGATTCACCATTATATAATTTACAAAGTTCATTTGTAAAAATGGACATAGATGTTCCATCTGATATTATATGATGTATATCTAATAATAAAGCTGATTTTTTATTTGTAAATTCTATATATTTTATTCTAAACAATGGTGCTTTTGACAAATCAAAAGGCTTTGCAAAAATATTAAAAACAGAATCTAATTCGTCAAATTCAACATTTTTTAAAACATCCAATTTGAAATTTATAAATTTTGATATTTTTTGCACAATAGTTCCATCTTCAAATACAAAATATGTTCTTAGAGATTCATGCCTTTGAATTAATGTTTTAATACAGTCTTCTAATAATTTGGTATCCAAAATATTATCTAATATGATTCCACCTGGAGTGTTATAAATAATTGAAGAACCACCAGCAACTCCATTTGCAAAAAATATTCGTTTTTGAGCTGAAGATATAGGATAAGATTTGGCTTCTGAAATATGCTGGATTGGTACAAATTGTGATGAATATGTGTTTTTATTTATTAAATCAGAAATATCTTTTATAACAGGGTTTTCCATAATGTCTTTGACTAAAATTGCTGTATTAAATATATCTTTAATTTTAATACATAAATTAATTGCTAAAAGTGAATCTCCACCAAGATCAAAGAAAGAATCTGATATGCTTATTTTATCTACAGTTAGTAGTTCTTTTAATATATTAATTAGTTTAGAATCAGTTTCATTTCTTGGCAATTCAAATTCAAAACTATTTTTTTGATAATTTGGATCTGGAAGTTTTTTTCTGTCTAATTTTCCACTTATAGTATATGGTAATTGATCCATTTGTATAAAATATGCTGGAATCATATATTTAGGAAGATCTTTTTCGAGCCTATAACGAATATATGCAGAATCTATATGTGTTTTTGCTATAAAATATGCACATAGAAATTCATGATTATTCGCATTTTCTTTTTTGATTACAGCGCAAGAAATTATAGATGGTATTTTAGAAATTTTATCTTCAATTTCACCAAGTTCAATTCTTAAACCTCTAATTTTAACTTGATTGTCTAAACGATTAATATATTCTATTTCACCATTTTCTAAATATCTTCCTAAATCACCTGTTTTATATAATTTACCTTTATGAAATGGATTATTTACAAAATTTTTAAGTGTTATTTCAGGACTGTTTAAGTATCCATTTGCAACACCGTTACCACCAACACATATTTCACCTGTAACACCAATAGGAAGTAAATTTAAATTTGAATCACAAATATATATTTGTGTATTTGCTATAGGTTTTCCAATGGTTATATCATTTGATGTAATATTTTTTATAGAACAACAAGCAGTGATTTCTGTTGGACCATATCCATTATATATTAAAGCTTTAGTTTTGCTTCTTAATTGATCATATAGATCAGAATTAAATCTTTCTCCTCCAAGCAAAATAGACTTTATTGTATTTAAGCAATTCTGAAGTTCATCAATTAATAAAAGCTTTATTTTTGATGGAGTAGTAACTAAAAAATCAATGTTATATTTTTTAATTAAATTGCTCATAGAGAAAGGATTTTTTTGCTCTTCTTCATTTGCTAATATTAGTGTGTTTCCAAATAATAATGTATTAAATAATTCAAATGCAAACATATCAAATGAGACTGTTGCAATACAAAGAATATTATTAAAATTAGCAATTCCCATTTTAATATTACATGAATTAACTAAATTTATAAACCCTTCTTTATGTAATAATACACCTTTGGGATTACCTGTAGAACCTGATGTATATATAATACAAAGATTATTGCTATAAGATATATTTGGATTTTCTGTATCATAAATTGAAAAATCATTATTATCAAGGTTTATGGTATTTTCTATATTTCTAATTTTAGTATTATTATTTATTATGCAATATTTTGCGTTAGAATCATTGATAATGTATTTAATGCGCTCTTCTGGAAAGTTTGTATCAATTAATACATAAGAAGATCCACTTTTTATTACTGCAAATATTGAAATAATTAAATCTAAAGATCGTTCAAGTTGTATTGCTACAACATCAGTAGATGTTATTTCTTTATGTCTCAAAAAATTTGCTAAACTATTTGCTTTTTCATTTAATTCTTTGTAAGTTATTTTTTGATCCTCGAAAATAACAGCAGTGTTTTCAGGATTATTCTCCGCTTGTTCTTCAAATAAGTCTATAATTGTTTTATTTTTTGGATAGTCAACTTTTGTGTTGTTAAACTCATTTAAAATAATATTTTTTTCTTTTTCTGTAACTATCTCGATATTTTTTATTAATTTCTTTTCTGAATTTAGCAATTGTTCAATAATATGAACAATTCTTTCATGCATTTTTTTAACATCATCTAATTCGCATTTGTTAATTAAATAATCATAGCTGATTTTTAATTTTCCAGTGTCATTAATATCAGTAATGTGAATTGTAAGGTCATTTCCACTGAAATTATTAAAGAACCAATCAGTTTCATAATCACCATATTCTTTATCAAATGCTTTTGTGATTTGATAAGAAATTGCTATATTATACAAATTTGAAATTTGTGAATCTTTTTTTCTTAAATCTTCTAATATTCTTTGATATGAGTAACGTTCGTGTTTTAGCACACTTATCATATTAGTACTTAATGAATGTGCAAAATCTGTAAAAGCCAAGTTATTTTGTATGTTTATTCTAATAGGAAGTGTATTTACAAACATTCCCATTGTTTGTTTTTCTTTATAATTTAGTCTGTTCAAAATTGGTGTACCAATAACAAAATCATCTAATCTTGAAATTCTGCTTAAATATAATGAATAAACAGACATAAAGAAATTATATACAGACAGTTTGTTTTTAGAACAATAGCTATTGATTTGTCTTACTAAATTTATATCTAATTCAAAAGATTTTCTTTTTGCATCACAAGAAAAATTAGTATAATTCTGATTTTTAGTTGAAATTGTTAATTGCTCGGGAATTGTATCAAATACTTTATCCCAGTAATTTTTATCTGCTTCAAACTTTTTGCTATTTATATATTCAAGCTCAGCATTAATATAATCTATGTAAGAAGTATTTGATTCTGGTAAAATTTCATGTTTTAATGCAGCATGATATTCTTGTAAAACTGTTTTTGCAAATAGTCCTAAAGACCATGAATCAGCAATCAAGTGATGAACAGAAAATATTAGAGCTCCAAAACCATTTTCAAAAATAGCTATTCTAAAGTAAAATAAAGGAGACTCTAATATTTCAAATTTGTGACTTATAACTTCTTTCCTAATATCATCTAATTGGGATTCTTTAATATGAGAAATATTTATATCAAAAGATTTATAACTAGAAATAATTTGTTTTGGAATTCCATTTTCCAAAGTTAACTGAATTCTAAAACTGTCATTTTTTTTAATAATATTGTTAATAGCTTGCTCTAAAACTTTTCCATTAACAGGTTCATGAAAAATAATATTAGCAGGTATATTGCTAATAGTAGTATCATTAAAAAATTGTTCCATGTTCCATATATTTTTTTGCGGATTTGTTAAGTCAAAAGCCCTATTTTGATTCATAAATTTTAACTTCCTTTTTGTAATCTTAATTTACTCTTGTATTATATTATGTATAACCTAAAAAATCAATGGTTTTTTGATTATTTTATACTATTGTTTTGGACTTTAAAAATCATATGAATATAAATTATTTTTTTGGAAAAAATTACAATATAAAATTAACAAGGAGATGCAAATAATGTATTACGAAAAAAAGAAAAACAATTCATTTGGAATTATTTTAATATTATTATTTTTGGCAGTCATTATTATGATATTAATTAGTTTGATTGAAAAAGTAGATAGAAGCATAGTTAGTTTTGAAGCAACACAGCAAACTGGAACAGATACAGTTCTTGCTGAATTTTCAATAGAAAATTTGACTAAAAATGCAAGTTACTCAATTGTTCGGAGTTTCAAAATTAAATGATAATAATACTTCTGTATTCGTGGAAAATTCAGAAGAAAAGTTGGGGATAGGAAGCGGAATTATAATTACATCAAATGGATATATTTTATCTAATTATTCATTGACTCGGAAATTCAAAATCTATTTGTTATGTAACATTAAAAAATGGAAATGTTTATCCTGCAGAAGTTATTTGGGGTGATGAAAATCATGATATTTCAATTATAAAAATTGCTGCTGAAAATCTATTGGCATTATCTTTAGGAGATTCAGATAAGATATCATTAGGTGAGCAAGTTTATTGCTTAAGTAATTCAACAGGATATAATTTTAGTGAAAAAATTAATCAAGGAATAATAAGTAAATTAAGTGTTACACAAAAGATAAATGAGGAAAATATTATTAAATATGCTGAAGATATAATTAAAATAGATATTGATATTAAATCAGATAACTCTGGGGGAGCAATTTTAAATTGTGATGGGGAATTATTGGGAGTAGCATCTTCTAAGCTAAATGCTGTAATTCCAATAAATAGAATAAAAAAAATAATAGAAATATTAAAAACAGAAGGTGAATTTGAAGAAGCATATCTAGGTATATATGGATTTGGAAATAATGCTTTAAAGTATTTAGATTTAGATTATATATCAAATATTGGAGTATATATAGAAAAAATTGATGAGGATAGTCCAGTTTATAATAAAGTTTTAAGTGGAGATATTATAACTAAAATTGATGATTTTGAGCTTAGTTCAATGCAAGAACTAAGTCAATATTTATATACAAAAAAGCCAAAAGAGCAAGTGACTTTACATGTAATAAGAGGTACAAAAGAATTCGATATAAATTGTGTTTTAGCAAATAAAAAATAAATTACAAACTCCCTACCCAAAGTCGGGTAGGGAGTTTGTCGTCAGGCCTTTAATAGCAGCCAGATGATGCCGGCAAGGGCTGCTACGCCGGCCATGACCACAAGGCCAATGCCAATGCCTTTGAGCACGGTCTTGATGGCCTTCCGGATTTTACCCGGAATAAGGCTGTAAAGCCTAGGAATGAGTGGCGATGCCACCAGGGCAACTCCCAGGGCAATACCAATTGCCATGAGAATAGCCATGGTGCTAATCTCTGTTGCCTTGTGGGCAAACAGGATTCCCAATCCCAGGCCGACGACAAAGCCTGCGATTCTCCTGAAGTTGCGCAGATAAGAAATCCAGACGCAACCACAGGTATAGAGCCCAATGAGTGCTCCTGCGATAGAATAAATCATTTTTCCTCCTTTTTCTCGCGTCCATACAGGACGGACTGACGTTGTGATGAATCTTCTTGTGTATTCCAAACATCCTGCTTTTGCGTGAGGAGCAAGGATGAAAATATTTATTGGTTCCCACCAATAGATAATTTAATTATACTATAAATGCCAAAAAAAAGCAAATAAATACGTAAAAACCTACCCCGCCAGCTGTTGCTGATGGGGTAGGAAGGGATTTGCGATGCGAGGGCTAGTCAGATTCCGTAGCATCCGGATTGAAGCGTGAATAATCCTCCTCTGGATCGTTTTCAGTGAAGGAAACGTCCAGTCTCTTTTTGGTTCCAGCCTCTACGAGACTATACCAAAGAGAGAACAGGAAAGTAATCAGTACTAACGGAATCATGGTCCAGAACGTGAACCATGCAAGCCTGGCATTGTACTGGAAGTAAAGCAAGTTTACTAGCCAGCGAACAATGATGAGACCTACAATAATAACAAAGGACCACTTATGCCAGCCTTCCTCTTTTGCATGAGGCAGTGGGATTCCGGCTCTGAACCACGCTTTTAAGAGCAAGATTACAGAAAACCAGATTGCTGCTGTAACAAAAAACCAGATAAATGTCTTGATGGAGAAAAGATTTTTAATGATGTTGGTTACGTTTGCATATATTAACAGTAGTGTGTTCTCTGTTGTGGCGCGGCTGCCAAGATAGAACAGGGCAATCAGCGTCGCAACTGTTCCAGCGATGAACTGGAACTTTACCCGCGTAAACGGGGAAAGCTCTTTGGTATCTGAGCCAAAGAGCTTGACCCAAACTTTGTATAAATACCCCTTGGAGTAGGTGGGGTTTAATGCAAAAGTCTGGTTCAGAGACCAAAGGCAAATGTCATACAAGTATGCCCGTACCACTGACAGAGCGGTGATTGCAACCCAGATTTGAGTCGCTACAACGAGAGCGGTGCCACTGAGTGCGATCACAAGAATCGCAAAGATTGCGGTAGCAATCGCCCAGATGATCCAAGCGACTGTTTTGTTACTTTGAAGCTTTTTCATTTTTGTCAACCTCCCTTTTTTCTATAATGCATAAAGCTTCCAAATTTATTATATCATAAAATGACAGTATTGTAAAGTGAATCAATGCTTATGAAATTGATGATAAGCTAAATACATAAAACTTGATTTTTGAGAAATTTTATGTTAATATATAAGTGTATTACTGAATACAATTTTTTTGAAAGGAGGCCATAGGCCTATGCGTTTTGAAATTATAAGGGATGGAGAATTCTATCCCAAATTGCGGGTCTCTGGATTCCGAGCTGGCGATGCAATAATCCGCCAGAAAGAAGCGTTATACTCTCACGAAGGTAAATGGGAAAAGTTTGAGCCTATTATGCCTGGCGAAAGATTTAACCCTAATGCAAGTGAGTTGGCCAAATTTATGGCTGGCTTCAGAATCGGCGCAGTTACACATTCTTTCGGGGATAAGCCACTGCTACTTGAAAGACCTAAAGAGGCATCGAGTGTTTTGCTTCTCGAAATGGACCATATTGGAGAAATTGTAGAGATTCATCTAAATGATCCTATGGGAAAAGAAACAAACGAGAGGCTCGGTAAAGTCTTTGTAAGACTAGGAGGTTTCTTCGCAGCTTCCTGGGCATCAGTGAATTTTGGCTTAGAGCCGATAAAAAACGTTCAAACAGGAAATGCCTTGTCCAATGCTTTTGGCATTAAGGATGGGTATCAAAATTCTTTGCAGTCATTTACACCGCGTTTTATTGGTAAACCTACTTCTGGTATTTTGTTTTTGGAAAGTATCGGTCGTTGTAGACGTATACTCATTAGGAAAGGTGAGGTATATCCGGGCTTAGCTCCAGATAAAGTGTTTGCCATGAGTTATAACGTTGAGGTAATTCTTCATGGTAATTCGACATTCCCTGGTGGCGAAGCAGATGGGGGATGGTATGATGCTACGTATAGAGTCAAGAATGAATACCCTGGCAAGTACGGGGTAATCTGGATTGACGATGGCCGTAAAAGAGTTGCCAAGTGAGACAAAAGTGAGTTCGGTACTTATATCGGACTCACTTTTGTTTCTTTGTAATTATAGAAATATTTGTTGAAAATTAATAATTGATATGATAATATTCAAATATAAATTATAAGATTATTACAATTTTACAGATTATGAAATTTTGCTAAATAGAAAGGAGAATATAAGTGGCAAAAAGAGTAAAAAAATCTCAAAAACGTATTTTTAAATTAATAAAATTAATAATTATTTTAGTTATTATAATTTATGCAATTGTGTTTATATCAAACAAATTAAATAAATCCATGAATAAATCAAAAAAAATTGATGGTAAAACAGTAGAAATAGACAGCCTAAGTCAAGAAGCAGAATTGCCGAAAGATATTTCTATAAATTTAGCTGTTATAGGTGATATAATGTGTCATAACACACAATATCAAGATGCTTATGAAAATGGAGTTTATGATTTTTCTTATGTTTTTGATGATATTAGAGATGAACTTCAAGCAGCTGATTTTACAGTTGGAAATTTGGAAACAACATTTGCAGGGAGTGAAAAAGGATATAGCAGTTATCCGGAATTTAATACACCTGAAAGTTTAGCTGTTGCTTTAAAAGATGCAGGAATTGATTTGGTTTCAACAGCAAATAATCATAGTTTAGATACAAGATATTTTGGAATAGAAAGTACAATAGATTTCCTAGATGAAGTTGGTATAATGCATACAGGTACATATAAAAGCGAAGAAGAACAATTAAAAACTACAATTGCTGAAATTAATGGTTTAAAAGTTGCATTTTTAAGTTTTACATATGGTACAAATGGAATTCCAGTTCCAAGTGGAAAAGAGTATTGTATTAATTTAATAGATGATGATTTTATTGTAGAAAGATTAACTGCTGCAAAAGCAGAAAATCCAGACATTATTTGTGTGTTTATGCATTGGGGAGAAGAGTATGAAACTGTCCCAAATGCTAGGCAAAAACAATTAGCTCAATTATTATTTGATAATGGTGCTAATGTAATTTTAGGAAGTCATCCACACGTGCTTCAAAAGATGGAAAAAGTTAGTATTGCTAATGGTGAATTAAATGAAGAAAATGAACAAGAATTAGAAAGTAGTTCAAAAGAAGGATTTGTTATTTATTCACTTGGAAACTTTGTATCAGGACAAGTTAAGGAAAATACTCGAGATTCAATAATCCTAAATCTTACAATTACTAAAAAAGGTTCAGGAGAAGTAGTTATAGATAGTGCAAAATACACACCAATTTACACTTATAAAGGAAATACCAATTTAAAAAGATATAAAGTATTAGATATCAAAAGAGCATTGGATGCATTTGATAATGGAAATAAATATATTACAGATGATGATTATAATGTTTTAACAAAAGAGTATAATAAAATAATAAATACTGTTGGACCAGAAATTACACAAAATAATGAAATAGAAGATAATAATTGATAAAATTAATAAATGACAAATATAATTAAATTTTATAGTAACTTATATTTATAACTACAAAATAAATTATAATTATAATATATAAAAAATCATATATTAAAGTCGTTAGTCTTCGCCGGAGGCACGTAAAAGCATGGCATAAATTATCGCCATGCTTTTATCCTCCAATTCGATTTGACAAGCCTTTTTGATAATTATAAAAGCCTTACCAAATCTACTTGCCTACACTTTTTAATATATGATTTTTTTGTATTAAATATTATTCCTTTTATAAAATATAAGTTGCTAAAATTATTTCAATAATATTTTTAAGAATATGTTATTGTTATAGAATTTAGAACAAATACTTGAATTATTAATAGCAGCAATTAATCCTGTGTCTGCCCAAAGTGGAGAAAGCAAAGAAAATACTGCTAAAACAAAATAAACTATTATATATGCTCTAATTAATCCGTAAACAATACCACCAATTTTGTCAATAGAGTAAATAATTGGTAAGTGTGTTAAGAACATTAACACAACTCTTAAGAATGATGCAGCTATTCTTATGACAATACATAATAGAATAACTACAATGGCTGATATTACAACATAAGAAAGTTTATCTGCTACAAATTTTGAAATATTATTTGTAGACTTAGTTTCTGCTTCTGTAATATATTGATTTATTTTATCTACAATAGATTCAGGTAAATTTGTTTTTGATGAATCAATTTTACCATTTTCTTCAATTTGTTTTTCTAAGAAATCTCCGATAGTTGATTCTATACGTTCAGAGAAAAATTCATCAATGCCTGTATGATCATAAACCCAGTTTGTGATTGGTTTGCACAAAGCAATAACAGCAATAACAGTGATGGCTAGGCATATTAATCTAAAAAGCATAGCTGTAAGACCTTTTCTAAAACCAGCTGCAATGCTTATTATAAAAACACAGATAACAGCAATATCGGCAATTGTAGTACCTACTGAAGCAAAGTTTATCATAGTAACTCCTTTCTAGTATGATTTGATACTTAAATTTAATATTTTAAATATTTATTATAAAGGAATTATTTCTATTTTATCTTTATAAATAATTCCGAACTATATGACTACCAATAATTACGTCTTTTATTTGTTGATTTGAAATATAAGATTTTTTTAATGTTCCATTTTGATTAACTATATCGATTTTACTACCATAGTTTAAAGCAATATATTTTCCAGCAGCTACAGTGCTTTTGGGAAGACCATTGTTTAAAATATATAAATTTTCATTGTTTGAATTCAATGCCTTTAGTTTTAATTGATATTCATAAGAGAATAGTCCTGAAGATTGCCTTTCAATTATTGCTAAAATGTTTTCCATTTCAATGTTTACAAATGGATTATCATCTGTTATAGAATAAATTTTACTTCCTGAAGTGTTTGAAACTTGATATATTGAGTTTGAAAATGTACAAGTTGCAATATCTTTATTATCATAAACAATATTTGTTAGTATTTCATTATCTGGTGCACTAAATTTGTAAATTAGTTTTGCTGTTTTTGTATCCATTATTCTTACAAATGACTTTATAACAGTTCCTGAATAATCTATCTCACCAATTGCTAAATAATTATTTGAATCAGAAATTTCGGCACACATTGCATATGTTGAACGGAAATATGTTTTAAAAAGCTCGTTGCCATCATTATCGAAAATAATTACAATTGAATTATAAGTTGAATTTGAAGCAATAATACTTACATATCCTTTTTGATTTATTGATATTTTATTAATCTTTCCATCTATTTTTTCTTGCAATAAAAGGCTTGTACTGTTAATAACATAAAATCTACTTCCATTTTTTTCAGAAATAACTGCATATTTACCATTAGTATCTATTACAGGATTAGAAATATTAACAGTCATATCGTTTTCTAAATTTCCTTTATTATTATAAATATAAATTTTATTTTTTGATAATACTCCAATGTAATTGTCATATGCAAAAGCAGTAGGGTTATCATCTGAATTAATTTCGATGTATTTTAAAGACTCTGAAGATACTTGCTTATTGAAAATATTTATATCAATAAAATTTCTAAATTCATGGTTTGTAATATATCTTGCAATTAAAAAAACAAGACAAATCAAAATTAATGAAATAACTGCTATTCTTACTTTTGAACTGTGATTTTGCTTCAAAACAATGCATCCTTTCTAATAAATAAAACTTTTCTTTAATACTATATCAATTAAATATTTTTTTTTCAATAGTTTTTTGAACATTTTGAACATTTGGGGACGTTCTTTAAATGTTCATTTTTGAACATATAGGGACACTCTTTGAATTTGGTTTTAAGATTTTTTAATAATATTCTAATATTTGGAACTTATATTGATGAACACTTAAATTTCATGTATTTAAATACTTGACAAAATTAATATCTCAATTTATAATAATTTTTGTAATTTTATAATAGCACCCGTAGTTTAGTTGGATAGAATGTCAGGCTACGAACCTGAAGATCGGGGGTTCGAATCCCTCCGGGTGCACCATAAAAGAAAAGCGATACTTATTGTACTGAACCCAAAAAGTTGGACAGTATAAATTAGGCTACTAACATGGAATGTTGTCTGTATTGAACAGGCGACATTCCTTTTAGTTTGCTCTTAATTCTTCTGTTATTATAATATTCTATATATTCAATTATATCTTT
>JAEEGL015051239.1_pt1 | contig 190908 bp, 137 predicted proteins | sample 9134231 | NCBI WGS metagenome assembly JAEEGL01 (sample SAMN16246548, study PRJNA631951) | gut metagenome | biome: gut microbiome; feature: rumen; material: fiber-attached | host: Bos | place: Iran: Karaj | collected 2018-10 | reverse complement strand
CTCTGGGTCATCCAGCAAGGCATGCCTACTGGTTGTTCCTTCCTCGAGGACTACACCCTCAATTTCGCAGGCGACCGCAGCTCCTGCCTCCAGAGCCACATGCTCGAGGTTTGTCCGCTGATCGCTTCCGACAAACCGAAACTCGAGGTTCACTTCCTCGGCATCGGTATCCGCAAGCAGCAGACCGCCCGTCTCGTGTTCACTTCAAAGGTCGGCCGTGGCATCAAGGCTACCGTCGTGGACCTCGGCAACCGTTTCCGTCTCATCTCTCAAGAAGTGGAGTGCATCGAGCCGAAACCCATGCCCAACCTCCCTGTCGCATCCGCACTTTGGGTTCCACAACCCACTTTCGAGATAGGTGCAGGCGCCTGGATTCTCGCCGGTGGTACTCACCACAGCGCATTCTCTTATGACATCACCGAGGAATACTGGGAAGACTTCGCAGAAATGCTTGGTATCGAATATGTCCGCATCAACAAGGACACCAAGACCAGCGAGTTCAAACACGACCTCCAGATGAACGAGGTTTATTACATGCTTAACAAGGCTCTGCAATAATCCACCACGGTAGGGAAGTATCACGCTTCCCTACCTTTATCATATCTACAATCATGACCGCAAAACAAACGATAGAATCAGGAAAAGCCATCCTCGGCATTGAGTTCGGTTCCACCCGTATCAAAGCCGTGCTGATTGACCAAGAGAACAAGCCCATCGCACAAGGCAGTCACGAATGGGAGAATCAACTCGTCGACGGCCTTTGGACTTATAGTGTACAAGCCATCTGGTATGGTCTTCAAGACTGCTATGCCGACCTCCGCAAAGATGTCCAAAAGCAATATGACTGCGAGATTGAAACACTTGCCGCCATCGGCTTCAGTGCCATGATGCATGGCTACATGGCCTTCGACGAGAAGCAAGAGATCCTCGTCCCCTTCCGCACATGGCGCAACACCAACACCGGTAAGGCAGCTGCCGAACTCTCCCAGCTTTTCAACTACAACATCCCCCTCCGTTGGAGTATCAGCCATCTCTATGAGGCTATCCTCGACAACGAAGAGCATGTGCCCAGCATCAAATATCTCACCACACTTGCCGGATATGTGCACTGGCAGGTAACCGGACAGTTTGTCCTTGGTGTGGGTGATGCCTCAGGTATGATTCCTGTAGACCCCAATACAAAGACCTATGATGCAGAGATGGTGCGTAAGTTTGATGAGCTTATCGCCCCCAAAGGATTCTCATGGAAATTGCTCGACATCCTTCCTAAGTCACTCAACGCTGGAGAGAATGCCGGATTCCTGACCCCGGAGGGTGCCAACAAGCTCGATGTCTCCGGACATCTGAAGCCCGGCATTCCCGTCTGCCCACCAGAGGGTGACGCCGGAACCGGCATGGTGGCCACCAACGCCGTGAAACAGCGCACGGGCAACGTCTCTGCCGGCACATCATCCTTCTCGATGATTGTCCTTGAGAAAGAGCTGTCGAAGCCCTACGAGATGATCGACATGGTGACGACCCCCGACGGCAGTCTGGTTGCCATGGTGCACTGCAACAACTGTACCTCTGATCTGAACGCATGGGTCAGCCTGTTCAAGGAATACCAGCAGTTGCTGGGTATCCCCGTCGACATGAACGAGGTTTACGGCAAGCTGTACAACAATGCCCTCAATGGTGATGCCGACTGCGGTGGACTCATCTCCTACAATTACATCTCAGGTGAGCCTGTGACGGGTCTTGAGGAAGGCCGTCCACTTTTCGTACGCTCTGCCAACGACAAGTTCAATCTTGCCAACTTCATGCGTGCCCATCTTTATGCCTCTGTCGGTGTGTTGAAGATCGGCAACGACATTCTCTTCAATGAGGAGAAGGTGCAAGTGGACCGCATCACAGGTCATGGCGGTCTGTTCAAGACCAAGGGTGTGGGCCAACGTGTGCTTGCCGCAGCTATCAACTCCCCCATCTCCGTCATGGAGACGGCAGGTGAAGGCGGTGCCTGGGGTATCGCACTTCTGGCAGCCTATCAGGTGAACAACATCCAGAAGCTGTCGCTCGCCGACTACCTCGACCAGGTGGTCTTCGCTGGCGATGCAGGTGTGGAGATCGCTCCCACTGCCGAAGACGTGGCCGGTTTCAACAAATACATCGAAGCCTACAAAGCTGGTCTCGGCATCGAGAAAGCTGCTGTACAATTCAAGAAATAATCCGATCATCTGAAATCCTTTATATCTACGACAGAAGATGAAGAAATTGATGACAGCCATTTGTCTGGCCTCTTGCTCACTCGTCGCCTTGGCTCAAGACGCCACCGTGAGCATCCAAGCCGATAAAGGCACCCAAAAGATACCCAAGGAGATCTATGGTCAGTTTGCCGAGCATCTCGGCTCCTGCATCTATGGAGGTCTTTGGGTGGGTGAGAATTCCCCCATTCCCAACACGCGCGGTTATCGCAACGACGTGCTCCATGCCCTTCAGGCATTGAAGGTACCCGTACTCAGATGGCCTGGCGGTTGCTTTGCCGACGAATATCACTGGGTCGATGGCATCGGTCCCCGCGAAAAGCGTCCGTCGATGAAGAACAACAACTGGGGTGGCACTATCGAGGACAATTCTTTCGGCACCCATGAGTTCCTTGACCTCTGTGAGTTGCTCGGTTGCGAGCCTTACATCAGTGGCAATGTGGGCAGTGGCACAGTAGAAGAGTTGGCCAGATGGGTGGAATACATGACTTCTGAGGAAGGCACTCCGATGGCAAAGTTGCGCAAGGAGAACGGCCGTGCCAAACCATGGCATGTGAAGTATCTCGGTGTGGGCAATGAGTCATGGGGATGCGGTGGCAACATGCGTCCTGAATACTACAGCGACCTCTACCGCCGCTACTCCGTCTACTGCCGCAACTACGATGGCAATCAACTCTACAAGATTGCCAGTGGTGCCAGCGACTATGACTACGACTGGACAAAAGTGCTGATGGAAAACATCGGCCACCGCATGGATGGCGTGTCGCTGCACTACTATACCGTCTCCGGTTGGGATGGTTCGAAAGGATCTGCCACTATTTTCGACAACGACCAGTATTACTGGACGTTGGGCAAATGCTTGGAGATAGAAGACGTGATCAAGCGGCATATCGCCATCATGGATGCCAAGGACCCACAAAAGCGCATCGGTCTGCTCGTTGATGAGTGGGGCACCTGGTGGGATGAGGAACCGGGTACCATCAAAGGCCATCTCTATCAGCAGAATGCCCTTCGTGATGCCTTTGTCGCAGCACTCTCTCTCAACGTGTTCCACAAGTACACCGACCGTATCCGCATGGCCAACATTGCCCAAGTGGTGAACGTGCTCCAGTCGATGATTCTCACCGACACCAAAGGCACAGGTCACATGGTGCTCACTCCCACCTACCACGTCTTTGAGATGTATCAGCCATTCCAGGAGGCTACCTATCTTCCTCTTGACTTGAAATGCGATAATATGAACGTGCGCCACGACATGAACAAAGAGATGAATGAGAACAACAAGGACGGTTTCCGCACCTTGCCGCTCATCAGCGCATCAGCTGCCAAGACAACAGATGGCAGCATCGTGATCTCTCTGTCCAATGTCAGCCTCGACAAGAACATGGACATCTCCGTCAACCTCAACGGCATGAAAGCCAAGAGCGTGGACGGCCGCATCCTCACCAGCAAGAACGTAGCCGACTTCAATGACTTCGACCATCCCACCCGTGTAAGTCCTGTGGAATTCAAAGGAGCCAAACTGAAGAAAGACCAACTCACCGTGAAGCTACCCGCCAAGTCGATTGTAGTGCTCCAGGTGAAATAAACGCTATCAAAATCTCTAAAAGGAAACTATCTGAACAAATAACACAAACAACATGAACGACAACAAAGTAATGAACCGCGCAGCCGACAACATCCGTATTCTGGCTGCAGCCATGGTAGAGAAAGCCAAATCCGGTCACCCAGGTGGAGCCATGGGTGGTGCCGATTTCATCAACACGCTCTATAGCGAGTTTTTGGTTTACGATCCTGAGAATCCCGAATGGGAAGGCCGCGACCGTTTCTTCCTCGATCCCGGTCACATGGCCCCGATGCTGTATTCACAACTCTGCCTCATCGGCAAATATGACCTGGAAGACCTGAAGAATCTCCGTCAGTGGGGTTCTGTCACTCCTGGCCATCCCGAGCGCGAACTCGCCCGTGGCATCGAGAACACGTCAGGTCCTCTCGGCCAAGGCCACACCTTCGCTGTGGGTGCCGCTATCGCCGCCAAATTCCTGAAAGCACGCTTAGGCAATGTCATGAATCAGACTATCTACGCCTATATCTCAGACGGTGGTGTGCAGGAAGAGATCTCACAGGGTGCAGGCCGTATCGCCGGCAATCTGGGTCTCGACAATCTCATCATGTTCTATGATGCCAACGACATCCAGCTCTCTACAAAGACCGAAGTGGTGACCTGCGAAGACACCGCCAAGAAATACGAGGCTTGGGGTTGGTATGTGCAGAAGATTGACGGCAATGACGTGGATCAGATCCGTGCCGCCATTAAGAACGCCCAAGCAGAGCAAGAGCGTCCGAGCCTGATCATCGGCCACTGCGTGATGGGCAAGGGTGCCCGCAAAGCCGACGGCTCAAGCTATGAGAGCAACTGCGCCACCCACGGAGCACCTCTCGGAGGCGACAATTTTGTTCAGACCATGAAGAATCTTGGTGCCGATCCCGCTGATCCATTCCAGATTTTCCCAGAGGTCAAAGAACTCTATGCCCGCCGTGCAGAGGAGCTGAAGAAGATCTGCGCTCAGCGGTATGCTGAGAAAGCAGCCTGGGCTGAAGGTCATCCCGTACAGGCCAAGCAGTTGGAAGAGTGGTTTAGCGGCAAGGCCCCCGTTGTTGACTGGACGAAGGTTCAGCAGAAGGCAGGTGCTGCTACCCGTGGTGCCTCAGCCACTGTCCTGAGCGCCCTTGCAGAACAAGTGCCCAATATGATCTGCGCTTCCGCCGACCTGTCCAACTCCGACAAGACCGACGGCTTCCTCAAGAAGACCCACGACATCGTGCGCGGCGACTTCACCGGTGCCTTCTTCCAGGCAGGTGTTGCTGAGCTCACGATGGCCTGCTGCTGCATCGGTATGGCACTTCATGGTGGTGTGATTCCCGCATGCGGCACCTTCTTTGTCTTCTCCGACTACATGAAACCCGCTGTCCGTATGGCCGCTCTGATGGAATTGCCTGTGAAGTTTATCTGGACACACGACGCCTTCCGTGTGGGTGAGGATGGTCCTACCCACGAGCCAGTGGAGCAGGAAGCCCAGATCCGTCTGATGGAGAAACTGAAGAACCACAGCGGCAAGAACTCGATGCTCGTTGTCCGTCCTGCTGATGCAGAAGAGACCACTCACTGCTGGCGCATGGCCATGGAGAACACCGAGACTCCGACCGCTCTCATCTTCTCACGTCAGAACATCGACATGCTTCCCGAAGGCAACGATTACAGCCAAGCCACAAAGGGTGCCTATGTCGTGGCAGGTTCCGACGATGACTATGATGTCATTCTTCTCGCTTCCGGTTCCGAAGTCTCCACATTGGAGGCAGGTGCCGCCCTGCTTCGCGCTGACGGTGTGAAGTTGCGCGTGGTGAGTGTTCCCTCCGAGGGTCTCTTCCGCTCACAACCGAAAGAGTATCAGCAGTGTGTCCTTCCTGCCGGAAAGAAGAAATTTGGCCTCACCGCAGGTCTTCCTGTGACACTTGAAGGTCTGGTAGGTGGTGACGGTGTTGTCTGGGGTCTCCAGAGCTTCGGTTTCTCCGCTCCTTACAAGGTGCTCGATGAGAAACTTGGCTACACCGGCCAGAATGTCTACGAGCAGGTGAAGAAACTCTTGGCAGAATAAGCTGATGTTTCTCTCTCATGACGAAAACCGACAATGAGTGATATGGAAACAAAGATTATCGGTATAGCCAGCGACCACGCTGGCTATGCTCTCAAACAATTTGTCAAGAAGTATCTCGACGACAACGGTTATCAGTGGAAAGACTACGGCACCTATAGCGAGGCATCGTGCGACTACTCCGATTTTGGCCATGCCCTTGCCGAAGGCATTGAGCGTGGTGAGGTGTATCCCGGCATAGCTATCTGCGGCAGTGGCGAGGGTATCAGCATGACGCTCAACAAGCACCAGTCGATCCGCGCTGGTCTCTGCTGGATACCCGAGATTGCGCATCTCATCCGCCAGCACAACAATGCCAATGTGCTTGTGATGCCAGGCCGTTTCATCGACGAGGCCACCGCCTCATTGATTATGGATGAGTTTTTTGCCACTGAGTTTGAAGGTGGCCGTCATCAGGCCCGCATCGACAAGATTCCTCTGCAGGAATCCAATTCTCAGGCATAGAAAAACGTGGATCCATGAGCGGCAAGAGCCGCAAGCAGCTGTTCATCGCTGTTCATGCCTGATCCCATTTAAAAAGTCCTTAAGGTCTTCAAAGATCTTAAGGACTTTCTTGTCATTTCACAAATCCAATCTAATCAATTATTGAATTGGTTTTCACTCTATCTGCGGTTTCCGAAATGGCCGTTGTTGTTTCTGTTGTTTCCTGAATGAGCCATCAGACCTGCAGGTGAGTTAGGTATTCTGTCGACGTGTCCATGTGTGCTGAAGGATCCGTTGCCATTTGAAGGATGATCATTGGGTTTCACCACGCCACGGTCAGCATAATAATTGTGTCCTTTCTTGTTATTGCCGCCTTTGTAGGAATAATAGTTGTTGGGTCTTGCATGATACATCTTTCCGTGATTGGAATAGTTGGAATAGACATTGACGTACCAATTACCATTCTTCCATGAGAGCGGACGATAGAAGTAAGACGTTGTCTTAAACACCCTGTATTGATAAGCGGAGAGCACATGGCGCATGTCATTGTCGCGACGCGTCCAGGAATAGCCTGAAATATCCGTCTGACGGTTGACCGCCATCAAATAGTCGAGGTTGATCTCATAGACAGCATCAAACTGGCTATTGGTGAGTTTCAGTTCATAGGCCATCTTGTCGGAGAGGAAAAGAGCCTCGTTACGAGCCTGTGTGTATGTCATTGCTGAGGCAGAGATGGCTATCGTCATCATCAATGCCAAAAACATCATCTTTTTCATTGTTGTTAATATTAAAGTGTGAAACAATTGATCTATTTGATTACTTTTTCTGATGCAAAGATAATGCGGAATGATGGGGCATCAAAAGGATTATTCCTAAACAGAGGAGGGAAAAAGCCTATTCTGACAGAGGGAAAAGGAGCTATGGCGGGAGAAATCCCCGCACAGGATTGAGAAAGCATGATGAGGGTTGCGTTAACAACGCAACAAACAAGACTGAGGCATATACGCAAAGAGAGGTGTGCACATGCACACCTCTCTTATGATCAGAGAAATCTGTGTCTCTTATGATTAAAGAAATCTGTTTTGTTAAACAGCATCTTCAGGGCTGGCCCCATTAGGAGCCTCACCAAAGATACCCAGATCCTTCGAGCCGATGGTGTAATCATTCTCCCCTCCACCGGAAGCAGCGAGGATGGTTTGTGTGGTCATTACCTTCACCTTGACGGAAGGTGCAAAATAAATCTTTTTCATCGTAGGTTCTTATAATTGATGTTATTTCACAAACTTTTGTCCATTCATAATATAGATGCCCTTTTGCGGCACGCTGTTGAGTTGGCGACCCTGTAAGTCATAGATCCTGCCCCTTGTGTTGTTGTCAGCATTGATGGTAGTGATGCCGTCAAGACCGTTGAAGGTCATGACAATATTTGACGAAGGATCCGCCCCGTTGAGGTCGAAGAAGGCACGCATACCCTTCATGGTACCAGCCTGTCCGATATAGCTGAACTTATTGGCAGCGGTGAGGATGAAGATATTCTCGTCGGCCGCAGCAAAGTCGTATGGACTATAGACACCCACCATCTTGCAGTTACCGGCACTGACCATGATAGGCTCCTTAGCGCCGATAGTCACGTCATAGAATATGGGATTCACCACATCAGCATCAACCTTGATGACATACGGTTTACCAGCCTCCATGGCAGTCACCTGAGTAAATGTGATATCCTGGCTGTTGGCAGCATCATCAAAAGAAGCCCCAGAAAGTTCCATGACGACTGCGCCATTGAAAGGCTCAGCAGCCAAGACATTCTCAGATACTTCGAATGGCAGGCAAAAGGTGTTCCAGATACCACCCTTAAGGGTGCGATTGGTAGATACCTCGTTGATGAAGCTACCCTCTTCAGGAATCTCATTCTCCAGGTTCTCATCCAAGAGCAGGGATTTTGTTAATTCAACTTTGCTCTCCTGTCCGAAGCCACCCATGGTATTGGCGCTGCGGATGGTCAGTTCATCACCATCACCGATTTCGATAGGATAACTGTTTCCGTCCTCGACGACAGCCACGAACTCACCATTCTTGAAGACGGCATAAGCGATGGCACCCTCCACAGGTTCCCAAGTGACCACACCATCCTTATAGGATGCATTGGGCGCATCTTTCTGTATGGTAAGACTGGCAGGATCCCAGTTGGTAAACATCTTGTCGTAGGCATAAGCGTCAGCCTGTTCTGCAGTCAGGATAGTCTCGAATTGACCTTTATACGAAGTGATGATATTGGAAGCAGGTGTAATGTTATCTCCTGCCGCATTCTTTGTGCCATACTCACCAAACACTTTCGGGTCTCTAGTATTCATACCCTTCTCTATCCATCGTGAACTGATGAGTGTATTAGCAGCATTGTCATCAAGGGTGGTGTTCAGGTATACGGCGATAGGATCATTCTGCCATGTACGTCCGAAGTTCCAGTCACCCTGTCCATTTGCGAGGTCAACCACCTTACAGTTGTCGAACACATAACCGAAGTCGGTTGTAGTAGTCGGTGCACAGATGGTACGTCCACCCGTTAAGTTTTTAGAGCGTGGCTCCAATGAAAGCGTCGTGTTCTGGAAACGCACATCACCGCCACCGCAGAGGAAGTCGACGGTACCATGTACATCACAGTCCTCCCAGTATGACTGCTTGGTATTCTGACTATAATAGGTATCCTGATAGGACAACATGGTCACATACTTGAAGATAGCACGGTCACCTCTATCCTGGAAGCAAACGGCACGTCCTGCAGATCCAGCAGAGTAATAGTCAAGTTCGTTTTTCAGTGTGATATCCTGAATGTACAGATTCTGTCCAGAGTTGAGCAGGGTGGCAGTGGTTCCGATACCCTCATTCGTGTAGTGAGGAGCGTTCTTGATGATGGTGTTCTCCATCGACTGTCCGATAAGCGAGATATTGTGTCCGCTGATGGCGGTCAGTGTGGTGAATTCCAGATCGTAAGTGCCATCAGGCAAGAAGATGTAGGAGCGCTCAGCATTCTTGTCGCTGTTGATACCATTGACAATGTCGATGACCTCGAGGAGGCTTTGAGCATTACCTGGTGTGACGAAATACCAATTGCCCTGATTAGCATAATTTATCTGGTTGCAGTTGACGATACGGATGTTGTGGATATAAATCTCTCCACTTGACTCCACATCAACATAGACTTTACCTTCCTCACCATCATATTGGACGGTGCTGATCTCGCCATCACCCTCAGAGACTGCCGGGATACGTGTAATCTCTGTGCCGTCAGCCTTTTTGAACACGAGTTGTGCTGTAGCATCTCCATATTTGCAGGTAGCCAGTGAGATATTGGCTTTCTTGCCCACAAGCAGTTCAATGCGGTCATTGTTATGGAAAGCCCATCCGTGCTGCACATCATGCCAATAACCCGTACCGACAGGAACGAAAGCCTCATGGTCCTCTGGATAGAAAAGGTTGCTTGTCAGATCGAAATTATACTTCTTGAAGTCGCTGGGTTCCTCGATCTCAGATGCGAAGGCATAGAGGTTAAGATCTTTGGTCACGATGTCAGCGGTGGTATATTTCTGACCACCAGCCGGATTGACAAACCATCCACGCACCTTATAACCCTCCTTAGCTATGGCAACGGTATAGTCCACTTCGAAGGCACGGATAGGAGCATCCTTCTCCACGGCTTGCGTGCCCATGACAGTGTTGTCGGTATTGTAGTAAGTCAGCATGAAGTCAGGCTTCTGGACGAAGTGCACCACATAGTCGACAGCGACCGTTCCCAGAATGATAGGAATAGTAACATCACATTGGGTGTTGTCGCCACTGTAGGTTATTTCCCCGATTTCTCCGGTGATGGCTGTCACGTTGGTGAGAGGGTTAGAAGCAGAGATCATCTCTTTGGCCTTAGATATCTCGATGGTTCCCTCATATCCCTCAAAGACATTGTCAGCTACATATTCCTCACCATTGGCAGAGAATCCACCGAGGATAGGCACCTCAACCTCTTGTCCGTTGAGCAATCCTGTTATCACGATGTCACAGAATCCTATCTGCTTCCCGTTCTGGAGGCTATGGATATTGATTTGTAACCCACAAGTCCCTTCGGCTGGAGTAGCCCCTTCCACATCATAGCTGAGGGAACTGTATTTTAATCCTGATTCATCACTGTTGGCCGGATTTTTACCGCTATCTCGGTTGGGCTTCACTCCTTTAGCGAGTTCAACGGTTGTTCCGTCCGGATTGATCCAAGCGACATCAATCAAACCATTATCCGTACCATAACGGGTAGTTTTGAATGCCACGCTGACAGGTGTGAAAGTCAATCCATAATTCGGTTGGATGAGGAATTTGACCGCATTGTCAGCAGTTGCACTATTGATCCTTTCATTTGGGTCGAAATAGGTCTGATTAAGCCCAGACTTGTTCGACAAGCCTTTCAATGTCAGTTTTTCGCCATAGGTCACCTTGCTGTTGATGAAATAGTCGGCATTCTCACCAAAGTCAGCCTTCTGTCCTTCTGTTCCGAGATTGAACGGGAAAGTGGCGACAGCCGATACATTCTCCAACACCTCTTTTTCCGCCGGTGCTTTCTGCAAGACAGTGATTTTGAGGTAATAGTTATTGTCGTTGGTGGATGTGATGGCTACATACCCTTGCGCCACATCACTGTTTTTGGCCTTATAGGTGGTCGACGGGTTGGAATTGGTGTTTGTGATTTCCTCTGTTGAACTGCCGATGGTGTAGTAGGAATAGCTTGGGAATCCGAATACCGTTACGATATCTTCCGTACTCTTTACCGGCACTTTAAATACGGCTCCTTTTCTTATCTGGATACTTTGATCATTATTGCGGAATGTTTTTCCATTGGCAGCCACAATCATGACCAGTCCATTGTTCTCGATAGCATTCACGCCTCCTTCGGTTGTCGATCCCGACAACGCCATGGTCTGATTCATTACAGTACTGTTGGAGTAGTCCCATGTTCCAATCACATCCTTTGCCGGCATTTTGGCTATGACGACAGTGACACAATAAATATAATTGTTGCCAGCAGTAGCCGTTACCTCGACAAATCCCTGTTTCACCTCTGCTGCGGTGGCAGTGTGAGCGACGACGTCCTCAGACCCATTCTCTTCTCCACCCACAGCGAAATGACTATAGCCGGAGAATCCCTCTACAGTGACGACGTCTTTGGTAGAGAATACTGGCACCTGAAGGACGGTTCCAGGATTCATCTGAGCGTTATCGCGTCCTACGCAATAGAGTTTTCCGCTTTTGGCATCCACATGCATGATGATGCCAGGCACGTCTGATTCAATATCGCCCTCATTGCCTTGAAAGTTGGTTACGTCGCGAATACCCGCAGGGATATTGTTTTTGAAATCCCATTTGGCCGTCACGCTTTCAGCATTAGCCGAAAAGACAGCCATGAGCATCAGGCACAATACTCCCAATTTCATTGATAAAAGTTTTCTCATAAGCTTAAAGTTATTGGTTAAAAAATAGATTGAAATCACATTAGCAGATTGATTGCTGACACATCAACAACACCGTCATAGAATGATGGTATAAGTAGTCATTTAACAAGATGCAAATATAAAAAAAAATCTGTTTTAAGAATCTTTACAACCGTTAAAATATACTAAACAACGGCTAAATATCCACTAATTTTCGACAATCTCCAAGACATATACTACCCCCTCTATGACACGGAAGCGCACGTCATAATTTCCGAAAGGCATCCCATAGATTCTTGTCGGGTCATGGTGATAATGCGGTCTTGGATCAAGTGCCAGCAACTGCCTCAATACCTGTTGCTCATCGGTTGTCAGTTGACAGACAACTTCATCCGGCATATCTACCTGCAACAGTTTCCATGGATGTTCATCCACGAATCCGCTTCTGGCATTCTGATGGCAGTCTGCGTAAGTGACATAAGGTTTGATGTCAATGATGGGTGTTCCGTCAATGAGGTCTGCTCCCTCGACGACGATGACGGGTCCTTGTTGTTCATCGAGTCTGATCTCTACTACCCTCACCGATGACAGACCGATGGGGTTAGGTCTGAAGGGTGATCTGGTGGCAAACACCCCCATCTGACTGTTTCCACCCAACAATGGCGGTCTTACTGTCGGAGTGATATTCGTCTCAGCATTGGCAGAGAACTGCCACAGCAGCCAGATATAGTCGAAGCCCTCCAATCCCCGGATGAAGTCAGGATGACAGTATGAAGGCATGAAAACGACCTCACCTCGGAGTCCCTCCACGAGCCCACTCTGCCTGGGTGTGCCAAACTTAGATGTCAGGGGTGAATGGAAGACGGCTATGGGTTGAACAATCATATCTGTATCCCCGATTGTTTGAAAAGATCATCCGTCCTGCCTGCATATCAGCAAGTCTCGTAGAAAGAAATGGCCATAAACGTGAAGATGCTGATACCTAAAGCGATCAGCGGAACAAAGGTATGCTTCAGTTCTTTTGGCTTTTGGATTTTTGCAATCCACATGAGAAGATAATAGAATGCCAAGGCTCCAAGACATCCGATAATCATTCCTGTGAAGAGATCACCAGGGTAATGCAAGCCCAGATACATTCTGGAATAGCAGTTGAGGATAGCCCATATCACCAGGGTCAATGACAGCCACCATTTTCGGAAGAGGATGATGACAAAAGCCGCCAATCCCCATGAATTGGCCGCATGTGCCGAAGGGAAGCTGTAGTTTCCACCTCTGTATCCATCTACAATATGTACGGTATCAGAGATCGGGTTGTCGAGATTACTGGGTCTGAGTCTTGCCACCGCCGGTCGGATCACATGAGATGACAACTGATCACAGAAGACAATGATCAGGATGACCGCAATCAACCACATCAGCGTGGTTTTCCAAGAATAATTCTTTACGATGACATACAGGATGCTGGCATAGAAGAAAGCCCAGACAAAAGTGGATGAATACAATGACATAAACACATCCCAGAATGGGCTGTGATGAGCGTTAATACTAAGCAACAACTGTGTATCAGCATCCTTCAGTTGTTGAAGCCAAGAAGTTAATAACAGATATGTCATGGATTGGATGGCAAAATTAACGCTTTCAGATGAGAAATCCAAAAAATGTATCGACAATTTTCGTTTTCCGTTTTTTTTGTTATCTTTGCGGTGAAATGCCGCAAACCGGCATATTATACACCATCAACCGTTAACAAAATGTTTGGATTAGGCACACAAGAAATTCTTATCATCGCCCTCATCGTCCTGTTGCTGTTTGGAGGAAAGAAAATCCCCGAACTGATGAAAGGTCTGGGCAAAGGAGTGAAAAGTTTCAAGGAAGGCATGAACAGTCTCGATGATGACGACAAGCCAGAAGGCAAAGACACGTCGTCGGGCACCGGCAGTGATTCTCGCCAATGATGGAGAATGACACCGGCACGTTCTGGGATCATCTCGATGAACTGAGAAGCCGCATCATCAAGATGCTGGTTGTGACGAGCATACTTGCTGTCGTAGCCTTTATTCTGAAGAAGCCCCTTTTTGACATCGTTCTTGCCCCCAGCCACAGCGACTTTGTGAGTTACCGTCTGCTGGGCATTGCTCCCTTTAAGATCAGTCTGATGAACACCGGACTGACAGAGCAGTTGATGATCCACATGAAGACAGCGCTCTATTGCGGTCTGTTGCTGGCCTCACCATACGTCCTCTACCAACTTTTCGGTTTCATCACGCCTGCCCTATACGACAACGAGAAGCATCATGCGGTAAAAGTCGTTTCCGCCGCTTATCTGATGTTTCTTGTCGGCACGGCGGTGAATTACTTCCTGATCTTTCCGCTCACAGTGCGTTTTCTCGGCACCTATCAGGTGAGTACCGAAGTGGCCAACATGCTGACCATCCAGTCGTATGCAGACACACTCATCTCTATGAGCCTGGTCATCGGCGTGGTATTTGAACTTCCCGTCGTGAGTTGGCTGCTCGCTCTTCTGGGCATTCTCCATTGGGAGGTGATGGCGCGCTACCGCAAACATGCCTTTGTGACGATCCTCATCATCTCCGCTATCATCACCCCGACGACCGATGCGTTCACCCTGTTTGTGGTGGCGCTCCCTGTTTGGTTACTCTACGAAGCCAGCATTCTGATTGTCAGAATGACAAGGCGACAAGATTCATCAACCCCCAAAACCATTTAGATATGAGAAACCACCTATTAAGAATCACCCTCTTCGTCTTTTTGTTGACCATGGGACTGCACATCCAAGCTCAGGACGTGCGCAATAGCCAAAATGCCCAAGTAGGCAAGATAGAGAGCAACGGCACCGTGCGTGACGGCAACAACAAGCAGATTGGGAAGATAGAAAGCGACGGCACGATCCGCGACAGTGACAACCGTTATGTAGGCAAGATTAGTGACGACGGTACAATCCGCGACAGTAACAACAGTTTGATCGGTATCGTGGAGAAAGACGGTACTGTGCGCAACCGTAATAACACCTATATGGGCAAAGTGGAGAATGACGGCACCGTGCGTGACAGCTACAACCGGCAATTAGGCAAAGTAAGAGGTGTCTCGAAGCAGAAGGCTGCCGTATTTTTCTTTTTCAATCTGCTGAGATAAAAAACTCAGATACTTTCATTTACAGGATCTTGTGAGACGACCCGCACCGAAAGGCGCTTGGCGTCAAAGACGATGCCTTTCTGTTCGATGAAGGCTGCCAGTACGCCATTGTCGGCCAGTTGCCGTGGTGTGCCGATGCTGAGTGTGTTGTCGCGCCCCATCAGCCATACTGTGTCAGCAATCTGAAGCGCCAGTTCCAGGTCATGGGTAGAGAGGAAGATGGTTTTATCGGCCGACCTGCTCAAGCGATGCAGTGTCTGCATCATCTCCACCTTGCTGGGATAGTCGAGGAAGGCTGTCGGTTCGTCGAGAAAGATGACAGGTGTCTGTTGTGCCAATGCTTTAGCGATCATCACTTTCTGCCGTTCTCCATCACTCAGATTCTGTATCATCCTACCTCTCAGCGCGTCGATACCCACCAAACGGATAGACTCTTCTACAATGGCTCTGTCGTCATCCGACAATGTTCCCCAAAAACCTGTATAAGGACTTCTTCCCAGTCCCACCATCTCCTCGACGGTCATGTTCTGCACATCTGGCCGCCCGGTAAGCACCACACCGATCAACTTCGCCAACTGTTTGACGCTCAACTGCGAGAGATCATTTCCGTGAATGAGCACCCTCCCTTCGAGAGGTGGCTGGAATGCCGACAATGTTCGCAACAATGTTGACTTTCCCACCCCATTGGGACCTATCAGACAAGTCATTTGCGAGCTGTGCAACTGTGCGTTGATACCCGTCGCCACCACCTTCTGGTTTTTTTTAGAGGAATAGCCGATAGACAGATTTTCGAGTTGGATGGTATGCATATAAAAAATGAAAAATGAAAAATGAAAAATGAAAGATGAAAAATGAAAAATGAAAAATGAAAAATGAAAGATGGGGGATTAATAATACATTTTTTTGACCAGATTGCGGGTGTATGCATATGGGATATAGTCGAGTGAGGGGATGGGAACCGTCATCTGCAGGCATGCCCTTTTCCCTATGGCGATACTGCCATAGTCATGACTCAGTCCCATGGCATAGGCGGCATTGATGGTGGCGGCATTGAACGCCTCCACTGGCAGCAGCCGCATCTTGATGCACGCCAGCGACACGACAAACCGCATGTCGGCAGACGGCGTACTTCCCGGATTACAATCAGTGGCCAGGGCGATGCCTAATCCCTTGTCTATCATGTCCCTTCCTCTCGCATACGGCATATTGAGAAAAAAGGACGTTCCCGGCAGGAGCGTCGGCATGGTGTCGGTTCCTTTCAGCATCTCCAGATCCTTCTCATCAGCACTCTCCAAATGGTCTACCGACAAGGCATGATGCGCAACAGCTACCTTCACACCGCCAGAGGAAGCCAGTTCACAACCATGAATTTTGGGTCTCATACCATATTTTTCCGCAGCCTTGAGAATGGCCGCCGTCTCCTCAGGGGTAAAGAAACCCTTGTCACAGAACACGTCGACGAAATCCGCCAGTTTTTCAGCAGCCACCGCCGGCAACATCTCCTCGATGACCAATCTGACATATGCCTCCCTTCGGCCGGTAAAAGCCCTTCCAACGGCATGCGCCCCAAGGAATGTCGCCCTAATGGTCAATGGTGACGCATCCTTCATGCGTCTGATCACTCTGAGCATTTTCAACTCATCCTCGGTATTGAGTCCGTAGCCGCTTTTGATCTCCACACATCCCGTTCCTGTGGCAGCCACCGCCTCCAGCCGTCGCATCGACACCTCGTAGAGTTGGTCCTCAGTCATCTCATGAAGTCTGTCGGCAGAATGGAGGATTCCCCCACCCCGTTTTGCAATCTCCAGATAAGAGAGTCCCCGTATTTTGTCAACAAACTCCCCCTCTCTGCTTCCAGCATATACCAAATGTGTGTGAGGATCACACCAGGCAGGCAAGACACAGCCCCCTTCGGCATCTTCCACTTGCACTTTCTCCCACCGTTGGCGATCATTCTTCATCCGCTCGGTGAGGCTCTCCATGAGTCCGAAATCAGCAATCCGTCCATCCTCTATGAGCAGGAAAGCATCTTTCATGCACCCCGTCGAAGCCATATCCTTTCCCTCCAGCCGCAGCCGTTCGCGTGGTTGGATCCCCGCCAGCCATCCGATATGTGTGATCAATGTTCTCATAACTGATAATCTCTCATGAAAGACACACTGCGCTCAATCCATGGATACATCACCACATCATGGTCGATAAAAGGCACCACCTTTCGATAAGCCTCATGCAGATGCTCAATCATCGGCGATGATTTTAGCGGTCTTCTAAAGTCAAGCGCCTGTGCTGCCGTGAAAAGTTCGATGGCCAGCACTCTTTCCGTATTGTCGGTGATACGCAACAACTTCGTGCCAGCATTCGCCCCCATGCTCACATGATCCTCCTGCCCCTGCGAGGTAGGAATGCTGTCGGCCGACGACGGCATACAAAGGGTTTTGCTTTGACTGACAATAGATGCCGCCGTATACTGAACGATCATGAACCCGCTGTCAAGTCCAGGATTGGCTACCAGAAAACTGGGCAGTCCTCTTTTCCCCGACACCAACTTATATGTTCTTCTTTCCGAAATGCTTCCCAGTTCACTCAGAGCCAATCCCAGGAAGTCCATGGGCAAAGCGATAGGTTCTCCGTGGAAGTTGCCGGCCGAGATGATCAGATCCTCTTCCGGACACACCGTCGGATTGTCTGTTGCCGCATTAATCTCGATGTCGACCACCGACTTCACATAAGAGAGCGTATCCTTCACCGCCCCGTGCACCTGGGGTATGCACCTGAAAGAATAAGGATCTTGCACATTGACCTTGTGCTGCCGTATCATCTCACTCCCTCTGAGCAACTGGTTCAAGTGCTCAGCCGTAGCGATCTGTCCTTTATGAGGTCTGACCAGATGAACGGCGATATTGAAAGGATCCTGACAGCCGTCGAAAGCCTCCAGCGACAAGGCAGCGATGGTGTCTGCCCATTTTGCCAACCGCTTCGCCTTGATCAGTGACCAAACGGCGAAGGCACTCATATTCTGTGTGCCGTTGAGCAGAGCCAAGCCCTCCTTTGGACCCAGCCGGATGGGTTGCCATCCCATTTTCTCCAAGATGTCAGCCCCTGTCATCCTCTGTCCCTGATATTCCACCTCTCCCAAACCGACGAGAGGCAGACAGAGGTGAGCCAGCGGCACGAGGTCACCCGATGCCCCCACAGATCCCTGCTGATAAACAATCGGATAAATATCATTGTTGAAGAAGTCGATCAGCCTTTGCACCGTATCGAGTTTGCACCCCGAATGTCCATAACTGAGCGACTGCACTTTGAGCAGCAACATGATCTTGACCACCTCATTGGGCACTCTATCCCCGATGCCGCAAGCATGCGACATCATCAGATTGATTTGCAGTTGTGCCATCTGGTCGGCACTGATATTGACATCACACAGCGATCCGAATCCCGTGGTGACCCCATAGATGGGTTTATCCGCCTCAGCCACCTTCCGGTCAAGATATTCCCGGCATGCCACAATGCGCCGTATGGAATCCTTGTCAAGTTGCAGTTGGTATCCCTTGGTGATAATCTCATCAATCATGTCTTGTGTGAGATGCCACGCACTGATTTTATGTATCATAACAGCCATGTTTTGCGGTAAACATCAGAAAATTTGGTTGATCAAGTTGTCGTCAGCCAGATGAGGTATCGTGACGCAGAGTTGCGGTGTGCGTTGCATCTCTCTTTTAATGGCATCAATAGAGCCCATGTTTCTTGCCCAACTTCTGCGTGCTATGCCGTTGTTGACATCCCAAAAAAGCATATTGCGTATCCTTCTGTCAGCCTCTTCAGAACCATCCACGACCATTCCGAAGCCACCATTGATGACCTCTCCCCATCCGACACCTCCACCGTTATGGAGCGACACCCATGTAGCCCCCCGGAAAGCATCTCCTATGACATTCTGCACAGCCATGTCGGCGCAGAACTGCGAACCGTCGTAGATATTGCTGGTCTCTCTGAAAGGCGAATCCGTACCCGACACGTCATGATGATCACGACCGAGGACAACAGGCGCTTTCAGCCTATGTTCCCTCACCGCCTTGTTGAAAGCCAATGCGATGGCCGTTCTTCCTTGTGCGTCTGCATAGAGGATTCTTGCCTGCGAGCCTACGACGAGATGGTTACGTCCCGCCTCTCTGATCCAATGGATATTGTCGTCAAGTTGTCCTAAAATGTCATCGGTAGCAGTCTCTCTCAATTTCATCAGTGCCTCAGTCGCCAGTTGGTCGGTGAGCGCCAGGTCATCAGGATTCCCAGATGTGCAGACCCACCTGAAAGGTCCGAAGCCGAAGTCAAAGAACAGCGGTCCCATGATATCCTGCACGTATGAGGGATACCTGAAACGCCCATCGGGCAAGAAGATATCGGCGCCAGCACGTCCTGCCTCTAACATAAAAGCATTTCCATAATCAAAGAAATACATACCTCTTTCCGTGAGTCGGTTGATCGCCGCGACTTGTCTTCTCAAGGATGCCTTCACCCTCTCTCTGAACTCCTCCGGCTGTTCAGCCATCATCCGTTTCGACTCCTCCAAGGAGAGTCCCACAGGATAGTATCCACCCGCCCACGGGTTGTGCAACGATGTCTGGTCACTTCCCAGGTCCACATTGACCTGTTCCTCAGCGAGTCGCTCCCATAAGTCAACGATATTCCCCACAAAAGCCATGGAAACGGTCCGTTTCTTCTGCACCGCCTCTTTCACTGCAGGAATAAGCATGTCAAGTTGGTCATACATCTCATCGACCCATCCCTGTTCATACCGTTTGTAGGCCGCCTTCGGGTTGATCTCAGCCACGACACTCACCACGCCGGCAATATTTCCCGCTTTGGGTTGTGCGCCCGACATCCCACCAAGTCCTGATGAGACAAAGAGCATGCCGTGGGTATCGTTTTGTCCCTTCTTCATCTTCCTTCGTGCAGCATTGAGCACGGTGATTGTCGTTCCATGTACGATGCCCTGCGGACCGATATACATGTATGATCCGGCCGTCATCTGTCCATACTGACTCACGCCGAGCGCATTAAACCTTTCCCAGTCATCAGGTTTCGAGTAGTTGGGGATGACCAGACCATTTGTCACCACCACCCTTGGTGCCTCTTGATGAGACGGGAACAGTCCCAGCGGATGTCCCGAATACATGACGAGCGTCTGTTCATCCGTCATCTCACTGAGATATTTCATCGTGAGGCGGTATTGCGCCCAGTTTTGGAAGATCGCCCCATTTCCGCCATAGATGATGAGTTCATGCGGATGCTGCGCCACCTTCGGGTCGAGGTTGTTTTGTATCATGAGCATGATGGCCGCCGCCTGTTTCGACCGACAAGGATACTCGTCAATCGGCCGCGCATAGATAGGATAACTGGGCCTGTAGCGATACATATAGATACGTCCGTAATCCTTCAGTTCCTGTGCAAATTCACCTGCTAGTTGTTCATGAAGATGTTCTGGAATATACCTCAAGGCATTTTTCAGAGCCAGTTTTTTCTGTTCTGTCGTGAGAATATCTTTCCGTTTAGGAGCATGGTTGATCTCTGGATCATAGTCCTGCATGGGCGGCAGTGTATCAGGGATTCCCGCCCTTATCTCATTTTTGAATGCTTCCTGTGTCATGATGATTATTGTGTTGGATATGTACGACTTATATTTTACTATTGACCATCTGCAAGATGTCCCGTTCCATGACATCTGCTTGTTGCATCAACCTTTCAGCCTCACCTGTCAAGGTATCCGCAATCTGTCTGTCTTTCAGGTCTGCAGCATTGATTTTTACATTAAGTCCTGCGCCATACACGGCAGCTCTTGCAGCCAGCGCCCCCACACCTGCATCAGATACGCTGTTAGGATTACCCTGTTCGGCCATTTTCCTGCAAAGCGTGAAGACCTTCATCGATTCCCTCATGGTTCTGAGGGGAACTTCCGTGGCATAGACGGTGGCCTTTTGGATGGCCTCCATCCTCACCTTCTTGTCTTCCTCGGTGACTTTTGGTAATCCTCTGGCCTCCATGATACGATTAAATGCGTTGGTGTCCTCATCAACGAGTTGCAAGAGTGTGGTGAGGAGTAATTGCCCTTCCTCTGCCGCCGTACTGAATTCCTTCCAGCGGTCATCCCATCCCGGTTTATGGGCCGACAGGTTGGCTACCATCGTCGCCAGTGCTGCTCCGAGGGCCCCCATGTATGCAGCGATGGTTCCTCCACCAGGTGCCGGCGACTCTCTGGAAGTTTCCTCAGCAAAAGATTTCACGGTGAGATCAGCAAGAAGCGGTTGCTGTTGCTCGGCATCCTGAAGCAAGTATTCGATCACTTTTTCTCTGGGATTGAACGGTCTCAGGTCATCGAGTCCCATGGAATGGATGGCGATATCGATGATATCCTTTTCAGGTATCCCCGTTGACCGTTGTTGTTTTTCAAGGAAGTACTTACCTGCCTCCAGCAGTGTGCGTCTGGGTGTGAGTCCGACGATCTCAGTACCAGTGACGCGTATACCTCTTGCCTGAGCACATCGGCACACCTCATCAAAAGCCTTGTGGAGTGGAGTCTCGTTGATATCAGTGATGTTCATCGATACCTGTGCGATGCCATATTCATCGATAAACCATCCGATGGCCTTGGTACCCTTCAGAGTACCAGGAATCATAATGGTATTGCCCTGTTCGTCTTTCAACGGTTTTCCAGTGATGGGATTACCCTCCCGTTTTGGCCTTCCTTTCTCTCTCACATCAAAAGCGATGGCATTAGCCCGCCGTGTGGAAGTCGTATTGAGATTGAAGTTGACAGCAATGAGGAAATCCCTTGCTCCAACGACAGTACAACCTGTTCGTGCGATGTCATCATCCATGGGTCTGCATCCGAAATCAGGCTGTTTACCTGGAGTGGTGAGCTTCACGGGCAGAGCCTCATATTCTCCAGCCCTGCACACCGCCAGGTTACGGTGCTCAGGAACGAGTGCCGCCGCCTCATAACAATAACATGGGATACGCAGTTGTTCTGCTATCCGTTGTGCGAGTTGTCTTGCGAGTTGTGCACATTCTTCGAGCGTGATGCCACTGACGGGAATCAGCGGCAGGACATCCGTCGCCCCTATGCGTGGATGGGCGCCATGATGCTGCCGCATATCGATGAGTTGTCCTGCTTTTTTGACCGCTCTGAAAGCGGCCTCCACGACAGGTTCTGGTTCTCCGACAAAAGTAATGACCGTTCGGTTGGTGGCCTCTCCAGGGTCCACATTGAGCAGTCTTACCCCCTTCACGCCTTTAATCTCGTCAGCGATCTGTCTGATGATATCCATTTGGCGTCCCTCGCTGAAATTGGGGACGCATTCTACGATTTGTTTTTCCATAAGTCAGATTTAAGTTTGATGGTATGTTGGTGCTATGAATAGCCTCCAAAGGGATTTTAAGGACCTTAAGGATTTTAAGGAATGTAAGGATTTTAGGGATTTTTGGGCCCTAAAATCCTTCATCCTTTTTCAAGGGCGTGTCTTACGCCCATGGCATATTATTCATCCTCTGGGATAACCGGTCTGGGAGTCACCCCATCCGTGTTTCCCGGCTGTCCTGCCGGTGGTGCAGCAGTGCCTTGAGAAGAGTTTGTCGGAGTTGGTGCGGGTGTCTCTATCGGTGTTACAGAGCTCTGTGGATTGTCTCCTTCAGATGTTTTCATTTCCGATTGCTCCTGCTGCTGTTGCAAGATACGCTCCACGATAGCCTGAGTAGAATCAGGTTTTGCCACCTTGACCTCTTCCTTCTTCGGCTTATTCTCTTCATCCTTCTTATCTTTTTTATCCTCAGGCAAGTCAAGTGGTTTAGGTTTGTCGCCCTTCATGATATTGAGCGTGTCTTTTTGGGGTTTCTCAACTTTCACCTCTTCCACGGGTGCATCATCATCGTGGTTTTTTGGTCTCTGAGAGAAATACCAGAAAAGACCAGCAAGGAGCACGATGGACAAAGCGGTAACGGTAACCACGGGGAACTCCCTCTTATTCTTCGTTGCCGGCTCCTCTATCTCGTCTTCAGGCAGGGTATGCGTCTTCTGTGGTGCTTTTTCCTGTTTTGGGACTGATTGTTTGGGTGCTGTCTGCTGCTTTGGTGCCTCGGCCGTCTGAGCGGATGTTGGCATGGAGAATCCTGCAGCCATCATTTTTGACTCATCTTCAGGAAGTTGTTCGTCGAGCGCCTCATTCATTACCCCACTGATGTGAATCAGATATGCCGTAAAATGGTCATTGTCATCACTCAAAGCCTTTTTAAGTCTGGCCTGTTTCGTCTTGTCATTGACCGGTTCGCAGATAATATCCATCAGCAACTGTTCAGAGATCATCTCTTTTCCGCTGGCAGCGACAATGAGAAAATAATCCCCATACTGGATGTTGGTGATACGAGTTTTCACCACTTTTCTCAGAGAGTTGTCATCCTGCGAGAACTTATTCTCATTGACGGGTGAGCGATATAATAAGGTACGGGTCTTTGGTCTGATATGATAAATGCTTGCCTTCCCTGCATGAACAGCCATACATCCATGCCGATGAAGGTCAATCATAGCAAACTCCACCCCCGCCCCTTCAGGCGACAATTGTGCCATCTGCTCAGCGGCATAGCCCAAAGCTCCCTGAAGCAGTTCGTCTGTCAGTGGTTCATCCGAACAAGTATTCTGAAAAAAATATTCCGCCACATTTTGGCAAAAGAGTGAAGACACCTGCTTTTTCGCATCTTTTTTCTCATCGGCATCAAGTGCGACGATAAAAAGTTTGTCGTGGATGGTCGCCTCGCCAGATGAGGGGAAAATGCCACCTTGAAGTGTATCTTTTGAGGTATCAGTAATTGCCTGTGGCAGCAACAAATCAAATTTCATAACATCAAGTTTTTGCAAATTTACGCATTATATTATATTCTGCAAAGCAAATTGACAAAAATCATTCATCTTTGAAGGGTGAGCATTTAAGTTGGCGTGTGTGTAATTTTGATGAGATTCTTTGATGATACAGATACGCCACAAGGCGACCTTACTGTGGGGTCGCCTTGTGGCGTATCAGGTATTGATGCATCCCTATGATTACATCACTTGCAGGAGCCTCATAATAAAGTAGAGGCAACCACCAAGGAAAGCGTATACGATAATGGCAAGAACAATTGTAATGATCCAAGCCAAGGCACCTTTGACCCCTTTTTCATTGAAAGGTCTTGTAAGAAATTCCAGTGAATTGAGTCCTGCGATCCAGCACAAGGGGAAAGCAGCGATAGCAAACAACGCCACCATCATGAATGCGCCCCGCACAACATATAGGAACGGCAATACCAATAAAGCTGTAAATATCAGGCAAATAGTGCCTAATCTATCAAAAGCGTTCGTCATATCGTTTTTAGTTATTTAAAGTCGGACAGGTTGTGAAAGGGATACCCCCACAACCTGCCGACTGTCGTTGTTTACTCTTCTACGGCTGCCTGAGCTGCTGCCAGACGGGCGATAGGCACGCGGAACGGTGAGCAACTTGCATAGTTCATGCCAATCTTAGCACAGAACTTCACAGAAGTCGGTTCACCACCATGCTCACCACAGATACCACAGCGCAGATCGGGACGCACCTCACGACCTTGCTTCACAGCATACTTGATCAGTTTGCCGACGCCATTCTGGTCGAGCACCTGGAATGGATCCACCTTGAGAATCTTCTTGTCAAGGTAAGCAGGCAGGAAGGATGCGATATCATCACGGCTGTAGCCGAAGGTCATCTGAGTAAGGTCGTTGGTACCGAATGAGAAGTACTGAGCCTCTGTAGCGATGCGGTCAGCTGTCAGAGCAGCACGTGGGATCTCAATCATCGTACCGATCTCGAACTCCACCTCGATGCCATACTCTGCGAACACCTCTTTAGCGGTGTACTGGATGATCTCCTTCTGCTGTTTGAGCTCATGGAGGATACCGATCAGCGGCACCATGATCTCTGGCATAGGATTCTTGCCCTCCAGTTTCAGTTCACAAGCAGCGCCAAGGATGGCACGTGTCTGCATAGCAGTGATCTCTGGGAATGTGATACCGAGACGGCAGCCACGGTGTCCGAGCATCGGGTTATTCTCAGCGAGTGAAGCCACACGGCGCTGGATGGTAGCAAGGTCGACACCCATTTCCTTAGCCATGGTCTCTTGTCCGGCCAGATCATGTGGTACGAACTCATGGAGTGGCGGGTCGAGCAGACGAATATTGACTGGCAGTCCGTCCATAGCCTCGAGGATACCCTTGAAGTCAGCCTTCTGATAAGGCAGGAGTTTTGCGAGAGCCTTCTCACGTCCAGCAACGCTGTCGCTGAGGATCATCTCTCTCATGGCGATGATCTTCTTGTCCTCGAAGAACATGTGCTCTGTACGTGTCAGACCGATACCCTTTGCACCGAAATTACGAGCCACCTGAGCATCGTGTGGTGTGTCGGCATTGGTGCGCACCTGCAGTTTGGTGTATTTGTCGCAGAGATCCATCAGTTCCTTGAAGTCACCGCTCAGTTCAGCAGCCTTTGTGGGCACCTCACCAGCATAGACCTGACCTGTTGTACCGTTGAGTGAGAGATAGTCACCCTCTTTATAGGTCACGCCGTCAATCTCCACGGTCTTTGTCTTATAGTCCACATTGAGGGAACCGACACCAGAGACACAGCATTTACCCATACCACGAGCCACGACAGCAGCGTGTGAGGTCATACCACCACGAGCGGTAAGGATACCCTCAGCAGCCGACATACCGGCGAGATCCTCTGGTGAGGTCTCGATACGTACGAGGACCACTTTGTGTCCATCCTTATGCCACTCCTGAGCATCATCAGCATGGAAGACGATCTGTCCGCAAGCAGCACCTGGGCTGGCGGGGAGACCCTGAGCGATGACCTTTGCCGTAGTGAGCGCCTTCTTGTCGAAGATGGGGTGCAGCAACTCGTCGAGTTTCTGCGGCTCGCAACGCAAGATGGCAGTTTTCTCATCGATTTTGCCCTCATGGAGCAAGTCGATAGCAATTTTCACCATAGCAGCACCCGTACGTTTACCGTTACGGGTCTGGAGGAACCACAGTTTGCCCTCCTGTACGGTGAACTCCATATCCTGCATGTCATGATAGTGCTCCTCGAGTTTCTCCTGAATGCCATTCAGTTGAGCATAGATCTCAGGCATAGCCTCTTCCATAGAAGGATATTTCTCTGCTCTCTCTTCCTCGCTGATGCCAGCACGCTCAGCCCAGCGTTGTGAACCGAGTTTGGTGATCTGTTGTGGTGTACGGATACCGGCCACCACGTCCTCACCCTGTGCATTGACGAGATACTCACCATTGAAGACGTTCTCACCGTTGGCGGCGTCGCGGCTGAAGCATACACCAGTAGCCGATGTGTCGCCCATGTTGCCGAAGACCATAGCCATCACGCTGACAGCAGTACCCCACTCATCAGGAATACCTTCCATCTTGCGATAGAGGATGGCACGCTCGTTCATCCAGCTACGGAACACAGCGCAGATAGCGCCCCAAAGTTGCTCGATAGGATCATTGGGGAAGTCTTTTCCTGTGCGCTCCTTGATAGCCTCTTTAAACAGTTTGACGAGTTTTTTGAGTTCGTCTACGCTGAGGTCCTTATCCAGTTTCACGCCTCTTTCTTTCTTCACCTCTTCGATGATCTCCTCGAACGGATCAATGTCCTCTTTATTGACCGGCTTCATCTCGAGCACCACGTCGCCATACATCTGTACGAATCTGCGGTATGAGTCATAGACAAAGTGTGGATTGTTGGTTTTCTTTACCATACCCTCAGCCACCTCGTCGTTGAGTCCGAGGTTGAGGATGGTGTCCATCATACCAGGCATAGAAGCCCTTGCACCCGAGCGCACGCTGACGAGCAGCGGGTTCTCTGCATCGCCAAACTTGGAGTTCATCAGGTTCTCGATGTGCTTGACAGCAGCAGTGACATCCTCATCGAGGATAGCCTTGATTTTCTCTTGCCCCACCTCATAATACTCATTACAGCAGTCTGTAGTGATAGTGAATCCCGGGGGTACGGGAACTCCAATGAGGTTCATCTCGGCGAGGTTAGCACCTTTACCACCGAGCTGCTCACGCATTTTTGCGTTACCCTCAGCTTTTCCATTGCCGAAGGTGTAAACTCTTTTTTGTTCGCTCATGTTAGTTTATGGTTTTCAATAAAAAAATAGGTTCTTCACAATGCTGGGGTTTCCGACACGCTAATCGGCGTTTGTTGCCATCCGAAGTGCAGCCACAAAACCTTTAGGCTGCAAATATACTGCAAAAACATGTAATTGCAAAACTTTTAGATAAAAATTTTGTTGTTACTTTTAGGTATGTTCTATTAATTCTGCTTTTATGAAGTGCCATACCTATGCATTACATTTCGGTCGCTTTTTGTTTCATACGGTGCAAAATGTAAGATACATCAGTCACATAGCCCACTAGAACCCACCTTAAGACAATATATGAAAAGGGTGACTGTCAGGAAACCGAACCGCTGCCGCTCATTTTATCACTTTTCTGACTTTTTTGATCAAAGCCTTTGAAGGAGTGGCCTCTCCCTGATAAGGAAGGAGCGCCCATCTCACCGTCCAAGAGAGAGCCTCACCTGGTTGGAGTGTCGTATAAGCCCCCTGACTTTCCAATTCTATATAAGTCTTTCCTCTATTGACATACACCTGTATTTCAGCTTCATCAGGCGCTGGTTGCGAGAGGTTGAGGTCTTGGAATTTTTTCACCATCAGCAGTCCGTCGTTGAGGTATGCGAGCCATCCTTTTCCATCCGCATTCACCTTTCGGTTTTCGTTGGCCGTATCCGTGCGGTACCAAGAGATGCCATTCATCTCCTCAAACGGCATCAAGCCAGCCGGCGTGATGTCAGCCGTCTTTGCATCAAAAAAGATCAGCCCATCGTTGGGCACTCGTGTAATCTCCCAGGGAGCCACCTGTTTAGTGACTTCTGTCTCATTGCGGATGGAGTAAGTGATGACAAAGCACCCTTTCTTCTCATCGGCAGCAAATTCCTTGATGATGCGATAGCCCAATTTGGCATTCACCTGACTGGTCATAACGAGTGAAGCCGGTTTCTCTTCCACCGTGTACGCCTTCTTATCATATTCTATGACGGGTGGCCATGACCACTCTTTCTGTGGACTTGTCCAGAAAGTACTGCCAAACGACTCTCTCCAAGCCGACTGCGAGATCACCTCCTTCTCTCCATATTTATAGGAAATGATTTTTGCTCCTGCAGCCGCATCGATGGTGATGGACTGTTCACCGAGCGTGAAAACATATTTCTGATCTCCCACCATTTTATAGGCAGGAGTGGCAGCCGATGCTGCGAGTCCTCCCAAAAGGACCACCATGATAAAAGACAAACACTTCTTGATCATAATAAAAAAATGTATTATACTGGGGACAAAGTTATAAAAAATCCGATGAAGAAAGTAGAAAAGCATCAAATTGTTTTACTCAAATGGTAAAGACCTTTCAGATAGCCTCAAAAAATCCCCCAAAACTGTCTTTTAGTTGAAAAAAAACACAAGATGGTGGATTTTATTTCTTTTTTTGCCGTCAAATATTTAAATTTGCCCGATAAAAGTACGCATGCCCTAACTTTGCGACACATTTCTCCGCCATTGTTCTTACTTGGCGACATACATTTAATCAAGAAACCTACCCATCACGTAATCACAAAGAATCCAGATATGAGAAAACCGATCATCACGCTGTTCTTGTTGCTGACCCTATCCTCTTCGCTCGTGTCGGCCCAGAACAGCATCAAGAAATGGACTTTGCAAGAATGCATCGACTACGCCATGCAACACAACATCACATTAAAGAAAAGTCAGGTGCAGCGCAAGTCATCCGAAGAAGATGTCCTTCAGGCAAAGGCCCAGTTGCTCCCCTCGCTGAATGCCTCCACCAACCAAAACGTCATCTATCGCCCCTTTATCGCCTCCGGCATGAACACAGTGGCCAACGGATACGTTCAGTCGAGCATCGACAAGGTGTATTACAACGGCAGTTATGGCATTAATGCCAACTGGACGGTATGGAACGGCCATCGCACCCACAACACCATCAAGCTCAATGAGTTGAGTGCCGAGCAAGCCTCTCTTGACTCGGTTGTCAACGCTCGTTCGATAGAAGAGCGCATCGTGCAACTCTACGTACAGATCCTCTACAGTCATGAAGCCATCGCCGTGAGGAAACAGACCCTCGAGGCCAGTAAAGTGAACGAACAGCGTGGCAAGACGATGGTGGAAGTAGGCAAGATGAGCAAGGCCGACCTTGCCCAACTCACGGCCCAGCGTGCCCAGGACGAGTACAACCTCGTGGCTGCGGAAAGTCAGGTGCGCAACTATCTCTTCCAACTGAAACAGCAGTTGGAACTCACCGAAGCCGCCGACTTTGACATTTCTATCCCCTCCTATACCGACGCTCAAGCCCTTGAGGAGATCCCCCCACTCATGACGGTCTATTCACTGGCCGTGGAAAACCGTCCGGAAATGCGCAACGCACTGCTGGCCATCCGCAGCAGTGAGGTGAATATCGACATTGCCCGTGCAGGCAAGAGTCCCACCCTAAGTCTCAACGGTTCCTTAGGCACCAACACCACTTCGATGAGCGATGAAAGCAGCCCCCACCAACTCAAGCAGAACCTCGACCTCGCCGTGGGTGCCACACTGAGCATCCCCATCCTTGACAACCGACAGACAAAGACCGCTGTGAACAAAGCCAAATTGCAGCGCGAACTCAATCTCCTCGACCTGCAGGACAAGCAGAAAAACCTATACAATACCGTGGAGACATTCTGGATAGACGCCACCACCAACCAAAGCAAGTTTAAAGCCGCCAAGGTAGCCACCGAGAGTCAGGAAACCAGTTACGAGTTGCTGAGCGAGCAATTCCGCTTAGGGCTGAAAAACATCGTCGAACTGATGACCGGCAAGACCAATCTCGTGCAAGCGCAGCAGAATGAGTTAGAAAGCAAATACATGACCATCTACAATCTCTACATGCTCAAATTCTACCAGCGGCCCTAACTATCATTCTTTGAAATCCCCTCATTATGCATACTAAAAAAATCAGCAAAGTTTGGATCCTCGTCATCCTGCTGTTTCTTGTCGCCCTTGCTCTTTGGCTATTCTCTGGGAAAAAGAAAGAAGAGGTGATCAACTTCAGCACCGTAAAAGTGGAGGAGACCACGCTTCAGAACAGTGTGACCGCCACCGGCACCATTGAGCCAGTAATCTCCGTGACAGTAGGAACCCAGGTTTCCGGTATTGTCAGCAAACTTTATGTGGACTACAATAGTGTGGTGAAAAAAGGCCAGGTCATTGCCGAACTCGACAAGACCAACCTGACGAGTGAGCTCAACACCTCGAAAGCCAATCTCTCGAGCGCTCAGAGTGCCCTCAATTATCAGGCATCCAACTACAGCCGTTATCAGACTCTTTTCAAGAAAGGTCTGGTGAGCGCCGACGACTTTGAGAACGCCCAACTCTCCTACAACCAGGCGAAGGAGCAAGTTGCCCAAGCCACCGAGAACGTGCGCAGAGCCCAGACCAATCTGAGTTATGCCACCATCACGTCACCCATCGATGGTGTCGTGCTCTCGAAATCCGTAGAGGAAGGCCAAACGGTGGCCGCCAGCTTCAACACGCCCGAACTCTTCACCATAGCCAAGGACCTCACCAATATGCAAGTGGTAGCCAATGTGGATGAGGCCGACATCGGCGGTGTGAAAGAAGGCGAGCGCGTCACCTTCACCGTCGACGCCTACCCGGAAGATCTTTTCCAAGGCCGTGTGACCCAAGTGCGCCAGGAAGCCACCACGACCAACAATGTGGTGACCTATCAGGTGGTGATCAGCGCTCCCAACGCCAGCCTTAAGTTGAAACCCGGTCTCACCGCCAGCGTCACCATCTACACCTTTGAGCGCACAGGTGTGCTCTGCGTCCCCACGAAAGCCCTCCGCTTCACCCCCACACAGGAAATTGTCGGCAAGCAACGCAAGATAGAAGACTGCAACGGCAAGAACAAACTATGGACACTTGAAGGCAACGTGCTGAAAGCCCACCCCGTGAAGTTGGGTATGACAGACGGCACCAACACAGAGATCGTCAGTGGCATCTCCAAAGGCACCGAAGTCATCTCAGAAGTACAGGTCACCTCTGATGAGGAACAAGAAGATGCCAACAGGGCCCGCAGCCCCTTCGCACCAGGCCCTCCTGGAAGGCGCAGCAACAAAAAATAGCCATGATGAGTCCATCCAACACCAATCAGCGAAAAGTCGTCATTGAGTTGCAAGACGTCAAGCGCGACTTTATTGTCGGCGAGGAGACCGTACATGCCCTCCGCGGTGTGTCGTTCAAGATCTTCGAGGGTGAGTTTGTCACCATCATGGGTAAGTCGGGGTCCGGCAAGTCTACTCTCCTCAACCAACTCGGTTGCCTCGACACCCCTACCTCCGGTGAATACTTCCTTGACGGTGTGTCGGTCCGCAAGATGTCGAAATCAGAGCGTGCCGTCCTCCGCAACCGCAAGATCGGTTTTATTTTCCAGAGTTACAACTTGCTTCCCAAGACCACTAGTGTGGAGAATGTGGAGTTGCCGTTGATGTATAACAGTGAGGTAAGTGCCCGCGAGCGACGTGCGAAAGCCATTGAGGCCCTTCAGGCTGTCGGTCTTGGCGACCGTCTGACCCATAAGTCCAACCAGATGTCGGGCGGTCAGATGCAACGTGTCGCCATCGCCCGTGCTTTGGTCAACAACCCCGCTGTGATTCTTGCCGATGAAGCCACCGGCAATCTCGACACCCGCACGAGTTTTGAGATCCTCGTCCTCTTTCAAAAGTTGCATGCCCAAGGCCGCACCATCATCTTTGTGACCCACAATCCCGACATTGCCAACTACTCCAGCCGCAACATCATGCTCCGCGACGGTCGTGTGATCAGTGATGAAGAGAACCACCATATTTTCTCCGCCGCCGAAGGTCTTGCAGCCCTTCCCGCCACCACCGACGAGTAAACCTATATCTCAGCGTCATGAATTTTACCAATTTATTCAAGATTGCCCTTCGCGCCATCGCTGCCAACAAGACCCGTTCGTTTCTCACCGCTCTTGGCATCATCATCGGCATTGCCTCTGTAATCACCATGCTTGCCATCGGTCAAGGAACGAAGAGGAGCATCCAAGCCAACATCTCTGAGATGGGCTCCAACATGATCATGATCAGTCCTGGTGCCGACATGCGTGGCGGTGTGCGTCAGGATGCCTCCTCCATGGAGACGCTGAAACTCGCCGACTATGAAGCCATCAAGGAAGGCTGCACCTATGTGAAAGCCGTCAGTCCGCTGGTTCAGAGTGCAGGACAATTTATCTACGGCAACAACAACGCCCCCTCCTCCGTCTATGGTGTCAACCAAGATTATCTGGAGATCCGCCAACTCTCCATTGCCAGCGGTGAGATGTTCACCGATGCCGATATCAAGACGAGTGCGAAGGTCTGTATCCTTGGCCAAACCGTTGTCGACAATCTGTTTGGCGATGGTTCAGACCCCATCGGCAAAGTCATCCGCTTCAAGTCTATCCCCTTCCGCGTCGTCGGCGTACTCAAGAAGAAGGGCTACAACTCCATGGGTATGGATCAGGACGACCTGGTGCTCGCCCCTTACACCTCTGTGATGAAACGCATCCTTGCCCAGACCTATCTCAGCGGCATCCAGTGTTCTGCCATCACCGAAGGCGTCACAGAGAAAGCCACGGAAGAGATCTCCGCCATCCTTCGCCGCAACCACAAGCTCCGTGATGCCGAAGGCGACTTTTTCGGTGATGACGACGACTTCAATATCCGTTCCCAAGAAGAGTTGGCCAATATGATGAACTCTACGACCGATATGCTCACCATCCTCTTGGGCGCTGTAGCCGGTATCTCCCTGATTGTCGGTGGTATCGGCATCATGAATATCATGTATGTGAGCGTCACCGAGCGCACCCGTGAGATCGGTCTCCGCATGAGTGTCGGAGCCCGCGGCATCGACATCCTCAACCAATTTCTGATCGAGGCCATCCTGCTGAGTGTCACTGGTGGCATCATCGGTGTCCTTTTAGGCATCGGCCTATCATATGCCATCAACACACTGGTCAACTGGCCCATCTTTATCCAACCTTGGAGCATCGTCATGAGTTTTGCCGTGTGCACCCTCACAGGCGTGTTCTTTGGTTGGTATCCTGCCAAGAAAGCCGCCAACCTCGACCCGATTGAGGCCATCCGTTACGAATAACTTATTTACAAACAACTATTTCATGATCATGAACAGACTAATTACCCTACTCGCTGGTGTCCTCTTCACCCTCTCTCTACCAGCCAAATCAACCCCTTTTGGCAAGGGTACGATGACAGTGCGCACCATCGCCCACAATGCTGTACGTATCACCTATAGCGAAAATGGTGCCACCTCCGCCAACCTCCCCGACTGGCTCTATGTGCATCAAGAAGAGACGACTACCGATGAGTTGAGCGTCCATCTCAATCCCTCCCTGCAGACCCTCATCATTCAAGACAAACAAGGACGCACCGTATTCACTGCCACGGGTCATCAACTGGAAGGCGGTGAGGCCACGCTGACCATCTCTTCTCCTCGAGACGAGTTTCTCTACGGTCTCGGACAGTTTCAGGACGGTTACAACAACATCCGAGGTGTTTCGCGCCGCCTCACGCAAGTCAACACCCAGGCATCCGTCCCGATGATGCTGTCGAGCAAGGGTTACGGTCTATTATGGAACAACTACGGTCTGACCGAGTTCAACCCAGCCAGCCATCAAGTGACCATGACACGCCAGGAAGGCAACAGTTCCAGTGAAGTGGTGAACGTCACCTCCACCGAGGGCGGCAAACAGGAAGTCAGGCAGCGTAATATTTTCAGCGCCACCATCGACATTGCAAAGGAAGGCGACTATGCCATCTTGCTCGATGTCGGACAGAAGATGGCCCGTCGTCACCACCTGACGGTCGACGGCAAGACCATTATCAACATGCAGAACACGTGGCTCCCCCCCACAGCGTCCACCATCACCCATCTCACAGCCGGAACCCACACGCTCACAGCCGAGTTGTCACGCGGCGACTCCCCTGTCGTCCACTACGACCTGGTGAGCGACCAAACCGTATTTCGCTCTCCCCTATCCTCCTCTGTTGACTACACTGTTTTTGTCGGTACCCCCGATGAGATCATCGCCACCTACCGCCAGTTGACCGGTGAGGCACCCCTGATGCCCCGTTGGGCACTCGGCTATATCCACTGCCGTGAGCGGTTCCACTCTCAGGATGAGATTTTGAAGACCGCCCAGCAGTTCCGCGACAAGCAGTTGCCTGTCGATGTCATCGTGCAAGACTGGCAATACTGGGGCAAGTATGGTTGGAACTCCATGCGCTTCGACGAGACCCATTATCCTAACCCCCGACAGTTGACCGACAGTCTCCATGCGATGGACATGCGTCTGATGGTGAGTGTCTGGTCGAAGATCGACAAGCAGAGCGAAGTGGGCCGCGAGATGAACAGCCAAGGCTATTACATTCCGGGCACTGACTGGATAGACTTTTTCAATCCCTCCGCCGCCTCTGCCTACTGGAAGAACTTCAGCGAGCGCCTCGTACCTTTAGGTATCGACGCTTGGTGGCAAGACGCCACTGAGCCAGAGAACGACGACCTCGTGGGACGTCGGGTGAATGCCGGTCAATGGCCAGGAGAGATTGTGCGCAATGTCTATCCTCTATTGGTGAACAAAACCGTCTATGAAGGTCTCCTTCAGACACAGTCTTCACTCGGTAAGTCACAACCCCGTCCGATGATCCTCACCCGTTGCGGCTTCCCCGGCATCCAGCGCTACGGCTCAGCTCTTTGGTCAGGCGATGTGGGTAACGACTGGGAGACCTTCCGACGCCAGTTGACAGCAGGTCTGGGCATTCAGGCAGCCGGCATACCCTGGTGGACCTACGACGCAGGCGGTTTCTTCCGTCCTGGCGACCAGTACACCAATGCCGACTATATCGAGCGCATGCTCCGATGGATAGAGACATCAGTCTATCTCCCGTTGATGCGTGTTCATGGTTATATGAGCAACACCGAACCATGGAACTACGGTGCTGAGGCCGAGCAGATCATCGGGCAGAGTCTCCATGAGCGCTATCGTCTGTTACCATATATCTACAGCCATGCAGCCGAGATCTCTACGAAAGGCAGTACGCTGATGCGCCCCCTTGTCTTCGATTTTACCGATGACCCCGAAGCGCTCCAACAACGCCACGAATACCTGTTTGGCCGTTCTCTGCTGATCAGTCCCATCACCGAAGGCGGTGTGAAGGCCTGGCGTAGTTACCTCCCCCGTCATGCCGCAGGTTGGTATGACTATCACTCCGGTGCCCACCACGCAGGCGGCCAGTATGTGACAACCACCGTCACACGTAGTGCTATCCCCGTCTTTGTCCGTGGCGGCAGCATTCTCCCCATCAGCACTGATGATGCGTCGTCTATCCCCTCCGCCTCTCGTGAGAACAACCAGATGGAACTGCGCATATATCCTGGTGCAGATGCCACCTTTACGCTCTACGAAGACAACGGTCAGGATCTCTCCTACCAACAAGGAGAGTGCAGCCGCATCCTCCTCCAATGGGACGATAACACACAGACCTTCACCATCCATCGCCGTGAGGGCAGTTATCCCGAGATGTCCAAGCGCCGCACATTCACCATCCATGTGATGGGCGGTCCCCAGAAGACCATCGTCTATAAAGGAAAGGAAAAGCGCATTAAGATGAAGTAAAGATTCTAAGAGAGACTAGGAAGCTCTAGGAGAAACTAATTCTAGGAAACTCTAGGAGAAACTAAGAGATGCTGAAGGCCAAAGGTTTCATCGGGTGAAACCTTTGGCCTTCAGCCATAGGAGGAGTTGCTGGCTCCAGGCCTCTGTGGTGGTGGTGCCTGTCTCTGGCATCAATTGATAAGGCCCTCGCCCGTCGCCATAAAAATGCATCTCTGCATTCGCGCCAGCCTTCTTCCATTCCATAAACAAGGCGACAAGGCCAGCGGCAACATTAGGATGGTCGACACGTGACATAATCAACAATGGCGGGGCATCTGCAGGTACCGTCACAGGCATCAGCGAGGGGCCGAAATTAGTACAGAGGAAGTCTGGACGTTCCAAGGCATCGCCAGCCAACATCGTGGCAGCAATAGCGACACCACCGCCGGCAGAAAAACCGAGAAATCCCACTTTATCACTATCGATATGCCATGCTTTAGCATGGTCGCGAACCATGCGCAGAGCAACCCGTGCATCAGCTGCAGCCAACCTGATAATAGAGTCTCCCACGGCATCATGCATGGGGTTGGCGTCGGCTTTTGGGAAATGATCGGGATGTGTGACATCGACCATGGGAGGCATCTGAAGCCCCTGAGGCATCGGTGACTTGTTGAGATGATACCGCAAACCGATGGCAGCAAATCCCCGCTCATTCAGAAAGCGAGCCATCTCCAATACGTCACTCTCCCATGACAGCCAACGCATAGCACCACCTGGACAAAGGATGATGGCACAGCCATTGGATTTGGCCACATCAGGCAGATAGACTTCTATACAGGGACGCTCTTCTGATCCTGCTTGGGTTTCTGTTCCTGGTAGAAACAACTTCGTCTGGGCAGACCCTACAAAGTTGAATGACAAGAGGACAACAATCATCCATAATTGTCTGATACTCAACATCATATTATTCAATAAAAGGTATATCCAGCAAACGATACATTCAATCTACGGCCTATTTGACAAAATGCTTCTTATAAGATAGCATTTTCAAAAAAGCCGCCAAAACTCTTTATCTCTTGAAATAGATGTCGACATAGTCGACGATTCCCTCACAGGGATTATCCATCTGCTGCAGCCGCCAATATTTCCGTTTTCCAGAAGCCACAAAGTCGAAGGTGCCCTCCCTGAGACATTCCTCACCACCATTGTTATAATTGACACGAATAGCGATGGTCCCATTGAATACCAGATGTCGGGCATCCACGATGGTGATGGTGCCGTTGATGCGCAGATAGTCGTCATTCTCACGAGACGCTTGCTCACCGACACATTTCATTGTGCCATCCTCCAGTTTGGTGATCTCACAATTGCCGAAATAATCCCATGAAATCCACTGAAGGCTCAGCATATGTTTTCCAAGGACTTGTTGCTCAACAGTCTGGGTTTTGGCCTTGCGGGTGACCGTAGCTTTACGGGTGACTGTGGCCTTACGAGTGGCAGGCCGACTCTTTCTGGTTTGGTTTTGTGCTTCAGCTCCCAAAGTGAGCAGAAGCATCAGCATAAAAATAAAATACTTTTTCATTGGAAAAATAGAAAGATGAAAATGAAAAATGAAAAATAAAAGATGAAAGACCAACATTACTGGGGTGATGATGATGCCGGTGGTGTGGTGATGATGAGCCGGAGATAAGAGACAAGCGGGATGCGGTGATTGTCGTGAACCTCGCAAATGACATGAATCTCGGCTCCATAAGCATCAGACGGGATGTTGAGACCTGAATTTGGATGACCAGTCTCTATGGTGACAGAAGGTGGACAACGACCGGCATCACGCTGGATCCACCAATGAAAGGTCAGTTGGTCATCTTCGGGATCAGTAGTGCCAGAAGCATCGAAGTCTACGGAAGTGCCAGGCACTGCCGATATCCTGACGGGTGCTGGTCCGCGATGCCCATTGACCATGACCACAGGGTTGCGGTTGCCACGTCCTGTGGCAGCCCATTCTATACGGGCAGCAAAATCGTTGAATGTCTCGGGATAGAAACGCTCCTCATACTGGCGGGAGATGCTTTTCTGCGGTGGCCGCCAGTTGGTCCAGGCTACCGTAAGAGAATCGGGACACATATCACGACAGAAACAGCCGGCCCATCCGATCTGCGTAGGGTCATCAGGGTCGTGAAGGCCATTGGGCAAGACGTTGAGCCAACTAGGGGTATCTCCCTCCACTCCCCATTTATAGGTGGGATAGGCACCACCAAGATGCCCCTTTCCCTGGATCATCGAAGCATAGCGTTGCCAGTCTTTGCTACCCAACTCATTTTGGGAAAGCCAAGCACTCTCATCCCAGATAAAGAGCAGGTCGCGGGCAAACTCGCGGCGCAACCACTGGTGGGAACTGTAAGCCCGGTTCATCCGCATGGCCCACACCATGTCCTGGTCGGTGATCGTGAAGAGACGCAACCGACTGAGGAAAAGGTGCAGTTGCTCGGGTGTGCGCTCTTGCTGCACCTGCCAGATGGCCTGCGCCAAGGTGTTGGCACCACCCCAAGCCGTCACCCACAACGGACGAGGGTCATCCTCATCGACAAGACGGATGATAAGATCGCTTCCCGCAGAACGGTTAGCCGCACCGATGACACCGATGCCTGAACGAGTGCTACCTATGGCCACCCGACTACGGAGATAAGCGGCGGAAGGCCAGTAACCGATCTCCTGCCGACGGGACTCGTCAGCCAAGGAACGGAAGTTTTTCTGATTCGACCTTTTCATGAGGTTGGGCAGGTCGAGTTCATAAGCCTGAATGACGCGTAACAATGAATCGGCCCACTCGACAGGATAGGGGTCGCAGTTCCATCCTGTGGAGGTGATGAGCGCCTCGATCTCCACCTGGTCAGCGTAGGTCATCAGGCGGACCATCGACTCCATGTCATCGGGCTCAAGGTCGCCTGGGGCGATATCGGTGAGCACCACGATACGAGGTTTCAAAGGATTGCCCGCGAAAGCCGATGGCATCAGGAGCATGAAGAAGAAAAGGATGGGTAGAAAGCGCTGCATGGGATGATTGAGGGAAATTAGGAATGGTATTTAAAGATGGAAGTTAAGGAGGACGATACTCAGAGGATTTCCTCTGGTGACTCGACGAGGCAGGTAGCCCCCTGAGAAAGCAGGAAGTCACGATCGCGAAAGCCCCATAGCACTGTGATGCAAGGAATGTGACAGTTGCTGGCAGTGGCGATGTCGACCTCACTGTCGCCGATATATACCGTGGTATTCCGGTCGGCATGCAGCAGGCGGATCGCCTCGTCGACCGTATCGGGAGCAGGTTTCTTTCGTATCCGTTCACTCTCCCCGATGGCCACCCCGATCAGGTCGCTGAAGAAATAGTTGCAAAGGTCTTTTGTTGCCCTGTCAAACTTATTGCTCACTACCGCAGTCTGTTTGCCGGCAGCCTTGAGACGTTGCAACAGGGGCAAGATACCAGGATAAGGTTTCGTGCGGTCAAGATTGTGGTGTAAATAGTGCTCCCGAAAGGTTGCCAACACCTGTTCGAACTGTTCCCCACCAGTACCCTCTGGAACAGCACGTTCCATCAGTTTGCGCACGCCATTGCCGACAAACCTACGCACATCATCGATAGAGTGCTGAGGCATGCCATGTGCCTGCAAGGCATAGTTGGTGCTGGCAGCGAGGTCAGCCAACGTATCGAGGAGCGTACCGTCGAGGTCGAATATATAAGTAATGTATTCTTTCATCTCTTGCTGCGCAATGCCATCGTCCTGATTTTGTTATTAAAAGCATTGGCCTCCATCAACTGCCCGATGGTCGGTTTCATGCGATAGCGCCACTGGTTATAGACGTCATACGGAGAATTGATGCGCTCCTCGGTGGCATCGCGTTCCCTCATCTCAATGTCCATCGACAGCCAGTCTTGTAAGGAGAGGATGCACAGCATCGAGGGAGCATACATCTGACGCGCAATAATCTGTTCGGCGAGATGTGCCGGCAACTGCTGCGGTGCCCTCCCCTGCTGCTGGAGGATGGTGGCATAATAACGCTGGGTGCGCCCTTTGTTCTCCTCCCACCATAGCCTCAGCGATGGCATGTCGTGAGTGGAGATGGTGCATACACTCCTGTAGGGATTTGTCTCCAGATGGGCAAACTCATAATCAGGTTGCTTGGGCATGGTCTGAATCTCGAGGGAGAGCATGCGCTGCCTGTCGAGCACCCCTTCCACACAAGCCGGCAACATGCCCAAATCCTCCGCACAGAGGAGCATCCTTGTGTCAGCAAACAGGGCATCCATCTTCTGCATGGCCTGTGCGCCCCAGAAATCGTTGTGACGCTCGTAGTAATAACTGTTGTAAAGTCGCATGAAGGCATCCTTCTCCTCAGCACTGAGTATCTCGTAGACCGGTTCGTTGTATACCATGAACCGTGGATGATACATCCCTGGGGCATCCGAGTCCTCAAGGAAAAGCACATTGGCAATCAGGCGGTAGAGACCGTCACGTATCCATAGGCTATTCTCATCGTTGAGTCCTCCAAAATGATCGCGCACCTTCACCTGTGTGTCATATTCCTCGCGCAGGGCATATAGGCCATAGGTCTGTTTGACAAGGAAATGTTCCTTGACGTAAGTGGCATGGATACCGAAGAGCCGTTCGAGGATACGGTCGTTGATGAGTGGACGTGTGAACAGTTCACGCCTAAAGACCATACCATATCGGTTAATCTCCTCCTCACTCATCGGGAGTGCTGGCGAGAAATGCCCCATGTTGGCCATCACCGCATGTTTGGGAATCTCCCAAATGCGGAAATAGCCCACGGCATGATCAAGACGGAGAGCATCGAAAAAGCGCTCAAGATGGGTAAGGCGACGGCGGAACCAAGCATAGATGCCATCAGGCGACATCGTGTCGGCATAGCCCTCATCATCTGTCCACCGATAGGGCGGGAAGCCCCAGTTTTGTCCGTTGAACGACTCCTGATCGGGTGGCGTACCCACCTGTGCCTCCATATTAAAATATGTTGGATGTTGCCATGTCTCTACACTGTCGCGATAGACTCCTACCGGCAGGTCACCCATGAGGGCAACCCCCTTTTGATGGGCATAGTCAGCAGCAGCCTCCAACTGGCGGTGGAGGTGATACTGCACAAAGAAGATGCGGTCGCGCTCACCAGCATGTTCCTCGAGGAAATTGCGCACGCGTGCCTCATCGTAGACCGACAGTTGTGGCCAGTCGGTGAAACGTGCCGTGGAATACATATCCCGTAGGATACAGAAGGCGGTATAAGGAAAAAGCCACTCGCCATTGCCGGCGACAAAAGTCTGAAAGTCGTCGGTGGCCAACGTGGTGGAACCATGTTCGATGAACACTGCCTCGAGATACGCCCTTTTTACCCTGTCCACAGCCATATAATCACTATAGCCGAGGGTATTGAGTTCACGGCGCTGACGATTGAAGATCGTGAGCCGGTCCTCATCGCTGATAGCAGGCAACTGCGACAAATCGAGATAATGAGGATGCAAGGCGAAAGCAGAGATGATGTTGTAGGGATGGGAGTCTGTCCAAGAGTGCATGGTTGTCGTATCGGCAACGGGCAACAACTGGATAATCTTGAGTCCTGCCACGACAGCCCAGTCTACCAACCTACGTAAGTCGCCGAAGTCGCCGACGCCCCAAGAATAATCAGAGCGCAACGAGAATAACGGAATAGCCACACCTGCAGCCCGCCAATGGGGTTCGCTCACGCGCATCATCCCTCCGTGAAGCACGAGCACCATGCCATCGCGCATCTCCGCCTCCATGGTCGTACGGTTGTCACCCTCCTCCCATGCTTTGAGACGGCTACTCTTGCTGTCGATGACCACATATTTATATTCCAATGGCAGCGGCATGCCTTCAATATTGACAGAAAGCAGCCACTCACCATCACCGACAGGCATCATGGGTAGGAATCGCGATGGGCTCCAACTGCCCATGGCTGGATGACTGCCACAGATACCGACGGCCTCGCCCTCACGCAACTGAGGCGCCGCAACACGGAAGATCATCGTGCGCCGGAAGAGCGGCAACCGCTGGAGCATCACCGGCTGATGGCGCTGTCGGACTGTCGTCACCTGATATGCCTCTGTATAAAGATGAGCCTGCAAGGGGGCATCGCGCCACTGGTCGGGGAAGACATAGTCGCGGGTGCTATCGAAGGCATACCAACGCGGCACCTTGTTCCATTCACGGCGGATGAGGTGTCCCTCACCGTCCATCACCTGATAGTAATAAGAAACCGATACAACAGGGCGTTGCCGTGACTCCATCACAGAAGTCTCCAGCGACCATATCTCCCCATCATCGGTAGTCATGGGCAAAAGGTAATTGCGCTCCCGGCCATCGTCAGTGAAATAGGTAATGGCAACATGAAGATTCTGTCCCCATGGGGTGCTGTAATGTATTTGGAATTTGAGTTTCATAGTCGTAAAAACACTTGCCGTCTCTCTTCAAGGAGCGACATTTTACGCAAAGTTACACATTTGACTCGGTTTTTGCAAGAAAAGACCGACCATTCCCAAAAATTTATCTACTTTTGCAAAATAAAACCGAAAGGACTACACCAAACATCCAACACCTTACAAGCATCCATAATGAAAAAGAAATCAAGCAAAGGCCTGAAGGTCTTGTGTTCCGTGATCGCCATCATCCTGCTGGCCCTGCTCTGCACAGGTTATTATTACTTCTACACCTCTCTCTCAAAAGAGAGTGAGACCACCTATCTTTACATCGACCGCGACGACAGCCGCGACTCCGTCTTCGCAAAGGTTTCTGCCATTGCAAAGCCCCATGCCATGAAAGGTCTTGAGACTTTGGTCAACCTCAGAGGATACGACAACGTGATCCGCGGCCGCTATGGCGTGAAGACCGACATGAGCGCAAATGATGTCTACCAAATGTTCAAACGTGGAGAACAGACCCCACTCAACGTGCCGATTCCCTCGGTGCGCACTTTGGATAGGTTGGCAGGTGCCGTGGCCAAGAAACTGGAACTCGACAGTCTGGAACTGTTGCATGCCCTCACCGATCCATCCGTGTGTGCGAAATACGGCTTGGACACCTGCACCATGGCCAGCATGTTTATTCCTGACTCCTACAATATGTATTGGACCGTGTCTGTGGATGAGTTCCTTGACCGGATGAAGAAAGAGAGCGACAAATTCTGGAACGACGACCGGATGCAGAAAGCGAAAGCATTAGGTCTCTCACCGGCAGAGGTAAGCACCTTGGCCAGCATCGTGACCGAGGAGACTCGTGCCACAGCGGAGAAGCCCACCGTGGCAGGCCTCTATATCAACCGTCTGAAGAAAGGCATGTTGCTGCAATCCGATCCCACGGTGAAATTTGCGATGCATGATTTCACCATCAAGCGGATTCTCAACCGCATGCTGACAACCGATGATCCCTACAACACCTATAAATATCCAGGTCTTCCTCCCGGACCTATCCGTATCCCATTGAAGGAAGATCTCGACGCTGTGCTCAACTATGAGCACCATGACTACATCTATATGTGTGCGAAGGAAGACTTCAGCGGAACCCACAACTATGCCCGCACAGAGGCAGAGCACCAAGCCAACGCCCGGCGCTACCACCAAGCCCTCAATGCCAGAGGAATCAGATAAACTTTCGGCAACAAAAATTTAGGAACAAAATTGTGACGCCCCCTCTTCACAGAGGAGGCGTCACAGTCTCAATAGGCATTAGCTTTTTTTAAGGTAAAAAGATTGTATTCAGGATAACGCTGCAAAAGTACATGTTTTTTACCATCAGCGCAAATAAATTTATATGCTATAAAACATATAATGACATTGTGTCACTCAAAATCCCATGTTATGGGGTCTATTCACATGCCAATGTGACAAAAATCATATTTATATGGTTTTTACAAATGAAATCTGTTTTTTTTAGATGAAATTTGGATTTTTGATGTAACTTTGTAGCCCAAACTATCAAAAACAGGTGAAGATGACATCAGTTCATCCTAACCCACCAAATACAATCGGCTTATGACTACAACATCAGAAAACAGCAACATGGAGAAAAGAAGTCTCAATTTTATCGAACAGATGGTTGAGAAAGACCTCGCCGAAGGAAAAAACGGAGGACGCATCCAAACTCGTTTTCCTCCAGAGCCCAACGGATATCTGCATATCGGTCATGCCAAGGCCATCAGCATGGATTTTGGTGTGGCAGAGCGTTATGGTGGTATCTGCAACCTGCGTTTCGATGACACCAATCCTATCAAGGAAGATACCGAGTATATCGAGAGCATTGAGCACGATATCCGATGGCTCGGTTTCAAATGGGCAAACGTCTACTATGCCAGCGACTATTTCCAGGAGCTGTGGGACTTCGCTGTGTGGCTCATCCAGCAAGGCCGCGCCTACGTGGATGAACAGAGCGCAGAGGTGATCGCTCAGCAAAAAGGCACCACCACCAGTCCCGGCACCAACAGTCCATACCGTGACCGTCCCATAGAGGAGAATCTCCGCCTGTTTGAGTATATGAACAGTGGTGAAGCCACCCCAGGCACCCTCGTGCTCCGTGCCAAGATCGACATGGCCCATCCCAACATGCTTTTCCGCGACCCGCTGATCTACCGCGTGCTCAATATCCACCATATCCGTACGGGCAACCGTTGGAATGCCTATCCGATGTATGATTTCACCCATGGACAGAGCGACTATCTTGAAGGTGTGACCCACTCCCTCTGCACGTTGGAGTTTGTGGAGCACCGCCCCCTCTATGACCTCTTCGTCACATGGATGAAAGAATATAAGGGAGAAACCGAGCAGATAGAGGATAACAGGCCGAGACAGACAGAGTTCAACAAACTCAACCTCACCTATACCCTCATGTCGAAGCGCAACCTGCTCGCCCTTGTCAACGAAGGACTGGTGAACGGTTGGGATGACCCACGCATGCCCACTATCTGCGGTTTCAGGCGCAGAGGATATAGTCCGGAGAGCATTATCAACTTCATCAAAAAGATCGGATACACCACCTACGACGCTCTCAATGAGATGGCTCTCCTGGAGAGTGCCGTTCGCGATGACCTCAACAGCCGCGCCATCCGTGTGAGTGCCGTCCTCGATCCTGTAAAAGTAGTCATCACCAACTATCCTGAGGGACAGAGCGAGATGCTGACCGCTGTCAACAACCCAGAGAACGAGGCCGATGGCAGTCATGAGGTGGAGTTCGGGCGCGAACTATGGATAGAGCGCGACGACTTCATGAAAGTGGCAGAGAAGAAATTCATGCGTCTGGCTCCCGGCAAGGAAGTGCGCCTGAAGAACGCCTATATCATCAAGTGTGATGAGGAACACCCATGCGACGAGGATGCCAACGGACGTGTGACCACCATCTACTGCACCTACGACCCGGAATCACGCAGCGGGCTACCTGGTGCCAACCGCAAAATAAAGGGAAAGACCCTTCATTGGGTGGGATGCCACAATGCCGTGGAAGCCGAGGTAAGACTCTACGACCGTCTGTGGAAAGTGGAAAACCCACGCGACGAACTGGCAGACATCCGTGAGGCACAAGGCTGCGATAACGTAACAGCCATGAAACAGATTATCAACCCCGATAGTCTGAGTATACTCAAGCACTGCTATGTGGAGCCTTTCGCCTCCACCATGCGTCCCGGCGATTATCTGCAATTCCAGCGTATCGGTTACTTCATGGCCGACCCAGATACCACTGACGCTCATCCTGTATTCAACAAGACCGTTGGATTAAAAGACACCTGGGCAAAGAAAAACAAATAACTCTGTCATCATCACGAATTCCGACGTGCCATGCACACCGACTACTTCGAAGACAAGAAGTTCAAAGAGATACTGCAAAAATTTGAAGAGGCGAAAGCCAACGGCGAGAGCATATATCTCGACAGCGAGGAGCTGACCGACATCGCGGAATACTATCATTGGAAAGGCGACATCGACGAAGCCATGTCCGTGGCTGATTACGCCTTGAGCATCTTTGAAGGAGCCACTGGCCCACTGGTGCTCAAGGCGCGTACGGCTCTGCTCAACGACGAAGACCCCGAAAAAGCGATGGCATTCGCGGAACAGATTGCCGACAAGGGCGATCTGGATTATTGCTATATCAAGGCAGAAATCCTCATCGCATCGGGACGGTCAGCAGCAGCCGACATCTATCTGGAAACCTATTCGGAGTCGCTTTCCACAAGCCTCTACCCTGACTTCGTGCTTGATGTGGCCATCCTGTTTACCGACTATGAGCAGACAGATCTGGCAAAGAAATGGCTGGAGAAGTCGACAGAGAATAATATCGCCGACTATCAGGAGACATTGGGACGTATCTGCTATTATGAAAACAGGTATGAAGAATGTGAGCAAATTTTTTCACAACTGACAGAAGAATACCCTTACAACGCCTTCTACTGGGATATGCTTGCCAGTTGCCAACTGTCTATGAACCATCTCAACGACAGCATCAGCAGCAGCGAGTTTGCCATCGCCATTAACCCCAACGACGAGGATGCGCTTTACTACAAGGGTCACGCTCTCATGCGGCTGAAAAACTATCCTGATGCCATCGACTATTTCATCCGCCACAGCAAGGTGAGGAAAGAGAACATTGAAGGACTCTACAACGCCGCTTTATGCCACATCTACCTTGACCAATACAAAGAAGCCATCGACTTGCTGGAAAAGGCCAAGAACATCCTTTCCCAGAAGAAGAGAGGCAAGCTCATACATGTGTATCAGGAACTGGCCTTCTCCTACAGCCGGGAGGGGAAACTGGACCTCGCGTTCCAAAATCTCGACGAGATGGCTTTTCTTGAAGACTATGACCCCTATGAGACCATGGTGATCCGCGGACACATCTATCTGGAGAACGGGTACAGCCAAGAGGCACAGGAATGTTTCAGAAAAGCGGTGGAGGAGTCGGAGTACTCACCAAAGGTCATCTTTCGTGTGGCCGTCTCGATGTATGACAACAACTTCCTTCAACTGGCTTATGAGATGATGGAGGAGCTGACAGATCAGGATAAGCAGGAAATTCCTCATGCCTACGCCTACATGGCCATCTGTGCCCATGATCTTCATCAGCGTGACGCCTTTCTCAAAAATCTGAAGGCCGCCATGGAGCAAGCTCCCGATGCTGCTGAGAGTATCCTGAGCGGTCTATTTCCAGAGGGGATGGACGTCACCGATTATTATCAATATGCTTTATCAAATCCCAACTTATAAATAATGAACTGGATTAGTGCCCTATTGGGCAACCTCACCTACCCTACCATTTTTCTGTTGATGCTCTTGGAGAGCACCGTTGTGCCCGTACCCTCTGAACTGGTAGTGTCACCGGCGGCCTATCATGCAGCCGGCGGGCATCTCAATGTATTTCTCGTCATCCTCTTCGCTACCATCGGTGCCGATGTGGGTGCTTCCATCAATTATGTGGCGGGTTATTATCTCGGCCGTCCCATCATTTACAAATTTGCCAACAGCCGTCTCGGCCATCTCTGCCTGCTCAATCAGGAGAAGGTGGAGAAGAGCGAGAAATATTTCTATGATCACGGTGTAGTGGCCACTCTCACCGGACGCCTGATTCCTGGCATCCGCCATCTGATCTCCATTCCCGCCGGTCTATCTAAGATGCCCTACTGGAAATTCCTGTTCTACACCACTGTCGGTGCGGGTGTCTGGCACAGTATCCTGGCCATTTTGGGATGGTATCTGCACTCGTTTGTCCCCGAAGATCAGCTCAATGACCAGCTGATGAAGTATGGCGACTATATCAAGTGGGGTATCATCGCCCTTGTTCTGCTCGCCATCGCCTATTTTGTTGTGAGACACTATTTGAAGAAGCGTCAAAAATAGAGACATCATTATATACGCAAAAGGGGTGCACCGTTTGGCGCACCCCTAAATTTATGCTTTTTCGAAAGAAACTTTATTTGGCATAGAGAGCCACGATGGTCTCGTATTTCTCCTGTTTGCCAGAAGTCTGCTTTGGCTCCTCGACTTTCTTGCCATACTCATAAACTTGCTCAAGAGTAAGTTTGCCATCCTCGAAGTCCTTGCCGATACCGCTGTCGAAGCTTGCATAGCGCTCTTTCTTCATTGCGGGCAGCTCGCTCTCCTCCAGGATAGCTGCAGCATTCTCGAGAGCACGTGCCATGGCATCCATACCACTGATGTGGGCGATGAAGAGATCCTCGAGGTCGGTGGAATTACGACGGATCTTGGCATCGAAGTTGGTGCCGCCATTGCCCAGACCACCATTGCGGATGATCTCCATCATGGCCTGTGTCAGTTCGAAGTTATCGATGGGGAACTGGTCGGTATCCCAGCCATTCTGAGCGTCACCACGGTTGGCGTCGATAGAACCCAGCATACCTGCATCCACGGCGCAAGCCAGCTCATGCTCGAAGGTGTGACCGGCGAGAGTGGCATGGTTGACCTCGATATTGACCTTGAAGTCCTTGTCGAGTCCATGAGCACGGAGGAATCCGATGACTGTTTCGGTGTCGACATCATACTGGTGCTTTGAAGGCTCCATGGGTTTCGGCTCAATCAGGAATGTGCCTTTGAAGCCCTTTGCGCGAGCGTAGTCGCGAGCCATGGTCAGCATAGTAGCCATGTGCTCTTTCTCACGCTTCTGGTCGGTGTTGAGCAGGCTCATATAACCCTCACGTCCACCCCAGAACACATAGTTTGTACCGCCGAGCTTGATTGTAGCGTCGATGGCGTTTTTGATCTGTACAATAGCCCTTGCCACCACGTCGAAGTCAGGGTTGGTAGAAGCGCCATTCGCATAACGCTTGTTGCCAAATACGTTAGCAGTACCCCAGAGCAGTTTGATGTTGGGGAATTGCTTCATCTTCTCCTGAGCATAGTCAGTGATAGCCTTCATGCGCTCCTCGTACTCAGCGATGGTGGCACCCTCTTCAACGAGGTCAACATCATGGAAGCAGAAGTACTCGATTCCGAGTTTGTCCATGATCTCAAAGCCAGCGTCCATCTTGTCCTTAGCACGCTGTACGGGGCACTCAGCCTTATCCCACTCATAGCTACGAGTCTGTCCGCCAAACTGGTCAGCACTAGCTCCACCGAGTGTATGCCACCAAGCCATGGCAAATTTCAGCCAATCTTTCATTTTCTTTCCCATGACAACCTTCTCGGGGTCATAGTAGTGGAAAGCCATTACATTCTTACTCTCTTTTCCTTCGAAAGGAATCTTACCAGTAAATGGAAAATACTCTTTAGTCATAATTTGGATGAATAATTAACAATAAATGTGTAGTTAAATGATTTTAGATTTCAACATGAAGCTTTTGCCACTTTCTCGAGCGTGCATTTCCAATTAGCATATGCCTCGAGGTATTGTGGACGTAATTGCTCGTCGGGTTCGATGACGGCGAGTTTTTTGAGAGAGGCGAATGCCTCGTTGTTGTCCTTGTAGATGCCACAGCCCATACCTGCTCCCTTGGCAGCACCGACACTGCCGTCGGTCTCGAGCAGTTCGATCGTGGCTCCACTGACACCAGCGAGTGTATCGCGGAAGAGAGGACTGAGGAACATATTGGCCTTCCCTGCATGGATTTTGCGTATGTCCATGCCCATCTGCTGCATGATCTCCATGCCGTAGCAGAAACTGAAGACGATGCCCTCCTGTGCGGCTCTCATGAGATGAGCCTTTCCATGTTTATTGAAGTTGACTCCGTTGATGGAGCAACCCACTTCCTTGTTTTCGAGCACACGCTCCGCACCATTACCAAACGGGATGATGGAGACGCCCTCGCTACCAATGGGCACATTGGCCATAAAGTCGTTCATCTCTGCATAGGAGATGCCCTCTGGAGCGATGGTGCGGCGCACCCATGCGTTGAGGATGCCTGTTCCGTTGATGCACAGCAACACACCCAGTCTGTCGAGATCCTTGGTATAGTTGACATGTGCGAAAGTGTTGACACGGCTCTTCTTGTCGTAATTGATCTCACCCAGCACGCCATAGACGACACCTGATGTGCCTGCGGTGGAAGCGATCTCACCTGGATTGAAGACATTCAGCGACAAGGCATTGTTGGGCTGGTCTCCTGCGCGATAGGATATCGGGGTACCCTCCTTGAGGCCCAGTTCGGCGGCTGCTGCGGCACAGACCTCGCTCTGCACACTGAAAGTAGGCACGATATCGGGCACAAGACTATTGTCGAATCCGAAATATTTCATCAGGAAGTCGGCGACACGCTTTTCGCGGAAGTCCCAAAACATACCCTCGCTCAGTCCGCTGATAGTGGTATTGACCGTACCGCTGAGCCTCATGGCCAGATAGTCACCTGGAAGCATGAACTTATAGACCTTGTCAAAGAGTTCCGGCTCATTCTCCTTCACCCAAGCCAGTTTGGCTGCCGTAAAGTTGCCAGGAGAATTGAGCAGATGGCCGAGACACTGCTCAGCCCCCAACTCACCGAAAGCCTTCTCCCCATAGGGGACGGCACGTGAATCACACCAGATGATGGACGGGCGGAGCACCTGCAAGTTTTTGTCCACGCACACAAGTCCATGCATCTGATAGGATATACCGATGGCCTTGATATCCTCACCGGTGGCCCCGGTCTCTGTCATGATTTTTTGTAGACTAAGTTTAGCATAGTTCCACCATGATTCTGGTTCTTGCTCAGCCCATCCGGCCTTCACAGCCTTGATGGGAGCCTCTGACTCGGGGAAAAATGCTGATGCAGCACACTCACCGGTATCTGCATCCACCAATGATGCCTTGACAGAACTGCTGCCGACATCGAAACCTAAAAGAAGTCTTTTTGCCATAGTAATCTGATTTAGCTATAAAAGCATGGCAAAGATAATACAAAAAATCGACCTTTTGCAAAAAAAAGTGTAAAAAAGCGTTGTATGATAGAAAAAATGGATAAAAAGTAATTTTAGAAAAAATGCAAGTAAAACGCTTGCAAAGAAACACTCAGTAAACCCGGGTGATGGGCACAAAAAATGGGACACCCAATAGCTGAATGTCCCATTTTTTATAACGTATAAAACGATTAAGCAAGTGTGATCAGACCTTCCTCGTCTTTGATCTTTCCCTCTTTGAAGAGCCATCCCATACCGAGCAGAGTCTCTGCCTCAGTGATTTTAGCAGCCTTGGCGATGTCCTTCACGGCCATAGCCTTCTCAGCCTGGAACAGAGCCTGGTAAACATCACCAGCCTTGAAGCCAACGCTCTCAGCGTTGATAACGATTTCAGCCTTCTTTGCAGCTGCCTTTTTGGTAGTTGCTTTCTTCTCACCGGCTGCCTTTGTAGCAGCAGCCTTCGTTGTTGTTTTCTTTTCTGCCATAATTTACAAAATACAAAAATAAAAAGTGTTGAAGTTATTCTGTATCAACCTATTGAATTTGCTGCAAAATTAATGGTTTTATTTCAAACTGTCCAATTTTATGGCTTTAAATTCAGCGTTTTTTGGCAGAAAATGTCAGATTTATTGATTTTCTTGACTTACATCAACTCGAATTTGCAATTCTTGCAGTTGTTTGGGGTCGAGTTGTGACGGAGCGTCCAGCATGACATCGCGCCCGCTGTTGTTCTTGGGGAAGGCGATGCAGTCTCGAATACTATCGAGTTTGGCGAAGATAGAGACGAAGCGGTCGAGTCCGAAAGCCAGTCCTGCATGAGGAGGAGCGCCATACTTAAACGCATTGATGAGGAAGCCAAACTGCGCCATGGCCCTCTCGGGTGTGAAGCCCAGGATATCAAACATTTTGGCTTGCAGTTTGCCATCATGGATACGCAGACTTCCGCCACCCACCTCGATACCATTGCACACAAAATCGTATGCCATTGCTCTGACGTTCTCTGGATGCTCGTCGAGCAATGGGATATCTTCTGGATTGGGCATGGTGAAGGGGTGGTGTGTGGCCATGAGACGCTGTTCCTCGTCGCTCCACTCAAACAAGGGGAAGTCAACAATCCAGAGACACTCAAACTTGTTTTTGTCGCGCAGTCCCAATCTCTCTGCCATCTCGAGTCTCAACGTACAGAGCTGCACCCTTGTCTTGTTGGCATTGTCGCCACTGAGGATGAGGACAAGGTCACCATTGTTGGCCCCCATCTTCTCTTTCAGAGCCAGCAAGGTCTCCTGAGAGTAGAATTTGTCAACACTGCTCTTCACAGAACCATCCTCGTTGTATTTCACGTAAACGAGTCCCTTTGCACCCACCTGCGGGCGTTTAACGAAGTCGGTAAGCTGGTCAAGCTGTTTTCTGGTGTATGCGGCACATCCCGGCACACAAATACCCCCGATATAGGCCGCCTGGTCGAAGACGGGGAAGGAACCAGTCTGCAAGACATCCATCAGTTCGACGAACTCCATGCCGAAGCGCAGGTCGGGTTTATCGCTGCCAAATCGGCGCATGGCCTCATGCCAAGTCATCTGTTGCAATTTCTCTGGCAGTTGCACACCAAGAATCTCTTTGAAGAGGTGACGGCACATATCCTCGAAGAGCGAGATGACATCCTCCTGATCGACGAAACTCATCTCGCAGTCGATCTGTGTGAACTCCGGTTGTCTGTCGGCCCTGAGGTCCTCGTCGCGAAAACATTTGGCAATCTGGAAATAGCGGTCGAATCCGCTCACCATGAGTAGTTGCTTAAGCGTCTGCGGACTCTGTGGCAAGGCATAGAACTGTCCAGGATTCATGCGTGAGGGCACGACAAAGTCGCGTGCGCCCTCTGGTGTAGATCCGATGAGGATCGGCGTCTCCACCTCGATGAAGTCACGTGCGTCGAGGAAATTGCGGATGGCGATGGTCATTTTGTGTCGCAATTCCAGATTTTTCCTTACGGCACTACGGCGCAGGTCGAGGTAGCGGTATTTCATGCGGATGTCATCGCCGCCATCGGTCTTGTCCTCGATGGTGAAAGGCGGAGTGGCACTCTCGCTAAGTATGTTCAGTTGGGTAGCGATGATCTCAATGTCACCCGTGGGCATTTTGGGGTTCTTGCTCTGTCGCTCGCTGACCACCCCTTTCACCTGGATACAAAACTCACGTCCCAGTTTGTTGGCCCTGTCACACAATTCGCTGTCGCTCTCGTCGTTGAACACCAACTGCGTGATGCCATAGCGGTCGCGCAAATCGATGAACGTCATGCCACCCATCTTTCTGCTTCTCTGCACCCATCCGGCGAGTGTCACCTGCTTACCAGCATCAGAGAGCCTGAGCTCTCCACAAGTATTTGTCCTATACATGATTCTTGATAAATTTGGTATAAAAATTCTGTTGGTGCAAAAGTAGTGATATTCTCTCAAACGGCAAAAGAACGGCGGTTGTATTTTGATGAGCGAGCATCTAAAAAGGGGCAGCCTCACGGTTGCCCCCATACTCTAACCTAAAGAATTAACCTAAAAACTATTTTCTATATGCAGGATTCTGATATGCTGCTTTTGCTGCGTCATCCATCTCCAGTCCGTCGATCTGTCCCTGTGGAATCGGACGGATATAATGACCAGGAGTGATTTCACGCTTGAAGGACATCAGGTCCTTGTCGGTATATCCGTCGCCAGCGATACGATAGTTGGAAGCACGCTCTGTCCACTTTTGTGTGCGCACGAGGTCGAACCAGCGATAACCCTCACCCCAATACTCACGACTACGCTCATCGAGGATGTAATCGACAGTGATGGTAGCAGGTGTAGCGGCAACCATCTCTGCGCTGTGGTCGACAGAAACGGCCACATTATCGTTTTGCGAGAAGGTCTGCTTGCCAGCACGTGCACGGAGCACGTTGACCAAGTCACGAGCACTCATCGTACCTGTAGCTCCCTTGACAGCAGCCTCAGCGGCAATAAGGTAGAACTCAGAGAATTTGGCTACATTGAAAGGACGCGGGCTACCACCATTGACCTTGCTTCCCAGTCCGCCAGCATTGTCGGTACGGTAGATACCAAGTTTCCAGTTGATGGGATACTTTTTACGGCTGATATGGTTGACAGCGACGACGAAGTCGGGACGACCAGCGATCTCGCCGAATCCGAGTCTGCCATCAGCGCCGGTATAATTGATATTTGGATCCTCGCTCTCTGGAACCCAGCTGAAGTAAACCTCGTTGGGGCCGACATGCATGCCATTGGCACCAATCACATAGGGCTCATTATTGCCAGCCTTCTGCCAATTGGTGTGGTAGCGCAGGGTGAAGGTGGCATCGTAGCGGGAATCAATAGCCTTGACAGCATCTTCCCAAACACCACCCTGCATGAAGTTATCAGCGATAGGTGCCATACGTGTCCAAGGACGTCCGAGAGCCTGAACAGCCTCACGCTGAATGGGGTTAATGACGGCACCCGAAGCAGCCTTAGCAGTCATCTCGGTGTAGTTCCATGTTTCCATCCAATAAGCGAAGTTCTCAGGTGATCCACCACTACCCCAACCATAGCCAGAGCCACCATTACCGAATTTCTCATTCTCATCGTGGTCAGCATACAGCATGATCTCAGAGTTACGGTCATTGGTAGCCACATTCACGTCATAGAATGTCGGCTGCAGTGCGTAAGGGCCAGGATTGTTGATGGCCTGCATGGCCACATCGTAAGCCTGCTGGAAATAGCTTTTGGCCTGTGAGGCATCACGGGTGCACTCAGGATAGGTGGGGATATTGTTTTGGTTCTCCAGCCACCATGCGTAGGTCAGATAAGCTTTGGAGAGGAAGAGACGTGCGAGATTCTTCGTGGCTGTTCCTGTGAGACGAGGATTGTCAGGCAGGTCTTTGATGGCCTTATCCAAGTCGGAGAAGATAGCTTCATAGACCTCAGGCACGGTGTTACGAACAGATGTACGCACGGTAGAGGTGTTGAACTTCAGAGGACCTGCACCCAGATCGAGTGGCACGCCGCCAAAAGTCTGCACCAGCAAGAAGTAATCGAAAGCGCGGAAGAAATAAGCCTCAGCCAAAAGGGCATCGCTGATGCCGGCAGCAGCACCATTCTCAATGATACCACTTGCAGTATTGATGTTGGCGAAAGCTGTACCCCACAGGATATCAGACCGGCTGCTGGTGGAATTCAAGGAACCTACACCTGAGAGGTCAGCATCCTTGAAGTTGCCGTCGGCCGACTGTGCGTAGGTATACTCATCGGTACCTGTCTCACAGTGGTTCAACCAATAGCCATTGCCATAAAAATATCTCAGATGCGCATAAAGCGATGTCAGACCACCCTCAATACCTGTTTTCGTGGTGAAGAAGGTCGGGTCAAACTGGCTGCGTGGTTGCTCATCGAGGATATCGGAGCAGGAAGTGAAAGTCGTGGATAATCCACAGCACAACAAGCCCGCAGCGAAGATATATTTGAAACTTTTTGCTTTCATATTCGTTTATTTTCTATATTGTCTTTTTTCAATCATCCACTGTCAATTAGAAGGTCACGTTGACACCAAAGAGGAAGTTGCGCGTAGCAGGTGTATTGTAACCCACGATAGGCATTCTGTGCTTACCGGAATACTCACCGTATGCCACTGCAGTGTTCTGGTTAGCCCAAGAGTTGGTTTCGGGATCAAGTCCGCTCTCGTTGTTGAACGGTGAGAAGAGCACAAACGGATTTTGGATAGTAGCATAGAGGCGCAGGCGGCTGATGCCGAAATCTTTGATAACCTTCAGTTTGTCAAAGTTGTATCCAAGAGTAATGGCGCGCACCTTCAGATAACCGGCATCAAAATAGCCGAGTGTGGAACCATACTTGGGGTTATCGCTGCTGAGGATACCACCTGGTTTCGGGTACTTGGCACCAGTGTTCTCTTCTGTCCAGTAATCCACGTCAAGCTGTCCGCGGCGACCGGTGAGCATGTTCAGGTAACCATTTGAAGAATGGATAGCACTGATGAGCTTGCCACCAATCTGGAAGGCTCCGATGACGGTCAGGTCGAAATTCTTGTAAGCCACAGTAGTATTGAAACCACCGATGAGGTCTGGCTCCATACTCTGAATACGGCGGTCATCGGGACCGATCTCACGGGTGGGAACGCCGTTTGAGTCGAGCACGTCATCATTATATTTCACCTTGATCATACCGAGATTGCCACCCGGCTCGAGGATCTCGAAGTTAGTGGTAGTTGTACCGTCAGGTTTTGTTACAGTGTAGACATCCTCTTGATTCCAAAGGCCATCGTACTCATAGTCGTAGATGACATCGATGGGGTGACCGACAAACCAGCGGTTAGCCTCATCCTGTTCCTCTCCAGAAGCAAGTGCCACCAGTTTGTTACGGTTGGCGTAGAGGTTGATGCCAGCCTCCCAATGCCATCCGTTCTTGTTGTCGAGGATGATGCCGTTGAGGGTAAACTCCCAACCTTTGTTCTGTGTCTTACCGATGTTGCCGGTGAAGCTGCTCACACCCGAGGTAGAAGGCATGGAGACATCGAGCAAGATGTCGTTGGTCTTCTGGATGTAGTATTCCAATGATCCGTAGAGGCGTCCGCTTAAGAGGGAGAAGTCAATACCGAAGTTCCAAGTCTTGGAATATTCCCATCCCAGTGCCGGGTTGGGCAGTGAGTTCACATAGTAACCAGCTTTATAAGTGGAACCGAAGTTGTAGTTGCGCACGGCAAGTCCACCGAGTGTGGAATACGGGTTGATACTCTGGTTGGAGGTCTCACCGTAACCGATACGCAATTTGAGGTTATCGACCCATGTGATGGGCTCCATAAAGCTTTCACGAGAAATATTCCATCCCGCACTGACAGCAGGATAGGTATGCCACTGATGCCCCTTAGCCAGACGTGAGGAAGCGTCGGAACGGAGAGCGACAGAAGCCATATATTTGTTGTCGTAAGAATACATCACACGACCCATCCATGACATGAGACCGCTCTGCCAATAGCTGTAGTTGTTGAGGTTGACCTCACCAGTTGCCTTGTCAAGTGCATAGTACTGGAAGTAGTCAGCGGGGATATTCTGTGCAGAAGCTCCAGTAGACTCGTATGTGGTCTGCTCTGCAGAGTACATTCCCACGATGTTGAGATTGTGTTTCTCTGCGAAGAGACGGTCGTAGGTGACAATATTCTCCACAGCCCAGTTGCGGGTCTGGTTCTCAGAGATGCCACCACCGTTGACAGCATTCTCATCCTTGTTGTTCACACCTGTACCAGTGAAGTTGCCGCCTTTGGATGAACGGAAGTTCAAACCGACATTGATGCGATAGCTCAGGCCTTCCACCCATGGGCATTTTACTTCTCCGAAGAGAGTATTGTAGGAACCGATACCTTTGTTCTCGTTGAGCCAGATATCCTTATCTCTTTCCACCGTCTCCTTGGTGACCACCGACTGGTCATCAGCAGGCAATGTTATATAGCGCTTGATATTGCCATTCTCATCATAAGGACTTGCCAACGGGCTCTTGCTCAGCACACCATACATATCGTTGACACCTTGTGTGATGCGGTAGCTGTTGTTGGTGCTCAGTCCGAAGCGGAACCACTTGCCCACCATCTGGTCGAAGTTACCACGGACAGATACGCGGTCATAAGCCTGTGTGGGAACAGGAGACTCGTCGTGATAGTAACCAGCGCCGAAGCTGTAGCTTCCGCCATTGGTACCACCGGCCACACTCACGTCATGATTGTGGCTTACACCAGTCTGATAATACAGATCCTGCCAGTCAGTATCAGTATCATCGCTCTCATCGAGAGAGTTCTGATATTTTCCTGCATACTTACGGAATTTTGAGAAAGTAGGTCCATCCATCATCGGATATTTGTTGAAGACCTTCTTGATGCTGACATAACCGTTATAGGAAACCTTAGCCGGTGTGCCCATGGATCCTTTAACAGTGGTGATGATGATCACACCGTTGGCACCGCGGCTACCGTAGATAGCGGTGGCAGAAGCATCCTTGAGAATATCGAGCGATTTGATGTCAGCCGGGTTGATATCAGAAAGTTGTCCCATGAAAGGGATTCCATCCAAGACGATGAGCGGGTCGTTGCTGGCACTGAGCGAGCGTTGGCCACGGATACGTATCTGCATCTCAGCACCAGGCTGTGATGATGTCTGTGTCATGAGGACACCAGCGACACGTCCTTGGAGCGCCTGTGCAGCATTGGTGGCAGCGATCTGATTCAGTTTATCACCGTTGACGTTGGCCACAGAACCAGTGACAGCCTCGCGGCGCTGCGTACCGTAACCGATGACCACGACCTCATTGAGGTTGCCTCCCTCGCTTTCAAGAACGATGTTGAGGCTGGAGAGATTGCCCACCCTCACTTCCTGGGTGACATATCCCACGTAAGAGACCACGAGGGTAGCCCCAGACTTCACATCGAGGGAGAAGTTGCCATTGATATCGGTGACGGTACCATTGGAAGTACCCTTCTCCATAACCGTAGCACCGATGAGTGGACCTTCTGAGTCTTTCACGCTACCGTTCACCCTTTTTGACTGCTGAACCTCCTCAGCCGACTCACTGTCGGGTGCAGCTGCTGCAGCCTGTGGAGTATAGAGTGCACATATCGAGCACAACCCCACCAAACAGATAGATTTTCTGAATTTCACATGCATAACTTTTGTTTTTTAGTAAATATAAATGTATATAGGTGTTGTTTTCAGACGACAAGACCTTATGAAACAATTTTCAAGAAAGAATAACTGCCTGCATTCCACATTTTTTATATATAATCATGCTACATTGTATGTATGATACCCATGAAACGTCAGTAAGGGCAAACAACGGTTTTTCAAGATGTTCGACGTGACAAAATTACAATAAAAATTGACAGAAGGCATCAATTATTGTTCCAAGGTGTTACATTTTTGTTCCATTAATAGGATAGAACAACATTTTTAAAGTGTCAGCACATGCCCACATCTGAGGACAGCCATCATTCTTATGAAACGGGCTTGTCCTCAGATGCGTTTTCGGCATATTCTGTGGGTGTGACCCCGAAATGTTTTTTGAAAACAGTAGAGAAATAAGTCTGGTTATTGAACCCCACGGAGTAGGCGACCTGTGAGACATTCACCTTTCCCTGACGGATCAGTCTGGCCGCTTGTTCAAGTCGCAGGTTTCTGATGAACTCACCTGTTGAGATACCAGTGATCTCTTTCATTTTCCGATGGAGTTGCGTTCTGCTGAGTCCCACTTCTTCTGTGAGTTTGTCGATAGTGAAGTCTGGATCTTGCATGTGTTCATTGATGGTCTTCATCACCCTTTCCATGAGCACGTCGTTGTTGCCTTTGAGCTCCACGTTCTCCACTTTGTCTTTCTGTTGCTGTGCGCCAGAATATTTACCCCTCAACCGTCGCACATTGTCGACGAGGTTATCGACGAGGATATGCAGTTCCTCCATATTGAAAGGTTTGGCCAAATAAGCATCGGCCCCTTTCTTAAGACCCTCAAGTCGGTCTTCCACCTCAATTTTAGAGGTGAGCAAGATGACGGGTATATCGCTGATATTGACATTGCTTTTGAGCTGTCTCAACATCGTGATGCCATCCATCTCCGGCATCATCACGTCGCTGATCACCAAATCGTAGGCATCATTTGTGAGGAGCATTTTGAGCGCCTCCTTTCCATTTGGCGCCGTGTCAACACGGTACCAATATCCCAGTTCGTTTTTGATGTAGTGTGCCACCTCCTGGTCATCATCAACCACCAAGAGTCTGAGGTTACGTGATGTCTGCCGTTTTTTGTCGGTGTGGAACTCCTTGGTAGCCACCTCTATCTCTTCTGGTTTGAGGTGATCTTTGCCCAAAGGAATGCACACATCGAAGCAAGACCCCTGAAGACCATCTTTTCTATTGTAAGCCTTGATCTGCCCGCCATGCATCTGAACGATGGCCTTGCTCAAGTTGAGCCCGATGCCAGTACCTTGATATTGCACACCTTGTGCGTTCTTTCCCTGATAGAATCGTTCGAAGAGCCGATTGGTATCTTCCTCTTTCAAACCGACGCCCGTATCAAGCACCTGTATGAACGCCTGTTTTCCCTCTTTCCGCAACACGACAACGATTTCTCCTCCATCTGGTGTATACTTGAAAGCGTTGGACAGCAGATTGCTGATCACTTTGTCGAACTGAATGGTATCAATCCATGCCATCAGTTTTTCATCCTCGTGGTGGAAGGAGAACCGAATGTCACGCTGTTTGGCACTAAATTGGAATAAGGAACAAATCCCTGCAATGAATTTGACGAGGTCGGTCTCATTACAGTGAAGGTGCATCTGCTGTTTGTCGATTTTCCGTTCATCAAGAATCTGGTTGACAAGCAAAAGCAAGCGTTGTGCGTTTCGATCAATGATTTCGATGTCCTCAACACTCTCCGCATCAGTGACCCGCTCCTTCAACTTGTTGAGTGGGCCCAAGATCAGCGATAAGGGAGAACGGATATCATGCGTGGCATTGATGAGAAATTTCATTTTCTGCTCATCGAGATCAGCCTTTCGTTTTCTCTCCATATAATAAGCCACAAAAGCCATGATGCCTAAAGCCAAGAGAATATATATAAGGTAAGCCCAAGTGGAGGCATACCATGGTGATCTGACGACAAAGGTCACCTGGCAGTTGGATGCCTCATCATTCTCGTTGCCCATGACACGCACTTCGACCACATACTTTCCAGGTTTCATCCTGCTGAAAGAGATGTTGTTGGTCCCTTCAGGCAGCCCGGTCCATTCACCATCATTCAACCGATATTCATAGGTAATGTTGCCGACATCCTGAAAGTTAAGCAAAGAGAACTCCATGGAAAAAGAGTTGTGGTCGTAAGGAATATAGAAGCGATCAGTAAGGCAACTGACATTTTTTCCATCGAGGAAAAAATTGGTGAGGAAGACCTTTCTCCCTTTGTAGTTCATTCCACTTCTCACGTCATCAGGATAGAAGGCTACGATTCCCTCGTTGCTGCCATAGAAGATACGGTCATCGGTGGCATGAACCACAGCCCCCAGTATAAATTCCCTTGTCTGCAGTCCGTTGCCGTTGACGTGGTTGACAAAGCGTTTTTTCTCTTGGTTGTATTGCCAGATACCCATTGTGGAACTGATCCACAGATTGCCCGACCTAGAAGAGATAATAGAATAGATCGGTATATTCTCGATTTCCTCAGATCCGGGATAAAGCGCCACTTTATTGGACTCTCTATCGTAATAATACAGTCCACTCTCTGTTCCGATGAGTACGACACCCTCCCGTTGCTCACTGAGCGAGAAGCATTTCTGCCCCTTGAGTTGCACTTCCCATCCGAAGAATTTGAAGTTGCGGTCGGCAGGATTCATGACACACACGCCATTCATGGTAGCCAGCCAAAGGAGTCCACGGCTGTCGATGAGCATGGCTTTCACCCAGTCGTTGCTCAAATGACCTTTTTGAGGGTCATTATTGAACATACTCAGCTGGTAGGACTCGCCTGTAACCGTATTGAGCACAGAGATGCCTTTTCCATAGTTGCACACATAAAGATGTCCGTCGCCATCATCAGCCATGCAGTTGATGCCCCATCCGTCGACCTTCAATTTTGGAGTACTGGATCCCGTGACCGGGTTGTAACTGTAGAGCGTGTTCTCGCTTCCCAACCAATAATGTCCCTGGCGGTCACGATAGATACAGTTGGCACCTTCAGGTGATGCCACAGCAGGTGTGATTTTCCCGTCCTTGTCGAAATGATAGACCATACTCTTCTGAATGGTACACCACACACCCCCATTGTCTCCCTCGGCAATGCTCGACACGCTACTGCCAAGGATATAGTTTTGTGCAGCAAACTTCCATGTGGAAAAAGCCTCCCGTCCTTGGTTGATTTCGATGAGTCCTTTCTTATAGCAACTGACCCAGATGTTATGATCCTTATCCTCAAAGATATAGTTGATATTGGAGGTCGCCAGTCCAAAACGGTCAAACTCCACCTTTTTGAGTGTCATTGTGTTTTTGGGAATCACGAAGAGTCCGTTTCCGGAAGTACCCACGTAGATGTTTCCTTCATGGTCGACAAGTGCTGTTCTGATAGACACTTTTCCCGAGAAGGCACTGAGGTCATACCCCGCATCCTCCAATTTTCCTGAGGCGTAGTCGTATCTCAGGATACCATAAAGGCAGATGGCCAGGAATCCACGCCGGTCGTTTTTGATGAAAGTAACAACTGGTCCGTAAGGCGACTCAAAATCTTTGGTGGCAGTGGGTTTCAGATTACTCACCTTGTTTCTTGTGATGACAGAATTCTGTCGTCCCCGCCAAAGATTATGCTGGTCATCCTCAAATCCGACCATATAGAAATCTGCTCCATTGGTGTTGGAAAGTTGCGGCTCATCAGTAATCACATTTTTCCCTGCACGAATGGAAAACAAGCCGTATCCTGCTGTACCGATCAACAAATTGCCATCGGTATCCTCGAAGAGGCACTCGACCCTGGGAATCAGATCGTTGGGGAACTTGTATCGGATAAAGCAGTTACGCTCATAATCAAACTGGCACAATCCTTTATCACCTCCCACCCAAAGACGTTTTTTGCTGTCGATCAGCAGTCTGGACACATCATTGTTTTGCAGCGATGTGGTGTCATTTTTATCGGTGAAGAACTGAGTGAACCGATATCCGTCAAACCGGTTAAGCCCGAACTGTGTACCCACCCACAGATATCCATAATGATCCTGCACGATGTAATCGACCATACTGCTCGACAACTTATCTGCAGAATAGAGAACCCCACTGATAGCCCATGATGAGGTTGTTGCTATCAGTGCAAGGAAAAGGGTCAGCAAATGCCGTAAATGCTTCATGGTGATTAAAGATTAAAAAAACCGTCAATGTTCCCCTTAAGGATTCTGCCGCCGTGGTGACTCATCTCCATGGAGGAATGAAGGTTGGTAACCCCCACAGTTAACCACGATTTTCTCGAAGACGATGCCCGGATCGAGCGGTTGGATGCGCAGGGTGTGCATTCCCGGTTCCGCAGTCAGTTCGATCTTGGACTCGACGACACGTCGTGCGACGGTGGGATAATAGACAGAATAGATATTATCTGGATGCTCATTGAGATTAGCATTGAAATTGACCATCTTTGGCTCGCCACCATCAATGCTTACCTGATAGCACAGCCCTCCCTTGTTGAGGAAGTCGAGTGTAGATTTCACGACCACGATGATGTTTTCCACCTTGTCTGTATTCTCAAACCGGTAGGTGAGGTCAGCCTGTCCCACCTTTTTTGAATAAGGCTGCAGGGCAATGGCACTGAGTGTTCGTCCCATAAACGGTATGACCGTCCACTGAGCCTCGTCGGCATCCGTCTTGCTGTAATAATGCTCAGCCTCGATGGCCACAAATCCATTTTTCTGGTAGAAGACATTTCCCCCTTGCTGTTCAGCAACACGCTGTATCCTCGGCATGATATCGCGTGGGAAATTATCGTTCCAACTGCGGTATCCGATATGTTTCTGAGTCATCATGCCATTCCATTTTCCACCCGCGAAGTCATGGTTGTATGCTGCGCAGAGGAGCGAGTCACGTCTGAATGTCTGTTCCACCTTGTCGGCCCAACGGTTGGCCTCAGGATTACCCTCTTTGAAGAGTTGTTGGTTCATCGCCTGGGCATAATACATCTGATGTAGGTTAGCCATTGCCTGGATGGGGAAGAGGATAATCTGCTGGTAGGCGTCTCTATATTCCGGTTTCAAGGCAGCATACTGTCTCAAAGCCTCTGTTTCGAGTTGGGTATATTCAGCCACCACTTGTGCCCATTCACCAGTGGCCAGGTTGTAAGTATTGCTGTTGAGCATTTCCGCCGTCGACCTGCCGTTGTATTTACAGCAGAGGTTGAGAATGCGAGCAGCCTCCTCAGCCTGGTCATCACCAAACTGAGCAGAGCAGAAGTTTAAGGTGTGCTGCGGGATGGTCTCCCCACCCTTCCAAGCCATATCCATAAAGAGTTGGATGGGATATTCCATAGGTTTCAAGTCACCCACATTGAGGATCCACATACGGTCAATGCCATATTCCAAGGCCAACGACAGTTGTTCCCACATATTTTGAATCGGTGTGACATTCAACCATTTAGAGTTGCGAGGAGCGCCCACATAGTCGACATGGTAGTAAAGCCCCCATCCACCTTTATGTTTTCTTTCTTTTTCATTGGGTACTCTTCTCACATTCCCCCAGTTGTCATCGCAGAGAAGCATGATGACATCCTCCGGCACACGCATGCCCTTGTCATAATAGTCGAGCACCTCTTTATAGAGCGCCCACACCTGTGGTGTTTCCTTCGCCGGTTTCTTTGTCACATCGCTGATAATCTTCCGCTGGTTTTTGACGATGTCGAGCAGCAGTTTGGTATCAGCATCCTCACTCATGGCCTCATCGCCGTCACCTCTCATACCGATGGTGACGATATCCTCAGTCCCCTTCATCCTTTCGATACCCTCACGGAAGAAGCGATCAAGGACGGTTTTGTTGGTGCCATAGTTCCAAGCGCCATATTCCTTGCGGTGACGAGCCCACTCCTGATGGTTGCGTGCCATTGGCTCATGGTGCGACGTGCCGATGATGACACCCATCTCGTCCGCCGTTTTTGAGTTGAGGGGATCATCGGCATAGAAGGCCCATCCCCACATAGCCGGCCACAGGAAATTACCTTTGAGTCTCAGAATCAGTTCAAACACCTTGGCATAGAAGTCATGCCCACCGTAGTCGGTACCGAAAGTATTCTTCACCCATGAGGTGAGGCAAGGCGCCTCATCATTGAGAAAGATTCCGCGATAGCGTACGACCGGTTCGCCATCAGTATAAGTACCTGGTATCATCCTCACCTGTTCATGCTTTGCGACAGGCACGTCAGCCCAGTAATACCAAGGGGAGACCCCTATCTGGCGAGAGATCTCGTAGATGCCGAAGATGGCTCCTCTCTTGTCGCTTCCAGTGATATTGACCTTGTCGTTGGTGATATCGATGATGAATTTCTCACGCGCCTTCATTTTCTGGTCTACAGCAATGAGGATATTCGCCTCTTCCTTTTTGCTGGTCAAATCAGCTTTGGCTCCACAGACCAACAGGATATCCTGACAAAGGTTGCGTGCGGCGATGATGACACCCTTGTCGGCTTGGGCATCGACAAAGATGAGCACTTTCCCTCCTTGGTTCAAGAGCCATCCTTGATTGTCGAAATTAACAAACTGGTCAGCTCCGCGACTAGCTACAGCTGTGAAAAGAAACAAAATGAAAAGTTGCAGTCTGAGAAATGTTTTCATAATAACGGACCATTAATGTTGCAAAGATAACTTTTTTTGGCATTCATATATAAAAAACCAGTAAAAAACATCTCAAATGAAACAAAATGAAACGACATTGCATCAAAATCGTCCATCCATCATGGAACAAATTCAATTATCATTTGTTCCCAACTATCATCCTTAAAAACGTATCATCTATATAAAATATGTTGGCGACGAAAGGTTGATTCCTTTCGTCGCCAACATATCATCGATAAAATAAACTCGTCACCTACACAAGATGTGGCAAGTTGGCCATACTCTTAGCCAAATCGTCATCGGTGAGACTATAGTTGCGCAAGTCGCCGTTGATGAATTGTTCGTAAGAAGGCATATCGATAAGTCCGTGACCACTGAGGTTGAAAAGGATCACCTTCTCCTCTCCTGTCTCCTTGCATTTGAGCGCCTCCCGAATGGTGGCAGCGATGGCATGGCAACTCTCTGGTGCCGGTATGATACCTTCGGTACGGCTAAAGAGGATGCCCGACTCGAAAGACTCCAACTGCGGGATATCAACACCACGCATGAAGCCATCCTTGAGCAACTGGCTGACGATGACACCCGCACCATGATACCTCAATCCTCCTGCATGGATATTGGCTGGTTTGAAATCATGTCCGAGTGTGAACATCGGCAATAAGGGCGTATATCCAGCCTCATCACCGAAGTCGTAGTCGAACACGCCACGGGTGAGTTTTGGACAACTGGCTGGTTCAGCAGCAATGAATTCCGTCTGACGCTCCCCAGTGAAGACGTGTCTCATGAAGGGGAATGCCAGTCCACCGAAATTAGAGCCACCACCGAAACAGGCGATAATCGTGTCGGGATACTCACCTGCCATCTCCATCTGTTTCTCTGCTTCGAGTCCGATGACGGTCTGATGGAGTGACACATGGTTGAGCACAGATCCCAATGTATATTTACAATTAGGTGTAGTGGTAGCCAGTTCCACAGCTTCAGAGATGGCTGTTCCAAGTGATCCAGTATGCATGGGGTCACGGGTGATGATATCTTTTCCTGCTCTTGTCGACATGGAAGGAGATCCCTCCACAGTGGCTCCGAATGTGCGCATAATCGACGAGCGGTAGGGTTTTTGCTGCATGGTCAGTTTCACCTGATAGACGGCAGACTCCAGTCCGAACACTTTGGCGGCATAACTCAAGGCAGCCCCCCATTGTCCGGCACCGGTCTCCGTGGTGACATTGGTCACACCTTCCTCTTTGCAGTAATAGCACTGAGGCAAGGCAGAATTGATCTTGTGTGATCCAAGCGGGTTGACACTCTCATTCTTAAAATAGATATGTGCAGGTGTTCCGAGCGCCTCCTCCAAAGCGTATGCTCTGACGAGTGGAGTCGACCGATAGTATTTGTACATCTCGAGCACCTTCTCAGGAATGTCGATCCAAGCATGCTCCGCATCCAACTCTTGTTTGGAGCATTCCAAGCTGAATATTTGTGCCAGGTCCTCAGCCTTCAGCGGCTGATGGGTGGCAGGATGGATAGGTGGCAGCGGTTTATTGGGCATTTCCGCCTGAATATTATACCACTTGGTTGGAATTTCGTTCTCCAAAAGAATAAATCTTTTCTGCTTTGTCATAAAAAATAAGGTATTAGTGATAATATGCTGCAAAAGTAATAAAAAAATAAAAAAAATGAAGGTCAATCAGAATATATTTGATGTTTTTTCGATTTTTCCATTACTTTTTTAATATTTGGGAAAAAAACAGTAATTTTGCTCCTCAAAACAAAGAATAATCATCCGACAACTCATGGAAGAGCATATACATATCCCCCCCAAAGCCAATATCTGTGAGATTTACGAAGAAATCATTCCACAGATAGAGAGTCTGATAGCAGATGAACAAAATAAGACCGGCGTGTTGGCCAACGTATCTGCAGCCCTCCGGGAAGCTTTCGGTGAAAGGTTTTTCTGGGTAGGTTTTTATCTGGTAGAGGGTGACGACCTGCTATTAGGTCCTTTCCAAGGCAGCATTGCCTGTTACCGCATCAGGCGCGGGCGCGGTGTCTGCGGCACCTGTTGGGAACGTGGCACGACTCTCATCGTAGATGACGTGGATCTGTTTCCCGGCCACATTGCCTGCTCCTCCCTATCACGCTCTGAAATTGTCGTGCCCCTGCACGACAGTGAGGGTAACATCACCGGTGTGCTCGACATCGACTCAAAGACCCCTGGCGCATTCAGCGAGGCCGACCGTAAAGGATTGGAAGCTATCTGCGGTCTGTTATCCAAATCAGCAATCAAATGGTAATGTTAAAAGCGGAATAACATGTTGTTGAATATCTTGATCATCATCGTCGGCGTGGCATTAGTCATCGGTGGAGCCGACAGAATGACAGAAGGAGCCGTGTCACTTGCCCAGCGCATGAAGATACCCGAGATCGTGATCGGCCTGACCATCGTCGCCATGGGCACCTCTATGCCGGAATTTTGCGTCAGTATGGTCTCCGCCTTGAAATCCACGACAGCGATGGCCGTGGGCAATGTGGTGGGCAGCAACATCTTCAACACGATGTTGATTGTCGGTATGGCAGCTTTGGTAGCCCCAATGATGATCACCCATTCCACGGTGAAAAAAGACATGCCTTGGACCATCCTGGCCAGTGTGCTACTTGCCTGCATCAGTATCGACGGCAACATCTCCCGTCTTGACGCTCTGCTGCTGACCCTCACCTTCTTCTGTTTCATCGCCTACACCCTTCGGGAATCACGCAAGGGACAGCCTACATCACAAGATCAAGAACAGGAAAACAAAAAGACATACAAGCCCATGATAGCCTTATTTCTAGTGCTTGCCGGTCTGGGGTGTCTGATCCTGGGCAGTAACCTGTTTGTGGATGCAGCCACTAAGGTAGCCCGCCAGTTGGGTGTTTCGGATGCCGTAATCGGTCTGACCATCGTGGCAGGAGGCACCTCCCTGCCCGAATTGGCGACCAGTGTCGTGGCAGCAAAGAAAGGGCAGAGTGCCATAGCCATCGGCAACGTCATCGGCAGCAATGTCTACAACATCCTAATGATCATCGGTGTGACAGGTCTCATCTGTCCAATGAATATCGAAGGTATCACATTCATCGATCTTGGCACGATGCTGGGCAGCATTCTTTTGCTGTGGTTGTTTACTTTCACCAAATTCAAGGTGGAGCGTTGGGAAGGCGGTGTGCTCACCCTCCTGTTTTTCATCTACATGGGCTGGCTCATCTGGAACGCCATATAAAAAAGAGGAGTTGATTCTCAAGAATCTTTAGAAGATCTCAGCTTTTCTTTTTGTTCTTTCCTCGTCCTAAGTTCATCCATATAGCCAGCGGTGATAATACCTGAAGGAAGAGCTATGATAGCAATACCTACCATGGAGGAGATGATGCTGATCACTCTTCCTGTATCAGATATTGGATACAAATCACCGTATCCGACTGTGGTCAGTGTGCAAGCAGCCCAATAGAAAGCATCAAAAAAGGTCTCAAACAGGTATTCACCCGTTTCAGGATTGATATCTTCCTCACCATTAAACATGATCAAAGCTGTGATAAAGACATAGAAGACCGACAAAGAAAGAACGGTCCATAGGATTTTCCGTTGTTTGTGTATGACATTCAGTATGATGCCAAGAGGCTCATAATAACGGATGATCTTGACAACCCTCAAGACCCTCAACAAGCGTGAAACACGGAACAACTTGAATGACGGTGCCAGAAGGCTGATGGTTGGTAATATCGAAAGCATGTCTATCACAGCCATCGGAGTAAAAGGATATACGATGAACGACACCCACTTTTTCTGGGAAGTATGAAAGTGAAAAGTCAGCCACCGCAAGATGTAGTCAAGCAAAAAACATGCGCAGGAAATGACATCAAAAAACCAGAATATCTTATAATGCGTTCTGAACATCAATGGAAAGATACCAATGGTGATGGCCGTCAGCATGATATAATCGTAAACACGAGACAAAGTATTCTCTTTTCGTGGTTCGATGATATTATTAATCCGCTCGAATATGTTCATGAATAATCCTTTTCCTACTTGCTTTACTTCTTGTACTTCTCGTATGGGAAAAGACCTTTGAGAAGCCTTGGCACAGGTTGATAATCCGGACTGAGGATGTCGCGGTCTTCGTGATAAAACCTTGTCTGGATACCACCGATATGGAAAAGCATCTGACAGGTATTGTCAATCATTCCCGGCTGGTGAACAGCGTTGCGCAAGCAGTCGACAACCTCGGGATGAGCCTCCTTGTAGCTGTCGGAAACCCACACCATGAAAGGCACCTCAAACTCATACTTGACGGTGATGGGATCGAGGGCACCATCCTGATTGCGCCCCTGAAAGTCACGGGCATCGTAGACCTCGTCGCCATGGTCGGAGAAATAGACCACCACCGTCGGCTTGTCACGATAGATATCAATGATTTTGTTGACTACAAAGTCATTGTAGTAGGTAGCATTGTCGTATTCCGCAATTACCGTTTTACGCCAGCCATTCAAATAGGGAGCTTTCTGCAGTATACTGTCAGCGGTAAAATGGTTGTTCTCCTCGGCAGGAGGGTAGCGCTTAGAGTATTTGAAATGCTGTCCCATAATATGGAAAATAGCCAACTGCCTTTCACTTTGATCATGATGATTTTGGATATAGTCATCCACAAACTCCTCATCATATCTGCTGCTCCTTTTGTTGGTCTGGTCATAGGACACCTGCATGAGTTGGTCATTGAAGAGGAAAGAGTTGAGAGCAAATGAGAAGTGCTCTGTCTTATAGAAATCCCGCTGGTTATCCCACATTGACACATTGTAGCCAGCCCTTTTGAAAATAGCAGGGAATACCGGCATATTGAACCATTTCTCACCGTGACTGAGACTATTGCAACAGAAGAGATTTTTGATCACCTCGCTGGTAAGATTGTAGGGACTCACCATATCATCGAACACAAAAAGTCGGCCACTGTCGGCCTCAGCACATAAATGAGGTGTCGTCATCAACGGATATCCATATAGAGGTGTATGGTATTTGATGTAGGACTCACCGATGACCATCACGATATTGAGAGAGTCGTTGAACGTACACCCAACCTGCTCATGGATGGTCTGCTGAGTAGCTTCCAATGCTGTCCGGGTGTTTTCTGCTCCTAAATGGATGGAATAAAACGAATGCACCAGATCTGTGGGAGTAACAACATTCGGACAACTCATTTTCCAGATCACCACCTCATCAGGAGTCTGACATTTCATCAGTTTCATCCATATAAGTGCCACCTCTCGCACCCCCTCAACCAGGATAAATGCCACCATGACAGCCGCCAGATTTGGCAAATGACGCTGGAGAGTCTTGGAGATATGCCGATTATGGTATTCTATCCAAACTATCATGATCGCCAGGACCGCTGAGAGCACATAACTCTTGATGCTGAAATCAGTAAAAAGGAACTGCTGGAAGAAGTCGCCCGACTCTCGTTTGTTGGTTTCTGAAATGAGCGTGATGATGGTGGGTGAAACAGTCGTGGCAAAATTTGCCTGAATGAACACATTGAAGACGAAAAAAGCGAAAATGAGTACATAGAGCGCCACTTTAATCCATTTGCATCGCGCCAGATGAACCAATGTGGTGAACAAGTAAGCCCACAACAACAAGAGAACCAATCCCTCATAAGGTCGGTAGACCGACAGATAGAGGAATCCCAAGATCACCAAGACATAGATGGCGGTTCTGACATACTTGTTGGAAACTTTGGTGAAACCTTTCCATATCATCCATACGGCGAAAGAAGCCATTCCCAAAATACCCACCAACAACAAAGCAGATATCACAAGATTATCATGAAAGGATATCAACCGATAGATGATAGAAGGCACAAACGACAAGACGGCCACTATGAAAAACACCGGATTGGCCACTAGAGGTGCAGCCAATGCCCTCAAGAGGGACATTACTCTACTGAAAACACGCTGTTCCATCGTCAGAATCCATAAATCTGTTGGAGCATCTGTGCCAATTTCTCTCCACGGAGGTCATGAGCCACTATGCGCCCCTCACCATCAAGCAGGACATTGGAAGGAATAGCCATCACCCCATATGCATCGGAAGCCGCACACTGCCATCCTCTTAAATCAGAGATCTGCGGCCAATCCATTCCCAACTGCTTGACGGCAGCCTTCCATGCCTCTTTCTTAGAGTCAAAAGATACGCCGACCACCTCATAACCCTTGCTATGATACTTGATATAACTCTCCACCACATGGGGCATCTCCTTGCGGCATGGCCCGCACCAACTGGCCCAGAAATCCACCAGCACGTAGTTGCCTTTTCCACACCATTCACTCAGCCGACGGACCTTCCCTTCCAAGTCAAACATCACCAAGTCGGTGAACATCAGTCCATTCTGTTTCTTTTTCAGTCCTTCAACAAACTGCTTGGCCATCTGCATCCTAGGATGGTTGATATAGGGAGCATCGTCAACAAACCATGGTTCTACCTGTTGATAAGTCATCTCCATCACCATATCAGGCAGGAATGCTGCAGGAACCATCGTTTTGGCAAAAGGTTTAAGCACCTCGGCACGGTCATTGAGCCGCTGAGCCATCAACTCTTCGGCCTCCTTGCGTATTTTCTTCTCATTGGTGCCATCAGCCATGTTCAAAAGGATGTTGAGGCGCTTTTTATAAACAGCGTCCAGCGAGTCGAGAGATAGGTCGCAACGACAAGTCTGCTCATTCAGCAGAGAACCTTTCACCTGATGAGCGACAAGATCGATCACCAATGGCTCACCATCTGCAAAAAATGGTATATAGAAATTTTTCCCCATTGCTCCCATCAACTGATCCTTATCAAAAGGAATAGTGGTAGCAAACTTTCCGTTTTTGACAGGGATGGCGGCCCTCTTCATGCCATTGAGGAGGTCGATGACTGTCACGGTATCCGTTTCGGCCACTCCCTCTATCCTCATCTGCACCTGTTGGGCGACAGCTGCAATGGAAAACATCCATGCCATCAAAACCGACATCAAATATTTCATTTTCATCTAAATAAAGCCATTATTACTAATTATGGGGGACAAATATAGATAAAAAAAACGATTAAGTGAGCAAAAAACGAATTATTTTGCTTTCATTTTCGTCTATAGTTGCGGAGATATCACTACAAACAGGATGAAAGTGGGCAATTCTGGGCGGAAAAGAAAAAAGACAAATATTCTTGGCAGAAAATGCATAAATTCAAAAATAATATGTACCTTTGCAGCCGATTTTTCAACAGAGTGCTTGGTAACCTCTTAAAAAACAAGAACATGAAAGAAAATAAAACCCAAGTGAGCATACTGTTCATGCTATTCAGTATGCTTTTTACCATCTGCCTCATCACCTCCAATCTCTTGGGCACAAAGCAAATTGCTTTGGGCAATATCAGTGTGACCGGTGGTCTGATCATTTTCCCCATCTCCTACATCATCAACGACTGTGTGAGCGAGGTATGGGGATACAGCAAAGCCCGCCTGCTGATCTGGGTTGGCTTTCTGATGAACTTCTTTTTCGTCACCGTATGCAGTATCTGCGACATGATACCTGGTGCTCCTTATTGGGACAATGAAGCCGGGTTCCATGCCATTTTCGGTTTGGCACCACGCATCGCCTTCGCGTCTTTCATCGCTTTTCTTGCAGGCAGTTTCATCAATGCCTATGTGATGAGCCGTATGAAAGTGCGGTCAAAGGGAAAACGCTTCTCTTTACGCGCTATCGCCAGCACGGTTTTCGGAGAGAGTGCCGACTCTCTGTTTTTCTTTCCACTGGCATTCTATGGTGTCATCCCCGACAGAGAGCTTCCCATCCTAATGTTCTGTCAGGTGGTGCTGAAGACAGCCTATGAGGTCATCGTGCTGCCACTGACCATCCAAATCGTGAAAAAGGTGAAGGAACATGAGGGAGTGGATGTCTACGATGAAAACATCAGTTACAACATTTTCAAATTAAAAATGTCTCAAAACTGACATTTCCAACTATTAGAGAAGATGACAGACAGCAACCGCCAAGAAGAGGGACTGAAATCCCTCGGCAACGCCACGAAATACCGTTCGGACTACGCTCCCGAAGTACTGGAATCGTTTGAAAACAAACATCCGGAAAATGATTATTGGGTGAGACTCAATTGCCCAGAATTCACCACGCTCTGCCCCATTACCGGTCAACCCGACTTCGCAGAAATCGTGATCAGCTATATTCCTGACAAGCAGATGGTTGAGAGCAAGAGTCTGAAATTATACCTCTTCAGTTTCCGCAATCATGGTGACTTCCATGAAGATTGCGTCAATATTATCATGAAGGACCTCATCGCCCTCATGCATCCCAAATATATAGAGGTGACCGGTCTTTTTACTCCCCGTGGCGGTATCAGCATCCATCCTTATGCCAATTACGGCATGCCTGGGACGAAGTATGAAAAACTGGCAGAACAACGGTTGTGGTCAAGATCCTGACCACAATATCATTTTAGTTGTATTCTTCCCTTTTGACTGGCGGTGTCAGGACGCAGTTTGAATCCTATCACATGATGCGGGAAACGGAGGACCATGGTGTCGGGCCTCAACAAGATAAATTCCGCCGTGTCGTTTTTCAGTGCGATGGAATCTTTTCCCACCACCCCCACTCCACCATAGGTGAAAATGAGTTTGCCATTGAATACATGCCACTCTCTGTAGCGTCTCATCGCCGGATAGACGACAGGCGATTCCGCATCAAGTGATGAGACTCGGGGAGGGCCACCCTCCGTCTTGACAGTATAGTCGCGCTTGAGGGTATACACATATTCTTTGGGAATCATCAGCCGGTTAACCATTGAATCCATGCGCTCCACGTCCCCATCCCCCTCCGTCATCTCATCATCAGCCATATGGCTCGGCCTACGCACCTCCGGTAACTGCAGATAATACCAAGTGCCGTTGACCAGTTCAAGATTGACAGCCATGACCAACTTCTTTTGGTCGGCCGTATCTACCAAGACTGCCATCTTGTCGCCTATCCCCGGCATGCCGAAGACCCTTCTGTTGCGCATGGCATCAACAATATCATAGTTCACCGGGTCACCCCCAGAGTCAGGCAACAAGACAAGGACGGAGTCGGAACATCCGTCACAAGCCAGACCATACAACATGGAGTCGCCCACAGCCTCATATTTCTTTGTGATGATCTCCTCCTCGGTGTCCTCTGTCTTCTCTTGTTTGGTGCTACATGCCACAAAAGTCATGACCGCAACCACAGTATATAACAAACTCTTTCGCATGATGATGAATGAAATCATGCAAAAATACGTATTATCTGCCATTTGACCAAACAATGAATCAATTTTTCGTCTCTTGAGTTGCCACCTATGTGTCGGCAGTTTTCTCAAGCGGCAGGCAAGATGAATAAAAATTGCAAATAATGACGATATCGGTCAAAAAAAGTCCCACATTGTTTGCGGTTGTCTTTTTTTTACACTATCTTTGCCCATCCATCCTATGGTTATTCCATCAGGCATGATTAACCTTAAAATCATTTTCAAAAAGCCTTATCATCACTTAAACTGATTACAATGAAAAAGAAAATCAAGTTCAGTCTCGTCTATAGAGACATGTGGCAGTCATCGGGTAAATTCCAACCTCGCAAAGATCAGTTGGAGCGCATCGCCCCCGCCATCATCGACATGGGTTGTTTCGACCGTGTAGAAACCAATGGAGGAGCCTTTGAGCAAGTTAACCTGTTGGCTGGTGAGAACCCCAATGCCGCTGTCCGCGCATTCTGCAAGCCCTTCAACGAGGTAGGCATCCAGACCCACATGCTCGACCGCGGTCTGAACGCTTTACGTATGTATCCTGTGCCCGACGACGTGCGCCAGTTGCAATATAAGGTAAAGCACGCTCAAGGTGTCGACATCCCACGCATTTTCTGTGGTCTGAACGATACCCGTAACATTATACCCAGCATCAAATGGGCGCTGGAGGCCGGCATGACTCCTCAGGCTACCCTCTGCATCACCACCTCCCCAGTACACACGGTGGAATACTATAGCCGTATCGCTGACGAACTGATTGCCGCCGGTGCTCCAGAAATCTGTCTGAAGGACATGGCCGGTATCGGCCAGCCTGCCATGCTCGGCAAACTGACGAAAGCCATCAAAGACAAGCACCCCGATGTTATCATCCAATATCACGGACATTCCGGCCCCGGTCTGTCAATGGCATCTATCCTTGAGGTCTGCAACAACGGAGCCGATATCATCGACACCGCCATTGAGCCATTGTCATGGGGCAAGGTGCATCCAGATATCATCTCTGTGCAGAGTATGCTGAAGAACGAAGGTTTCGAAGTGGCGGACATCAATATGAGCGCCTATATGCGCGCCCGCTCGTTGACTCAAGAATTCATTGACGAATGGCTCGGCTATTTTATCAACCCCGGCAACAAACAGATGAGTTCACTGCTTCTGGGTTGCGGACTTCCCGGCGGCATGATGGGCAGTATGATGGCCGACTTGGGCGGTATCCATCAGATCATCAACAAGACACGCGCCAAGAAAGGCGAGCCTGAGCTGACCATCGACGAACTGCTGGTGAAGTTGTTTGACGAAGTGGCCTACGTATGGCCAAAGGTTGGTTATCCACCATTGGTGACCCCATTCTCACAATATGTGAAGAACATCGCGCTGACCAACCTGCTCACCATCGAGCAAGGTAAGGGCCGCTATGTGATGATGGACGATGCCATGTGGGGCATGGTGCTCGGCAAGAGCGGCCGTATCCCCGGAGAGATTGCTCCCGAACTGAAAGAACTGGCAGCCAAACAAGGTCGCGAGTTCACGGATGCCGATCCTCACACCCTCATTCCCAATGCCCTTGATGATTTCCGCAAGGAGATGGATGAGAACGGCTGGGAATATGGTCCCGACGACGAAGAACTGTATGAGTTGGGCATGCATCCTGAGCAATACCGTAACTTCAAGAGCGGCCAGGCGAAGAAGAACTTCCTTGCCGACCTGCAGAAAGCTAAAGATACCAAACTCGGATCGAAACTGTCGCCCGAGGAAATCTCCGCCTTCAAACACGCCAAGGCAGATGCCATCGTAGCACCTGTGAAAGGGCAGATATACTGGGAGTTTAATGGTGACGGCGAGTGTGCTCCCACTGTTGAGCCCTATATCGGCAAGGAATACCAAGAAGGCGACAAGCTATGCTATATCCAGTCAACCTGGGGAGAGATAGTAGAAGTGCCCGCAGCCCTTGGTGGCCGTCTGGTGGAGATCAACGCCAAGCGTGGCAGCAAGGTGATGAAGGGCGATGTCATCGCCTACATCGAGCGTCCTTCCGCAGAATAAGCACAAGAAATGGATTACGACAGAATCATCCATCAATATTACGACGAGGATGCAGCCTTGCGGCGCATCCTCGTCGTTCATAGTGAGGCGGTGGCCCGTAAAGCCCTCCATATAGCAGATGTCCATCCCGAACTTCACCTCGACCGGCAGTTTCTTCTCGAAGCAGCCATGCTTCATGATATCGGCATCTGTCAGACCGATGCCCCCGGTATACTCTGCCATGGTCAGTCACCCTACATCTGTCATGGTATCTTAGGCGCCGCCATCCTCAGAAAAGAAGGTTACGAGCAGCATGCCCGCGTCTGCGAGCGACACACCGGCGCCGGACTCTCCCTCGATGACATCGTGCGCCAGAACCTTCCTCTCCCCCATCTCAGTCTCTTGCCCGAGACCATGGAAGAACAAGTTATCTGTTATGCCGATAAGTTTTTTTCCAAGACCCAACTTGACCATGAAAAGACCATCGAACAGGCAGAGCGCAGCCTCGCCAAATTTGGCGAAGCAGGTTTGGAGCGTTTCCGGCTTTGGGTAAGTCTATTTTCCTGAAAAAAGAGAAATCCAAAAGATAATTTTGGGAGAAATAGAAGACTCCTGTCTGACCAATCTGGTGTCACTGGTCAAAATCCACCGAATTGAGTACGATTCGGTGTCGGTTTTTTTCATACTTCGGATGAATCACGCTCCGCTCAGGCAAGAAGAAAGAATTACTTATCCCCGCCATATCAAGAATCAAGTGTGAGACATCATTGGTAGACACAGGCAAATGCACTGATTGGAAGACACGCTCAGCCACCTCCGGCCTGCGCTCCACATACGTCGGCGACATCCAGATCATCAAGGGCACACGCAGCTGATAACGGATATCTGATGCCATCGACGCATTGCCATGACCCACGAAATCACGGTAATCATAGACCTCCTCGCCATGGTCGGAAAGATAGATCACCAGACAATCTCTATCCGCCATCAACTGGATGACACTATCCACCACCGCGTCAACATAACAAGTGGCATTGTCGTAATCGGCCACAGTCTGCCGTTTCTCCTCCGTATCCAACAATGGACCGCTATAATCTTTAGGGACAAAACGAACAAAGGAAGCAGGGAAACGCTCCCTGTAATCATAATGCTGTCCGTTCAAATGAATCACATAAAGACTTGGTGAGGACATTTTTTTCATGTCACTCACCATCTGCATATCATACGCATACTTTTTGGTATTTCGCACATCAAACATGAGTTTGGACAAGTCTGCGTCTGTAAGAAAATTGACACCATTTCCGACAAAATACTGGTTGTCGTACAAAGCTGTGTGATAGCCTGCACTTTTGAAGCACATCGGAAACATCGGAACCGCATGCAATCCAAAAGAAGCGGAATCGAGTGAGAAGACAGAGAGCATCGCCCTATTGGTGAAATCAGCCACCGACACCGCATTGTCAAAAACGGCCAGTTCGCCTCTCTCCACCCGCTTGGCAAGCATAGGAGACGTGGGACGGCCGTATCCATAGAGCGACGTATGGTAAACACTATGTGATTCACCTAAAACCACAATGACATCCGGTGGATTGTCGTCTTGACAACAAGCCTTCGTCTGACTCGCAACATCCCTGAGCATCTTGATTCCACACATATTCTGCTTTAGCACATAAACAGCATTGGCTGTACGCGTGATTGCATGATACTGAGGTATATCCTCTCCTTTTCTATAAAAGGCAAAACTCCACAGCATGAACAGCCACACTCCGATACCTGCCATTACACAAATGGCAGCAAACTCTTTCATACGGCATTTGGCAATTAATTTTGCGAACCACCATAACAGATAATTGAGCGCCACCATGACAGCGATCCATACCCCAATGATATGGGGACGCAGATAGGTGGCAAAAAAGCCACAGGACTCTTCCCAATTAGTGACAGCCACAATATCGATCACATCCTGGTTGATAATTTTCTGAAACTCGAACATCAGAAAATAATCGACCATCATCAAGAACTCATGAAGAACGACGAAAAAAGCCATGAAAGCCACTGACATCCATCGTTTTCGCCAAAGACGGACAATGAGCCATTCTATCCACGCACTGGAAAAAGACAGAAAGACCATCAACAGCTCAGGAATCACACCCCGATAGACATATGATGCAGCTAAGTTGGAAATAAGATTCAGCAACAATAAAAAACAGAATTTTCTATCTTGCATCTGCCACAGGCGAACATTCAACATATCAAAAAGTCTTTTTACATTCCTTTCGGTATGTGAAAAACGATTACAACGAAGTATTATTTCATTTAGTTCTGAAAAAGACAAAAAATTGTATCAAAAAGGAAATTGTAAGATTTTTTCTTTCCCCAACCACCATTTCCTCTTTTTCAGTCTTATCAAGTTGACTATATCATCAACTAAAAAGCAGCAAATTGGCACAGATTCTTAATTTTTGTTGTTAAAAATAGAAAATCGGGAGTTTATTCGGTAATAATTACGTAATTTTGCACTTTCATGAGAGTGAAAATAATGATACTATTGTTGTTGACAGCCGTCATCATGGTGATGGCTATGACACCCATGTATGTCAGCAAACGATATACAACAGCATCAACCACCTCTCATTCCAGCATACCTGCCACCCAAAGGATGTCATCACATCTCATTTCGGAAGGCGACACTACCATTACCGAAACAGGCGACACCACCATTACCGAGGCAGGCAACACTACTCTCATCACAACGAAAGACAGCACAGTCATCGCCTTCACCGACAGTACTGCCACCATAGCAAGCGACAGTATCCTCACGTCCAACTCTGATGTCGACACCTTATCGATGGACTCCCTCGCGCTCGCCATCTGGCATTACAACAAAGCCATTGACGACTCTTTGCTTCTGGACTCCCTCAACCGTGCGAAGCCCAACGGCATCAACTCCCCTGTGAAGTTTACCGCCAACGATTCTCTTGTCTACAACGCCCTCACGAAAGAAGCCTACCTCTACGGCCAGTCGAATGTGGATTATGAGGACATGAATCTCAAGAGTGAGCATGTGCATATGAACCTCGACAAGAACGTGGTGAGTGCCGAAGGTGTGACCGACAGCACCGAGGCAAAAGGCAAACGCGGCACTCCTGTGTTCAAGATGGGCAGTGACCAGTATGAAAGCGACTCCATCTTCTTCAACTTCAAGAGCAAGAAAGGTTTTATCGACAACTCCTACACAGAGCAGGAGGATGGTTTTATCCGAAGTCAGCATGCCAAGCGCGCCGCCGACGGCACCCTCTACTTGGAGCACGGCCAATACACGACCTGCGACGAGGAACACCCTGACTTCTACATCGCACTCTCAAAGGCGAAGGTGCGGCCAGGAAAGGATGTCTTTGCCGGTTCGGCATGGCTCGTGGTGGCCGACGTTCCGTTGCCCCTGGCTATCCCCTATGCCTACTTCCCCTTCACCAAAAATTATTCCAGCGGTTTCATCATGCCTACCTATGGTGATGAGAGCAGCCGTGGTTTCTATTTGCGCGACGGCGGTTATTACTTTGCCATCAGTGACCGTATGGACCTGAAACTTCTTGGTGAGATCTATACCAAAGGTTCCTGGGGCGTCACCGCCACCAGCAACTACAGGAAACGTTACCGTTACAACGGAAGTTTTCTTCTCAGTTACCAAGACAGCAAGAGTGGCGACAAAGGCATGCCTGATTTCAACCGTGAAGAGAGTTTCAAACTGTTGTGGAACCACAGCAAAGACCCTAAAGCTAATCCCTTCTCCACCTTATCAGCAAAAGTCAACTTTGCTTCATCGAAATATGAGAAAAACAACTTGACGGGCATGTACAACCCCCAACGGCTCACCCAGAGCACACGCACCTCGTCAGTGAACTACAGTGTCAACTTCTCGAGTCTCAACATGACCATCAACCTCGGTACCTATCTATCTCAAAATATGATTGATACCACAGTGACCATGGATTTGCCCAACCTGAATGTCACGGTGAGCCGTTTTTACCCCTTTAAGCGGAAGAAAGCGGCAGGTGAGGAGAAATGGTATGAGAAAATATCGTTGCAATACGATATGCGCATGGGCAACTCCATCAAAACCAAAGAGGACAAACTGCTGCACTCCAACCTGATCAAGGACTGGAGGAACGGTATCGAACATTCGATTCCTATCAGCAGCAATTTCATGATATTCAAATACGTCAATGTCAACCCATCATTAAATTTAAGGGATGTGATGACATTCACCAAGATCAGCCGTTCATGGGATGTTGCCCGTCAAGCTGAGGTGGCCGATACCACCTATGGTTTCCACAACCTATACAGTTGGAACGTCAGCTTAGGATTCAACACAAAAATATATGGTTTTTGGATTCCCAACCGTAAGCTCTTCGGAAACAAGATCGACCAAATCCGACACGTGCTCACGCCCAACGTAAGACTTAATTTCAGTCCAGACTTTAGTTCCAGCCGTTATGGCTATTACGACACATACATGAAAACAGACCCCGACGGCAACGTGTCACTGGTGGAATATGCCTATTACTCTTCCAGTCAGTATAGTCCGCCAGGAAAGGGAAAGAGCGGACGTATAGAACTGGATCTTTCGAACAATGTGGAAATGAAAGTCCGCACAGCTGATGACTCTCTTAAAAAAGTCAGCATTTTCGACGAACTGGGGTTCAACATGTCTTACAACATGGCAGCGAAGGAACATCAATGGAGTGACCTGACCATGCGTATCCGTCTGAAATGGTGGAAGCATTACACCTTCAATATGAACGCGGTATTTTCCACCTACGCCTATGAACTGGATGAAAAAGGCAAGCCATATATCGGCAACCGTACAGAATGGAGTTATGGGCGTTTTGGGCGTTTCCAAGGTATGACGCAGAATTTCTCATTCACGCTGACACCAGAAAAGTTTAAGAAATGGTTTGGGGGTGGTAGCGATGAAGATGAAGAAGAGGATAAAAGTAGAGATCGTGAAGATGAAGACATCGATCTTGAACTGGAATCGAATATTGACGATGACATGGCCCGCGGTCAGCATGGTGCAAAGAAAAAAAGCGGCAAGGCAGAAACCGATGCCGACGGTTATATGAGTTTCAACATGCCATGGTCACTCACAATCGGTTATGGCATCAACATGCGTGAGAACACCTCAGGAAAATTCAACACCAAGCGGATGCGCTATCCCTACAAATTCTCTCAGACCCTCAACATGAGTGGCAACATCCGTCTGAGTGACGGATGGAACATCGGTTTCTCATCAGGCTATGATTTTGATGCCCGCAAGTTATCCATGACCACGGCTTCACTCTCCCGTGACCTCCACTGTTTCAATATGTCGTGCACTGTCGTCCTGGCACCATATACCAGTTACAACTTCACCTTCAGATGCAACGCCTCTACACTCACTGATGCCCTGAAGTATGACAAGAGTAGCGGATACAGTAATGCCGTGCGGTGGTATTGATCCTCACGGCATTGCATCGATATGATTATTCCATCAGTTATTCCCTTCCAGAAAGATGGTCAACGGATCAACCTGTTGAGATCGTCCTCTTCTCCTACGACCCACAAGATATCACCTTTCTGAAAACGATATGAGGGGCTGACAAGCGACAAATTCTCCATACCTTCCTCAATCCCCACGACCATGCAGTTGTAACGGTGTCTTAGCGCACTCTCCATTAAGGTCTTTCCCAAGAACTCACTATCACCCCCGATGACCATACGGCGGAGTTTCATCTCCCTCTTCTCCAAATCATAATCCTCCTCATAGACCTGGCTGGCAAGAGCCTTTCCAAAAGCAGCCAACTGGTTATCGCTTCCGATTACCTGCAGTCGGTCACCAGGGAAGATGACATCATCACCCTCAGGAATGTTGATTCTGCGGGAAGCCCTCAAAATACTACTCACATGTACGCCATACTGATGACCGAGGGCCAGTTGCCGAAGTGTCTTTCCCGACCAAGCGGAGTCAGCAGGCACATCGAAATCTGCAATATGTATGTCACGGTCGAGCAAGCGGCCCTCAAAAAGCGGTTTTCGCCGGCCCGATACCTGCGCCTCGATGTCCCGGGAGCGAAGATTCATGATAAACAAACGCTCCAGGCGGATGCTGCGACTCTTCAGACGACGCGAGAGAACCATCAAGATGACCGCCGCCAATGCCATACTGATGACCACCGCATCGGAAAAGCCGGAGAGATGGTTGCACACATAGAAGACAAACGCCATGGCAATGACCACCCTCACAAGGATCGTAAATACCAATGGCAACCTGTTGAGCCGGTTCTCCACCCACAGTGATTTGAACTCCTCGCTATGGTTTTTCTTCATGATGATGGCCCTGAGGAAGGGTGAGATGAAGAGAACTGTCAGCACGCCACACAAGAGATTGGCCCAAAAAGCAGGAAGTAATCTTAGCAGGAAAGGACGCACAAGCTGCAACATCAACCATATTGCCGCAGCAGAGAGGATGGAATAGACAACAATGATCACCGCCATATGAGTGAGCAGGCGTTTCCATTTGCCTGTGTCGTTGTGTGTGGTAGGATGACTCATGGTGAGATGATTGAGTCGCCGTATCCATGTCATCGGCAAATGACGCTCCAGCAACCCATAACAAGGTACAGCAGCCTTCATCATATAGGGTGTGAGGAAGGTAGTGATCACCGACACTGCCACAACCACAGGATACATGAAACGATCGATTACGCCAAGTGAATTTCCCAATGAGGCGATGATAAACGAGAACTCACCGATTTGCGCCATGGAGAATCCACATCGCATGGCCGACTTCAAAGACTGTCCGCTGAAAAGAAACCCCATGGTGCCGAGGATGGCCTGTCCGGCAAGGATAACCAACACGATAACCCCGATCTCCTCTGCATACCCCACCAAGATGTCGGGTCTGACGAGCATACCTACCGACACGAAGAAGATAGCCCCAAAGAGGTTTTTTACCGGTTCGACAAGTTTGATGATTTTGTCAGCCTCTACGGTCTCTGCAAGAATGGATCCCATGACAAAAGCTCCAAACGCACTGCTAAACCCAGCCATGGTGGAGACAACCGCCATGAGACAACAAAGACCGATAGACACCACCAGCAATGTCTCACCATTAATAATTCTCCTCACCGAGCGGAGGAACATCGGTATGAGGAAGATGCCTACGACAAACCACAGAACAAGGAAAAAAATGATGGTAAGTATGCTCTGCATCATCATACCTCCGCCCCCACTACCCTGAGCCAGTGCAGAAAGCATCACCATCATCACGATGGCCAGCACATCTTCAAGTATAAGCACACTCATGACGAGCCCGGCAAAATTCTGCTGTCGCAGTCCCAAGTCATCAAAAGCCTTATAAATAATAGTGGTAGAACTCATGGCAAGCATACCACCAAGGAAGATGCAATTCATCTTCGACCATCCGAAGACATTCCCCGTCATCACCCCCAAGAGCATCATGGAAAACACGATGGTGATGGTGGCAATGACAGGTGCCGCCCCCATTTTCAGAATTTTCTTAAAAGAGAAGTCGAGTCCGAGAGAGAAGAGGGTGAAGATCACGCCAATCTCCGCCCAAGTCTCGATACTGTGAGTATCAGAAACCGACATGGTGTAGGGCATATGAGGTCCCACCAGAAATCCGGCGACCAGATAGCCCAGCACCAGCGGTTGCTTAAGCCGTTTGAACAGGATGGTCACAACCCCTGCCACTACAAGGATGAGTGCAAGATCCCTCACCAGCAAGGGTAGTTCCGCCATATTAATCAGTCGTTGTAATTGGCTGTCAACTCACATATCTTCACAATCACCTGCATGGCTTTCTCCATGACCTGGACAGAGACGAACTCAAATGGTCCATGGAAATTGACACCCCCGGCAAAGATATTAGGACATGGCAATCCTTTGAAAGACAGTTGTGCGCCATCGGTACCGCCCCGGATCGGCTCCACCTTTGGCGGAACGCCACATGTCTGCATGGCCATGAGCACCAAGTCGATCACATGCATGTTGGGGTCGATTTTCTCCTTCATATTATAGTACTGGTCGGCCACGTCTATCTCACAGGTGCCCTCACCATAACGGCGGTTGATCTCAGCGGCGCATTGCTGAATCTGAACCTTTCGCTCCTCAAAACGCTCCCTGTCATGATCACGGATGATGTACGACAACTGTGCGTTTTCGATGTTTGACTGTATGGACAGCAGATGGAAGAATCCCTGATATCCCTCTGTTGTCTCAGGAGTCTCGTCTGCAGGGAGCAGCGAGATAAACTCAGCAGCCAGTCTGTTGGCATTGATCATCTTCCCTTTTGCATAACCCGGATGCACGCTGATGCCCTTCAGTCTCACTTTAGCAGAAGCAGCGTTGAAGTTCTCATACTCAAGGTCGCCGAGGTCGCCACCATCGACCGTATAAGCCCACTCACACCCAAATTTCTCCACATCGAAGTGATGAGCCCCCATACCGATCTCCTCATCAGGATTGAAAGCCACACGGATATCACCATGCTTGATTTCATCATGGTCGCGCAGATAGCACATCGCCTGCACGATCTCTGCGATACCCGCTTTGTCGTCGGCACCCAGCAACGTCTTACCATCGGTGACTATCAGATCCTCACCCACATGCGAGAGAAGTTCAGGGAATTTCTCCGGTGAAGAGACGATGCCCGGCGAGAGTATGATATCCCCCCCGTCGTAACGCTCCACGATTCTGGCATTCACCCCAGCACCGCTACAGTCGGGACTGGTGTCGTAGTGGGAGATAAAGCCGATGACAGGAGCCTTTTTCCTCATGTTCGACTTCAGTGTGGCATAGATATATCCTTTCTCGTCCATCTCCACATCGCTGAGCCCTTCCTTCACCAGCTCATTCTTCAGATAGTCGGCGAAGATGAGTTGTTTGGAAGTACTTGGTACGGTTTGCGACTCCTCGCTCGACTGAGTATCAAACTTTGTATAATGCAGGAATCTCTCTATCAGGTTCATACCATCTGTCGTTAAAGTGATTCTTATTGTTGTTTCCTGTTGTCAATATTGTCACCCTCTGTCGGCTCAAGGTCATCCTCGAAATCAGTGATGCCATTTTTGACCAGCAAGTCATACCACTGGAGGAGTTTCTTGATATCACTATCATGCACACGGTCGCGGTCGAAATCCGGCAGCACCTCACCAAAATAGTCGCGCAGTTCTTTATTGGAAGCCTTTCTGTAATTCAGCGAGCAAGGCTGTGCTTTCTCCTTTTCCCTGATAGCCACCATGACATTCATCAGGGGCACGTCATCACCCTCTGTGTACATGGCGATGTCTGCCAAACTGGTGATTCTGTCGGAATTGAAAACGGGCATCCGTCGGTGAGTCTCATCCAGCACCTCAACGACGAGGTTGTTTTTTGCTTTTGAGATAAGTTTGTAAAGCCCTGGTTTCTTGGCTATGGAAATAATCGTCTCTTTCATTTGATGATTTGTTTGTTGGTTGAATATGATGTTAATAATGTTAACAATTGATTGATTTGGGGATGGAGGTCCCTTCCGTCGTTCACGATCTCAAAATCACTTTGTGCGATCACCACCTCTTGAGGCAGCTGCTTTCCCATCCACTCGAGTGCTTTCTCTCTGGAGATACCGTCACGCTGCATAATCCGTTCCAGCCTCAAGTCAATGGGCGCGCTTACACAAGCCACCAGATCTACATACCGTTGGAAGCCACTTTCAAACAGGATGGCACATTCCATCCATGAGAGGCCAGACCGTATGAAGTCGTCACCCACCGCCGGGTGCACCACATCATTGACCTTCTGGAGGTTTTCCTCCGAACTCATGATAAATTGTGCGACAGCCGCCTTGTTGAGTTTACCATCGACATAGGCTTGCGGTCCGATGAGACGACACAGTTGTCTGCGCAATCGCTTTGAGGTGTTCATCAGCCTTTTGGCAGCCGCATCACAGTCATAGACCTTGATGCCTTTTTCTGCCAGCAGATGAACGACAAAAGATTTACCACTTCCTATTCCGCCTGTGACAGCCACCTTCAAAGGTGATTGCTGTCCAGATAGCAGTTGATCCCTTATCATTTTCTCTCCACTACGTACAACACCCTGTCCTGCTTCAACCGAGACCGCTTGACCAAGTTGGAAGTCTTGACAATCTGAATGGCCAGTTCCTTCTGTCCTGTGCCCTCCTCCACTTTGTTGTAGTCGGCCACCACAATAAAGTCCTCTGCCTTGACACTTTCCTGCATTCTTGAAGGAACGACATAAGTGACGACGACCTTGGAGGGCGTGAACTGCATTTCTTTTCCTTCAGGCACATTCACCCCTCTGACCGGTACTTCGATAGAAGCCTCTGTATTGACATCCGCCTCTGCATAGACCATCACGGCTTCCGGATCGAGTTTCACCCCTTTGATTTTCTTCAGTCTCACCTTTTTTCTGATGGAATCGGTGACATCAACAATTTTGGTGAACTCTGTTCTGACAGAATCAATGTCGAAGAGTCTCTCCTTGGATCCATAGACTTTCACACTCAACGGTTCTGTCATCTTTGCCACAAGCGTATATTTGTCAGCAGGCTTCACCTCACCTTCTATGGCCACCGGTTTCATCTCATGATAGCCATGATTGTAATAGATGTCCATTTTATCAGGTTTGATGCTGATCACTTCCGAGGAAGCGCTGAGTCGGGTCTTCACCAGTTTGATAAGATCTTGTGAGGAGAGCGAGATCTTGCCATCATCATTTTTGTAGAAGTTGTTGAAATTGACCTCCACATCAGTGATCCTGTCGAGCTTATAACCCATAAGGATATATCCATTGTCGCGTACGCTGACTTTGAGCGTATCGTATTCTCCATCAGTGATAAAGACATTTTTAGGCACTTTGGTGACCCTGACAGGTATCAATATCTCGGTGTCTCTTGTATCTTTGATGGCCAGCAGGATCCAGAAGACACCGCTGACGAAGAAAAAAAACAAAAAAATCAAAAACTCCTTACTCTTGAGCCAGAGAAAGAAGTTCCTGAGATATTGTGGCAATGGATTTTGCAGGCCTCTCATCCACCCTTATTTGGCAGGTTGCACGGCATCAAGCGATGATGTATCAGCGAAGACATAGGATTTGTCCACTTCGATGACCACACCTCTTGCGATTTCCACCTCTACCCTATTCTTGCTGATGTCAATCCTTTTCACCTGGCCATAAATGCCGCCTCCTGTGATAACCTTCGTACCCTCAGCGAGAGAGTTTTGGAAGTTGCGTATCTCTTTTTGTTTCTTCTGCTGGGGTCTGATCATAAAAAACCACATGATGGCAAAGATAGCCAGCATCATGATCAGCATCTCCATTCCTCCGCCGCCAGAGCCAGCAGCCTGAGCAGCCAAATAAATCATGTCCATTTGTCTTGTTGATTATTAATAATTAAAACTTTCTTGGTTTAGGTGGCTCTATGAATTTGTGCAATTCACCACAGTCTATCAGATAACGGGCGATGGTGTCGAGCATACCATTGATATATCCTCCGCTCTTGGGTGTGCTGTAGAGTTTGGCCAAGTCGACAAATTCATTGATGGTGACGCTGATGGGAATATTGGGGAAAGTCATCATCTCAGCGATGGCAATCTGCATGATCACCACATCCATATAAGCCAGACGTGAGAAATCCCAGTTTCTGGAAGCATCACTCATATAGCGCTGATACTGGTCAGCATTGAGGATGGTAGCTCTGAAGAGCTTGCAAGCGAAGACCTTATCCTCCTCGTCATCGTATTCGGGCAACAGCTCCTGTTTTTTGCCATTAGCAGGTTCGAATCTTTTGATGGTCTTGAGAACAAACGTATCGACGACCTCTTTGTCATCATTCCAGAAGAGGCTTTTCTCCTCCAGGATAGCATCGAGGTCCTCGTTATTTTGAATAATGGCCCGATATAGTTTTCTCCAGACCTCTCTGTCAGCCTCGTAAGAGTCTTCCTCATCAGCCATGTATTCCTGATAGATCTGACTTTGCTCAATCATACCACATAATCTTCTAACGAACTCGATATCGTTGTTCCAAGTAAGTTTTTGCTCATCAGCGAAATCGAGCAACACCAGGTTGTCTTCCAATTGTCTGGCAAACCTGTTTTCAGCAAACTTCTGAGAGGGCGGCTGTGCGCCTTCTCTCTCTGCCCTGGTGGTCGCAATCTCTACCCTATGCCTCATTTCTTTGGAGACAGCCACAATGAGCATGAGCAGATAATTGTACAAAGAATACGCCATGGAAAGGCTGTATATCAACTCATTTTCCGCCTTATTAAGATTATTGGCTCCGTTTTGATAGTAAGCATAGGTTAACTGTACGACCTTAATTCTGATCAATTCCCTGTTTATCATATTGAGGAACTCAAATTTATGTGATGTGTGTTCAAGATTTACTAAACAATGATGCAAAAATAAATCATTTCCCCGTCATTTGCAAGAAAACCGATTAAAATATGGGGAATTTTAATAATTTTCTCACATGACTTTTTTTGTTTGGAAATAAATGCTTACCTTTGCACCGCTTTTTTAGCACACCGGAAAAATCTTCGTGTGATGGCGAATTAAGCAAAAGAATTCACTTAATTTAGAGTAACACAAATTTAAATTCATCATGAAAGAAATCAACGTTAAAGGCATCAATCGTGCCACGACTGGCAAGAAAGCCACCAAGGCACTGAGAAAAGAAGGTTATGTTCCTTGCAACCTGTATGGTGAGGCAAAGGATGCTGACGGCAAGCCATCCGCTATGTCGTTTGCCATTCTGGCTACCGATCTTCGCAAACTTGTCTACACTCCCCACATCTATGTGGTCAACATTGACTTAGAGGGCAAGCATCACACTGCAGTGATGAAGGAGATCCAGTTCCATCCCACAACTGATGCCATTCTTCACATCGACTTTTTCGAGATCAATGAGGAGAAGCCACTCAGCATCGGCATTCCCGTTCATCTCGTCGGTCTGGCCCAAGGTATCCGCGATGGTGGCCGCATGAACCTGTCTATCCGTAAGATTGAGGTTCGCGCTCCGTTCCGTCAGATTCCCGAGCAACTTGACATCGACGTCACCAATCTTCGCATCGGCAAGAGCATCAAGGTTGGCCAGTTGAGCTTCGAGGGTCTTGAGATTGTCACTAGCAAGGAAGTTGTGGTCTGCTCCATCAAGATGACCCGTGCCGCATCGAAGAATGCCGCAGCAGAAGCAGCAGATGAAACCGCTGCCGCAGAGTAATCACCGCCCCTCATGGACAAGTATCTGATTGTGGGCCTTGGCAATCCAGGTATGGAATATGCCCAAACCCGCCACAATATAGGATATATGGTATTGGACGCCTTTGCTGAGGCGTCCAATATTGTTTTCGACGACCGCCGCTATGGTTATGTGGCGGAGACCTCTCTCCGTGGCCGTAAATTGTTTCTGCTGAAACCAACGACCTTTATGAACCTGAGCGGCAATGCCGTGCGCTACTGGCTCAACAAGGAAAACATCGACGAGTCGCGCCTGTTGGTGGTGGTCGATGATCTCTCGCTCCCGTTGGGAGCCTTGCGATTGAAAGCCAGCGGCAGTGCAGGTACACACAACGGTCTGGGTCACATCCAGCAACTGATCGGCCAGCAATATGCCCGTCTGCGTGTAGGCATCGGCAACGACTATCCCCGTGGCATGCAGGTTGACTATGTATTGGGAAACTTCGATGATGATGAGAAAGCGATTCTTCAGCCGAGCATCACGACCAGCATAGAGATCATCAAGAGCTTTGTTTTGTCGGGTGTGAACATCACGATGAACCAATTCAACAAGCGCAAGCCTCAAACCACCAAGGAGGGCAACCACTCCCCCAACACTCCAGAGAAAGATGGACAATGAAGCAAGGATAGACAAATGGCTTTGGGCCGCCCGTATTTACAAGACCCGTTCGCTGGCCTCTGATGCCTGCAAGAACGGTCGGGTGACCATCAACGGTGTAAACGTGAAGCCCTCAAGGCCCGTGAAGATTGGCGAGGTAGTCGACGTGCGTAAGCCACCCGTGACCTACTCGTTCAAGGTACTCAAGTGCATTGAGAACCGTGTCGGTGCCAAACTGATTCCTGAGGTTTATGAGAATGTGACCGATCCCCGTCAATACGAGATCCTGGAGATGAGCCGTATCAGCGGATTTGTGGACCGTGCCCGCGGCACTGGCCGTCCCACCAAGCGCGACCGCCGACAGATGGAAGCTTTTGTCGACCCAGAAATCATTTTTGGGTTCGACGACGAGGACGAAGACCTCTGACCCATTCACCTCATGGTGAAATTTGACTAATTTGGCCAAATGCCATCAAAAAATCCGCAGGATTCATTTCCTGCGGATTTTTTGATTATTTATTTCTTGATTTTTACAAATGAACAGCTCAGATAGCTTTGCCTAATCGACCATCATCGGTCCACCGAAGCCACCGCCACCAGGACGGCCACCACCGAAGCCACCAGGACGACCGCCGCCGAAGCCACCGCCGCCACCAGGACGACCACCGCCGAAGCCACCAGGACGGCCACCACCAGGCATACCACCCGGCATCATGCCCGGCATCATACCTGGCATCATACCCTGTCTTGCTTGTCTGCCACCAAATGCATTGAGACGATAGATAACATGGACCATGGCGTAACTGTTGACGCCGTTGTACTCTGTATCGCTGCGCATCATGGCATTGACCACATTGGTGAAGTTGCTCTGCTCGTGGAGGATGTCATAGAACTGCAAGCTGACGGTCAGTGCTTTTCCCTTGAGGAAGCCGTGACTGATCTGTGCATTCCAAATCAGTTCGTTGGTATTCAGAGACGAATCGCTGTAACCCCTGCGTGAGTTCTCGCTGATGCTCGTAGTGAAACTGGTGCCCCAAGGAGAATAGAGGTTGACGTTGACACCATAGGAGAACATCCATGTGTCGCGGTCGCTGTTGCTCTGCAACTTGTTGCGGGCATGGGTGTAGTTGAGTGTTCCGTTGGGTTCCACCTCAAGCCATGCGTTGCGGTAGGACAGCGAGAGGCGCTCCATCACCGTCGTAGTGCGAGTGTTGTTTTTCTCGGAGATATGTTCCTCGTTGTTGAACAGGTAGCTCACATTGTTGGTTAACCCCAAGTTGGTGAAGGTGTTGATATTCCACATACCGACACTGTCGATGGCCGTGTTGAACATGAAAGCCCCATTGAAGTTCCAGTTACCATTGATATTCTCGGGCCGTGTGGTTCGTCCACCAGTCTGTGCGTCATAGGTCACCAAATTGCTGATGCTGTTGCGCGTAGTGCTGAAATTAGCAAACGTCATGATCGACCGCTGGTGCGACTGAATGTAGGTATTGTAGAAAAGTTGGAAACTGTTGGTGAACGAGGGTTTCAGTCCAGGGTTACCCTTCGTGATGTTCATCGGGTTGCTGTTATCTGTGATGTCGAGCAGGTCTGTCATGGATGGTTGCGAGGTCGTACCGCGATATTGTACTCGCAGATTGCTCATCTGTGAGAACCTGTAGCGGAAATCAAGTGTCGGTGACAGGTTGGTCACGTTTCTGACAGTATCAACAGAAACACCTTGATAATCTTGCACATAACGTGAGCGCTGCGGCTGCACCATGAATCCTGCATTAAGTTGGAACTTCGGCTGTATCCAACGGTAAGTGGCCTGGATATCGTGGATGTAGTTGTTGTACTCTGAATAGCGGCTCAGGTTGGTCTCCTTATGTTTTTCTATTCCATCCGTCACCTTGTCGAGATACGGACTCCAGTTGCGGTATTTGGGAACGATCCCCTCGGAGAAAGACGGGCCTAAGTAACTGAAGTCGTATGTGGAGCGGTCGCTCTCATTGTAGCTGTAGCTATATCGGTAGCTCAACTGCAGGAACATGGTTCTAGAGAGAGGCTCAGTATAAGTTGTCTGAAGAGAGTATCCTTTACGAGTCGATGGTGTCAGACTGTATCTGTTGGTCTGGTAGGTTGAGTCAAGGCCAAGAGAATTCAATCTCTGGAAAAGCGTCGTCCCGTTGATGGAGAGACTTGTGTTGTCGTTATCACTATAGTTGCCATCCACACGCAGGGTGACATTACGTCCGCGGGTGTTGAGTTTGCGGTTGAATTGCAACATACCATTAAGCGAGTTGGACTTGCCGTATGAGATTGATACATCTCTCTGCTCGTTGACAATGATTCTGGTACTGTCGCTATCATATTTGGCGAGTTGCTTCAGTCCTTCCTCTGACAACGGGTCGATCACACGCTCGAAGGGATCGTCATTAAATGTAGCAGAATGTGAGCTTTGGTTACCATCATTGGAGGAAACCGTGAAGCTTGGCCGGAACATAATGTTGGTCATCGAGTCGGGTGTCCACTCCACACGCATCTGACCATTCCATGAATTGCGGCGGGTGTAGTTCTGATTAATCGTGTTGGAGAAAGACTTTGCCGTTCCCACATAGTTCATAGACGATTGTCTGGAATAGATATCACCATCGCTGTGGTTCCATCTGACGCTGGCATCAGCCTTGAGTCTGTCGGTATCCTCGTAATTGAACTGTAGACCGATCATCTTTGAGGAGTTGAGGCCATTGCCTCCGCCCATGCCTCCCATTCCACGTCGGCCACCACCTCCGCCGGGGAATCCCATATCGTTGGTGTTGTTGGCGCTACCCATGAGCATGACGCGGTACTTATCCTTAAACAAGGCAGCCATCACACGCTCTGCATAACGGTCACGTGTACCGACAGCAAGGTCGACGTTTGCGAAGAAGCCCTTGTTCATGCCGGCCTTGATTCCAAAGTCAAGGACCGTCTGCTCCTCACCGTCATCGATGCCGGTGATACGGGCCAGGTCACTCCTCTCGTCGTAAGCCTTAATGCGGTCGATAATCGAGGAAGGCAGGTTTTTCATGGCTGTCTGGGTGTCACCTGTCATAAACTCCTTGCCATCCACAAGGATTTTCTTCACCTGCTTGCCGTTAATGGTTATCTTACCATCGTCATCCACCTGAGCGCCAGGAAGTTTTCTCACCAATTCCTCTACCACCGATCCTTCCGGTACGCGGTAGGCAGCGCTGTTGTAGACAAAAGTATCCTCTTTAAGCACCACCTTGGCCGCCTGTCCCGTTGCCGTGACCTCCTTGAGAAGGATGGCATCCGTTGCGATAGAGATGGTTCCCATGTCGAGATCCTTTCCTTTGACGACATTCACCTTTTTTGTATACGTCTTGTATCCGACACTGGTAATCTTCACGATAAACGAGCCGGCATCCTCCACGGCCAATCTGAAATGGCCCTCATCATCGGAAACGACACCGCTGACGAATGCGCTATCGGTTTTGAGCAACTGCAAGGTAGCCTGGAAGATTCCATCTCCCGATTCCTTGTCAATGATTCGCCCCGTGATGTGCTGCTGTGAAAAAGCGTTGGCGGTGAAAACCAACAAAAAGCTTAAACAGGTAATAAATTTTTTCATTATGATAACTGTAAATTTCAAAATGCGCCTCTGGCGTTTGTGTTGTTGCCTATTTGACGAAGATTTTCCAATAAGGTTTAATCCAGGTGCTCCATGTCCCTCCGACCATCAACCATCCAAACAAATCTTTTCACCTATTATATTACATACGCGTGAAAAACATTCATAAAAAAGCAAAAAATCCACATTTTCGGAAAAGCAAATTCACTTTTTTGCTCACTTAATCGTTTTTTTCATTACCTTTGCAGCCACGTTCAGGAACCAAGCGAAGATTACGAAAACCATCTACTCACGTTAGAATTGTAATGAATTAATATAAAAAAAGGTTAGAGAGAAATAAATGGCAAGCAAAGTTATCCTATCGACATCACTTGAAGAAGATCTGGCCATCATCCTGTCGGAATGCAGTCATGACAAGACATTCGTGCTCACCGACACCACTACCCATGCGTTGTGCTGGCCACTTCTGGCCACTCACCACGGCCTTCGCGATGTCATCCACATTACCATCCAACCATCCGACAACCACAAGACACTTGAGACACTCTCTCATGTGTGGTCGTCATTAAGCGACAACGGAGCCACCCGCCATTCCTGCCTCATCTGCTTAGGCGGCGGCATGGTGACCGACTTAGGTGGATTTGCAGCCGCCACGTTTAAGCGTGGCATCAACTTCATCAACATCCCCACAACACTTCTTTCGATGGTCGACGCCTCTGTAGGCGGCAAGACTGGCATTAATTTCCAAGGTCTGAAAAATGAGGTTGGTGTCTTTGCCGATGCCACAGCAGTCATTCTCCACACACGGTTTCTCTCCACATTAGACACCGCTAACCTATGCTCTGGCTACGCAGAGATGCTCAAACACGGTCTGATCTCCGATGAGCGCACCTGGTCGGAACTTATTTCTTTCGACATTTTGTCACCCGATTTGGAGCGGTTGCAACAGATGGTGGGACAGTCAGTGGCCGTGAAGGAGCGCATCGTGGAAAAAGACCCCTACGAACAAGGTATTCGCAAAGCCCTCAACCTAGGCCATACCATCGGCCATGCCATCGAATCGTGGTCTTTAGACAAAGGCAATCCCTTGTTGCATGGCACAGCAGTAGCATACGGCCTAGTATGCGAACTCTACCTCAGTCATGTGCTGGCAGGATTCCCGGCAGATAAACTTCGCAGCACTACCCGTTACATTAAAGAATGCTACGGACAAGTACCCATCACCTGTGATGATTATCCTACGCTGACAGAATTAATGACCCATGACAAGAAGAATTGGTCGGGGCGCATCAATTTCACCTTATTGGAAAACATCGGTAAGGTCAAAATCAATCAAAACGCCACCATGGCATTAATAGAAGAATCGATGGATTATCTGCGAGAATGCTGAAATATGCAAAAAAAATGTACGATTTTTAAAAGACGTACACGTGATTGTGAAAATGAATCACACGAGTGCCTACCATTCCCCATTGCAGCTGTTGCCTCAAGTAGATTTTTACATTTTTTAAGAAATAATTAGTAAAAAAATCTTTGCCAATTAAGAAAGAGTTTATAAATTTGCAGCGAATATCTATATCCCTACGAAAGGACATTAAAAAAAAGGAGACGCAACACGACAAATATTCTTAGAGTAAAAAAGAGAATAATCTCGTTGACGACGAGTTTAATCCCCCAGAAAACGAGAATTTTTTATATATAAACTTAAATATTTACAAAATTATGAGAAGATTTACGAAAGGTTTATTAATGACGTTTATCGCTTCTGCGGTAAGCCTTGGCTCTTATGCTCAGCAAAATGGAGCAGATGACCAGCCCGTAATCGATGGCTTCTACCGAATCATCAATGTGGGTTACAACCAGTTGAGAGGTACTGGTGTGATGAATGTAAAGACGGAGACAGAGGCACAGCCCCAGACCACTCCAGAAGATGCCATCACCATGCCCGGTACTGTAATGTACATCATGGCTAAGCCCAACCAGCAAGTGGAGACTGATCCCGAAGTTGCTCCTTACACAGACTGGACAGCAGAAGATCTGGAAGTGATCAACCTGCGTTCACAAGCTATTGACGCATCTGCTGCCACCTATACTCCGATCGTTGAGAAACTGAAGGATGGATTTGCAGCTGCACTTAACCTGCTGGGTCCAACTTGGGGTCTGAGCAAAGCTGAGAGAGCTTCCGTGCTTGAAGAGATGTTTGACTACATGAAGATGTTCTTGCAGCCTGCTCCAGCTGAATATTCTGGTGCACCAGAATTTACAGAGGGTCCGGGTGAAGTACCTGTGGTATACCAGTACGAGAAATCATACGATGAATCACTGCAAGAGTATTATCTGAAGAGTACTACTCCAAACACCATGCCTTTGGCCAACATGCTTATCGAAAAAGGTGTGTTTGAGAACAATGTTAACAACAAAACTGCTTTGGCACATCAGCTTTATAATTTGATGTTCGATACTGCTATTGAATATTATGAAGCTAATGGCTGGCAGCAACTTGTAGATGATTTCACATGGTACAAAGATCGTATCCACATGGGTCACACCTATTATCTGATTGGTGGTGAGGTTAAAACAGACTTGGCTACTTATCAATACTATTCTCCAGGTCCTGTGCAAGGTGAATACATCCAGTTTGCCAATGAGAACAAGATTGACTATGTAGGTAGCAACGTGCTGATTCCTGAAATTCAGAGAGCAAAAGACTTTGCTAAGTGGGTGCTTGAGCCAATCGTTGCCCGTACAGATGACACCAATGGTAGCACTGACTATTTTGCTGTTGACGCATATGTACAAGGAAGACCCGAAGGTAATTTGGGCAAGAGCCATTTCTACACCACTCTTTACACAGACTTCGCTATGCAGATTGTGCAAAATAATGGTGCTATTGATGAAAATGGTAAGACCGTCCGCGTATGGGGTATTGAGAAAGCTCCAGTACTTGGAACATTTGCATCTACAATTGAGCCCAACACTCAGGTTGGTTACGTGAAAACCAAAGAGTACACTGACATCGTTCCTGCCCGCACACCAGTTGTGATTGAGTGCTCCAAGAGCAGCCATCTGAACAACGTGCTTCTCCCCTACGGTAACATTGATGACAATTGCCCAGTTCCAGAGGATGACAACAATGCCATCCAAGAGGAGACTGACAGATCATTCTTAAGAGGTATCTTCTTCACAAAGAGATTCGAGCGCTCCGGCAAGACATTTGACGATGAGGATGAATTCATCTATCATATTCGCCCATTGGATGAGGGAACATATTATCCCAGAAAAGTATTGCGCGTATTCAACAGAGGAAACAATGCTGACAACCCCCTCGGCTTCTACAAATATTCACAACGTGACGTGATTGCCAACAAGGCTTTCATGCTGCTTGATGAATCAATGGCAAACATCAACATCTATATGGTTGACAACGAGACATATGCCGATGGTATCAGCGAGGTTAGCACCGTGAAGAGTGAAAACAATGCCGTGTATGACATTCAGGGTCGCATCGTCAACAATCCTACTAAGGGTCTGTATATCGTGAATGGCAAGAAGATGGTTATTAAATAAATTTAAAATCACTTTTGAATTATGAAGAAACAATATATCAACCCGGTTTGCAAAGTGATGACCTTGAGCCTCCAGCACGGAGTGCTTGACGAGCTTTTTGGTAACAAGTCTTATATCCCTGTTGGTAACGTTGATGGCGAGACTACAGAAACAGAGGACTATGTAGACAACATGTTCAGCAACAAGAGTCTTTGGGAAGAATAATCAGAAGCCAAGACTTTCGATACAAAAAGAGAGGTGGTGAGCAATCATCACCTCTCTTTTTTGTATATCAACGAAAAGTTAAAAGATGTGTGAAATTATCTTATTTTTATTATACCTCATGATTTTTTTTGTAATTTTGCCAAGAATTACGAATTATTAAAGAACATCAAGCATGTGTAAAAAAATCCTCACATTCATCATCATGATATGCTCCTCTGCCTTGTCTATGGCTGGTGGAGCAACCTTTTTCTATGAGCTAGAAGCAGAGGCTGTACCTGATGACAAGGGTAAGATCTACATCTACAACGAACCTGTTGACACAGAAAAAATCAGATATAGGAAGTTTTACGGCACCACCACCTTTGAAGAAAGCGCTAATGTCGGTGTGCACGCCGCTACAGTAACAGCCTATCTTTATGCCAAACCAGAAGAAGGATGTGTGTTCACGCATTGGTCACGCATAGATGACAAAGGTAACGAAGTTGCGTTTAGTAATGCCATGAACGCCACGGACCTGATTACCATGACTGCAACAGAAGCATCTGATAGACAAAATCCTTATCTTATCAGCTATATTGCCCACTTTGCCCAAAGGGGTTTGGTCTATGTCGAATCCTCCGATGAGCGCTACGGTACAGTGAATATTGATAATCCCACCAACGAGTTAGGCGATGTCGTCACACTAACAGCGACTTCAGATATGCTTTGCGGTCGATTTATTGGGTGGACCCATAATGGCACTGGTGATATTATTACCACTAATCCGCTAAACATTACGGTTGACGAGTCCACTGCAGGAGAGTACAAAGCGATTTTTGAGTCGACCAACATGGAAGAAAGAGGTCTTTATGTCATGGTAGAAAACAAGTATAAGCACCGCACACTCGGTGTTAAAGGCAATTCAGAAAGCACCTTGAGCAAAGATCAACGTTACTTCTACAACTCCATGATGTTTGTAGAACGATCCAACGAGAACCTTCATTCCACTCCGGCACTTGTGATGAAAATGGTAGGCATACCTACCGGTGCGGGCGGTCTGAAAGATGTGGAACTGATCTCACAAGATATGTCTACTCACGATATCAGCAACATGAGATTGAGAGTGGAACGCTTTTTGGAAAATGATTACTTTATCTTTGGAAACAACAACGGTTTTACAGGTTATATCAAAGATAATGGAGGAAGATCTAGTAAAGAGGAACTCATCGGAACCATTACATATCCCAGCGTCTGGAATAGACCAGATACGGAAAGCACATATCGATGGTCATTCAGAATTCTTGACAAGGATCACATGAATGAAAACTATTTTGGTGCCAAGCCATCTGCAGAAAGCCTCAAAAATGGAAAATATTACACTACGATGTACACCAGTTTCCCATATGAGTGTTATGACGGCGTGAAAGCATACATCATAGACAAATACTTGGAAAGTGGAATGCTGCACTTGAAGGAGATTGAGGGAGGTATAGTCCCGTCAAGAACACCCGTATTACTGGAATGCAATTCCACCAACCCCAAAGAAAACCGTCTTATACCTCTGCTCGATGAGCCTGCCCCCATCAGCGACACCAACCTTCTCAAGGGAGAAATCTGGCTCGATGACGAAAGTGAAGACCCTAGCAACTACCGCACGCTGTTTGACCCAGCCACCATGCGTGTATTCAACCACACGACAGGAACCTTCAGCAATGTCAACAATACAGATCCGACAAACAATAACATCACACTGAAATACATTGCCAACAACACCTGTTATCTTGACATCAGTTCAATAGAGAATCCTGGAGACGAGATCACCCTCACCAAAGAAGAAGGAATAGAAAAATTGATAGGTGATGCCAACGGTGACAAAATTGTAGACGTTACCGACGTAATGGTCACTGTCAACCACATTATTGGCAATAACCCATCACCCTTCATCCGTGAGAATGCAGATGTAGACGAGAATAACATTGTCGATGTAACAGATGTGATGCTCATCGTACATATCATTCTAAATAAGTAAAAAAATAGTCCTTCTTTGATATTTTTTTGAAATATTCAAGAATATTCTTTGTGGCATAGATTATTTTTTATAAATTTGCATCGATTTATGAGACCACTATTAATCGAAATCAAATTTGGTGGTAGAAAAAGATTATACAACGCTCAATAAAGTAACATTTAAATATATCAAGTCATGAAAAAAATTTATCTGAAACCCGATTCACGATTTGTTGACATTAATATGGAAGGTTCGGTTCTCAATGACCCAATTGCAAACTCTGAACCTTTAGGTGAGAATGAGACAAGAGTGTGGGACGAGAATCCTGGTGACAGACTTCCTGTTAGCAAGAGTGTATGGGGTAAAGACGAAACTGAGGAATAAATAATTTCTCATGAAATGACGGATGTTGACTAATAATATAGCATATCCGTCATTTCATTGAGGAATAACAGATCTCTTCGGTTTCCCGGTTTCCGTTGTGGGCAATTGTGAGACCATAACGATTTTTTTAGGAATCCAATATTTAGGGAGGACATTTTGCAAAATGTCTTCCAATAATTTATTATCCATACTTTCTGTTACTAGTACAGGTATTTCTCCATATTTGGCATCCTTTTGTTTAGAGATATAGAAAGGACACGGCATATGAGGAAATAGCTTTTTTTCTATCTGTTCAGCTTGCAATTTGATACCACCCGAACAGATGACATTGTCTTTTCTTCCCAAGATGATGAATTGATTCCTATCCTCATCCAATTCCACGATATCATTTGTTTTCAAGACGTCATCACATAAAAGTGGTGCATGAATGACAAGGCATCCATCCACATCTACAGACACATCCACACCAGGTAGAGGCACATACCAAGGAGAAACATTCACACCATTCAACCTCCTCATGGCAATATGCGACAATGTCTCTGTCATGCCATAAGTACTCCAGACAGCATTAGGGAAATCTCTCAGTTGACATTCCAGACTATCATCAATCGCTCCACCACCGATAATCAGTACGCGGATATTTCTCAAGCGCTGGTTCTCACGTTCCACTTGCAAAGAGTTGTAGACCTGAAGAGGAACCATCGCAGCAAAATCGATTTTCTGATCGCCCGCGGCATCATCAGCCAAAGGATGCCCAGAAGGTGTGACATGCAAGAGTCTCATTTTTGCCACTTCAGCCCTTACCACCATCATTTTGCCAGCAATATAGTCGAGTGGCATACATAGTAGCGCCACATCTCCAATATTCAAGCCCAAGAACCGACATGTCATTCTCGCACTGGCCACCATCTTTTTTTTCTGCACCCAAAGAGGTTTTGGCGCACCAGTCGAGCCACTGGTATGCACAAGCAAGGAAGGACGATCATCATACCATGACTCAAGAAATTCATCCAATTGCATGACCAACTTCTTTTCTTAAAAACAACTGATCACCAACGATGCTTAACGGCATCTCTATATTATCATTGAAAAGAAGGCCAGTACCAAGTCCCTGTGGCATTGCTGGCGGACAGCCATACATATAAGCGGCAAATTGTGCGATGGCACACAATCCCACGTTACTCTCCAACGCACTGGTCACCCAAGAGCCAATGCCTCTATTCCTAGCCATGCGAATCCACTCCTCTGACCCACAAAGGCCTCCATGCAACGACGGTTTAAGAATAATATATGCCGGACGAATCGTGTCGAGCAGATATTCTTTCATATCAGGCAAGTTGACCCCTATGAGTTCCTCATCAAGAGCGATGGGTATAGGAGACACCTTACATAAATAAGCCATTTCCTTCCATTGGTGTTGGCGGATGGGCTGCTCGAGGGAGTGGATATCATATCTGGCAAGCTGTTGAAGTCTTGGCAAAGCGTTCTCCAATGAAAAAGCGCCATTGGCGTCCAAACGAAGTTCGATAATTTCAGCCGAGAAACGTTTTCTGATTTTTGCAATCAAATCAACCTCTCTATCAAAGTCGATCGCCCCGATTTTGATTTTCACACAGCGGAATCCCTTCTCTAATTTCTCCTCCATCCGTGCGAGCATCTCCTCATACGAGCCCATCCAAACCAAACCATTGATCCTGATGCCCTCCTCACCTCTAGAGAAAGGTGTATCATAAATGATATGGCTACCAGTATTAAGCGACATCAAAGCCGTTTCGATACCGAAAAGCATAGAAGGATAAGGTCTCAGTAACGTATGGTCAAGGTGTCCGGCAGACATCACAGTACGGCATGCCTCTGCCAACAGGCATTCATAATTATCTATGTCATCACAACTGAGGTTAGGAAGCGGTGCACACTCCCCTATCCCCTTTTTTCCAGGCTTGAGATCATCGGTAGCTGTGACAAACCACGAATGACGTGTAGTGTAGACGCCTCTCGACGTGCCTGCAGGCTGACGGAAATGAAAGGTACGCTCCGAAATGTCCAGTCTGATCATGGCAATCTCCTTGTTACGGCATTTTGGGATATTTCTTGAAATCAGGTTTTCTTTTCTCCAAGAAAGCCTTTCCACCCTCCTGTGCCTCATCGAGGAAATAATAGAGCATGGTGCAGTCGCCAGCCAACTGTTGGATGCCCGCCTGTCCGTCAAGTTCTGCGTTGAGTCCGGCCTTGATCATCCTCAGTGCCATAGGGCTGCGCTCCATCATGGTCTCAGCCCACTCCACACATTCATCTTCAAGACGATCAAAGGGCACCACCTTATTGACCATTCCCATCTGTTCCGCCTCACGAGCCGAATACTGCCTGCAGAGGAACCAGATCTCACGCGCCTTCTTTTGTCCTACGATGCGCGCCAGATAAGAAGCACCGAATCCAGCATCAAACGACCCCACCTTGGGCCCTGTCTGTCCGAAAATAGCATTTTCAGATGCGATGGTCAGGTCACACACCAAGTGCAACACATGTCCGCCGCCGATGGCATAGCCATTCACCATGGCAATGACAGGCTTAGGCAGTCTCCTGATCTGCATCTGTACATCAAGGACCGACAGTCTAGGTACGCCATCCTCATCGACATATCCGCCACGGCCCTTCACATGCATATCACCACCCGAACAGAAAGCCTTGTCGCCCGCTCCAGTGAGCAGAACGACACAGATGTCCTGCGCCTCACGGCAATAAGCAAAAGCCTGTGACAGCTCTAATGTAGTCTTAGGTGTAAAAGCATTCCGGTAACGAGGTCTGTTGATCGTGATTTTAGCGATTCCATGGTATTCCTCAAAAAGGATTTCCTCAAAATCTCTGATTTTTTTCCATTCTCTCATGATATGATGATTTATATGTGATACTTATGATATGTGATACATACCTTCTCTCACCAACTGTTGGAACGTCTTCAAGGCCTCCGCATCTGTAGCGGCATCCGTGAATACTTCCAGCAACATCGGTCTGGAGGTATGTTCAGTGAGCAACGTGATGATTCCCATACGCATCGATTCAGGATTCTCCGCATGCAAATAACCTACATCATTTTGTTCACAGATACCTTTTGCCGAGGTGTGGTGTGCCCCGCTCACGAGGCCGTCTCTCACAGTACTTACTTCCAATCCGGGCAGCATCCTAAAAATGCCACCGCCACTATTGTTCAGCAACACCATGCGGAAGTTACCTTTAAGATGCGCGTTCCATAAGGCATTCTGATCATAGAAGAAACTAAGATCTCCGATGACACACAGCACCATCTCATCGACAGCTGCCGCAAAACCTACGGCTGTCGACAATGATCCATCAATGCCATTGACCCCCCGATTGCAATAAACGAAGTGCCCCGCATAGATATTAGCCAACCTGACTGCCGAGCTATTAGCAACGTGCATATAAAAAACATCCTCCCAATCCTCGAGTTGCTGCTCCAGATATTTTATGACTGTCATTTGCGAAAAAGGAGGGGCATATTCTTCCACCAAGCCGCCAATACGATCGAATACCCGTTGCCATCGACTATGATAATCCTTTTGCGACATCACAACAGGCGACATTTCTTTCTCTGTATCAAGCGACAATCTCTCCTGTTCCTTTTTCGCAAGTGCACATAAGAAATCACCAAATGACCGTATCTGTACCACCTCATCCGCATGCATGGTGACATCCCGCACCTCACCATCTAAGGACAGCATAACCGTCTTAGCCGTCCTGGCCCGTCTAAGAAACATCTTGAGCCGTTTGCTCACCACCGTGTCACCCATATAGATGATCATATCAGGCATATATTGCTCATCCTCTCCGACTGCCATGATGGCCTCATCAGCCAAAGAACCAGTCATCAGAAAACGAGTCAACCGTTCGGTAAGCATGACGCCCCTTGACGACAGCAACAGCCTTGCCTGTCTCAGCAATTCCCCATCTTCTGGTCTCAATTCCTCATCACACTGCCCGACCACCAGCATAGGCCGAGAAGCAGACATCCACCAGTCGGCCACCATCAGGCAACATTCCATCCCAAAACAGAATCTTTGATGAATCACACGCTGCTCAGGTAAATGAGCCACAGAAAAATGGAAGAGAGGCTCCTTCAGCGGCACATTAATATGTACAGGTCCACTAGCCAAGAATCGAGAAGCCAGCAATGCCTCATTGATGAGGCGGTTGCAATACCACTCATCCGTCTCATCAACCACCTCCGTCGGCAGTGACACTGCTTTTTTGACAAAAGGTCCCAATGCCCCTTGCTGTGGCAAAGTCTGTCCGTCGAGTTGTCCGATCCAAGCCTCAGGTCTGTCAGCTGAAACGACAATCAGTGGCTGATGCTGGTAAAAAGCCTCTGCGACAGCCGGAGCAAGGTTGAGCAAAGCAGTCCCAGAGGTGACACACACCACCACAGGTGTACGTGTAGCCTGCGCGAGGCCGAGAGCAAAGAAGCCAGCACTTCGCTCATCTGTGACAGGCCAACATCGGATAGAAGAACATTCATTCAGATTGTGTACGATGGGAGCATTCCGGCTCCCCGGACACACTACGGCATGCCTCACTCCATGACACATGAGGAGTGAAGTCAATATATTGACATTCTTCTTATCAGAAAACATACATTAAATCAAAGCAATTATAACAGACACCTCATGGTATCCATCTTACTTTCGGTTTCCGTCCACTCTGTCATCAAATCACTATCTGCGAGTAATCCACCGCCTGCATACAGCAAGTAGCCATCCTCGTCGATACGCATACAACGGAGGGCAACGAAAAGATCTGTGGCCCCTTCCGGCTGGAGCATACCCACAAAACCACTATAATACTCTCTTGGAGCAAACTCATTGGCCAGGATGAAATCAATGGCCGCCCTTTTGGGCAGTCCACAGACTGCTGGAGTGGGATAGAGCACGTGCAGTAATTGTCCGATGCCACATTTGTCAACCAGGCTGAAATGGAAATCACTCTGCAGGTGCACCAGATGTCCGGCACGCATCGTATAGGGTCCTTTCTCCTCTATTTGGCCAGCCACCTGTTCCAGGCATTCCATGATATATGTTGACACGAAACGCTGTTCTTGGATATTTTTCACGCTCCACATGATGGTTTTGTCATCAGAATGATGACCAGGCATTGGCGGTTCGTCAAATCCTTTTTGTTCATCACCAAGTGTCATCGTTCCAGCAAGTGCCATGGTCGTCCACATCCCCTCTTTCCCTCTGAGCAGAACCTCAGGGGTAGCCATCAGCCAGGTACCGCATCTATGAGCAGCCACCAGAGCCACATACATCCTCGGGTAGCGCTTACATGCCTCCACGAACTGAGTCAAGACATTTTTATGTTTTTTTGTTTGTTGACGAGCGCACCTTGCAAGCACGATTTTTGAGAACTCACCCTCCAAGATATGCGCATGGAAATTGGCAAAATCGATAGAATAATGAGTAAAAGACCCCCCTTTAGCTCGTGCTCGTCCCTGACAGTCAGCAAGGATCTCTTCCACTTTACTGATCAGTTGAGTATCCACGCTGCCATCAATGAGTCTCTCTGGCAGGAATGATTCTGTCACATCAGGTTGAAGCAACAAGACAGGATGCTGTCTATCCACCGCAAAAGGAGCCACGACAAAGCCTTCTCTGCTGTTGAGCATTCCCACTGACGACAATTCCTCGGGTTCTCCCTCTTTTTGCATCACGAGATGACATGATTGCTCATAAGGCAACCTATAGATTGCAAATGCCGGCATATCACTTATTTTGGTTTTTCGGGCTGATAATATAATTGGTGACAGTCACCACAGAAATCAGTTCACCCGCAGAATTATTAATCTCCACATTCCACACATGCAGTTTTCTTCCTTTCTGCACCAGATGTGCCAATGCGGTTACAGTATCACCTTCCTCCACGGCTTTGACATGGCTTCCACTGACACTGATACCCACACAAATTTTTCCCGGGCACAAGGCCGAGGAGCCCACACCAGCCACATTTTCTGCAAGAGCCAGAGATGCTCCACCGCTCAAGAATCCGAACGGCTGCCGGTTGCGCTCATCCACCAACATGGTAGCCACACACAAGTCATCGTCGGGCGTTGAGATGAATTTCATTCCCAATGCAGTTGACAGATTAGGTTGACGTTCAATAATCTCTCGAATGCTGTCTACGTTCATAATTACGTCCTTCTAAGTTTTTGGTGTTTTTACTTTTGGCAAAATTACAAATAAAATTCAATTATATATTCATCTGGTCTGTTTTTTTCTCCTACCAATTAAAAATGCGAAAAACCTACGTCACTTCACATTTTTTTAGTAATTTTGCAACGTTAACGGCATACACACCGAAATTATGAACATTTTAGAATTAAGTGAACAAGAGATAGGCAGACGTCAAAGTCTGCAAGAATTGCGCAATTTAGGTATTGATCCTTATCCTGCAGCAGAATTTCCCACAAATGCTTTTTCCACAGAGATCCGCGCCTCATTTGATGACAACGCTGCTCCCCGTGAGGTAGTGATTGCCGGCCGTCTGATGAGCCGCCGTGTGATGGGTAAAGCCAGTTTTGCTGAGTTGCAAGACTCAAAAGGCCGCATCCAGGTATATATTACCCGTGATGATATCTGTCCCGATGAAGACAAGACTCTCTACAACGTGGTATTCAAGCGATTGCTAGACATCGGTGATTTCATCGGTGTGGAAGGATTTGTCTTCCGTACCCAGACGGGTGAGATCAGTGTTCATGCCCGTTCTCTTAAACTGCTCTCGAAGAGTCTAAAGCCTCTCCCCATTGTCAAGTACAAAGACGGAGTGGCCTATGATAAGTTTGAGGATCCCGAACTGCGCTATCGCCAACGTTATGTCGACCTGGTGGTAAATGAAGGAGTGAAAGACACCTTTATACAACGCGCCACTGTGATACGCACCATGCGCCGTGTGCTCGATGAAGCCGGCTATACAGAAGTGGAAACCCCCACCCTGCAGTCGATTGCCGGTGGTGCCAGTGCCCGCCCGTTCATCACCCACTTCAATGCTCTCGACCAGGATATGTATATGCGTATCGCCACCGAACTGTATCTCAAGCGTCTCATTGTGGGCGGTTTCGAGGGTGTCTACGAGATTGGCAAAAATTTCCGCAACGAAGGAATGGACCGCAACCACAATCCAGAGTTCACCTGCATGGAACTCTACGTGCAGTATAAGGACTACAACTGGATGATGTCGTTCACGGAGAAACTTCTTGAGACCATCTGTCTGGCTGTCAATGGCAGTACTGAGCGTGTGATTGACGGGCAGATAATATCGTTTAAGGCCCCCTACCGTCGTCTTCCCATCCTTGATGCCATTAAGGAGAAGACCGGTTATGACCTCAACGGCAAGTCAGAGGAAGAGATCCGAGAGGTCGCCAAGACATTGGGTATCGAGGTAGATAACACGATGGGTAAAGGCAAACTGATAGATGAGATATTCGGTGAGACCTGCGAGGGCACTTTCATCCAGCCCACTTTCATCATCGACTATCCCGTAGAGATGTCGCCTCTGACGAAGATGCACCGTTCGAAACCCGGTCTGACAGAGCGTTTCGAACTTATGGTGAACGGTAAAGAACTGGCAAATGCCTACAGTGAGCTTAACGACCCCATCGACCAGGAAGAACGCTTCAAGGAACAGATGCGCCTGGCAGACAAGGGCGATGACGAAGCAATGATCATCGACCAAGACTTCCTCCGCGCCCTTCAATATGGCATGCCCCCGACCAGCGGTATCGGCATCGGTATTGACCGTCTGGTGATGCTCATGACAGGCAAGACCTATATACAGGAAGTATTGTTTTTCCCACAGATGCGCCCAGAGAAGAAGGCACCACGGAGCACGACAGCCGAATGGGCAGCCATCGGCGTGCCCGAACAATGGGTACCCGTTTTTAATAAATGCGGTTATTATCTGGTGCAGGACATCAAGGATGTCAATCCCCAGAAGTTGCAAATGGACGTCTGTGGTATTAACAAAAAGTACAAACTTGGTTACGACAACCCCAAGGTCGACGAGTTTGCCCAATGGATAGAAGCAGCGAAAGACTAACCATCATCATTACATCGCACCATGCACGACTGCGGTAAGATAGCCATCATTGGCGGCGGAAGCTGGGCTACTGCCATTGCCAAGATTGTGATGGATCACACCCACCACATCGGCTGGTATATGCGCCGTGATGACCGCATTGAAGACTTCCGCCGCATGGGGCACAATCCAGCTTATCTGACCAGTGTTCATTTCGACACCGACAAGATCTTCTTCTCCAGTGACATCAACAAGGTGGTAGATCTATATGACACACTGGTATTTGTGACCCCCTCTCCCTATCTGAAGAACCATCTTAAGAAGCTCAAGACCCGTATTCGTGACAAATTCATCGTCACAGCCATCAAGGGCATCGTGCCTGATGAGAATCTGGTGTGCTCCGAATATTTCCATCACGTCTATGATGTGCCCTATGAAAATCTGGCCTGCATAGGCGGTCCCTCACATGCTGAGGAGGTGGCTCTCGAACGTTTGTCATACCTGACTATCGGCTGTAGCGATCTAGACAAGGCGCAAGCCTTCACCCAATTATTATCGAGCAACTATATCAAGACCAAGACCAGCAGTGATGTCATCGGCATCGAATACTGTTCTGTGCTCAAAAACGTCTATGCCATTGCTGCAGGTATCTGCAGCGGATTGAAATACGGTGACAACTTCCAAGCAGTGCTCATGTCAAATGCGGTACAGGAGATTTCCCGTTTTCTCACCGTCATCAGCCCTATCGACCGCAATGTCTACGACTCCGTCTATTTGGGAGACTTGCTGGTGACCGGCTACTCTAATTTTTCACGCAATCGTGTATTCGGCACCATGATAGGCAAGGGATACAGCGTCAAGAGCGCGCAGATAGAGATGGAGATGATCGCCGAAGGTTTTTTCGGAACGAAGTGTATGAAAGAAATCAACCGTCGCCTCCATGTCAACATGCCGATTCTCGACGCTGTCTACAACATCCTCTATGAGCGCATCTCACCACAGATAGAAATCAAGTTGCTCACCGACAGTTTCAGATAACCCGGCATCTCTTTTTCCGAATCACTCACCATCCACCAAAATTCAAGGAAAGCAACCCTTACCCAAAGTTCCACGACCATGGCCAAGTCAAAGAAACCTCTTCCGATATATGAAAACGTGACCATCGCCGATTGTGCTGCTGAAGGCAAATGCGTGGCCCGTGTCGACGACAAAGTGGTATTTGTCCCCTTTGTCGTTCCTGGCGACATCGTAGACCTGCAAGTGCGCAAGAAACGTAAGAGTTATTGTGAAGCAGAGGTGATACGCCTTGTAAAGCCCAGTGAGTTGCGTCAAGCACCGATGTGCCGCCACTTTGGTGTCTGTGGAGGTTGCAAGTGGCAGATTTTGCCCTATGCCGAGCAATTGAAGATGAAGCAGCAGCAAGTCTTCGACCAACTGACCCGCATCGGTAAGGTCTCACTTCCTCCCATCAGTCCCATCCTCGGATCAGCAAAGACCAGCCGCTACCGCAACAAAATGGAGTTTGAGTGTTGTAACAAGCGATGGCTCACCCGCGAGGAAATCGCCAGCGGAATTACCTATTCCGACATGAACGCCATCGGCCTTCATATCACAGGAGCCTTCGACAAGGTATTGCCTATTGAGGAATGCCTTCTCATGGACGACCTCAACAACAAGATACGCAATGCCGTGCGCGACTATGCCGCAACCACCGGGATGACCTATTTTGACATACGCGAGCAACACGGTCTGTTGCGTGACATCATGATGCGCAACTCCAACACCGGAGAATGGATGGTACTTGTGCAATTCCATTTTGAAAGTCCAGAAGACAAGACACGGGCAGAAGGACTGCTCGACCACCTGTCAAACAGTTTTCCCGCCATCACCTCTCTTGTATACGTCGACAACCAGAAATGCAACGACACTTTTGGTGATCTTGAGGTAGTGACCTATAAAGGTAAAGACCATATCATCGAGACCATGGAGGACCTGCAGTTCAAAGTAGGACCAAAGAGTTTCTACCAGACCAATACCGAGCAGGCCCATGTGCTTTACTCTGTGGCCCGCCGACTGGCAGGCCTTACAGGACAGGAATTGGTCTACGATCTATACACAGGCACTGGCACCATTGCCAATTTCGTGGCTAGACAGTGCCGTCAGGTTATCGGCATCGAATATGTGCCAGAGGCAATAGAAGACGCTAAGGTCAACTCCCGTATCAACGGCATCGACAACACCTTATTCTTCGCTGGTGACATGAAAGACATCCTCACCGATGCCTTTATCTCTCGTCATGGCCGTCCCGATGTCATCATCACCGACCCACCACGAGCCGGAATGCATCCTGACGTGACACAGACCATCCTCCGTGCCCATCCACACCGCATTGTCTATGTGAGTTGCAATCCCGCCACGCAGGCGCGTGATCTAGCCGATTTAGACAGCGATTACATTGTCAAAGCAGTTCAGCCCGTTGACATGTTTCCTCATACACCACATGTGGAGAACGTGGTCTTGCTGGAAGAACGTACATGACGAAACTCAAAAAACCTATCTTATCTAATCTATAACCCTTAAACCCGATTACTTATGAAAAAGAAATTATTAATCACCTGCCTTTTGGCATTTATCACGGTGAGTATTCATGCCCAACAAGAAAAAAAGTGGTATGACAGTTTCAAGTTTAGTGGCTATGGTATGTTACAATACCAAGCAGAAGACAAAGAAGGAAGTGATCATAATGAGTTCAACCTACGTTTGCTCCGTATGATTCTTGACGGAAAGATCGGTGAGTTTGACTGGCGTGTCCAGATACAGGGAACCAATGCCAAAGGTCCTGGTGAGCCAACCGTTCAACTTGTAGACCTTTACACAGAATGGGTGAAATATAAGGAAGCCCGTGTGAGAATAGGTCAGTTTAAACGTGCCTTCACCTTTGAGAACCCCACCCACCCCATCACCCAGGGATGGTATGCCTATGCTGACGTTGTCAATAAACTCTCTGCTTTTGGTGACCGTACAGGTGAGAAGTCCTCTGGTGGCCGCGATATCGGTATCCAACTCCAAGGTGACCTCTTTCCCGCCGCAGACGGGCACCGTTATCTGCACTATCAGATAGGAGTCTATAATGGTGAGGGTGTCAACCAAAAAGATGTAGACAACCGCAAGGATATTATCGGTGGTGCATGGGTGATGCCTATCAAGGGCGTACGCATCGGTGCCTTTGGATGGACAGGTAGCCGCGGTGGCATGCTGGACCCAATCACAGGTCAAAAGCGCAGTGTAGAGAAAAATCGCTACGCCTTCTCTGCCGAGTACGACCTGGACGAATACACCTTCCGTGCTGAGTATATCCACAGCCAGGGTTGGGGTGCCGCCTCTCCAGGCAACAACGTTCGTGAGATCGACTACTCGAAAGGCGACAAGGCAGATGGTTGGTATGTCTTCGGTATCGTGCCTGTCATCAAATCCAAATTACATGCCAAAGCCCGTTACCAGTGCTATCGCCCTTCAAAGGATTGGGGTTCATCCAAGAGCATGTATGAGGTTGGTGCCAACTATTTCATCTCCAAGAATTTGGAAATCACCGCAGAATATGCCCGTGTGAACGACCGTTCGATAGCCAATCCAGACAATCACAGCTACAATTTTGTGGATGTGGAACTTGATTTCCGCTTCTGACCTTCCACCTCACCCCATTCAAGCAGCCCATCTTTCATGGATAGGCTGCTTTTTTATTCTATGAGCGTAGGGATATGCACTCAGCCTTTTTTGCAGACAGGAACCACCAAGGACGTTCCCAAAAGAAAACTGAGACGAATAGATAAAAACGACGTGTTCGTGATGTTTTTACGAAATTATTATTTATCTTTGTCGTCATGAACAATTATTCGGATCGCCCAATGGTGACATGCGACAATATGATGATCATCGACGCAGACTTTGTTGATCGCGTCGCTTTTGACCTTATCGTCAACTTTGAGCGTATCATCGGACGCCCCATTCCCAATGCCGACATCGCCAGATGGATAGATTGCCTGGCGCTTGACGGTGGTATCCGTGAAGGCCATGAAAAGACGCAGGTAGTTCTTATCCATAGCCGTGACAAGACACAGTTGGACTACTTCACACCTGGCAACTTGGAGAAGGAACTCAACGGAAAAGCCTTTAACGACAACTTAGGAGAATTTTCCATCAATGCCATAAGCGAGGAAAGCATCATCAATCGCGAAGGACTGTTGACTGATACACTGCAGTTGGCACTCTATTCCTCAGAAGTGCGCCGGCTGATCATTGTCCCTGATGAGCAAGACTACGATTTGGTACGAGCGACACTACGGCATTCCGATACCGACAAACAGATCACCGTATTGGCCATGCAGCCGATGCCAGGCGGGCATTTCCAACAGGAAATCCTGGGCTATTCTCTTATGAGTGCATTGGGAATCAGGAGTGAAGAGTTGGATGGGGCAACGACGACCTAAGACCTTAAAGAATAATCAATTACAATAATCAACATTCATACTATGAGCAAAGTACTAATGATTGGCGCCGGTGGTGTAGCCACTGTGGCAGCCTTCAAGATGGCACAGAATGCCGATGTTTTCACAGAACTCATGATTGCGAGCCGCACAAAAGCCAAGTGCGACAAACTGGTGGACTCCATCCACAAGGCAGGTTACAATCTTGACATCCGGACAGCCCAGGTGGATGCCGATGATGTGGAACAACTGAAAACCTTATTGAATGATTACCAGCCCGAACTGGTGGTGAACCTGGCATTGCCTTATCAAGACCTCACCATCATGGAGGCATGTCTGGCCTGTGGCTGCCATTATCTTGACACCGCCAACTATGAGCCAAAAGATGAGGCACACTTTGAGTATTCCTGGCAATGGGCTTATAAGCAACGGTTTGAGGACGCAGGTCTTTGTGCGATACTCGGATGCGGTTTTGACCCAGGAGTGAGTGGCATCTATACTGCATATGCCGCCAAGCATCATTTCGACGAGATGCATTATCTTGATATCGTGGACTGCAATGCAGGCGACCATCACAAAGCCTTCGCCACCAACTTCAATCCAGAGATCAACATTCGTGAGATCACCCAAAAAGGCCTCTACTACAAAGATGGCCAATGGATAGAGACCGAGCCCCTTGAGATCCATCAGCCACTGAACTATCCCAATATTGGTCCGCGCGAGAGTTATCTGCTGCATCATGAAGAGCTGGAGAGTCTTGTGAAAAACTACCCCACGATCCGTCAAGCCCGTTTCTGGATGACATTCGGTGAACAATATATCAAGCATCTCGACGTCATCCAAAATATCGGCATGAGCCGCATTGATGAGGTGACCTACGAGGCACCGCTCGCCGATGACCCGACCAAGACTGTGAAGGTAAAGATCGTACCTTTGCAATTCCTTAAGGCTGTGCTCCCCAATCCTCAGGATCTTGGCGAGAACTATGAAGGTGAGACAAGTATCGGATGCCGTATCCGAGGTATCAAAGACGGCAAGGAACGTACCTATTATGTATACAACAACTGCTCTCACCGTGCCGCATATGAAGAGACCGGCATGCAGGGAGTAAGCTACACTACAGGTGTTCCTGCCATGATTGGAGCCATGTTGCTGGTCAAAGGCATCTGGAAGAAGCCAGGCGTATGGAATGTGGAGGAATTCGACCCCGATCCATTCATGGCACTACTCAACGAGAAAGGTTTGCCTTGGCATGAAATCTTCGATGGCGATTTAGAGTTATAATGCATTCTTATCTATCAGTATTATATATATATCAATTATCATGGCAAAAAAAGAAACCACATCTCAACCCGACGGCACACAGGAAGGCAAACTGAAAGCGCTTCAGGCCGCCATGGCTAAAATAGAGAAAGATTTTGGAAAAGGTTCTATCATGAAGTTGGGCGACGAACAAGTAGAACAAGTTGACGTCATCCCTACTGGCAGTATCGGTCTGAACGCCGCACTTGGAGTTGGCGGATTTCCCCGTGGACGTATCATCGAGATCTATGGTCCCGAATCCTCAGGAAAGACGACCCTTGCCATCCATGCCATTGCCGAGGCTCAGAAAATGGGTGGTATCGCTGCATTTATCGATGCAGAACATGCTTTCGACCGTTTTTATGCCGCCCATCTGGGAGTTGATGTCGACAACCTGCTCATCTCACAACCCGACAATGGAGAACAGGCACTGGAGATTGCCGACCAACTGATCCGTTCAGCCGCCATCGACATCATTGTCATCGACTCGGTCGCTGCCCTCACACCAAAATCAGAGATTGAGGGTGATATGGGCGACAACAAAGTCGGTCTTCAGGCCCGTCTGATGAGTCAGGCATTACGCAAGCTCACCTCCACCATCAGCAAGACCAACACCACCTGTATCTTCATCAACCAGTTACGTGAGAAGATCGGAGTCATGTTTGGCAATCCAGAAACCACCACAGGCGGCAATGCCCTGAAATTCTATGCCAGCGTTCGTCTCGATATCCGACGTGTGACCACCCTTAAGGACGGTGATCAAGCCATTGGCAACCAAGTGCGTGTGAAGGTGGTGAAAAACAAAGTTGCCCCACCATTCCGTAAGGCAGAATTTGAGATTCTTTTTGGAGAAGGAATCTCCAAAGTGGGAGAAATCGTTGATCTGGGTGTGGAGTACGGTATCATTCAGAAGAGCGGATCATGGTTTTCCTACAACAATTCGAAACTGGCCCAAGGTAGAGATGCCACCAAAGCGCTGCTCAACGATAATCCTGAGCTCTGCGAAGAGATAGAAGCCAAGATTATGGCTGCTATCGCAGAGAGCAACTGACACCTTTTTCTTGGTGACGATTTCAGTCTATCCTCACCTATTCATTTCGAAAAAGGCATTTAACCCCAAAAGGTCCTCAAGGTTATTTATCACCTTGAGGACCTTTTTACGAATGTGCGATGTATCTCTATGGTACTTTCTTAGAATTCAGCACTCTTAGGCGTACGCGGGAAAGGAATGACGTCGCGGATATTCTGCATACCTGTAACGAAGAGGATCAACCGTTCGAATCCCAATCCGAAACCGCCATGCGGGCATGATCCATAGCGACGGGTATCCAGATACCACCACATATCCTTCTCAGGAATGTTGCGCCGTTTGATCTCAGCATACAGTTTATCGTAATCTTCCTCACGCACACTGCCACCGATGATCTCGCCGATCTGCGGGAATAGCACGTCAGTGCCCTGTACGGTACGTCCGTCTTCATTGATTTTCATATAGAAAGCCTTGATGTCTTTCGGATAATTGATCATGATGACAGGCCGTTTGAAATGCTCCTCCACCAGATAACGCTCATGCTCTGACGCCAGATCCATACCCCAACTCACTGGGAACTCGAACTGATGTCCGGCAGCCACAGCCTCCTCCAAGATACGTATACCCTCTGTGTAAGGCAATCTGACAAACGATCCCTCCACCACAGACTGCAAACGCTGGAGAAGCGTGCGGTCAATCATTTTGTTGAGGAATTCAAGATCATCCTTACAGTTATCAAGTGCCCACTGCACGCAATATTTGATGAAGTCCTCTTCGAGATCCATCAGATCATCAAGGTCGATAAAAGCCACCTCAGGCTCTATCATCCAGAATTCAGCCAGATGTCGCGGAGTATTGGAATTCTCTGCTCTGAAGGTAGGTCCGAAAGTATAGATGGCACCCAGCGCTGTGGCTCCCAATTCACCTTCGAGCTGTCCGCTCACGGTAAGTGATGTCTGTACGCCAAAGAAATCATCATCATAGATGATGCGTCCCTTTTCATCCTTTTTTAGATCATAGAGATTCTTTGTCGTCACCTGGAACATCTGTCCGGCACCCTCACAATCACTTCCGGTAATAATGGGCGAATGGAAATAGAAGAAGCCATGTTTATGGAAATAATCATGTATGGCGATCGCCATATTATGACGCACACGCATGACTGCACCAAATGTATTGGTGCGCAGACGCAGGTGGGCGTTTTTGCGCATCGCCTCGAAACTCTGTCCCTTTTTCTGCATAGGATAATCAGAACCACAAGTACCCAAGACGATGATTTCCTGACATTGTATCTCACTGGTCTGACCAGCCCCCTGGCTTTCCACGAGCACACCTGTAGCACTCACACATGCACCAGTGGTGACCAACTTAAGCACAGCGGCATCGACCTTTGTCGGATCAACGACCACTTGCACATTTTTAATGGTAGAACCGTCGTTGATGGCAATGAAATCCACCGATTTGCTGCTTCGGTGCGTCCTCACCCAGCCTTTAACATTGACTATTGAGCCAAAATCCGTGCACTGAAGCACATCTACAACCTTTGTCCTACGTATTTTATCCATTTTGTTGAATTTCTAATTAAAAAGTTTGCATAATGATGATCACTCAAAAGCCCCCATGCGCAGCATATCCACCTCTTTCTCTGTGAGGAATCGCCAGTCACCCCGACGTACATTTTTCTTGGTCAGACCAGCGAATTGCACGCGATCGAGTTTGATAACACGATAGCCGAGGCTCTCGAAGATACGTCTGACGATGCGGTTCTTGCCGCTGTGGATCTCGATACCAACCTGACTTTTATCTGTATCGCTAGCATATTCCACTGCGTCAGCCTTGATTTCTCCATCATCGAGAGTGATGCCCTGTCGGATCTGTTCCATATCATGAGCAGTGACGTTCTTGTCAAGGAAAACATGATATACTTTTTTCTTGAGGAATTTCGGATGTGTGAGTTTGCTGGCCAAGTCACCATCATTGGTGAGCAGCAACACACCTGTGGTATTTCTGTCGAGCCTTCCGACAGGATAGATCCGTTCTGGACAAGCATTCTTCACCAAATCCATGACCGTCTTACGCTGTTGCGGATCATCACTTGTGGTGACATAATCCTTTGGCTTATTAAGAAGCACATAGACCTTTTTCTCCAATCTTACCGGCTGTTCGTGGAACATCACCTCGTCTGTGCGCGAAACCTTCACACCCAACTCGGTAACCACTTCACCATTCACTTTCACGACTCCCGCCTGGATGAAAGCATCAGCCTCACGACGGCTGCAAATACCTGCATTAGCCAGGAATTTATTCAAACGAATCGGCTCGTTGGGATCTACATGTTCCTCCTTATACTCGATCCTTTTCTTCATGCTGTATTTTGCATTGGGATCATAGCCAGGCGAATGCTGACGATATCCAGGCTGGTAGCCACCCTGACGAGACTGATAACCGCCCTGCTGGCGCTGCTGGTAACCACCCTGCTGACGAGGCTGATAGCCGCCCTGCTGACGAGGCTGATAGCCACCCTGCTGGCGAGGCTGGTAGCCGCCCTGCTGACGAGGCTGGTAGCCGCCCTGCTGGCGAGGCTGGTAACCACCCTGCTGACGAGGCTGGTAGCCACCCTGCTGGCGAGGCTGGTAACCACCCTGCTGACGAGGCTGGTAGCCACCCTGCTGACGAGGCTGATAGCCGCCCTGCTGGCGAGGCTGGTAGCCACCCTGCTGGCGAGGCTGGTAGCCACCCTGCTGGCGCGACTGATAATCACCCTGCTGGTAATCACCAGAATTATTATAGTTATTGTTATATCGAGGACGATACTGACGCTGCCCTCCACCCGATTGGAGACCTGCTCCGAAACCTTCTGGACGGAAACCGCCATCATCGTCATGATTACGTTCAGTAGAATAAGCGCGATGTGAGTGAATGCGAGGGCGCTGCGGTCTTGTTCCGCCACGATAATCTCTTGAATAGTTGTCAGACTGTCCGCCCGATTGATAACCATCACGGCCGGTGTTTTCCTGCGACAGTTCTTCTTTCTTGTTTTCGTTCTCTTCCATATTCTTATCAATGATTTATAAGCCTCACGGCTCGTTAATAATAAAAAATCTACAAACTATATCATATAAATGATTAAAATCCTGTGTAATTATGTGGAGTGATGGCACTTAATTCTTTGCGTACCTCATCGCTCACATCAAGAGAAGCCACGAAATCGTGGATGGTTTTTTCAGTCATTTTCACATTAGTCCGTGTGAGTTGTTTGAGTGCCTCATAAGGATTAGGGTAAGCCTCACGGCGCAAGATGGTCTGTATCGCTTCTGCCACCACAGCCCAATTGTCATCCAAATCCTCTTTCAATTTCTGCTCATTGAGGATAAGTTTGCGTAACCCCTTAAGCGTGCTTTCAATAGCGATAACCGTATGTCCGAATGGCACGCCCACATTTCTCAATACGGTAGAATCCGTCAGATCACGCTGCAATCTGCTCACCGGTAATTTAGCTGCTAAGAATTGCAATATGGCATTGGAGATGCCCAAGTTACCTTCACTGTTTTCGAAGTCGATAGGATTAACTTTATGAGGCATCGCACTCGACCCCACTTCCCCTTTTCTTATTTTCTGTTTGAAATACTCCATAGAGATATACATCCAGAAATCACGGTCAAGGTCAATGAGAATGGTATTGATCCTTCTCATAGCGTCGAAAACACCTCCCAAGCAATCATAATTGCTGATCTGCGTGGTATATTCCTCTCTCTCAAGTCCAAGTTTCTGTGAGACAAACTGGTTGGCAAACACATGCCAATCAATGTCTGGATAAGCCACATGATGTGCATTGAAATTGCCTGTAGCACCACCAAATTTGGCCGTTATAGCGCAATCCTTAAGTTGTTGGATCTGTCTTGTAAGGCGATAAACAAAAACCATGATTTCTTTTCCCAGACGAGTGGGTGAAGCCGGTTGTCCATGAGTTTTGGCAAGCATAGGCACGTCACTCCATGCTTCAGCATAGGAATTCAGTTGATCAACCAGTTCATTAAGCAATGGGAGCACCACCTGTTGAAGTGCTTCCTTGATGGAAAGAGGAACCGAAGTATTATTGATGTCTTGAGAGGTCAGTCCAAAATGTATAAATTCCTTATAATCCTCAAACCCACCAAGCAAGTCGAGTTGTTCTTTAATGTAATATTCAACAGCTTTGACATCGTGGTTAGTGATACTTTCAATTTCTTTTACACGCTTGGCTCCATTCTCATCAAACTGCTCATAAATATTCCGCAAAACCCCAAATAGTGTTTTGTCAAAATGAGTGAGTTGCGGCAAAGGCAATTCACATAAAGCGATAAAATACTCAATTTCTACACGTATCCTGTACTTGATTAATGCATACTCAGAGAAGTATTCCGCCAATTGTTCTGTTTTTCCTCTATATCGGCCGTCTATCGGTGACACAGCCGTCAATACATCGAGCCTCATTTTTAAATTCTCAATAGTTCAAATGCTAAATCGCCACAAAGTTAACGAAATAATTTCTTTTTTGGAAATATAAATGAATAAAGTTTCTTAAATTGGCAATATAAAATAATGAAATAAAATGAAGAGTTACTGATGAATCTACTAATAGAAAGTTTAAGAAGTGAGTGTGGAGTAATAAAAATCCCTGCAATCCCGAAGGACCACAGGGAATCACCCCAAGTGGGCGTTGACGGATTCGAACCGCCGACCCTCTGCTTGTAAGGCAGATGCTCTAAACCAGCTGAGCTAAACGCCCTTTTGTGAAAAGCGATGCAAAGGTAAGGAGTTTTTCATTCACCACCAAATTTTCTCTCATTTTTTTCCAAACTTTTTCATCTGTACATGTTTTCTGCACGGAATTATCGGCAATAAGACCATCAAATCAGCAAAATGATGAAAGATAACATGAAAAATCTGATCTATCAAGGCTACCAGACGATAGAAGTTATCCATCAAAAAGTATACGCTTCAGATAATTACGTTAAAAGAGGATGAAAAAATCTGAAATAAAATGTTTACCTTTGCAATCGATTATCAAATAAAGAAATGAAATAATGGAAAAAGTAGTAAGCGGCATCCGTCCGACAGGCAATCTTCATTTAGGCAACTATTTTGGGGCAGTGAAGAGTTTTGTGAAAATGCAAGATGAATACAACTGCATGTTCTTCATTGCCGACTGGCACAGCCTGACCACACACCCCAAACCAGAAGACATTCAAAACAGCTGCCGCACCATCATGGCCGAATACCTCGCCTGTGGTATAGATCCCAATAAAGCTCCGATCTATGTGCAGAGCGACGTAAAAGAAACATTGGAACTTTATCTGTTTCTCAACATGAATGCCTATTTAGGTGAATTGGAGCGAGTGACCACATTCAAAGAGAAAGCCCGCAAACAACCAGACAATGTGAATGCAGGTTTGCTCACTTACCCCACCCTCATGGCTGCCGACATCCTGCAGCACCGTGCGCAAAAGGTTCCTGTGGGAAAAGATCAAGAGCAAAACATGGAGATGGCCCGTCGCTGTGCCCGCCGATTCAACAACATTTATGGTGTGGAGTTTTTTCCTGAGCCACAGAACTTCTATTTTGCCGACAAGGCCTTGAAGGTACCTGGTCTCGACGGAAGCGGCAAGATGGGAAAGAGTGAGGGCAACTGCATCTATCTGCGCGATGAAGACAAGGTTATCACCAAGAAGGTGATGAAAGCGGTCACAGACATGGGACCACAGACACCCAACAGCCAACGTCCGGAGATTATCGAGAACCTGTTTGCCTTTCTCCAACTATGCGACGATCAAGAAGCATACGATTTCTTTGATGAACAGTGGAACAACTGTACGCTACGCTATGGTGATCTGAAAAAGCACATTGCAGCAGATCTTGTAAAGACAATCGCCCCCATCAGGGAAAAGATTCTCGCCTTCAGCGGAGACACCCAGTTGCTCGACAAGATTGCCCGTGAGGGAGCAGATCGCGCGCGTGAGAGTGCAGCCGCCACCCTTCAAGAGGTCAGAAAGATCATTGGATTCAGATAAAGAGAAAAGACACGCTTTATGATAAAAGGACACGCTTTATGAAGGAAGGGCATCCTTGCTGACAGAAAGGCATCCTTGCTGATGACAAGTTTTTTAATGAAAAGCAACCAACAAAAAAGCGCCCCCGATTGGGAGCGCTTTTATAGTTGTTGTAATCTCTGCTTGATTAGCGGATCTCAACAGTTGCACGACGGTTGAGTTCGAACGGTGAGAGGATATCGACACCACCCTTACCAACGGCGGTGATCTTGTCGCGGCTCACGCCACAACCTACGACTTCCTCAACCACAGTCTTAGCACGCTCGTCGGAGAGCCACTGGTTGTGATCGGGTTTACCTGTTGCGCTGTCAGCATAACCGGTAACGAGCACGTTGGCATTCTTCTCAGCAGCAAACTTAGCAAGAGTGCGAACGTCGACCATGTCGCGTGAGTAGGAAGGACCACTCTTTGTCTTGTCGCAATAGAAGAAGACAGTAGCGGGAGCAGCAATAGCCTCAACAACCTTTGGCTCTGGGCACTTGTGGTTGCGGATGAGGTTGTTCAGACGGTCGATCTCTGCATTGGCATCAGCAAGCTGGCCATTAAGAGCGTCGATCTGTGACTGATGGAGAGCCTTGATAGCGTTGACATCGGGTACTTTATCCCATGTTCCCTTACCCAAGTTGAAGGTCAGACCCAACTCAGCATAGAGGAGGTTGTCGTGAGAATCCCATCCACGCTCGCCTGGATCGAGGAAAGAGTCTCTACCATCGATATCGGTCTCAATACGGTTCCAACCCAACTCAAGGTTAAGAGCAACCTTCTCGCTGAGGCGGAATTCATTGAGCAAACCGAAGTTGAGATCCATTCCATATCTGTCATGAGTCATGGAACGACCGAATCCAGCACCGATGAAAGGAATAAAATTCCATGTACGGTTGGGGTTGTAACCAGCGAGCATATTGCTCACATTGAACAACACCTGCTCATTGAGCAGCCAGAATTTGTTGAAATGACCAACACCGTTTCCTTTGGCATCTGAGCGGACAGATTTGCCCCAAATACCCATCAGTTTCGTACGGAGTCCGAGACCAGGAGTGAACCACTTACCAATAGCAATAGCAGCACTTGGACTTGAGCGGAAATCTTTCAGCGGGCTACGGTCAAGACCTGCACCGTGCTCTTCTGCGGAATACCAAGCATTCCACTGACCTCCAACCTGAATAAACCAATTGCTCCAGAAAGAGTTGGTGGCTACACTGTACTGCAATGTAGGATCGTCCTGAGCCATGGCTGAGAAAGAAACGCTGACAACAGCCAGCACCATTAATAGTTTTTTCATAACCTTTTATATTTTAAAGAATCAAAAAATTAAATAATCTATTTATCCTTATACAGGTTTTTCCGCCGCAAAGATAATATTTTTTTTCATATCCTATTGTTTTTTTTTAAGAAATTTTCAAGTTTCATCAAAAATTCCCCCAAAAAAGCTTATATTTCGGAGCAAAAAAGCCAAATTAAGCCATCAGCAAGTCAATTTCTCCCTGTTGTAGGATGCCGAGCACCTTTTTACCGTCAGGTGTCGTATTGACATTTGAACAAGCGAACAGGCGGTTGATTAAATTTTCCATTTCTTCATTCGACAGCACTTGTCCATAAGGAATAGCGGCAGCCCTTGCCAGACTGAGCGCCATGGACTCCATCTGTTCATCTGTCGGGCAAGCGGTCTTTTCTGTCGCTGCCGCAACGATATCCTTGAGCATGGTAGAGGCATTCATTCCTTCGATACCAGCCGGCACACCATCAACAGAGAAGCTGTCACCACCGAGGTCGGAGATGGAGAAGCCGAAGGCATGAAGCAAATCAAGAATCTGCCTGGCCACCTCTGCCTCTGCAGGAGAGAACCTCACGATTTCAGGAAAGAGAATGCTTTGCGTAGCCCATTTCCGGTGTTTGATCTTCTCCAAATACTCCTCATAGAGAACTCTCAGATGCGCTCTGTGCTGGTCGATCATCATCAGTCCCGATTTCACGGCCGTGAGAATCAGTTGGCCCTTGTATTGATAATGCGATGGTGATTTTTCCGCAATGATCTCGTGGTGAGCCTCATCATCCGACGTCTCATGTTGGAATAATTCCGGCTGTTGTGTGATCTCTTCTTTTTGAGGGAACAGATCCTCCCACCGGCTGACGGGAGACGAAGATTTCTGATGCTCTTTGAAGGGATTGTATTGCAGATTGGTCCTCACAGTAGGCGTAGACACAGGATCTCCCGGTCGGAATGTAGGGATATCTGGGCGCCCCTCTGTATCGAAATCGATGGTTGGGATATCATTAAATCTTCCGACGGCATCCTTGACAGCGGCAGAGAGGATTTGCCAGATTGCCTGTTCATTGTCAAATTTGATTTCTGTTTTCGTAGGATGGATATTGACATCAATGTCGCCAGGATCGACATCAAAATAGATGAAAAACGGCACCTGTTCACCCTGTGGGATCATCCTCTCAAAAGGAGCCAAGACCGCTTTGGCAAAATAAGGATGCCGCATAAAACGTCCGTTGACGAAAAAGAACTGCTGCGCCCCCTTCTTTCTAGCAGACTCCGGTTTTCCCACGAAACCAGAGATACTGCACAGCATTGTCTCCACTTTCACAGGCAACAGATCTTGATTGAGTTTTTTTCCAAAAACATCAATGATTCTCTGCCTCAGTCCGGTCGCAGGCAGATTTGACAACTCCGCGCCATTGCTGTGAAGCGTGAAAGCCACATTCGGGTTGACGAGCACGATACGTTCATAGGCCGCCAGTATATGACTAAGTTCGGTGGCATTCGACTTGAGAAACTTCCTTCTTGCAGGAACGTTGAAGAAGAGATTCTCCACTTTGAACTGGCTCCCTTTCGGGCATGCTGCCGGTTCCTGTGCTACAAAACGTGAGCCTTGCAGAGTAATCGTCGTACCCACCTCATCATCATGAAGTCTTGTAGTGAGCTGCACCTGTGCCACGGCAGCTATAGACGCCAAAGCCTCTCCACGGAAACCCATGGTATGAAGGTCGAAGAGATCGGCGGCCTCACGGATTTTAGAGGTGGCATGTCTTTCGAAGGCCAGCCGGGCATCAGTCACCGACATTCCTGAACCATCATCGTTGACCTGAATCGACGTGCGCCCTGCATCCACAATGATGATATTGATTTCGTGAGCACCGGCGTCGAGGGCATTTTCCACCAGTTCTTTCACCACCGAAGCAGGTCTTTGGATAACTTCTCCGGCAGCGATCTGGTTGGCCACAGAATCAGGTAACAGTTGTATGATGTCGCTCATAATTCAGTGTTTTTCTTGATATGCTGTCATGCATTTGTCATTGCACCTTCACTTGCCTCATCCGCTTTTGCAGGACATAGGGTGTAGATCTGGAGCCGGCATCATCGCTTCGGCGCCCGTGTCGTCCTTCCACGAAATAGATATCATTTTTATCGTGAGGACGGATATGGTCATACCATGCGAAATTAGGCAATTTATCCTTGGAAGGAGGAATTTGTGTCATAGGATAGATGACACCTTCAGACTTTGACGCCCAGATCTTCTCCATTTTTCTTTCAGGAGTGAGAAGCATCTTCATCGTGTCGGTCTCTATATAAAACAGTCCGAAAAGCGTACTGTCACTGTCCTCCACAGGGAAATAAACGGCGACCACATTATCGATGGCTCTGTTTTCTCTCAGTTGCCCATCCACGAAGTAAGCATTCATCACCCTTGAGGAGATCTGGTTATAATATATCTTTTCTGGATTTTTTATTTCGTGCATCTCTTCGATAGACATCGCCCTCGACATGACATTTGCCTCTCGGATAGTGGAGTCATTCATCAGCAATCTTATGCTATCACCCAGGAGTTGCCTGTTAGCACTCCACACGACAGGGTCGACATACATGGTGAGCGAGGAGTCACGCGAGCACAGCACCATGGAGTCACATACTGCCTGCACATCGTTGCGGAACATTCTTACTTTGCGATAACAATGTACCTTGCGGTAGACCGAGTCAGTGTTGATATGGAAAGTTTCTATCCGGATCGTGTCGGCATGCAGATACAAGGTATCATTCTGAGAGAAATCGATGTAAACCGGATTACGGGTAGCAAATCCCGTTCCTGTAGTCTCATCATACTCCACGGCATCAGCCTTCAGTTGGTTCTTGTGTTTTCTGTCTATATAATTCACCTTCCCCAGGCCCTGACTTTTTTTAGTCTTGCTGTTATAGAACAGGCTGTCACCCGTAATCGACCTGGTTGTGTTTTCGATGGTCGACTGGTCAAACAGTTCTGTCTTGTCGGTGTCCATGTAGTAATAGCAATTGGTTGTCTCCACATCGTATCCGTCCTTGATGGAATGAATCTTTGATTTACTCCATTTTGACGGTCCTCCAGACGTGTAGGTTGTCTTTCCGCCCACCACATGAGCCCTTCCCTCATTAGGATAATATAATAAGGTGTCGGTATTGATGATATGCGACTTAGTCTTAAGCGTCACATCATAGTAAAACTCAGCATCCTTGGTGGTCATGTTATACTTTCCCCAGTCGCTGCTCAGGTTCACCCCCTTCGCTCTGTCGGCATAATTGCCTCCATCATCATAATAGACGATATCGAATTTTCTGTCGAAAATGAGGTTATCAGTATGCAATTCCGCCGTTTTCCTATGGATGACAATGACGTTATGCTGTGCATGCACCATCTCCACATCGTCTCTGCCATCATAAAAAGCCGTGTCACATTTAATTTCAAGCGTATCCCCCTGAAGCATTCTGACATGTCCGAAGGCATGGAACGTATTTTCCTGTTGTTTAAAATAAGCGCTGTCGCAATAGAGCACCGTTCCTTTATGACGGAATTTGACATTACCTCTTACTATCTGTGTGTCGTGTTTCTTGTATTCATCAAAATACAAGGAATCGGCATGATCGAGGTAGATGCGCTCATCACTCACCTTCCCTCCCCGCTTTTTCTGTGCCTGTGCCTCAGTTGCCACACATAGCCCAAGCAGGCATAGAATCAGCATCATAATGATTCCATGCCCGCCTCTGACATGTTGTATGGCTGGTTTTGAGGTCATTTCACCCAACCTTTGTATTGGAATTTGCAATCTTTATATCGGTCATTCATACGGACATAGGTGTTTTTGAGTTTAGAAGCCACCCAGTCGTTGAGCACCTTTTCACGTTGTTTTGCCAGCACCACATCCCTCATCACCTGGAAATCTTCGGTGATAGTAGCACGGTGTCCATCCACCCTACTTTTAAGTTTAATGATGGCACACACCTTTTTACCGCTACTGTTGATCATCTCGAAGGGTTTCGACACCTCCCCCACTTGCAAAGTCTCCACGGTCCTTGCCACCTCTGTCGACAGGTCTTGCATACGGAACTTTGACGTTCGTGTCCTGTCTTCAGTCAAGTTGGCCATCAAGCCATGGTTGCTTTTGGTGTCCTTGTCATCAGAGGCATAAGTAGCCGCCTCATCAAAGGTGAATTTTCCTGCTCTGATATCATTGGCAAGAGAGTCAAGTTGTGCAGATGCCTTATTGAGTGCATCTTGAGAGATTTTTGGTTTGAGAAGGATATGTCTCACATTGATGCGCTCACCTCTTTTTTCAATGAGTTGTATGATATGGAATCCGAATTCCGACTCGACGATTTTGGAGATTTTGTTCGGGTCTGTCAGATTGAATGCCACGCTGGCGAAAGTAGGATCCAAGACCGACCTTGGTGTAAATCCGATTTCTCCACCTTGTCGTGCCGAGCCATCTTCAGAATAGAGACGAGCCATGGTGGCAAAAGTTGTCTCACCCTTGTTCACCCTTTCTGTATATTCTCGCAGTTGGTCTTTCACCCTGTTAATCTCCTCGACCTCCACTTTAGGTTGTCTGGTGATGATCTGCACCTCCACGGTAGTAGGCACGAGGGGTATGCTGTCTTCGGGCAAGTTCTGGAAATATCTTCTCACCTCAGCTGGTGACACGGTGATATCCTTGACCAGTTGCTGCTTCATTTTCTGGATGAGGTCACGGTTTTTGAATTCATCGTGCATCTGCAGCCTCATCTGCGGGATGGTCATCTTGCGGTATTCCTCCAGTTTCTCACGCGATCCGTCAGCCAGTTGAATCCAGTAATTGATCTGGTCTTCAATGTCTCTGGAGATCTCACTTTCAGTTACCTCGATACTGTCGATGGCCGCCTGGTGCAGAAATAGTTTCTGCACGGCCAGTTGTTCTGGGATAGCACAATCAGGGTTACCCTCCCATTTGATACCCTCTGCCTCCGACTGCATTCTCATGGCTTCGATATCCGATTTAAGGATCGGTTCGTCTCCCACGACCCACACCACCTCATCGATGATGCTGGCGAGATTGACAGGCGTCGTCTTGTTGTCAGCAGAGTCATTAGGCAAGGAACCCCATCGCACGGCAGCCCCGGCCTGCATCAGCATCATCAGGGCTCCTACGAGTAGCGCCATTCTCTGTTGGGATATTTGCATGGTTATGTAAGATAAGTCAATGTTTGTTGACGGTGGCAAGCACATCTTTATTCACCACCACTTGATAGCGCTGGCGCAGTTGTGCCACCCACTCTTTCTCAAGTTGGTCTTGATAGTCAGCGACCACCTGTCCGCGCACGTCGGTATATTCCTTGGGTTTTTTCATCAGTTTACCGTAGGTGGCGTCGATAGGATATTCCTCATTCTTTTTCACTTCAACGTCTTTTTTCTTAAACACCTCACGGTCAACGAGCGGGTTGTCACCCACTTTAAAGAGTCCTTTCTCGACACGGATACGTTTCACGGAATCAGCATTAAACGTCGTACGCAGTTTTTCTGCCCACTTGTCGAAGTCCAGTCCTTTGACGCTGTTTTTCACAGCTTTCACATCTGCAGGATCTTTCACATGATAAGCCATTCCTTTGAATCTAGGCGAGTCCCAGACATATTTTTTCTTGTTTTTCTTAAAATACTGAGCGAGTCCTTCCTCGTCTTTGGCACCTTTTTCCCAGACCAACTTATTACTGATCTCATAGAGCAGCAATCCGTCATGATACTCACGGATGAGATTGGCCAGATCAGAGTCATTTTTCGAAAGGTCGAGAGCCTTTTGCTCAAGCAGTTGATCACGGGTGACATGCCCGTCCTTAGCCACGAGTTCATCGATTTTCTCATCAATGATTTTCTCCTTCAGCCCTCTTCTGTCAATAAAAGTCTTGATATCAGCACTCACAGAATCGTAAGGCACAAAATTCTTACGCTCATGAACTTTGATGATATGATATCCGAAAGGCGAGAGCACCGGTGGGCAAATCTGTCCTATTTTGGCAGAATAGACAGTCTTCTCGAATTCCGCCACGGTCTGTCCGGGCTGTATCCATCCGATATTTCCGCCATTGGCAGCTGACCCTTTATCATCGGAAAATTTTTTGGCCATCTCAGCAAAGTCAGCACCCTCGACGAGGGCTCTTGTGATGGAATCAGCTTTCAGACGTGCGATATTTTTCTCTTTCTCTGTGGCTTTCTGGTTCACCATGATAAGAATGTGCGAAGGGTTGGCCAGTCCTCCCAGTGAATCAACATAATGCTGTGTGCGTCTATAGATCTCACGTGCCTCCTTCTCGATGTCCTCATCGTTGATGAACGATGGTCTCACCTGTTGGTCACGGTATTGGGCGAACTCGTTTTTGAAAGACGACGCGGTGTCGAGTTTGGCATCCAAGGCAGCAGCCACCTTGAGTTTATAGTTAATGAACAGGTCTACATATTCATCAACCGTTTTTTTGTCGATGACACCTTCGGAATTGTTTTTATTATAAGAATACTCAAACTCAGACCGTGTGACGGGCACACCGTTGATGGTCATGATGACAGGATCGCTCACTTGAGCGAAAGCAGCGGCTCCCACAAGGAGCATAACTGCCAAAGTTTTCATTCTCATTTGTTTACTATCTCGATTATTTATTCTGGTCTTGAATAATTAGGAGCCTCACTTGTGATGGTGATATCGTGTGGATGGCTCTCCATCACGCCGGCATTGGTGATACGCGTGAACTTCGCATCATGAAGTTTATCGATGCTGGCAGCGCCACAATAGCCCATGCCCGATCTGAGTCCGCCGACGAGTTGGAAGATAACCTCCTGAACGGTACCTTTATAAGGCACCCGCCCGGCGATGCCCTCTGGCACCAATTTCTTGGTTTCCTTGGTACCGCTTTGGAAATATCTGTCTTTAGAACCGTTTTCCATGGCCTCGAGTGAGCCCATGCCACGGTAACTTTTGAATTTTCTTCCGTTGAAGATGATGGTATCACCCGGACTCTCCTCTGTGCCAGCAACCAGAGATCCGATCATGACACAACTGCCACCAGCTGCGATGGCCTTGACCACATCACCTGAGTATCGCAATCCGCCATCGGCGATGAGCGGCACCCCTGTGCCTTTGAGAGCGGCATAGACATCATATACGGCGCTTAATTGTGGTACTCCCACTCCCGCCACCACTCTGGTGGTACAGATGGAACCTGGCCCGATGCCCACTTTCACTGCATCAGCCCCATTCTCGACGAGCATTCTGGCGGCTTCACCAGTCGCCACGTTGCCCACCACGACATCCACCTCGGGGAAGGCCGCTTTGGCCTCTACAAGTTTCTCCACCACCGACTTGGAATGACCATGAGCAGTATCGATGACAATGGCATCAGCCCCTGCATTGACAAGCGCCTCCATTCTCTCAAGGGTATCCACGGTGACACCGACACCGGCCGCTACCCGCAACCGGCCTTTATCATCCTTGCATGCCATAGGTTTGTCTTTTGCCTTGGTGATATCCTTATAGGTGATCAGTCCCACGAGTCTGTTGTTTTTGTCGACAACAGGTAACTTCTCAATTTTGTTTTCCTGCAGGATTTGAGCAGCTGCGCTCAGGTCCGTCTGCTGGTTGGTAGTGACGAGATGCTCTTTGGTCATCACCTCATCGATCAGTTTGTCGAGATGACGTTCGAATCTGAGGTCACGGTTGGTAACGATTCCCACCAGATGGTTATCCTCATCCACGACGGGGATACCACCGATCCTGTATTCCGCCATCATGTTAAGAGCATCCTTTACTGTTTTTCCTTTTCTGATGGTGACAGGATCATAGATCATTCCATTCTCCGCCCTTTTGACAATGGCCACCTGTCTTGCCTGTTCCTCAATGGACATATTTTTGTGGATGACACCGATGCCACCCTCTCTTGCGATGGCAATGGCCATCGCCGATTCTGTGACAGTGTCCATCGCAGCGGTGACGAATGGAATGTTCAGCCCGATGTGCCGGGAGAACATGGTTTTCAACTCTACGGTCCTCGGCAGGACCTCTGAATAAGCAGGAATAAGAAGGACGTCATCGAAGGTCAGACCGTCCATGACAATTTTGTCAGCAACAAATGATGGCATATCTATAGAATTTATTGCGTGCAAAATTAGCAATAAAATTCCACATAATGGGGTGTTTGCCCCATTTTCTTCTGTTTATTAATACGTTTTAACGGGTCAGTTTGCCATCTCCGACATGAATTTCACCCTCACCAGCCTGATGTCTTCCTCCGCATAATCCTCACCGAGTTCATCAAGGGCGGCATCCAGGTCATCGGTATCACTTTCTTTGAAATACTCATAAATGTCGTCTACATGGTCTTCATCCATCACGTCATCAATATAATAATCGATGTCGAGTTTTGTTCCGCTATAGACGATAGCCTCTATCTCATTCAGCAGGTCATCAAAGTCAAGTCCCTGAGCCTTAGCAATTTCCTCAAGGTCAATTTTTCTGTCTATTCCTTGTATGATTTTCACTTTGAGGATAGATTTCTTAGCCACGGTCCTCACTCTGAGTTCCTCTGGTCTCACGATCTCATTCTCCTCGCAATGCAACTTGATCAGTTCACAAAATTCTTTACCATATCGTTTGGCTTTTCCGCTTCCGACGCCCTGTATGTTTTGCATTTCTTCCAAGGTAATCGGATACATTGTCGCCATCTGTTCAAGTGACACATCCTGGAAAATGACATAGGTAGGCACTTTCAGTTTGGCCGACATCTGCTTTCTCAGGTCTTTGAGCATAGCATAGAGTTCCATGTCAAGCGCACCACCTCCCTCAGAGTTTTCCTCCTCATAATCATCTTTGAACTCTGTGTCCTCGACAATCATAAACGACTCCGGGTGCTTTATAAATCGTTTTCCTGCCGCAGTGAGTTTTAGCAAGCCATAATTTTCGACATCTTTTTTGATATAGCCAGCGATCAGTGCCTGTCGTATGACGGGATTCCACAGTTTGTCGTTCTCATCCTCTCCAGATCCGAATTCCTCAAGTTGGTCGTGTTTATGTGAGACGATGTCATCGGTGGCTCTTCCTTTGACAAAGTCCACCACATATTCGGTCCTGAAATTCTCTTTGATAGCCGCGATGGCTTTCAACACGATGACCAGCAAGTCACGGCCTTCAATTTTCTTTTTTGGATGCAGGCAGTTGTCACAGTTGCCGCAGTTGTCGGGTTTGTATTCTTCTCCGAAGTAATGGAGCAGCATTTTCCTTCTGCAAACAGAAGACTCTGCGTAGGCAGCGGTTTCCTGTAACAGTTGTCGCCCGATATCCTGTTCGGCCACGGGTTTGCCCTCCATGAATTTCTCCAGTTTCTGCAAATCTTTGTAAGAATAGAAGGTGATGCACTTCCCTTCTCCACCGTCTCTTCCAGCCCTTCCCGTCTCCTGGTAATAGCCTTCAAGACTTTTGGGAATGTCATAATGGATAACAAACCTCACGTCTGGTTTGTCGATTCCCATGCCAAAAGCGATAGTAGCCACAATGATATCTATCCGCTCCATGAGGAAGTCATCCTGCGTCTCCGACCGTTTTGCCGACTCCAGTCCTGCATGATAAGCCGCCGCCTTGATATCGTTTGCACAGAGGTCAGCCGCCAGTTCCTCCACTTTTTTTCTTGAGAGGCAGTAGACGATACCGCTCTTCCCTGCGTTTTGTTTAATGAAGCGTATAATCTGTTTGTTGATGTCGTTGGTCTTGGGTCTCACCTCATAATAGAGATTGGGCCTGTTGAACGAGCTGTTGAACTCTTTTGCATCCAAGATGCCAAGGTTTTTCTTGATATCCGTCCTCACCTTGTCGGTGGCAGTGGCAGTAAGTGCGATGACAGGCGCGACACCTATCCGTTGTATGGTTGGTCGGATATTGCGGTACTCAGGTCTGAAATCATGTCCCCATTCCGAGATACAATGCGCCTCATCGATGGCGTAGAATGAGATTTTGACAGTTTGGAGAAACTCCACGTTGTCATCTTTGTTGAGAGATTCAGGAGCGACATATAGAAGTTTGGTTTTTCCCGAGATGATATCCGCTTTCACCTGATCGATAGCTGCTTTGTTGAGGGACGAATTCAGATAGTGGGCCACTCCCTCCTCCTCGCTCATGCCATTGATGACATCCACCTGATTTTTCATCAGTGCTATCAGTGGCGAGATAACGATGGCCGTTCCCTCCATGATAAGTGATGGCAACTGGTAGCAGAGCGATTTTCCTCCTCCTGTAGGCATGAGCACGAAGGTATCGTTACCATCGAGCACATTTCGTATAATGGCTTCTTGGTCGCCTTTGAATTTATCAAAGCCGAAATAATTTTTTAATTGCTTAGTCAGGTTAACGTCTGTTGGCATAGGAGTGTGTATTTTCATTTTTGGCAGTCATCCGCCGGACCTTGTCGGTCCGGCGGTTCTGTGATATCATTCACCGCCAGGCAGATGAGCTTTTTCCAACTGTTGTCTGGCGTAGTCTACCGTCACCTTAAAGGTTTTCACCTTTTTCGATGGTATTTCAAACATGGCATCCATCATGACGCTCTCGACAATGGACCTCAGTCCACGGGCCCCGAGTTTGTATTCGATGGCTTTGTCGACGATGAAATCAAGCACCTCATCGGTGAATGTCAGTTTCACTCCATCCATTTCGAAAAGTTTAATATACTGTCTGACGATGGAGTTTTTGGGTTCTATGAGAATTTTTCTCAGTGCGTCGCGGTCAAGCGACTTAAGGTAGGTGAGCACAGGGAGTCGTCCGATAATCTCAGGAATGAGTCCGAAAGACTTGAGGTCCTGTGGCAGCACATACTTCATGAGTTCCTCCTTATCGATGTTTCTCACATTTTGCACCGAATTGTATCCCACGACATGCGTGTTCATTCTTTGTGCTATTTTCCTTTCGATGCCATCGAAGGCTCCTCCGCAGATAAAGAGGATGTTTCTGGTATCCACCTGTATATATTTCTGCTCAGGATGCTTCCTTCCCCCTTGTGGCGGCACGTTGACCATGGTTCCTTCAAGCAATTTGAGCAGTCCTTGCTGCACGCCTTCTCCACTCACATCCCTTGTGATGGACGGGTTGTCGCTCTTTCGTGCGATTTTGTCTATCTCATCAATAAAGACGATTCCCCTTTCAGCCGTTTCCACATCATAGTCGGCCACCTGTAGCAGTCTTGAGAGGATACTCTCGACATCTTCTCCCACATATCCTGCCTCAGTGAACACAGTGGCGTCGACAATGGTGAAAGGCACATCGAGCATTTTTGCGATGGTTCGTGCGAGCAATGTTTTACCCGTCCCTGTGCTTCCCACGAGGATGATGTTGCTTTTTTCGATCTCCACTCCATTCTCATCCTCTGGTTGGCTGAGTCGTTTATAATGGTTGTAGACCGACACGGCGAGATATTTTTTTGCCTCATCCTGCCCGATGACATATTGGTCGAGATAGTCTTTAATCTGCTGTGGCTTAGGCAGTTTTTTCAGGTCAAATCCTGCATAAGATTTTTTGCTGCCCCCCATCAATCCAGAAGCCTGCACAATCTCATAGGCTTGTTGGGCACAATTTTCACAAATGTACCCATTGATGCCCGAGATCAGCAGTTTGACCTCTTTTTCATTATGGCCACAGAAACTGCAAACTTTTTTCATGCGTTTTTACGGGTCAAGATGGAGTCTATCATGCCATATTCCTTTGCCTCCTCCGCATTCATCCAGTAATTGCGATCGGAGTCAGCCCATACTTTCTCAAACGGGGTATGAGAATGCTCAGCGATGATGTTGTAGAGTTCCTTTTTATATTTTTGTATCTCGCGTGCTTCAATCTCGATATCAGAAGCCTGTCCCTGCACGCCACCCAGGGGTTGGTGTATCATGACACGGCTATGGGTGAGTGCCGAGCGTTTTCCTTCAGTGCCTGCCACGAGAAGTACGGCAGCCATAGAAGCGGCCATACCCGTGCATATCGTAGCCACGTCGCTGGTAATAAACTGCATGGTGTCATAGATTCCCAGTCCTGCGGTGACACTTCCACCCGGGGAGTTGATGTAGACAGAGATGTCTTTTCCGCTATCCACGGAGTCGAGGTAGAGCAACTGTGCCTGCAAAGTGTTGGCTGTATAGTCATCGATAGGTGTTCCCAGGAAGATGATACGGTCCATCATCAGCCTGGAGAAGACATCCATCTGGGTGACGTTGAGTTGTCTTTCCTCCAAGATATACGGATTGAGGTAGTTGGCCTGTGTACTGATGACATCATCAAGCACCTGTCCATTGATACCGAGATGTCTGGTTGCGAATTTTCTAAAATCGTTCATTTTTCAATCAAATTTAATAATAATCTCAATGTTGACATATGGGCAGAAAATCTCCTGCCCCATCGAGATAGAGTCAAAAATCAGGCCAAAATATAAGGTTACCGGCCTTTTTCTTTTGTTCGTAGGAACAAAGATACTAAAAAAAGTCGGTAACCCTATTAAAAAATTGCTTTTTTTTGCAAAAAGCGGTTTATTTTTTATCCAATGTTCTGAATTGCTCGAATGTCACCTCTTTAGCATTCAGTTTGACGATGTTCTTATATGCGAGCATAAGTTGTCTGTCGATGGTGCGATCGATAATAGAGTTGGTGTACTCCTTGTTTTTGATCAGATCATCAGCATAATTATCCAGATATTCATCAGGCATATTGTTCATGCCATATTGTGCGAACTGTGCACGGGCCATCTCCTTAGCGGTAGCCTTCATGTCATTTTCATCCACCTTGATGTTTGCGGCAGCGACGAGTTGTTCTTTGATCAGGTGCCATTTCAGTTCCCTGATGCTTGCCTCGAAGTTGTCATCTACATATTTCTCATCTTTGTCGGTGTTGCCAGCTTTCATCACTCTCTTGAGGATATCCTCTGGGAAGGTCAGTTCGCCCACTTTCTCCTCGGCATATTTTCTCAGATCTTCAAGGAAGCGGAAATCAGACTCTCCGGAGAGTTGGGCTTTGAGTCCCTCAGCAATTTTATCACGGAATTCTTGTTCACTGGTGACAGTACCAGGTCCGAATACTGAGTCATAGAGATCCTGTCCAACAGAAGCCTTCACAAAGCGTGAGATTTCTGTAATCTGGTAACTGAAGTCAGCATTGAGGTCAGCCACCTCTTCCTTCTTCATTTTGAGAAGAGCAGCCACCTCTGTGTCACTCTCGGGATAAGCCTTTTTGGGATTGAAGGTGATGATGTCACCCAGGTGAGCGCCATCGAAGAGTGCTTTCTGCTCCTCTACTTTGATATATTGCGGCATGAGCACAGCGTCGGAGACGGTGATACCACCTTCGAGTGTATTGCCCTGCTCATCAAGTTGGCGGATGTCACCCTTCAGCATATCGCGTGCCTCCTCGTCATACTCCTCCACTTTTTCATAGTGGCCGTTGCGGCTGGCAAACATCTCGATCTGGCTATCCACGAGTTCGTCATCAGCCTTGATCTCGTAATAATCGATGGTGTCTTTATCAGTCAGACTGATATTGAACTCCGGAGCCACTGCGATATCGAAGATAAACTCGAAAGTGTCATCCTTCTCGATATCCTGAGGTACTTGTTTCTCGTTTGGCATCGGTTCGCCCAACATTTGGATATTATTCTCGCGAATATACTTATACATTTCCTCTCCCAGGAGTTTGTTGACCACGTCAACTTTGATAGAAGTGCCAAATTGCCTTTTGATGAGCCCCATGGGCACCATTCCCGGTCTGAATCCCGGCACATTGGCTTTCTTGCGGTATTCCTTCAGTTTCTTTTCCACCTGCTCCTTATAGTCCTCAGGTTCGACGACCATGGTGAGCAATCCATTGATCTTATCGGCATTCTCGAATGAAATTTTCATCTTGCTTTGCTGTTGTATTGATTTGATTGATACGTATTTAATTGACGAAAATTGGTTTTGACAGCCAATTTGGGGTGCAAAATTACTGATAATTCGCCGAAATACCTAATAATCATTGAAAAATTTGTTTTTTTAACAACTGATCTTTATCATTATTGTTGTTTCGGCTCTGGCATATAGTTCATCTCATGTCTTTCGAAATGACATGCGCAAAATGCCACTTTCTCTCACGAGAAAGCCGGGGTATACTGCCAAAATGGCATCATCTGTCAGTAAAAGGAAATTAGAACAGACAGGTTCGTCAATCTAACTCCTCCAATTCCCTTGCCTTCCTTTCTTCGTCAAGGGTTTGGAAGTCTTTCTTTCTCAGCACGAAACTATTGCTGAGATATTTCTCCCTCACGATCTTGTTCTCAGCCAGTTCCTCAGGTTTTCCCTGGAAGAGGATTCTGCCCTCAAAAAGCAGGTAAGCCCTATCGGTGATGGTGAGCGTCTCCTGCACGTTATGGTCAGTAATCAGGATGCCAATATTGCGGTATTTGAGTTGCCACACGATATGCTGTATATCCTCCACGGCGATCGGGTCGACGCCAGCAAAAGGCTCATCAAGCATGATGAACTTAGGATCGATGGCCAGGCACCTTGCGATCTCCGTCCTACGCCGCTCGCCGCCAGAGAGTTGGTCACCTTTGTTTTTCCTCACCTTTCCGAGCCTGAACTCACTGATGAGACTCTCCAGTTTCTCATTGCGCTGCGCCCTGTTGAGTTTGGTCATTTCCAGCACGGAGAGGATATTATCCTCGACACTCATCTTTCTGAAGACACTGGGCTCCTGTGGCAGGTATCCGATGCCCGCCCTTGCTCTTTTATAGACAGGGTATTGTGTGATGTCCTTATCATTGAGGTAGATATGTCCGGCATTGGGCACGATGAGTCCGGTGGTCATATAGAAGGAAGTGGTTTTTCCCGCTCCATTTGGTCCGAGCAATCCAACGATCTCTCCTTGTCGCACATTGATTGACACATCGTTGACGACGGTACGTTTTCCGTATCGTTTCACCAGTCCCTCGGTGCGCAGCACCATTCCTTCCTGTTGGTTGGTCTCTTGATCAAACTGTTGGTTGGTCTCTTGATTGTCCATATTTTGAGTATCGTGTTACTATGGATACGTTTGATATTGCTTTTTATCCTTATTAGCAGTGGCAAAAGTAATCAAAAATCATCATTCTGCATGGTGGAAATCAGATTTTCGTTATCGGCAGGTGGTATATTTTCTGCTTTTGGCAGTTTTTGTTTTCTTTTCGGGTTTTGTGAAGCCCCATAATGCAACAGTCTGTTGGCAGCCGCCACGATGCCTTTTCCAGTGGGAGCGGTATTGGACTTCAGTTTGTCGAATGCCGCCTGTGTATGTTTGAGTTGTTCATCCACCGCGAGGAACCGTTCGTAGAAAAGTTGCACCCTTGCAACGAGTTCATCTGCAGTTTTCATGATTTCCTCTTGGTTCTCCGCCTGCCTGACCTGTCGCCATGTCATTTCCAGTACCCGCAGCAACATATACATGTTTTGGCTGCCAGAGATGATGACGCCCTGTTCGTAAGCCTCCTGATAGAGCGTGGTGTCGTTGGAAAGTGCCAATTGCAAGGCGCTCTCGTTATACACATACATGATGACGAAATCTGGTTTTTGCCGTCCCAGATGACCATATTGGTTGTAATTTTTATGTGCCAGTTCCTTGACGTGACTTCTCACGGAGATGAGATGTCTTTTGAGCGCCATCTGCCGCTCCTGGTCATCCTCGGAATGATGATATTCCTCGAATGCCTTCATCGACATCTTGGAGTCGATCACCACGTCACGTTTGTCAGGAAAGTGAAGGATCACATCGGGAATCATCCTTCTCCCCTCCTCCTCATGTATCACATTACCCCGTTCATCCCGCATAGTCGTCTGTTCCTCAAACTGCACACCCTTCTCAAACCCCATGCTCTCGAGCAAGGTCTTCAGTCGCAATTCCCCAAAGTTTCCTTGCGTTTTGTTCTCTGCCGTGAGCGCCTGTGCCAGTTTGTCAGCCCTTTCCCCCACCTCTTTAGCCTGTTGCAGATTGGCCTGTATGGAGGCATCTAAGCGCTCCATGCTGTTGGTGTGCTCCCTGTCGCTGCGCTCCACAGCCTCCCTCATCTGTCTGAGGTGTTCTTGTAGGGGAGAGAGGATGGCTGCCAGTTGATCTTTATTGGATGTCGCCAGTTCCTCAGAGCGCCGTTTGAGGATTTCCTCCGACGCCGTGTTCATCTGTTCTCTGATGAGCACCGCCTGTTGCTCCATTTGTTCAGTCTGTTGGAGCCGCAACGTCTCCAACTGCTGTTGGTACTGTTTTCTCAAGGACTCCACCTGGTATTCCCTATCAGTCCTGAGTGTCTCGATCTGTTTTTCAAACTGTCGTCTGATTTCCTCTTTTTGCCTTTCGCTATTCGCCAGTAGGTCATCAACCTGTCTGACGAGATCGTCGACCCTTGTCTGCAAGACATCACGCCGTGCCATCAGCATGGCACGTTCATCGACAAGCGACTTCATGTTTTTTCTGCGCTCATCGATTTCCTGTCTCATCCTGCCGCTCTCCTCTTGGAGCATCTCCTCCCGTATTTTCATGGCAGCGATGCGTCCATGCCCCAGGAGATAAGCCACCACAGCCCCTACAGCAGCAGCAAGCACCATCAGCAACACGATCTTAATCATGAGATTGGCGAATGTCTATTTATTTTTGCCTTTTGATGATTTTCCTTTTTGGGTCTCGTAGGCTTTCGCCTTTTCCTCATACCATTTTCTGAGGATGTCGAAAGCCATTTTCTTTTTTCCCTGATCGCTTACGACACCCTTCCTGTTGTAGTAGTCCTGAATGCCAGGAAGCACCCGTCTTGGCGATCTGAAATCCTTGAGTATCCAAGGAGTGGTGCCAGCCAAGCCTTCGATTTTGTCGAGCATGCGCAGGTTTTCCTCATACAGGTTTGCCTGGAAATCCTCCGTCCACCGTTGGTTGACCGGTCCTCTCAAACCCTGTTTAGCACCGCCGCCAAACTCACTCACGATGACCGGTTTGTCATAAGGAATCTCCCATGTCATCTTGGGAGCGTCATGCACGTCACGGTACCAGCCCACATATTCATTGAAACTGACCACGTCGACATACGTGTTCATGTTGTCGTGGAGACGGTTGTGGTAGTTGGATGCCGAAGTCACCTCCATGGCCATGCTGATGAGACGGGTAGAGTCGATCGACCGTGCATATGTGGCCAGATTACCGAGGAAAGCATCACGCTCCGGAGAATGCGGTGTCTCGTTGGCGATACTCCAGATGATGATGTTGGCTCTGTTCTGGTCACGCAGAATCATGTCATGCAGTTGTCTTCGCGCATTCTCCGCCGTCTCGGGATTGGTCCATGCGATAGTCCAGTAGCAAGGGATTTCCGACCACACCATAATTCCCATGCGCTCAGCTTCTCTCACCATCCATTCATTGTGGGGATAATGAGCCAGTCTGACGAAGTTGCAGCCCAGTTCTTTTGCCCAGGTGAGGAGTTGTCGGGCATCCTCTGCGCAATTGGCTCTTCCGCCTCCGAACGCCTTCTCCTCATGCATACTGATACCCCGTAGGAAAACAGGCTGTCCATTCAGCAAGATTTGTTTGCCCTTTGTCTCTACGATGCGGAATCCGATCTCATCCGTGATCGTCTCACCCTGGCAGACGACCTCCACCTGATAGCGTTTGGGGTTCTCCGGAGACCACAATTGGGGTTTGGCCTTGATACCGACCACGGCCCTGCCTTCAGCATCACTTACAGCCACGCTCCTGACCTTCAGTTCCGGAATGGAAACGACCACCTGCTGTCCTGCCGTCTTTTTGTTGAGTTGTGCTGAGAACAACAGTTGTCTATCATTTCCTTTCTGCAGTTGGAGCGAATAGTTGGCCACATATGTCTCGGGCACGTCGACGAGGGTCACATCACGCGTGATGCCGCCATAATTCCACCAGTCGAAGATGAGCGTCGGCACATTCTCTGCCCTTCGTTTGTTGTCCACCTTCACGATGACGAAGTTATTTCCCTCCCGGAGCACGTCAGTGACATCGAAACTGAAAGGTGTGAAGCCACCCACATGGCGTCCCATTTTCTTACCGTTGACATAGACCACAGCCTCATAGTTGACGGCTCCGAAATGGAGGATGGTCCGATGTCCTACCTTTGGAGTGTGTTTGAAATCCCTCTTCAGCCATACACATCCCTCATAAAAGAAAAGCCGTTGATCTTGGGTGTTCCAATCACCCGGTACCTTCATGGTGGGCGAAGCATCAAAATCATACTCTATCAGGTCTTCCGGACGGGAAGGTTTGGCATTGATGAAAAAACCCCACCGGCTCTCGTTCATCCTATAATCATAAAAGCCCTCCTCCTGCACGTCGACGATATAATTCCACTCACCATTAAGGGAAGCACAGTTTCTCCCCGTCACATTGAGCAATTGCGGCATCTCCTCCGCATATATGGCTGACACCATCACAGACATCAGCATCACAAGCCATTTTCTCATAGTCTTATATAATTGAGGTTTTGCACATTTTGCAAATTTACATTTTTTCTTTGCAAAAAGCCTCAAATATCTCATTTTTCTTTTGAGATTCATCCTTTTCGTAGCTCCAAGCACCCAAAAAACAAGCCTCTACCACTAAAAATGAGAAATAAAAAGCTCCAATATTTGTCTATTTTAGAAGTTATTTCCGAAATAGACAATTTTATATCACAAATTAACGTCTTAAATATTTTATTCTTTTTACAAATAAGCTTACCTTTGCAATTGTAAAAGATGGGGCATATCAACACAAAAAATCAACATACTCATCTGACTTGAGGAGGAAAAAATAATTTCCTCCTCTTTTTATCCCCCAAAATGATTTCTTTATCATACAAAAGAGCCATGCGGTGATTTGTCTCTTAAAGCGATAAGCCCTTACATGCCTGTATCAATTCCTTCAAATCGCAACAAACACAAGAAAACAACTTATACATCAACTCCGGCTCTTGCTTTTCTGGCATATAAAGAATGACGGGCTTTCCTTTTCCGGCAAACCATCCCGCCTCCGTATGAGCAGACCTGCCGCACGGCAACAAGAGGACACACGCATCACACGCCATCATCGCCTTGATATCGTTGTCGAACTGCTTTTCCGCTTTTGGATGCGACAGCCGTTCGCGGTATTCCTGAGGAGACCAATCCAACCAGTCGACTCCCACGTCAGACCATCTGAATCCATTTCCGCCATCTGGTGGATTACGGAAATCATATACATCAAATCCTTCTCTTCGGAGGGTTTCAATTACCAGAGGAAAATAAGCATTCCTCCAACTGCTTGCCACATAAATTCTCATCACAGTCGCGAACATTCATTAAATTAGATCCTTCGCAGATCTTAAAACTTCCATTGGTAACTTAAGCCAATGATATGCCTGTTGGGCTCATCATCGTCATCACTGTTGACGTGCTGATACCGATAAAACAACGACACGATGTGTTTTTTGGTGATTTTCCAATCAGCCCCAGCAGTATATCTGACCTTCTCCAAAGCCCATGCGTTGAATAATTCCACGTTGGCAAACGGAGTGGCAGGGAAGTTGGAAATCTTGTATTCCGCCTGCAAACGACTTCTCAAGACATTTTTTGCCTTTGACGAATAGGTATGCGGCAAGCCATCAGACATCCCGCCTGGAATGATCTCCTCTTCCTCATCATCAAAATAGATGAACCGATGATCGACCGTTTTCTCCGGCCGGTAGGTATACTGCCACCTTTCACGGAGCGACAATTCCAGGTTTCTTATCTTATAACTGCCAGAGAGCGACACTTGGAAACGGTGGCGTATGCCCCAATACTCAGCCTTTCTCTTCAGGTCACCAACACTGACTATACCTCTGGTCACCAGTTTGTCATCCTCATCGTAATAGGAGGTTTTCTCCATATTATCATATAAGAACATATAGCCAGCCGACACTTTAATACCCTTCATCAGTTTGTAACTGGCCTCCAGTCCTCCCGACCATCTGTCGATTTTCTTCACATCATCACGTGTGCGCATCTCCACCTCAGCACCTACCGAGAGTTTTTTGTCGATTTTCTTTTCGGCACCCACAGAGAGAATTGTTCCGAAATCATCATGCTGGGCACTTGCCATCATCGGCAACATCAGCATCACCATCAATAATATTTTCCCTGGATTCATCATCCTTTGCATTGCTATCATCTGTTGTAGTTTGTTTCTTGTAAGGCGCCCTATTTTACTTTTCAATCAATGTAGACTGTTTGATTTTCACCATCGTGTCAACAGAGTTGCTCCCTGACTTGCTCCTATAATACATTTTGACGATGGCCATGTCACGCAAGAAGTCGATGCCTCCCACCTCCACCTTGATGATATCAAGTCCGGTGCGTTCCTTGAGGTCTTCTATCAGTTCTTTGCGTCTTTCAGGTTTGATCAGCTCGATACGGTCATACTGTATCAGTTTGCAGGGTTCCATCTTGAGTGATTTCTCACATCCCCAGACACAGCATACGATGAGCAGGTTGGTGAGGATGAGTTCCATCACAGGAATTGTGGAAGCCAGCGCATTAACAACCGACAGACACAGGATGATGAAGAGATAGGTCATCTCTCTGACCGGCATGGCATCCGTACGATAACGCATAATACTGAAGATGCCAAACATACCGATACCGACACCTATACCGGTTTTTCCCTTCATATCCTCGAGCACGAAGATCATGAAGAAGACGATGAAAAAGATCGCCACTCCGATGAGCATGAAGGTGAAAAAGAAATCACGCCGTTTGCTTTTGGGGTAGTATAGCAAGGCGACAATGACCCAGTTGACGGCCATACAGATAATGAACCTGACCAGCATAGTAAAATATTCTGGCGAGATATAATTAAAGATCCATTCCATGATGATTAAGGTGTGATTATGACTATGAAATTCAATTGTTTGTTTCTTGTAGAATTTTCCTCACATCGATGAGTTTCGGTTTTATTCTGTTGACCCGTAACAGATCGTTGGTGAGAGCCGATCCCATGCAATACTTGCTGAAACCATGCGGGAAGATACGCAACGTACGGAGCATCTCCAATATCGGAGAGAAGCACAAGCCATCCCGTTTGAGTTCCACGATGACCAAAGGCCCCATATGCCTGTCGACATGGGTGACAAGATTGTGAAACTGCAAGTTGGTATCGATGGTGAGCCGTTCTGTTCGTCCTTTATTGACGAGTGTGATGCGGTCGAACCGGTTTTGGATGGCGGGCATCAGACTCTCGGCCTCGTATCTGAGGTGTGTGCTGATGAACTCCAGTTTGGTTGGGTCATCCAACGACATGTCGCTCACCGCCATCCGCTTTTTCTTGGTTCTGCCATGATTGTTCTTGGTTTTCACCTCCATGAACTGCAGTTGTGAACTCACATAGGTTCGAAAACGCAATTTCTGCCGTCCCGCATGTCCATGCTGGTGAGTATAGAACATATCATAGTTCTTCGTGTCGAAATAGGTGGTCTCATACCGCATATTCCTTTCTCCCTGAATTTCCTGTGCCATATATTCCCCTTTGGCCATACTGAGCAACCTCACCAACATAGGTAAATTGGTGACGAATTTGGTATCGATTCGGTTCATCAATCGGATACCACTCATCTCATCGAGAGAGATTTTATCGAAAGAGGAAAGCAGATGCTCCATCTGTCAGGAGATAGTCTTACGATATCCAGGAAGCTTAATTTGGAAGAGAAAGCCTACTTCACGTTGCCCACTTTGATCAAGTATTCGGCAATCTGTACGGCATTGAGGGCAGCACCTTTTCTGATCTGGTCGCCACTGAGCCACAAGGTAAGGCCACAATCCTCGGCCAGGTCTTTTCTGACACGTCCCACATAGATGTCGTCATGTCCTGCGGTGTCAAGAGGCATAGGATAGACAAGGTTGGCTGGGTCATCACACAGTGAACAACCAGGAGCTGCGGCGATGGCAGCCTGAGCCTCCTCTACACTGAGTGGTCTCTCTGTCTCAATCCATACGCTCTCCGAGTGAGAGCGCAGAGAAGAAACCCGCACACAAGTAGCCGAGCATCTCACGTCGGAGTGCATGATCTTGCGAGTCTCGTTATACATCTTCATCTCCTCTTTGGTGTATCCATTAGGCTGGAAGACATCAATCTGAGGAATGACGTTGTAGGCCAACTGATGAGGGAATTTCTTCACGGTAACCGGTTTCTGTTCCACGATCTCACGATATTGCTGTTCCAGTTCGGCCATAGCAGCGGCACCAGCCCCACTGGCACTCTGATAACTCGACACGCGTATGCGCTTGATATGCGACAATTGTTCGAGCGGTTGCAGCACGACGACCATCATAATGGTTGTGCAATTGGGGTTGGCGATGATCCCTCTGGGTCTGTTGAGCGCATCAGCAGCATTACATTCCGGCACCACCAAGGGCACGTCATCATCCATGCGGAAAGCACTGGAATTATCGATCATGACGGCACCAAACTTGGTGATGGTCTCTGCAAACTCTTTTGAAGTGCCTGCGCCAGCCGATGTGAAGGCGATGTCAACATCTTTAAAATCATCATTATGCTGGAGAAGTTTCACCTCATATTCTTTTCCTTTAAACAGATATTTTCTACCTGCACTACGGGTAGAACCAAACAGTACCAATTCATCGATCGGGAAATGACGTTCGTCAAGTACGCGGAGGAACTCCTGTCCCACTGCACCACTCGCACCTACAATCGCTACTTTCATTTTTGCTTGCTTGTTATGAAGGGTTTATGTTAAAAAGAGATATTGCTTTGAACCGTCATGGACGTCTTGTCAAGCATCATTCATGAACATCCATGACGAATTAGCGCACAAAATTACTATTTTTAGTGATAATCAATGCAAAAAAGTAGGAAGAAAATGCTTTTTTGCAACAAAAATGAAACAACACGCTATCTTTATGCAACTTCACTCCCAAAAATAAAAGAGCCAGTGATATGATACCGCAATAATATGGGAAAAGCTTTTCAAGTTGTATTTTTTTTCTTACTTTTGCAACGAAAAAGCACATCTGACCAGAACAAAGATGTTTGACATCGCCCATTATTTCCCCATCACCGACCCGACGTTGATCTTCTTCGTCGTGCTCTGCATCATCCTGCTGGCTCCCATTATCATGGGCAAGCTGCGCATTCCCCACATCATCGGAATGGTGCTTGCGGGCATGCTGATAGGCGAATACGGTCTCGATGTCCTTAAGCGCGATGACTCTTTTGAGTTGTTTGGCAAAGTGGGCATGTACTACATCATGTTTCTGGCTGGTCTGGAGATGGACTTGGAGAGCATCAAGAAGAACACCGGCAAGATGCTGCATTTTGGTGTGCTGACAGCCCTTATCCCTTTCCTCATCACCTATGCGATCTCTCTGCTTTTGTTTAATTATTCACAAGCAGCCTCACTACTGTTAGGTTGCATCATGGCCTCCAACACATTGGTGGCCTATCCTATCATCGGACGCTATGGCATCCAACAGCATCCCGCAGCCGCCCTCAGTGTGGGAGCCACGATGATTGCCCTCATCCTCTCGCTCACCGCCATCGCGGCCATCACGTCCGCCTTCAACGGCAATAGCGGTCTACTGTTCTGGCTGCTTTTTCTCCTCAAGATAGCGATTTTCTGCACCATTCTCATCCTGGCGGTTCCACGTCTGACACGGTGGTTTCTACACCGCTATTCCGATGCCGTGATGCAGTTTATCTTTGTCCTCTCAATGATGTTTCTCAGCGCAGCTCTTGCCAATGCCGCCGGGCTGGAAGGCATTTTGGGAGCCTTTCTCTCTGGTCTGATTCTCAACCGCTACATCCCCCACCTCTCCCCTTTGATGAACCGTATCGAGTTTATCGGTAATGCCCTGTTCATCCCCTATTTCCTTATCGGTGTGGGCATGCTCATCAATGTGCGTGTGCTCTTCCATGGTGGTGATGTGCTGTGGGTGGTGCTCTTCATGGTCATCGTAGGTACCTTCGGCAAAGCGCTGGCAGCCTATTGGGCCTGCATCCGTTTCAGGATGTCATTGCTGTCGGGCCATCTGATGTGCGGTCTCACCTCCGCCCATGCCGCTGGAGCCATCGCCATGGTGATGGTGGGCATGCGCCTGGAGGTCAGTCCTGGGCATTACTTGGTGGATGACACCATCCTCAATGGAGTGGTCATCATGATTCTATTCACCTGCATCATCAGCACCATCATCACAGAGAGAACTGCGAAGATCATCGTTCTGAAAGACAGCACCCATTCGCAGCATTCTTATACCAACGATGATGAGAAGATCTTGCTCCCGGTAAAATATCCCGAGTTGGCAGAAAATCTGCTCCATGTGGGGATGCTGATGCGTAATCCTAAACTCAATCACGGTCTGGTAGCGCTCAATATCGTGTATGACGATGAGCACCGCCAGGAAAATCAGGAGAAAGGACGTAAACTCCTCAACCACCTTATAAAAGTCGCCAGTTCGGCTGACGTTCGTATGCAGACCCAGGTGCGCATCGCCGCCAACATCGCCAACGGCATCAAACATGCTTTTAAGGAATATGATGCCTCAGAAATCATTATGGGACTGCATATCCATAAAGAAATATCCCCAAAATTCTGGGGAGAATTTGCCCAAAGCCTCTACAACGGGCTCAACCGCCAGATTATCTTCGTCAGGCTGACCCAGCCCATCAGCATTCTGCGCTGTATCAGGGTCGCCATCCCATCAAGGGCTGAATTTGAAGCAGGTTTTATCCGTTGGTTGGAGCGTTTGCTGCGACTGGCAGGCAATCTTGACTGCCGCATCGTGTTTTACGCCCGTCATGACTGTTGCGAACTGATCCGCGACTACGTGCGCAACCTGCACCCCAACGTGCGGGATGAATATGAGGTCATGGAGCACTGGAAAGAACTGTCGAACCTGGCTTCCAGGATGAACGATGACCACCTGATGGTGTTTGTCACCTCACGTAAGGGCAACATATCTTATAAGACTGCATTCGAGAAACTACCGAAAGAAATCGAGGACTACTACACAGGCAAGAGTCTGATGATTATCTTCCCCGACCAGTATGGCGACCGTATGAACTCCATGACCTTCGCCGAACCTCAGCACCAGGAGGAGCGAAGCGCCTACCAGGTCATTGTGGAATGGGTGAAGAGAAAACGTCAACACCTGCGCCATTCCCATAACGACACATCATCCGACACTATATGATAGACATCAAAGACATCACCAAAAGTTTTGGTCAACTGCAAGTGCTCAAAAGCATCACCCTCCACATCAATAAAGGAGAGATTGTGAGTATCGTTGGTCCCAGCGGTGCCGGCAAGACCACCTTGCTCCAGATCATCGGCACCCTTGATAAAGCAGACGGAGGGCAAATCATCATCGATGGTACCGATGTGAGCCGTCTCTCCTCCAACCGTCTCTCAGAATTCCGCAACCGGCATGTGGGATTTGTCTTCCAATTCCACCAACTGCTACCGGAATTCACTGCCATCGAGAACATCATGATACCTGCCTATATCTCAGGCAAGTCAACCGCACAAGCCAAGGCACGAGCCCTTGAACTGCTGCAATTCATGGGGCTCTCCGACCGTGCCAACCATAAGCCAGGACAGCTGTCAGGCGGTGAGAAACAGCGGGTGGCCGTAGCGAGAGCACTTGTCAACGAGCCATCAGTCATCCTGGCCGACGAGCCATCCGGCAGTCTTGACACCAAAAACAAACAAGAGCTTCACCAACTCTTCTTCGATCTGCGCGACCGCTACGGGATGACCTTCGTCATCGTCACCCATGATGAAAACCTCGCCCAGATCACCGACCGCACCATCCGTCTGAAAGACGGTATGATCATCGGCGAGACATCGTCAGCTTCCTCACAGAAAGAAGTCTCCGACGATGTTCCATCAACTTTATCCGACGAAACACCCTCTGTATCATCCGACGAGACACCCTCTGCATCATCCGACGAAACACCTATTTCACCATCCTCACCATCTCACGACAATGAATAACATCCGATTAGGTGACTACAACACACTACGCGTCATCAAAGACTCAGACTTCGGTCTCTATCTCGATGGCGGTGACCAAGGCGACATCCTGCTGCCCAACCGATATGTGCCCCAAGGCGCACGTCCTGGCGACGAGTTAGAAGTCTTTCTCTACCTTGATCAAGATGAGCGTTTGACCGCAACTACGGAGCGCCCGTATGTGAAAGTGGGTGAATTTGGCTATCTGGAAGTAGCGTGGGTCAACCAATATGGAGCCTTCCTCCGCTGGGGACTGATGAAAGACCTGTTCTGTCCGTTCAGTGAACAAAAGAAAAAAATGGAAATAGGTTCCCGCCATATGGTACATGTGCACATCGACGAGGAAAGTTACCGCATCGTAGCCTCAGCCAAAATCGACCGTTATCTCAGTAAGGAAATCGCCCCCTACCAACACAACACCGCTGTCGACCTGCTGGTTTGGCAGCGAACTGACTTGGGCTACAAGGTGATCATCGACCACACCTATCAAGGTCTTGTCTATCCCAACCAGGTGTTTCGCGCCATCCATATCGGAGAACACCTGCGGGGTTATATTGACCAGGTCAGACCAGACGGAAAGATTGACGTGATGCTTCAACCTTCAGGCCGTCAGCAGACCCTTGACTTCGCAGAGGAACTCACCGACTATCTGATCGCCCATGGAGGACACTGTCCATATGGTGACAAGACATCTCCAGAAGTGATTCAGCGCATCTTCGGTGTGAGCAAAAAAACCTTTAAAAAAGCCATCGGTGACCTCTACCGCCGACATGTCGTGAACCTCGATGACGACGGGATTTCGCTCATTTCTTGATTATGTTTTTACAATATGCGTCAAGACTGTATCTGATTAGTTGCTTTTTAGTAATTTTTTCAATGATAGTTATTTAAAGAGCAAAAATAATTCCTACTTTTGCGCCCGCCAAGCCCCAACCAAATTAGAAAAAATGGCCCTCTTCAGAAATCATGCCATATCTATCCGGGAGGGCTGGGGGGCGTCTTGACGAGAGACGTCCCTCTTTTTTTTGGCTCTTCATGCGCTGGTTGGCGAAGATAAGTGACAAAGATAAGAAGCCCCAGAACACAAAAAATGAACAGTTCATTTTGTTCTGCACTCGGTTTTCATTAACTTTGCAGCCAAATTACTCATACCATTATTATGATTCATTTTTTCAAGACCCCTTCAGAGAGTATCATTGCCACCTCGGCATCACAAGAATTGGACAAAGAAGAGATAGCCAAACTCTGTTGGCTGTATGGCGACGCCAAATACATCGGGCAAACTACGGTGGACGGTATTTTTATCGGTCCCCGCCGCGAAATGGTATCACCATGGAGTACAAACGCTGTGGAAATCACCCAAAACATGAACATGCGCGGTATCATCCGTATTGAGGAGTATTTTCCCGTTGCCACCGAGGATGCCGACCATGACCCCATGCTGCAAAGGATGTACCATGGTCTCGACCAAGACATCTTCACCATCCATCACCAGCCAGAGCCCATCCAGCAAGTGACCGATCTGGAAGCCTACAATGAGCAAGAAGGTCTTGCCCTTTCTCCGGAAGAGATCAACTACCTGCATCAGATAGAAAGCCAATTGGGCCGTCCGCTCACCGACTCCGAAGTTTTTGGATTTGCCCAGATCAACTCTGAGCACTGCCGCCACAAGATTTTCGGCGGCACCTTCATTATCGACGGTGAGGAGAAAGAGTCGTCACTCTTCGCCATGATCAAGAAGACCACCCAAGAGAATCCCAATAAGATTCTCTCCGCTTATAAAGATAATGTGGCATTCTCCCGCGGCCCCGTCGTGGAGCAGTTTGCCCCCCACGACCAATCCACCTCCGACTATTTTGAAGTGAAGGACGTGGAGAGTGTCATCTCCCTCAAGGCCGAGACCCATAACTTCCCTACCACGGTGGAGCCATTCAATGGTGCCGCCACCGGCACTGGTGGTGAGATCCGCGACCGCATGGGAGGCGGTGTCGGTTCATGGCCCATCGCCGGTACAGCCGTCTATATGACCGCCTATCCCCGTCTGCTCACTGATGAAGGGACCTCCGACACCGACCGCGACTGGGAAGATATCCTCCCTGTGAGACAATGGCTCTACCAGTCGCCTGAGCAGATACTCATCAAAGCCTCCAACGGCGCCTCAGACTTCGGCAACAAGTTTGGCCAGCCCCTTATCTGCGGTTCCGTGCTCACCTTCGAACATAAAGAGGGAGCGGAAAAATATGCCTACGACAAGGTCATCATGCTGGCAGGTGGTGTGGGCTACGGCACCAGACGCGACTGCCTGAAGAAAGAGCCACAGAAAGGCAACAAGATCGTAGTGGTGGGTGGCGACAACTACCGTATTGGTCTTGGTGGCGGTTCTGTATCATCTGTCGACACCGGCCGTTATTCCAACGGTATCGAGTTGAATGCCATACAACGTGCCAACCCCGAGATGCAGAAACGCGCCTACAACCTGGTGCGTGCACTCTGCGAGGAAGACGTGAATCCTGTGGTGAGCATCCACGACCATGGTTCAGCTGGTCATCTCAACTGTCTGTCGGAATTGGTGGAAGACTGTGGTGGTCAGATCGACATGTCGAAACTCCCCATCGGCGACACCACCCTCTCAGCTAAGGAGATTATCGCCAATGAGAGTCAGGAGCGCATGGGTCTGCTCATCGATGAACAACATATTGAACATGTAGCACGCATCGCCGAGCGCGAGCGCGCTCCACTATACGTTGTCGGTGAAACCACAGGCGACGCCCATTTCTCCTTTGTGCAATCAGACGGCGCACGTCCTTTTGATCTCGATGTGGCCCAGATGTTTGGCCATTCACCCAAGACCATCATGGTCGACCGCACGGTGGAGCGCCACTATGCCGACGCAACCATCAACCCAGACCTGCTCGACCAGTATATCGAACGTGTGCTGCAACTTGAAGCCGTGGCATGCAAGGATTGGCTCACCAACAAGGTCGACCGCTCCGTAACAGGAAAAATCGCCCGTCAGCAATGTCAGGGTGAACTCCAGTTGCCCCTCTCAGACTGTGGTGTCGTGGCACTCGACTACCGTGGCCGCAAAGGTATCGCCACAGCCCTGGGACATGCACCCCAAGCCGGTCTTGCCTCCCCCGAAGCAGGCAGCGTGCTGTCTGTTGCTGAGTCGCTGACCAACATCGTGTGGACACCCCTCACCGATGGTCTGCAAGGCGTCTCTCTGTCAGCCAACTGGATGTGGCCATGCCGCTCACAGGAAGGCGAGGATGCCCGTCTCTATGCTGCCGTGGAAGCTCTCAGCGATTTCTGCCGCGAGCTCCATATCAATGTGCCTACAGGCAAAGACTCACTCTCCCTGAGCCAGCAATATCCCAATGGTGAGAAGATCATCTCTCCGGGGACCGTCATTGTGACCAGTGGTGGTGAAGTATCCGACATCCGCCAGGTGGTTTCTCCCGTCCTTGTCAATGACAAGAACTCCTCCATCTATCATATAGACTTCAGTTTCGACCAATTGCGTTTGGGCGGTTCCGCACTCGCCCAGTCTCTTGGTGCTGTCGGCGACGATGTGCCTACAGTCAAGCACCCGCAATATTTTGCCGACTGCTTTGATGCCATCCAACAGATGATCAAGAAAGGATGGATCATGTCGGGCCACGACATCAGTGCCGGTGGTCTGCTCACCACCTTGCTTGAGATGTGCTTCGCCAACCCGACAGGAGGTATGAGCATCAACCTGTTCAACATGAAAGACGACTTGGTGAAAACGCTCTTTGCTGAGAATCCCGGCGTAGTCATCCAGGTCAGCGACAAATACAAGTTTGAGATGCGTGAGTTGCTCGATGATCTCGGAGTGGGTTATGCAAAGATCGGCTACCCCACCCCCAACGAGCGGACACTCACCATCAAGAAAGACGAGATCGAGCATCATTTCGATATCGACCACCTTCGCGACGTTTGGTATAAGACTTCTTATCTGCTCGACCGCAAACAGAGTTTCAACGGCCGTGCCCGTCTGCGCTACGACAACTACAAGCAGCAGCCGCTGCTCATGCGTTTCCCCTCCAGATTCAAAGGAAGTCTTCTCTCCTATCACCTGTCAGCCGACCGCCGCAAGCCTACAGGCATCAAGGCAGCCATCATCCGTGAGAAAGGAACCAATGGCGAGCGCGAGATGGCCTATTCACTCTATCTGGCCGGTTTTGATGTGAAAGACGTGACGATGACCGACCTTGTCAGTGGCCGCGAGACCCTCGACGACATCTCCTTCATCGTCTTCTGCGGTGGATTCTCCAACAGCGATGTCCTGGGCAGTGCGAAAGGATGGGCAGGCGCCTTCCTCTACAATCCCAAGGCCAAGGAAGCCCTCGACAAGTTCTATGCCCGTCGCGACACGCTCTCACTTGGCATCTGTAACGGTTGCCAGTTGATGGTGGAACTCAATCTCATCAATCCCGAACATGAGCGACGCACCCGCATGCTGCACAATGACTCAAAGAAGTTTGAGAGCAGTTTCCTCGGTCTCACCATCCCCCAGAACGACAGTGTGATGCTCGGTTCGCTGAGCGGCAGTCGTTTAGGTATCTGGGTTGCCCACGGTGAAGGCAAGTTCTCATTGCCTGAGCCCAAGGATCATTACCACATCGTGGCCCAATACACCTACGACACTTACCCAGGCAACCCCAATGGTTCGGACCACAGCGTTGCAGGCATCTGCAGTGCCGATGGCCGTCACCTGGCCATGATGCCACACCTGGAGCGCGCCATCTTCCCCTGGCAGTGCGGCTGGTATCCCGCTGACCATCGCAAGGATGAGGTGACTCCATGGATCGAGGCTTTCGTGAACGCCCGCAAATGGATCGAGCAACAGCACTAACCCCCTGACGATGGACAGGTTTTATTGGGACAGTTTTAAGACTTTTTTCCGCATTGGCGCCTTCACCATTGGTGGAGGCTATGCCATGATACCCCTCATAGAGACAGAGGTTGTCGACCGTCACCGATGGCTCAACCGGGAGGATTTTCTTGACGCGATTGCTATCGCCCAGAGTTGTCCTGGTGTGTTTGCCATCAATATGAGTGTGTTTGTGGGATACAAACTACGCCGTCTTCCAGGGGCCTTGTGCGCCGCTCTAGGCACTGCGCTACCCTCTTTTATCATCATCCTGCTGATTGCGATATTTTTCGCTAATTTTCAGGACAATCCTGTGGTAGAGTCCATCTTCCGTGGCATCCGCCCTGCCGTGGTGGCCCTGATTGCCGCCCCGACATTCCGTCTGGCCCGCAGTGCGAAGATTTCTTTAGCCAACTGTTGGATACCCATCGCCAGCGCGCTGGCCATCTGGCTCATGCATGTCAACCCGATCTATGTGATATTGGCAGCAGGTGTTGGCGGTTATTTGTATGGAACGATTGTCAAACCCATTGAGAAATGATTTTCCTCTCCCTTTTCATCACATTTTTTGAGATAGGCCTTTTTGGTTTTGGCGGTGGTTACGGCATGCTCTCTCTCATCCAGACAGAGGTGGTGTATCACCATCAGTGGATGACATCAGCAGAATTCACCAATATTGTCGCCATCAGTCAGATGACTCCTGGTCCCATCGGGATCAACTCCGCCACCTACTGCGGCTACACCGCCATCAAGAACGCAGGAATGAGCAACGGTCTGGCTGTTCTCGGCAGTACCACAGCCACATTGGCATTGGTCCTGCCCTCTTTCATTCTGATGATTCTCATCGCCCGTATGTTTTTCAAATACATGCACACCCCTTTGATGGAGAGTATCTTCAACGGTCTGCGTCCTGCTGTGGTCGGTCTGTTGGCCGCAGCAGCCCTTTTGCTGATGAACAAGGAGAATTTCTCCTCCATTGATGTGAATCCATGGCATTTTTGGATCAGCGTAGCCCTTTTCATCGCCACATGGATAGGTACGAGGGTGATGAAGGTCAACCCCATCCTCATGATGCTTTTCGCTGGCTTTGCAGGTCTACTCCTGCTCTATTGACCGCATTGCTCCATCATCTTATTTAGAGCATCTGCTTACTTTCAACAAAACAGGCTCAGAGGATACATCAGCCATCATCCTCTGAGCCTGTTGTTTTCCCTATCTTGGGAGGCTTCTGACTACTCGCCCAGTTGGAGCACCATCGTCTGTCGTGGTCGGAGGTTGACATTTTTGTCAAGTCTGACACGTCTGCCAGATAAGACATCCTTTGCCACCTGTGTGTGGCCGATCACCTCCGCATAGCGAGCCACCTCCAAAGAATTCTCTTTTTGAGTGCCGTTGATGATCGTCATCACGGTATTGTTCTCATATTGTCTGGCGATGACATAGACCCCTTTCCAAGGAATAAACTGTGTCTGCTTACCTTTAATGATAGCCATGTTGCCCTTTCTCCAGTGCAGCAAACGGCTGCACCAATCAAACATCGCATTCTCGGCTCTAGTGCGCCCCTCACGTGTGAAACAGTTTTTCTTGTCGCCCGGGAAGCCACCCGGGAAGTCTTTCCTCACATTCCCATCCGTCACCTCCTTGGTGCCATTCATGAGCACCTCCGTGCCATAATACAACTGCGGAGTGCGGTTGATGGTGAGCAGCAAGGCGAGCGCCTGTTTGAGAGCCAGCGTGTCGGTGCCGTTTCCGAGGAACCGGTCCGTATCATGGTTTTCGATGAACGCCATGACGCTCGACGGATTGGGGTAAAGATAGTCGTAGACCAGACTGTTGTAGATACGGTTGTACCCCTTCCACCAATCGTCGGTCTCCTCATTCTTGGCCATGTTGAGTTTATCGAAGAAACTGAAGTCCATTACCGTCTTGAGATACGTGTTACTCTTCGAGATTTTGGAATCCCTTTGCCAGGTAGCGGTATAAGCCGGTTCGGTGACCCATGTCTCGCCCACCGTGTTGAAGTTGGGATATTCTTCATCAATGCGTTTCATCCATTGCGCCATTCCCTCTGCATCTGCATAAGGATAGGTATCCATCCTGATGCCATCGATACCCACGGTCTCTATCCACCAGATACTGTTTTGGATGAGATAGGTCATCACATGAGGATTGCGCTGGTTAAGATCGGGCATAGTAGGCACAAACCATCCCTCGACGGTCTCTTTCAGATCCACTTTAGAGGCATAGGGATCGACCACAGGTGTCAGTTTGTAACTTGTCTGCAAGAAACTCGTCCCTCTGGGATCCGATGTGCCATTCGACTCTTTAAGCCATTGATTGGTATTGAACCAATCCTTCGAAGGCATATCTTTCACCCAAGGATGCTCGAAGCCACAATGGTTGAAGATCATGTCCATCACCACCTTGAGCCCATGCTGATGCGCCTCATCGGTCAATCTGCGATATTCCTCATTCGTACCGAATCTCGGATCTACCTTATAGTAATCTGTCGTAGCATAGCCATGATAGGTGCTGAAACCATTATTGTCAGGTGAATTATTCTCCAGGACGGGAGTGAACCACAATGCCGTAACTCCCAACTCATTGAAATAATCAAGATGCTGACGAATACCCTCCAGGTCACCGCCATGCCTCAGACTCGGTTGTGTCCGGTCGTTGACATAAGGTTGCATGCCTTTGATCTGGTCGTTAGTCTCACTTCCACTGGCAAAGCGGTCGGGCATGAGCATATAGAGCACATCGGCATTGGAAAATCCCAACCGCTCACGTCCTTCCTTCTCCCGTTTCTTCAATACGTAGGACACATTCTTTTTCTGTTTTCCGCACTGGAACTTGAGAGTCATCACACCAGGCATCGCCCCCTTCGTGTTGAGGTAGACGAGAAGGTAGTTGGGAGAATCGAGTGTCACCACTTTTTCCACCGACACTCCAGGATAGTCGGTAGTCACGTTGGCCTCTCTGATGTCTTTTCCATAGACCATCAGTTGCAGCATGGGATTTTTCATCCCCACATACCAGTCTGTCGGTTCTATTCTGTCGATTTTGATGGCTGCGTTCATGTGGCATGAAAGGCTAAGCAGTATCAACAATAAAAAGGCAATTTTTCTCATAATCTATTGGATTTTTAGTTATGCAAGATCATCGCAGACTGGGGAGCGACGGTCAGTTGTGTTCCCTTGACCGAGCCAAGTCCTTCCTCATTGATGACCTGGTCTTTACAGACGACCGTGTAGTTGCCATCAGGAATCTGGATGGTATGTGGCTCTTTGTTGGCATTGAGCACCACGATGATATCCTTCCACTCATCCCCTCCGGCGTTGTTTTTGAGTCGGAAAGCCACGAGACAAGGTCCGGTAAAGAGGAATTCCAGATGTTGTCTGACCATCTCAGCGTCGCCCAAACGGAAAGCCGGGTGATTTTTTCGCAGATGAATGAGTTTTGAGTAGTAATCCAGTACGTTGGGATACCGCTGGAGATTGTCCCAGTTGAGTTGGTTGACGGAGTCAGGCGACTCGAAACTGTTGTGCACCTTTTTCTTGTCACGCAACATCTCCTCACCAGAGAGCATGAAAGGCACTCCTTGAGAAGTGAACACCGCTGTCTGAGCCAACAAGTCAAGTCGGATGGTCTCCTCGATGGAGATATTGGGTATGGATGTTCTCAACCTGTCCACGAGGCACATGTCATCATGGCAACTGACATAAGCGATCATCTGTGTCGGTTGGGTAGCCCAGGCCTTCTTGGTATAGTTGACCCCATCCATCATCAGTTGCGGATGTTGGATGCCTCCCACGATTCCGTATTTGAGGCTCTCCTCCTCGCCAGGGATTCCAGCCAGGAAGGCTCCCTTGGTATCATCACTGAACGGTCCTCTCAAAGCATCTCTCATCTCATCACTGAAGGCAGCGATACGCGGCATCTGACTGATATTCTCTTTCATCGCCAGTTTTTCCTGCGGATAGGCACAAGCACCAGCCGACCATCCCTCACCATAGATGAAAATAGAAGGATCGATCTCGTCGACAGCCTTTCTCACGGCGTTCATCGTCTCAATGTCGTGCACGCCCATGAGGTCGAACCTGAAGCCATCGATATGATATTCTTTGATCCAATATTTCACGCTTGCGATAATGAAATCACGCATATACTTCTTCTCAGAAGCCGTCTCGTTTCCACATCCCGATCCGTTGCTGTATTTTCCGTCAGCTGTACGCCGGTAGTAATAATCAGGCCAGGTGAGTTGGAAATTACTCTTTTCAACATTATAGGTATGGTTGTAAACCACATCGAGGATCACCCTGATACCCGCTTTGTGGAGATTTTGAACCATCAGTTTAAATTCCCTTATTCTGGCAGCAGGTTCTTTGGGGTCAGTGGAGTAGGATCCTTCGGGCACATTATAGTTGAGTGGGTCGTAGCCCCAGTTGTATTGCGGTTTGTCGCTACCCTCATCAATGGAAGCGAAATCGAAGGAAGGCAAGATATGCACAGCATTGACACCCAGTGATTTAAGATAATCTACAGACCATTTTTCTCCCAAAGCGAGGAATTTCCCAGGATAGTTGGTGTATTCTCTTTCCTCATCTCCAGGCTTTGGATTGAGATGGATGTTGCGCGCGATGGAATAGTCACGGTGATGCAACTCATAAATCACAAGATCTGCAGGTGATTTCAATGGTGGTCTTTCATCCCTCTCCCACCATGCCGGGTCAGTAGCCCTCATGTCCAAGATGACCCCTCGTTTACCATTCATGGTGACCGCTTTGGCAAAGACACCCGGTGTCTCATGTGAATGCAGTTTGTCATCAATGGCGTCAAAAGTATAATACTTTCCGACCAACGTTGCTTTATGTGAATAGGGGATGACCGTCGACCACACGCCGTTGTCGTTGGTCATCTTGATAGTTTTCACGGGTTGTCCCCCTTCAGCCTTGTTGTATATTCTCAGTTTTACATTTTTTGCGTCTGGAGCAAGCAATTTGAAGGCCACGCGTGAGTTTTCGACGACGCATTCATTGAAGTCGAAATCCTGTGCAGTGGTATTTTGTGAGAGGGCGGTAGCCAAAATGATGGTCAGTAATGTTGATTTTTTCATGTTAAAATAATTTTGTCATCTTACAACTTGTCGCATTTACAATGCGATGAGAGAAACGGCGAATCCACCTCCTGGCGCCTCTTTAAGCTTCAGCACGTCGCCTTTTTTGACCTTTTTCTTAGTGATGGTATAAGCCTTTGGATTTTTCTCGTAGTGAGCGTCCTTAGCATCAGCATAGATGGTGCACGCATATTTTTTCCCCTTGTCGAGGAAGTCAAGTTTCACCACGCTGTCGTGGCCGTTCTCGTCACACTTTCCGCCGATGAACCAGTTGTCGGTTCCTTTAGCCTTACGCGCCACGGTGATATAGTCGGCCGGTTCTGCCTCAAGGTATTTGGAGTCATCCCAGTCTACCGCCACGTCGCGGATGAACTGGAATGCGTCATCATACCGCTCATAGTTTTCGGGGAGGTCGGCCGCCATCTGCAGCGGACTATACATCGTCACATAGAGTGCGAGTTGTCCGACGATGGTGGTATGCACGAAGTTGGGGTTGCTGCTCCATGTAGACAGTCGTGTCTCGAGGATTCCCGGTGTGTAGTCCATCGGTCCGCCCTGCAGTCTTGTGAACGGCAGGATGACGGTATGATCGGGTCTGCTACCACCAAAAGCCTCATACTCAGTGCCTCTTGCACTCTCATTACCCACAAGGTTGGGATAGGTACGGCACAGACCTGTTGGTCTGACCGCCTCATGAGCATTGACCATGACATGGTGCTTTGCGGCCTCTTGGATGCAATAGAGATAGTGGTTGTTCATCGACTGTGAGTAGTGATGGTCGCCACGTGGGATGATATCGCCCACATACCCGCTCTTTACGGCATCATAGCCATATTTGTTCATCAGGTTATAGGCATTCTCCATGTGCCGCTCATAATTCTGCGTCGATGAAGAAGTCTCGTGATGCATCAGCAGTTTTACGCCTTTGCTGTGTGCATAGTCATTGAGCATCTTGATGTCGAAGTCGGGATAAGGTGTCACGAAATCGAAGACATCCCGTTTCCACATATTTGCCCAGTCTTCCCATCCGACGTTCCATCCTTCGACGAGCACCTCATCGAGTCCGTTTTTGGCAGCGAAATCGATATAGCGTTTCACTTTCTCGTTGTTGGCGGCATGCCTTCCATTCGGTTTCACCTTCTGCCAATCAATCTGATCAAGTTTGATCGAGGGATAATCGTCCGTGTAGTTCCAACTGCTTTTGCCTACGATCATCTCCCACCATACGCCACAATATTTGACAGGATGGATCCACGAAGTGTCTTCGATCTTACATGGTTCGTTGAGATTGAGGATCAGGTTGGAAGAGAGCATGTCTCGGGCATCATCGCTCACCATGATGGTGCGCCACGGAGACTGGCATGGGGTCTGCATGGCCCCTTTCAGTCCTGTGGCATCAGGTGTAAGGTGGCTGACGAACGTCAGTGGTGCTGGGAGCGGATAAGGTGAAGGCTGCGGATTGGGCGTATAGGCATTGCTACCTCCTCCGAGCTGTTCTGTGAGATGCTGTGTCTGGGCATCGACCAGTTCGAGGTGCATGGTGGCATAATCGACACAAGCAGCCTCATGGATATTGATATACAGTCCGTCATCACTCTTCATCTGAAGAGAAGTCTGCACGCCTGTCTCAGAGAAGACGGCCACAGAAGAGTTGCCCCAATTGACAGCATGTTTCATCCTCTCACGTATCTCAGAGAGTCGGGTCTGTTGTGTCTCCTGCTCCTGGGTGTCATAGTCACCCGACAACCACCATGCGATATGATCGCCAGCCATGGCAAACTCCGTATGCTCCTCCTTGATCAGGAAGTAATTGAGTTCGCGCTGCTGGGGGAATTCATAGCGCAGTCCGATGCCATCATTATATACCCGGAATCGGATGGTGATTCTTCTGTTGTGCTCGTTCTGCAGCAGCATCACAGCCAATTCATTATAATGGTTGCGGATGGTAGCGGTCTCACCCCATACCGGCTTCCAAGTCTCATCAAAGGTAGTTGTCGTTGTTTTCTCGATAGAGAATCCCTCCATCAGGTCAGTCTCGTTGAGTCCTTTGCTGGCATGTTTGTCTTTAGCCAGTTCAAGTCCCAGCCGACTGGGTCTCACTACCTCGTGGCCTTTATAAGTAAGGCTATAGGTGGGTCTTCCGTTGTCAAGAGAGAAGTTGAGCACGACATTTCCGTCGGGCGATTTGAGGGTCTGTGCCGCAACCATGAGAGGCAGCAGCAAAGCGAAAAGGAAACTTGTTGTTCTCATTGTAGTCGTCGTGTGAGTTAAGTGAATAGAGATGGTATAGGCATGATAAGTGTTGTCACGATCTACCGCTTTGGGAGACAAGTTCCGCGATGTTATTGCAGAATTTCTCATCTGCCAGCAGTTGTTCGATAGTGAGGTGCATTCTGTACCGCCAATAGTGCCGCGGGTTGGCAGGAATGTTGATTCGCTCTGCGTTGGGGTCAGCGAGTCTGATACGCTCGTCGATGGCGAGCCAGTCCTGGATGGAGATGACGCACAGCATCGAGGGACAGGTGAGATGCCGCGAGATAATGTCGCGTGCGAGCCATCCCGGCAGAGGATGAGGTGCCTCACCTGATCTGTAGAGCATGGTGTTGTAGTATTCCTGTGTGCGCCCAAGATCTTCATCCCACCACTGTCTGAGTGTGGGCATGTCATGGCTGGAGATGGTGCAGACGGAGCGGTAGGGGTTGCGTGAGAGGTGTCCGAATCTGACGGTAGGATCCTTTGGCATGGACTGCAGTTCAAGGCTGAGGATTCGCAACTCATTCATCACCCAAGGCACGCAGTCGGGCACCATACCGAGATCCTCGGCACAGACGAGCATACGTGTTGCCTCAACGAGGCGTGGCAGTTTACGCATGGCCTCCTCATACCAGAATTGGTTGTTGCGACGGTAGAAATAATCGTCATAGAGCCTGTTGAAGACCACTTTCTCATGGTCGGGCAAGGCCTCGTAGATGAAGTCGTGCTGCACGGCGATGCGTGGGTGGAACTTGTCGGGGTCGCGGTGGTCTTTGACGAAGAGCACATCACTGATGAGGGCGTAGAGTCCATCACGCAACGCAATACTTTCCGGGTCTTTCTTCCCCTCAAAAGCCTTCTCCACCTTCCGCTGTGTGTCGTACTCTAGTCTCATGCGGTAGAAGCCGCTGCCCCGTGGCTCAACATACTGTTCCCTCACCTTGTCGGCTTGTTGGGCGAAGATCTTATCAATGACATTGTCGGTGATGAAGGGTTCGAGGAAGGCTTCGCCTCTGAAGGGCAGTCCATAGTTCTCGATTTCTTCTTTGGTCATGGCGAGAGCGGGTGAGAACTGTCCGAGGAGTCCGTGAACAGAGTGGATGGGTATTTCCCAAATGCGGAAGAAGCCGAGGACATGGTCGATGCGGTAAGCATCGAAGAAATGGGCCATATTGGAGAATCGCCTTACCCACCATTTACAGCCGTCATCAAGCATGGCCTGCCAGTTGTAGGTGGGGAATCCCCAGTTCTGCCCATTGGCGGAAAAGTCATCGGGTGGTGCTCCCGCCTGTCCGTTGAGGTTGAAGTATCGTGGTTCCTGCCACACGTCACATCCATATCTGTTGACTCCGATGGGGATATCACCTTTGAGGATAACACCTTTCTGGCGTGCATAGTCGTGAACGCCCTGCATCTGTCTGTTGAGCACGAACTGCACATAATAGTAGAACGCCACCTCTTTGTAGGCTTTGTTGCGCGGTGAGGTGAGGGTGTGCCTGTCGTTCTCATCCCAGGTGTTGTGGTCGGGCCAGAGGTTGAAGTCTGCCGTGCCATAGCGGTCACGCAGTGTGCAGTACTGTGCATAGGGTACGAGCCACTGTTTATTGTCGCCGAAGAATTGTTTGAAAGCAGTCGAGGTGAGGACGCTCTTCCCCTCCTGCGCAAAGATGATCTTCAAGTATTCGGCTTTAGCGCTGTTGACACGTTCATAGTCGATTTGCGGTAATGCGTTGAGTTCCTGCCTGAGCTGTTCCATCTCCTGACGTTTCTCTTCGTCGGCGATGGGTGGCAGCGCATTGAGGTCGGCATACTGGGGATGAAGGGCGAAGATACTGATGCTGTTGTAGGGATAAGAGTCGGTCCAAGAATGGGTGGTGGTGGTGTCGTTGATGGGGAGAATTTGGAGCAGTCTCTGCCCGGTGCGCGCTACCCAATCCACCATCATTCTGAGGTCGCCGAAGTCGCCCACGCCGAAACTGTTGTTGGAGCGCAGCGAGAAGACAGGCACCAGTGTACCGGCGCTCTTCACGTCGTAGATATCGAAATGCGCCTCAGGGAGTTCATAAACAATGATGTCATAGTCGTTCATCTCAGGGATGTCAAGGATGCGGTTGGCTCCCTTCTCCCAGACGGGTGTGACGTCAACCACCTCATCAAAGATGAGGAATTTCAATTCGACACGTTTGCCTCCGAGCTGTGTGGCGTCGATATCCACCATCCACTCATTGTAGTTGTGCTCCACCATAGGAAGGACATTAGACAATTGCCATGCCCCGAGGAGAGGGTCGCTGCCGACGAGGACTAAATGCTCGTTGGTGCGCAACTGTGGCGCCCTCACTTTGAGTCTCACTGTTTTCACAAAAGCATGCTTTGAGGGGATGAACCGCTCATGGCGATTGATACAGTCGGTGTATGCCGAACTATATAGATAGGCATTGTCGGGGATGTCGGTCCAGTGATCATAGATGATGTATCGCTCAGCCCTAGTTGCTACAGTTTCGAGACGGTGTGTTTCGAGTGTCCACTCGGTCCTTACAACCTTGCCGTCTTTGACAACGCTGTAGAAGTAGTCGAAGTGGATTCCAGCCTTTAAGACATCATTCATCACGAAGGTCCATCGTGTACCGTCGGATGTGGTCATTTGACATGGTGTGGTGTAGCGTTCACCATCGTGCTCTGGACTGACGATATTAAGTACAAGTTCCTCGCCAAAATTTGTCCGGTAGTCAATATGAAAATAAAGGTTCATAATGAAAAAAGGTTTTAAAGGTTCAAAGGAAAGGCTATCAATCCCACTTAATTATTTCTTTTTGAAATAGTCATTATATATTTTGATGCTGAAAATGATAATACTGCTGACAGAGGTAATGAGGTTGGTCACAAAAAGGGCCCACAGGATGTCTGGCTTGTGCAGAATACCTTGGAGCATAAAACATAGGCTTCCGATACCCATCATGAGGAAAGTGGGCAAGGCTATACCATCCGTGTTCCGCGTGCGCATGGTTTTGATGGCTTGTGGAAGATAGCCCAGTATCATCGTAATACTGGCCATCCAGCCTAATAATTCAAAAAATACTCCTTGTTCCATGACTAAATATGATCAGGAAGGTTATTTTGTTTGGCAATTATCATCTACCTTTTTGAAATCCCTCAGGCTCATTTCTTGTCCTTGATGAGGAACACACAGAATGAACCGATGACAAGCAATACGGCAGAGACGAACATCATAGCAGACTGTGTGCCGCCGACGATTCCAAAGATGGTGCCGCCACAAGCAGCAGCGATGATCTGAGGAAGACAGATGGCGCAGTTGAACAGTCCCAGATAGGCACCCATGTGGCCATAGCCCTGGAGGGCATTGGTGACCAGGGTGAACGGACAGGCAAGCATGGCAGCCCAGACACATCCGATAAGCACAAAGGGAATAATCTGCATATACTCGTTGGTGCAGAAGGGGATCAGTGCGAATCCCAGTGCGCCGAGCAGGATACTGACACAGTAGGCAATCTTCATATTGCTGAATCGGGGTATCATAGTAGCCCAAACGACGGAACTCAAAGCCTGGATGGCATAGAGCACGCCAGTCCAGTTACGAGCGGTCTGATAGGCCGCTGTACCAGGATCATCGGTTTTCCAAACAGTCTCGGAAACTGCTCCCACGACGTAAGACCACATATAGAGCAAGGCAGCCCAACAGAAGAACTGTACGAGACTGACACGCCAGAAGTTCTTCGGCGCCCGTTTAAGTAAGGTAATCCAGTTGGCACTGTCCCTATTCTCTTCATTAACAGGGTTATACTCACGATACTCCTGAGGAGTCCACTCTTTGACCTTCATCATCGTATAAATAACGCAGACGATAAGTATGAGAGCACCGATGTAGAACGACCAGATGACAGAGTCGGGTACGACTCCCTTGGGTGCCACGTTTTTTACGCCAATCCAAGTGAAGATGAAGGGGAAGAGGTATCCCATCACACTACCAGCGTTGCACAAAAACGACTGGATGCTATAGGCCTTTCCTTTCTGTTTTTCGTTCACCATGTCTCCCACCATCATCTTGAACGGCTGCATGGCCATATTGAGCGAGGTGTCGAGGAGCATCAGTGCCACGAGTCCAAAGATAAGTGCCATTTTAACGGTCATTCCGAAGGATCCGGCATTAGGCAGCAGGCACATGACCAACACGGCTAAAGTAGCACCGATGAACAGATATGGAATACGCCTTCCGAAGCGGGTCCACGTTTTGTCACTCATTGATCCCACGATGGGTTGCACCACCATCCCCATCAGCGGCGGAAGAATCCAGAAATAACTGAGGTCATGAGGGTCTGCTCCAATGGTGTGGAAAATAGATGAGATATTTGCACTTTGCAAAGCGTATGCGATCTGTACGCCGAAAAAGCCGAAACTAAGGTTCCACAGCTTCCAAAAACTGAGATCGGGTTTTGTTTTCATGATTGAATGTATTGATAATTATTATGCTTTTTATAAAGTAAGGCGGATGCACCTATCGGGTAGTGCCGCGAACTATCAGCCTCGTGCGGACGACTCGCTTCTCCACCTTGTTGAGGGGCAGGATACCCTCCACCTGACTGATCAGGATGTTGGCGGCCTCCTCTCCCACGACGACACCTCGCTGCTCAACAGTGGTGAGCATGGGATCACACGCAATGGCCCTCTCGCCGTTGGTGAACCCGCAGATCGACACATCATCGGGAACATGAAGCCCCATTCGCTTGGCGGTATAAAGGATGCCGATAGCCGTATCGTCATTGACGGCAAAAAAGGCATCGGGCCGGTCGGGCATCTGCAGCAGTTCGGGAGTGATCACCTCTGCGTCTGCCCTGTTGTCACAAAAGCGCATATATCGCTCATCTGCCGGAAGACCATGCCGCAACAGGGCATCGCGATAACCATTATATCGGTTTTTTGAGATTTCAAGTGACATGGAAGAGCCAAAATAAGCGATACGCTTGCAACCTGTCTCAATGAGATGCGTCACGGCATTGAAGGCCCCCATATAATCGTCGACCACCACTCTACTGGTATTGATACCTGTACAGATGCGGTCGAAGAAGACCAATGGAACCCCCCATTCTATAAGACGTTGGAAATGGTCGTAATGCGCGGTGTCTTTTGCTTGCGACACGATGATGCCACACACCTTGTGCTCATAAAACGACTGACAAATCCTTACCTCACGGTCGTAACGCTCATCGCTCTGCGCCACCATGATCTGATATCCCCTCGAGGAGGCCTCATCCTCGATGCCGCTGAGGATCGACGAGAAGTAGAAATGATTCAACTGGGGGATGATGACTCCGATAATGCGCGTGGGATGCTCGCGGCTGTGCCGCAACGACTCTGCGATGGCATTGGGAGAGAAATGATGCTCTCGTGCATACGCCTTGATGGCCTCACGTCGCTCCACACTGATACGCGGGCTGTCCTTGAGAGCCCTTGACACCGTGGCCACCGACACACCCATGGCCTGTGCGATGTCCTTCATCGTGATGGGAATACGCTCATCCATATAGGTGCAAAGATATGAATTTTTTACAATTGTTGTTCTCTCACCTATTTATAAAAAGTAAAAAGGATGCGCAAACGTTTGCACATCCATTAGAGGTGGTGAAAAAAAAGGAGATGGGGAGATGGGTTACGACGAAATTGCAACCAACGGAAAACAGCCATGGCTGCCGATGAATATTGGCGGCCATGGCTGCTGATGGTGGGTACTTGCCTCGTGATCAACACCGGGGAAGACGAGGCCTAAAACCGTTAACGGATGAACTTCTTGCCGTTGACGATGTAGATACCCTTGGGAAGCGAGTTGATCGTCTGGAGAAGGTCGTGACCCGAAGAGACCTTGCCTACGATACGGCCATCGATGGTATAGACCGCCATAGGAGAGTTCGTCGTCTTTGCCATGATGACATCCTCGATACCCGTTGTGGTATTGACGAGGTATTTGCCACCATCCATCTCTGATGAAACCTCACAGAAGGTGTCTTGACGGATGTCGTTGACATCCACTGTCTGCGGTGAACCGCTGGCCGTACTGAAGACGAAACAGACACAGTCTTCCTCACTTCGGATGGTGTAAGTCTTGTAATACCATGTCTTTCCGTCGATGACCGTGTTGGTGGTCACACGGTCGCCAGGCCATGACCCCTTTTCTGTCGCATGGGAACCATCGCCGCCCCAGGTCCAGAAGTTGACATAACCACTCCACCCCACCTTGTCGGCATTGCAATAGACCGTAATGGTGTAGGGCTGGAAAGGTATCTCATCCGTACAGGTGTACTGACGGGTGACAATGCCACTGACCACACCTCCGACGAGCAATCCTGCCTTGAGTGTAATGGTGCCCACAGGGATGGTGATGACCGTTCCGCTGGCCACCGATGCAGATGCTGCTGTGGGTGTGGACCCATCAGTGGTATACACCACGCGGGCTCCCTCGTCCTCACTGACGGCAGTGAGCAAGGCTTTCTGCTCACCCTTATACTCTCCAGAGGGGAGGTCGACCCAAGCCGTTGCCATCGACTTATTCAGATAATAAGCATAGTGATACCCGCTGAGCACTTTCACATAATGGGAGTTAGAAGGAGTATAGCTTGCCAAATTTTTGCCCACGGCACAGAGGAGTTTGTTGTCGACGATAACAGCATAGTACCCCTGGTTGCTGGCCATGTTGATGGCATTGCTCTGGTTGTGGATACCCGCCGCATGCCTGACATCTATCATCGCCTTGATATCACGCTTGCAATCCATCCAATGTTTGAGGAAGACACTTGGCGTACCTGGCATGGCCAGCATAAAAGCATTGGCCGCCAAAGTATCCTTTTTGATGGGATCCTGTGCTGCGTTGGACCGGCGCTCGGTATCATGATTCTCGACGAAGGTCACGGAATAGCGCTTGTAGTTATTGTCAGAAATCAGGCTGGCGCTACCAAGTTTTCTCCAATCACCATTGACAGCATCCCTCACGGTATAACGGAAGGGGAAGTCGAAGGCGGCACTCATGATCTGTCCATCGACTTTAGTGGCTATAAGCCAGTTTTTTACAGCCGAGGCATTGCCATCCCAATATTCTCCTACGGAGTAAGTGGGATTGGCATCTTTGTTGTACATACCAGTATACTTTCCGGCATAACCTTTCACCATGTCGTAACGGAAGCCCACATAGCCCAGGTCTTCGAGCAACATGTGGAGATAAGCCTTCACATTGGTCTGCACATTCGTACTGGTGTGATCGAGGTCACGCATGCCGTCCCAACCCTCACCGGTATCATTGCTGCTGCTCAGATAATATCCATTGGAGTTGGCCCAGGTGCGTGTTTTCCCATTGTCGTCGTCATTGCAGATATCTGTAGACTTCAACTCATAGGTCACACCCTTATACGTTTCCTTTGGGAAGTCTACCCAGTTGGACACGTTTCTCCTGTGATTGACGACAACATCAGCGATGGTGCCGATGCCCTTGGCTTTGAAGGTGTTGATGAGGTCACGCAACTCAGCCTCCGTTCCGAAGGAACTGTTGTAGTTAGTAAACCAATAGAGGTCATCATATCCCATCGACTGTCCTCCGCAGTTAGCACTCTGCGGCAACCAGACGAGGTCGAAGTATGCAGCCAGTTCATCTGCCTGACTTTTCAGTTTGGTCCATTTGGTATCCTGAAAAGAGTCCCAGTAGAACCCTTGCAGCATGACACCACTGTAATTTTCGGGCCATCCTTGAGCCATAGCACTCATGGCTACCACCCATGTCATTAAAATTATAAGAAGGCGTTTCATTGTATAAAGATTATAATTTGCACAATAGGATGATTCATCCGTGGAACATAAAAGTAATATGATGCAAATTTAACTCATTTTCGAGCAAATTGTTCTTTTACACCTTTTTAAATAACAAATTGTTGGTGCAAACGTTTGCATCCATCTATGCAAACAGCGATATGGTGGTACAATTAAAAAGCCCTTAAGGTCGAGCTCGACCTTAAGGACCCTATTAGAATCATGAGAAGTAGCGAAGAACTATTCACCCACCACGATGACGCAACGGTTGCGGTCATTTTCCGTAAATGGTTGCACAGTGTCACCGTAACTGCTGACTTCCATGCGATTTCTGGCGATACCCTTAGCCTCGAGCGCCTTAGCTACCTTCTCAGCACGTGCCTTAGCATATCCCACGTTGACTCTCGGGTTTCCGGTACCCTTGTCGGCATATCCCTTGATGAAGATCGTCTTTGCAGGATACTTATTACACCAGGCCACAATCTTGTTGAGGATGGTCTCCGGGTCTGGATCCGACTCACGGATGGTGTAGAAGAAGGTCTCCTTGAGCGGTTCATCCTTCACGACAGGCTTTGGTTCGGGTTTAGGCTTTGGCGGTTCCACTTTCTTCGGCTCGGGTTTGACGACGGGCTTCTCCTCAACCACTGGAGGTGGGGGCGGCGGCAGAACAGCCGGTTCCTTCTTCTTCATGCCAAACTTAAAGGTGAGGCCCACCAAGGCAGCGATTTGCCAGTCTGGGTTGTAATTGGCCTTCAGGTTGAAGCAATCGTTCTTGTAGTTGGCATCCAACTCGAGATTCACGCCAAATGAGGGTGAGAAGTTGTACTCAAACTGTGTACCGAAACGTCCGTTAAATGAACTGTGTTTCGTGCCACACTGATCGGGTCCCACATAGAAATTGTTGCCTTTGTTCATTCCGGCCACAATCTTCTTATACTCACCAAAGTCCCATCCATAGTTGACGCCAAATCCGGCGAGTAGAATCCAGTTGAACTTCTGTGATGACCTGTTGGGGTTGAGGATATTGGTCATGTTCATGAGCAAGTCGAGATCCCCGGTAATGGCCTTGAAGGTATAATCCATATCACTGTTCAATCCCGGGAAGCGGTCTTTCTCGAACCCTCCCTTGATGTCATATCCTTGGAAGTGGAGACGGGCACCCACTTTGGAGTTGAAATAGCGTCCGAAAGAGAGTCCGAACTGCGGAGTGATGAGTTTGGACAAATCATAATGAGTGAGCGTCACCTGTGCACCACCCTGCACTGAGATGAAGTTGTGAGGATAGTACTCGTCTGTATCTTGTGCCTGGGCAGCGGTGGACACTCCAAAGAGGAGTGCCACGGCAGCTGCGAAATTCAATAACTTTTTCATTGTCGTTTTTCTTTATTTTTCAACCTATTTACAACTGATAGCAACTTGTCTTGTTGTCATGTGTTGTTGTCACTGCTTCGAGATGACCACACGGTGGTTGCCTTGATAACTAACATAGAGTTGGAACAGATAAGTGCCTGCTGAGACATTGAGGTTGCCACCATCCTGGGAGAGGTTGTCACTGCTGCCACCCCAATTGATGACCCAGTCGTGGTTGGCACGGAACTTCAATTCGGTATCATCATCGATGGTAGCGGTAGCCTCCCAGCAACCCTCATCCTTGTTGTAGGTCATGTCGACATCACTATTCCAGCCATTGAAACCACCAATGATTCCGATGGTCTCAATCCGTACAAGGTTATAGGTGAGCGAAGTGAGATCAAGGTTGATCTGATAGAATCCTGCTCCCGGATCAGGACAGTTGGGACCACCTGACGACTGAAGGATACCGCCCATGGCAGTTCCATCGACGAACTCCAAGTCATCATCCCAGTTGTCACTGTTAGGTTTGAACTTGAACTCACCGTCCAGGTAATAGTAGCCCTGATATACACCATTTCCATTGCCAGCCAGGGCGTGATTGGTGCTCCAACCGCCCTCATTGCCTATTTCATAGAAGAAGTCAGGATAGCCGTTGTCAACCTTTATGGTGCAGTGTGCAGGACCCTCACCATTGACAAAGAGGCGAATGATATAAGGACCGTCAGCTTCAAGTTTAAGATTGTCACCACCTTGAGTGAGGTTGTCGATGTCACCACCCCAGTTGATGGGCCAGTCGTGGTTGACACGGAACTTGAATTCACCAGCGTTGAGTGTCTCCCGAGCCTCCCAGCACTTCAGTATCTCGTTGTAGGTCATGTCGATGTCAGTATCCCAATTGCCTCTGACGGTACCGATGATGCTGATGGAGGAAACAGATTTGACTTCATAGGTCATTTCCTTCAAATCAACTTTGATGAAGTAGAAGCCTGGGGCTACGCCATCCACGTTAGGACCTCCATCAGGTGTGAGCGTACCGCTGGTAGCATCGCCGGAAGCCTTCTCCCAGTCACCATCCCAGTCGTCTTTGTTAGGCTTGAACTTGAACTCACCATCGAGGTAGATGACGGCAGTATAAATGCCAGTTCCATCACCGTAGAGGGGATGAGGCTCTGTCCATCCGCTCTCGTTGCCGATCTCATAGATGAACTCATTGAAGCCAACAGGTGTAGCCTTCCACGTCTGCTCGAGCATATCGAAGGTGATGTCATAATAGAGGGCATCAGGATCAGCAACAATGACAAAGTTGTCACCGACATTGTTGTAGTTGAACTTGCCTTCTTCCTCACTATCTGCTGCCAGACAGCCGCTCCAGTCACCGCCGATGCCACTCTCAGGTGTCATCTTGAACTCAACGTTACTGCCGTCCTCTGGAGCAGGGATGCGCAACTTGAAGATCGGGTTATCATACGGGTCGCTGCCGTCGTTGGTGAGTTTGTAGGTCATGTCACTGTTGTCCCAACCATTGATGGTACCAGTGAGGTAGTAGGCTGCCTCGATGACAGGAGCCTTAGGAATGGCCTTGATGGTGAAGGGTGCTGATGTAGCAGTCTTCACGGTAGTCGTAGCATTGCTGAGCCACATGCTGACAGTAGCTACGATGTCACGTTCCACGGGACGGCAGTTTCCATACTGGTTGACAATATTTGCCTGTAGGTCGGCGACAGACATTTCTCCATCGGCAGAGATGCCGTAGGTGGCATCGCCGATAGAGAGTGTGTATACGGGTTCATAGCCTTCTTTCGAGGCTGTCGGTGCTGTGATAGAACAAACCTTAACGATTTCATCGGTGATGCTGTTGAGGTCGATGACTCCAACAGTGGTGATGCTACCGTCTCCAAAGGAAACTGTTTGAGGTTGATCCACCACCTGCGGGCTGAGCCAGTCTTTGTAGTCGTCAGTGCAAGCAGCCAACGATGCTACAAGAGCCAATCCAAAAAATATTTTCTTAGTCATAATGTTGTTCTTTTATAATGATCGATGTTGCGCACGGCATTACTGTTTGATGAAACGATAGTATCCCGTGATATCGTTGAAGAAGATAAGGTAGTCACCACCCTCGTTGATCACCAGGTCTGCACCGCCTTGTGTTCCATATCCATACATACCGTCTTGACGGTCGATGAATGTGCCACCACGGTTGTAGTCCCATGACGAGGTGTTATCCTTGAACTTGATCTTGTCACCAGCCTCAAGTTTATACTTGATATACCAGTCGTGGTTTTGAGCACCATCAAAGGTGTTACAAGGATTCATCGGTGTGTCTCCCCATTCATTGAAGGTACCTGCGATGTTGATAATGCTGAAGACCGTCGGTTTTCCCTCATATTTCTCCACATTTAGGGTATTCTTAGCCGTATTGAGGGTGATGGTATAGACGCCAGCCTCTGGCACAGTGATATTGCCTGAGCCACCATCGTTGTGTAAATATGAGCCGAAGGAATCACCCTGTCCCCACTGGTCATCCCATTTACCTGGGATCATGACAATCTTGAAACCTTTGCCTGCGAGGTAACCGGTCCATGTCAGTTCGCCCTGACCCGTCTTCTTGTCATATTCAGCACCGTCAACCGTCTGCATCGGAATGACACACTTGCCAAAATCTGAGCCCCATGAGCCATCGGCAATGTCTGCACCGATCAGCCACCAGATCTCAGGATCAGCAGGTTTGAGCACCATGAAGTAAGGCACGGCCTTGACTTTCACCTCATTGGAATAGATGGTTCCATATTCATGGAATCCAGCATCGAGGATGGCTGCCTTCACGCGCACTGTCAGGTCAAGGAGTGAGGGTACTGCAGATGGATCCTCCCATTTACAGAGTTGCATGAGGAAGCGGTTGATGGTCTCAGTGTTGATTTCCACATTTTGCCCGCTGGAGTAGGTTTCTTCCATCGTGAAGAAGTCGGCGCCAGTATTATCTTCCAGATTGGCATCAAACTCTTGGTTGAAAGTGCCGGTCGGAGAGATCTGCACCTTATAGGTGGGCACCACTGGCGTATCGTAGTTGTTGTAAGGTCTGGGTTGTGACCATGTGAGTGCCACGGATGTCGATTTCTCCAAGTCTACATTACCCGTGACCTCAGGATTGTTGAGCACAAACTGTGTAGGCTGTGCCAGCGTGGGGTTGGAGTCATTATCATCCTCGCAAGAAGAGAGGACGAAAGCGCCGGCAAGCAGCAGCATGGCTATTTGATATATCTTTTTCATATTGCTTGATTCTTATAGATTACTGTCATGCGAAGCATCTGTTAATAACCTTCATTCTGCTTGAGATTGGGGTTGGCGTTGATATCCGCTGCAGGAATGGAGAAGAGGTTGCGGTAAGCAGGCAGGCTGGCACCATTCTGTGATCCGCCCTTCCACTCCCAGAGATACTGTCCGCTCTTGTCACCACCGAAGTATCCATAACGGATGAGGTCGGTGCGGCGATGTCCCTCGAAATAGAGTTCGCGTGAGCGCTCGTCGAGGATCTGAGCAAGGCTGTAACTCGACGGTGTGCTGGTATGAGCACGCTGGCGCAAAGCGTTGATATAACCGGCTCCCTCTGCGGAGGTTGTGCCACCATTGAGCCGTGCATCAGCCTCTGCAGCGATGAGGTAAGCCTCTGCTGAACGCATGAGGAAGAAGTCGGCATCGATAAACTGTGAGTTATGCTGTGTGCCGTTTCCTGCATAGGTATTGCGGAACTTGCCCACAGAGTATCCTGACGTGAACTCCGTCGGTGTGGTCACATCCAATTCTCTGTCGATACCGAAGAAAAGTGCGCGATCATCACCGGCAGCGGTAGCCATATCTCTGATACTCACCTGCGGAGCATCGTTGTTGGGGAAGAATTTAGCGACTAGTTGCTTACGTGCGCGGTTTCCTGCCCAAAGTTCACTGGTGCCATAATTGCTCTCTGTGTCCATGTCTGCCTTCCAGGAGGAAGCCATGAGGAAAAGTGTCGTACACCACGCCGTGGTCTTCACGCCGTCCTGGAGCAAGGGGAGGATGGCCTCCTGTGATGCGCCATTGCTGCCGTTGTCGCCCATAAAGAGCATCTGGTAAGCGCTCCATCCGTTGATGCCTGTAGTCCACAATTTATGCGGTCCGTTGATCACTTTCACGGCATACTCCTTGGCCTCATTCCAACGGGCAGCTCCTGTATAGACCTCTGCATTGAGATAGAGGCGTGCCAGCAACAGATTGGCGGCATCCTGGTCGGCCCTACCATATCCTTCATCGCTGTCCTTCCGTGCAGCAGGGGTCAGCAGCTTGTCTTTCACATCGAGCAACTCGCTCTCAATCCACTTGAAGAGTTCTGCTCTTTCAATTCTTTCAGGAGGAGTGGACATCAGACGTGTGGCAAACGGCACATTGCCGAAGCAGTCCATCAGATGATAGTAATAGAGTGCACGGAGGAATCTCACCTCTGCCTCGCGTGTGGCATCTACGCCTGCGCAGACCTCCAGATAGTGGTTGCAGAAAGCGATACCCGTATAGAGACGGTAATAGAAACCGGCCAACATGGGGTGAGAGTCATCCCACTGGTTGTAGTTGAAGGCAGGGATACCTGGGTCACCCCAGGCGCAGATAGCCTCGTCGGTTGTCAACTCGTTGGAATTCCACAACTGGCGCACGAAACCGGCTGTACCACCATCAAGACCGTCGATGTCGCAGTCGCCACCCTGGCCGCCCTGGCCTTGCAGAGCCATATTGGAATAGCATTTGGTATAAAGAGCCACCTCATCGACCACCATGGTCTTACTCGGATCGATAGGTGTCACATCCAAGTCACCCGTACAGGAACTGATTCCGGCGGCAGCCATCATCACGACTGCTGCGGGAATGATCTGTTTGAAATATCTAAGGTTCATAGTCTTCTTCTTTATTATGGTTTTCATATCAATGTCTTCGCAGCCATTAGAAGTTGAGGTTCAAGCCCACCTGCACTGTGAATGGACGTGGGTACATATTATTGTCGATACCACCAGAGACCTCCGGATCGATGCCCTTGTACTTAGTGACGGTGAACACATTGGTAGCCGAGGCGTAAATACGTCCGTCGAGCCCTTTATAGTTGCCTCCATTGAAGAGGTTGGAGAAAGAGTATCCCAGTGTGATGTTGTCGCACTTGAGGAAAGAAGCGTTGTGGACGAAGTAGTCAGACAACTGGTGGTCGTATGTCGACCAATTGCGCTCGATGGCACCAGGAATCACATTCTGCAGGTATCCGAACGAGGAGTCATATCGTTTGGCCACGTTGGAATATCCAGCCTCTTTGTCCCAATAGACATAATTGTCGAAACTAGCCCTAAATCCACATCCGAGGTCCCAGTTCTTGATCTGCAGTCTTGTGCTCAGACCAGCAGTATAAGGAGCATCGGGACTCTTGTAGAAATAGCGGTCGGAGTCGTTGATCACGCCATCAGCATTTCTGTCCACATAGACACCCTCGAGAGGAATGCCTTTTTGGTCGTAAACCTGCTGGAAGACATAGAATGATGACTTCGGGTAATCTACGCTATGTGCCTGTACATAGTTGCCAGTACCTCCAGAAACACCACCTGTGGGGACAATAGAAGCCTCGCCGGTGAGTTCCGTAATCTTATTTTTATTATAGGTGAAGTTAGCTGTCACTTCCCACTGGATGATTTCGTTGACGATGGGGCGCACGGTGAGCGAAGCCTCCACACCACGGTTCTCCAAAGAACCGATGTTGGAACGCACCATGTTGCGGAAGTTGGAACCAGCAGAGACATTTGCATCATTGATCAGGTCGGTGGTCTTGCGATAGTAGTAGTCCACGCTACCGCTTACCCTGTTGCGGAAGAGCGAGAAATCAAGACCGATGTTATAAGTGGTGGTCGTCTCCCACTTCAGATCTGCATTATAGGCATCTGGTCTGTAAAGCAAACCATCATTGTTGACTCCGTTGATGGGATAGCGTCCGTCCACATTGGTGGAGTTCACATGATAGGAAGCGAAGTAGTTGTAGTCACCGATACCATCCTGCTGTCCGGTCTTACCCCATCCGAGACGGAGTTTGAGTTCGTCCAGCCAAGTAGCGTTTTTGAGGAATCCCTCCTCACTGATCTTCCATCCGAGGGCGACAGAGGGGAAGGTATCCCAATGGTCCTTGAAGCGTGAAGAACCGTCGCGTCTGACGGTGGCTGTTACCATATAACGGTCGAATGCGATATAGTTGGCACGTCCGAAGAAACTGACGAGATAGTTTTCTGACTTCCAGATGCCTGTAGATGGATTATAAGCCTTGCCTGCAGCAGGCTCCGTCGTGCCGTCATCATGTGTAATCACCTGTTGGGTGCTCGATGGATAGAGTCCTGCATAATAGGAATCACCCCAATATTTGGCATGGCTCCACTCATAACCCACCATGATGTCGAAGTGCTGAGTCTCGATGAAATCTTTATAATATTGTGCGTAAGCAGAATAAGTGAGGTTGTATTTACGCTCTTTGGAATATCCACTATTTCCATAATAGAAGTTGGAGGGACCCCAATTGGCATAGTCGGTCACTTGTTTACCATTTGCCCAGTCTCCACTGGCATTCATGTGGAGTCTCAGATCCTCAAAGCCATGCACTTGATAGTCTACCTCCACATTACCCATATAATCATAGGAGTTGGCGCGGTCGTTTTTCTCATAAAGTCTTGCGACAGGGTTAGCTGCTGTATTGCGGTTCCACATCGTAGGATAATTGGGATCCATCAGCGACGCACCCGTATCCCTCCATTGCCAATAACCATGGTAGTTGGTAAAAGCAGGATCGGTAGAAGTGACGGGCTGTGTGGGATCCATTCTGGTGGCATCACCGATGGCAGCCTCATTGGCATAGCGGTTGTGTGCATACATGAACTTACCATTGATATTGAACTTCAGGTGATCATCGAGGAACGAGGGGTTCAAGGTCACACTGGCAGTCGTACGCTGGAAGTTGGAGGTCTTGAGGATACCGTTCTGATCAGTGTATCCTACGCTGATGCGGTAAGGCAAGTTTTTGAGTCCTCCCTGCACGGTGATGTTGTGGTCGTGGGAGACGGCAGCATGGAAGATCTCCTCCTGCCAGTCGGTATCGGCATTGCCTAAAAGAGCGGCAGCATCGGAACCCTCTCCATAATAATTCTTGATAAACTTGGTGTATTCAGCCGCATTGAGCACATCGAGTGTCTTGCGCTTCACAGAATAGGATACGTTGCCGTTGTAACTCACCTTTGGAGCCATACCGCTACGTCCTTTCTTTGTGGTGATAATGATGACACCATTAGATCCACGGCTACCATAGATGGCTGTTGCCGATGCATCCTTCAGGACGGTGAAGCTCTCGATGTCATTGGGGTTGACCATTGTCAGCGGGTTGGCAGCACCCTTGATACCCTGGTTATCCATGGCCAGTCCATCGATGACGATCAACGGGTCATTGGAGGCATTGAGCGATGATCCACCACGGATACGGATAGTGGCACCACCACCAGGTGTACCACCACCATTCACCACATTGACACCAGCGATCTTACCCTGGATCATGTCTTGTGCATTGGTGATGAGACCATGGTTTTTCTCATCGGGCTTGATAGCGGTCACCGATCCGGTGAGGTCGTTTTTCTTGGCCACACCATAACCGATGACGACCACCTCATTGAGAGAATGAGAGTCATCTTTCAGAAGCACCTCCACTTTGGGAGCAGCGGCCACCTCTGCAGTCTCGTATCCGATGTAAGAGATCTGCAGCATATCGCCTTGCTTGGCTTCTATCACAAAGTTACCGTCAAAGTCGGTGATAACACCTCCTGGCTGTCCTACGACACGGATGGTGGCACCGATAATGTCTTCGCCGGTAGCATCTTTCACATGGCCATTGACAGAGATTGTCTGTGCAAAGGCACCTGCAGTAAGGATGAGACCCCATAAAACGGCGATCATCCTCAGAGGCAATTTGATTTTTACCTGCTTCATCATTTTTAGTTATTAAGTTAACAATATGTTTATTCTGGAATTGTCTTTCCAACGTTCTTTGATTCAGGATTTTATAAAGTACGCCTACTTTATCGATGCAAATTTAGTATAGATATTAAAATATTATTCTCTAAATCGTAAAAAAATATAAAACGTCGTGCGCAATCGTTTGCACGTATAAAAACAGAGGAAACTACTTCTGCAAATAGTTCCTTTACACATATAGTAATCAAATGATTATTAAAGGAAAAACATCGTCATCCCACTGGTCGTCCTCCAGTAGGAAGCATCCGTAAAATCATGCAAACAATCTACTTCATTTCGCAGGCTCACCTCTTAAGGTTGGAGCGTGAAGCCGAAAACGAAATAGGCTTTTTGTGAACATGGATTGCCCGTCATCTGTGCAAAGACAGGTATGCCAAAGGAGTCTGTCACCCGTATCTCCTTGGTTGCCCTCAACGAGAGATCTGTAACGGCAAAGCCATTGGTCTCGTAGAAGTCGGTAGCAAAGGGAACAATCCCAGCCGTAGCAGTCCAATCCACGCCATAAAACCTGAAGGGTGCGGACACTTCGAGGTAACTGCTATATGCCCGTTCTCCTTTGCTGTTGCAGCCATCGTTTCCTGCAAAATTCGTGAACCATTGCACACTGGCCAGTCCGAAGTCATAACCGATATTTGCCTCGTACACATGATTAGTGCCATGCGCGTCGTATTTGAAATATCGGTTGTCGGGGTCAAGACCAGTGTTAAACCAATAATCGGTGATGCTGACATTGAATCTTCCGGCAGCATAGCCAAGCGTCAGGTCAAACTCCTTGGTATCAGACGGCTCTGAGAGCCCCACGCTCCCCCATGCCGACAGGCTCAATCCCTTATAAGTAATGACGAGTGCCGGTTGCAGCGATACGCTCCCCAAATCCTGTCCTCGCCAGATGTACTGACTCACGACATCAGCCGACATATTGGTCTCTACTTCTTTTTCCTGCGCCAGAGCAAAGGTCGTCGCCCAAAGCAACAACATGACTGAAACGAAAATATTTTTCATTATTCCGAAATATTCAAATTGTTGTATCCATCTGATGATCATAAAATCATCTCTCTGTAAGTACGAATTCTCTGTAGGTACAAAGATAAACCAAAAAATCAAGAAGAATACACCTTAGTTAAGAAAAATAAAAATATTTGCTCAAAAAAATAAATCTATTATCTTTGCATCCATAACAACCACACAGGAATTATTCACCTATAATTATAGATAAAATTATGAAGAAAGCATTTAGATTTGTATTTACCATGTTGGTATGTCTGTCAGTCCTCTCACTGACAGGATGTAAGGACACTTCAGCCCTCAAGGCCTCTATTGAAGAAGCTTCCAAGGCATGCCCCATCAACATCGACAACCTTGGTCAGGCCACAGCTGTCACGATGGGCGAGAACGAAGTAACATTTGCCGTCACACCCCTCCCCTCCTTCCTGGAGAACGACAAGGTGGACCACTCTCTCATTGCCCGCTATCTCATTCTTGAGTTGCAACGCAAGAACCCGGACCTGGTGAAACAGATGGTTGAAGCAGAGTTTGGCGTGAAGGTGGACCTCAACAGCGGTGGTGCTGAGCCAGAGAAAATCTTGGTGGCAGCCGACGAGTTGAAGAAGTTCAGCGGTGAGTTTCTCGCTTCTGGCGGTCAGGCAGCCCCCATCCTCCTGCCTCTCTACAACCAGCAGTTGAGCGCCAAACTGCCTTTGGAGATCAGTGAAGGCCTCAAACTGACGAAAGTGAAGGCTGTCGACGGCACCGAGACCTTCTTCTTCAGCGTAGATGATGACAAGACCAAGTTTGCCGACATCCGTTCAGAGATCATCAAGAACATGGAGAAAGCCGAGGAGAAGGTGAAGCTCTCGAAAGTCAACCTGTCTCTGGTATTGCCGCTGCTGAACGAACTCAACTACAGTGCAATGTTCCGTTACTCCACCAAGGCCGGCAACGAGACCTACATGGAGTTGACCTCCGAAGAGATCAAGAACCTCCTCAACCCCGCACCTGCAGAGGAAGAAGAGAAGAAATAACCGACTGTCATCCGACAGCATCCTTTTGAGGGAGTGGTCTTTCCGATCCACTCCCTCTTTTTTTACCCAAATAACAACCATCCAATCAGCCCCTGCATCCGATCGCACGGCACCGCTGCCCCTGTCAGTGGTTTTTCTTGTAACTCTGCACGGCCCAGAAACCCGTGAACAATGCGATGCACAAAAGGGCCAGCAACTGATGAGCGATGCTCTGCAGATCACCACCGCGCACAAAAACCGTGCGAATGGCATCGATGAAATAATGCATGGGGTTGATGTAAGTCGTGGCATAAGCCCATGAAGGCATCGAACGGGTAGGCGTGAAGAGTCCACTCAGCAACAACATGGAGACCACAAAGAACCACATGACGAAAATGGCCTGCTGCATGGTGTCGGAGTAGTTGGAGATAATGAGTCCGAAACTACTCCAGAAAAGCGCCAATGTCATAGCCAGGACGAAAATGAGCCAAACCGGTCCCTTACAGGTGATGCCGTAGATGCCCCAAGCGAGTAACAGGCAGATGGTAACGATGAAGAGTGCGATGAGCCAATAAGGTATGAGTTTTGCCAGGATGAAAGCCCATTTCGATACGGGTGAGACATTGATTTGCTCGATGGTGCCAGCCTCTTTCTCACCAACGATGTTGAGAGTGGGCAAAAACCCGCACATCATCATCATCACAATGGCGAAAAGAGCTGGTATCATGAAGACCTTATAATTAAGATGCTTGTTGTAGAGGAAAAGGGTGGAAACCTTAGACTGAATGGCGGTTATAGAAGGGTTGACATTTGTTGTCACTATTTGTGACAGGTAGGCACTGCCCATCGCCCCTTTCGTGCCGTTCACCGCATTGGCGGCAACGAGCACTTGCGGTTGTCGGCCCTGTATCAAATCACGTTCATAGTGAGTCGGGATGACCAGCACCACGTCTGCCTTGCTCTTCTCAATCTCCTTGAGTGCCGTCTGATATGTGGGTTTCTGGCCGTTGAAGATAAAATAGTTGGATGCCTCGATGCGATGGATGAGTTGTCGTGAACAAGTGGAGCGGTCGTTGTCCACCACGTCGACCACGATGTTTTTTATCTCCATGTTCATCACCCACGGCATCACACACATCATCATGATGGGAAACACGATGATGAGCCGTGGCAAGAAGGCGTTGCGGCGTATCTGCAGGAATTCTTTCTGGATGAGATATTTCAGTGTCATAGGTTATTCGAGACGTTTATTGAACTTGGCCAGCGAGACGACCAGCAACACCATAGTGAACCCTGAGAGGATGAGCACCTCACGCATCACCTCTCCCAGACCGACACCCATGATCATAAGTTTGCGCATGGCTTCAATATAATAGCGTGGCGGAACGACGGCAGAGATCCATTGCAAGATTTTGGGCATCGACTCCACGGGGAACAACATGCCTGAGAGCATGATGATGGGTACCAGCAGCACCATGGCCGACAGAAGCAGCGCCATAAGTTGGCTGGTGGCAATGTTGGAGATGAGCAAGCCCAACGAGAGGGCAAGGAGGATATAGATGGTACTTACGACATAGATCCAGATGATGGACCCGTGCATGGGAACACCGAGCACAAAGTGGCCCATCAGCAGGATGGTGGTGAGGATGACGAAAGCGAGCACCAGATAGGGGATGGCCTTGGCAATGATGATCATCAAGGGTTTCACGGGCGAGACGAGCAACACCTCCATCGTGCCCCTCTCTTTCTCACGCACGATAGAGATGGAGGTCATCATCGCACAGACGAGCATGAGCAGCATACCCATAATGGCAGGCACGAAGTTGTAGGCCGATTTCATCTGCGGATTGTAGAGCATCTTGGAGTTGACCAAGCTGCCCGACATATTGGTGAGCACGCCCATGGCATAATTGGTCCATTGCTGGGTCATATTGGGATCGGCACCGTCGACGATGAACTGGATGCCGCTTCTCTTTGAGGCAAAGTCAGCATGGAAGACGACGGCCATATCAGCTTTCTGGTTGCGGATGAGCCGTTCGGCCTCTCGGGGCGTCGCCACGGTAGCGGTGATGATGAAATATTCGGATGCCGCCAGGTGATCGACGGCCTGTCGCGTCAGGTGGTCCATCGACGAGGTGACGATGATCGTGCGCACGTTTTTCACGTCGGTGGTGATGGCGAATCCGAAGATGAGCATCAAGATCACAGGCATGCCAAAGAGAATGAGCATCGTGCGCTTATCGCGCATGATGTGCCGTGCTTCCTTGATGACAAAAGAGACAAACTGTTTCATATTAGTCGCTGCTTCGGGTGGCTTTTCTTGCCAGGTAGGTGAACACATGGTCTATGTCGGGCAGATGGAATTGCTGCTTCAGTTCGTCGGGTGTTCCCATCGCACTAATCTTGCCGTCGACCATGATAGAGATGCGGTCGCAGTATTCTGCCTCGTCCATATAATGGGTGGTTACGAAAACGGTAATGCCCCGTGAGGCAGCATCGTAGATGAGTTCCCAAAACTGTCGTCGTGTGGCTGGGTCGACCCCACCCGTCGGCTCGTCGAGGAAGACGATGGCAGGCTCGTGGAAGATGGATACCGAGAAAGCCAGTTTCTGTTTCCATCCCAGAGGCAGTGAGGCCACGATCGTGTTTTTGTGCTCGGTGAACTTCAGCCGTTGCAGCAGTGCGTCGGTCTTTTGTCGGATCTCTTTGTCATTCATCCCGTAGATGCCGGCAAAGAGCCGTATGTTCTCCGCCACTGTGAGGTCTTCGTAGAGCGAGAATTTCTGCGACATGTATCCGATGTGCTTTTTGATCTGCTCGTGCTCCGTGCGGATGTCGTAGCCAGCCACACGGCCCGTGCCACTTGTGGGCTGGTTGAGTCCGGTGAGCATGTGCATGGCGGTGGTCTTGCCGGCACCGTTTGCGCCGAGGAACCCGAAGATCTCACCTCTGCGCACAGAGAATGAGATATCATCGACAGCATGGAAAGTGCCAAAGGCCTTGACGAGGTGCTCCACCTCGATGACATTCTCGTCGGTTGTAGCTATTGTCTTGTCGTGCTCGATGCCAGGAGGGTTGAAGATGTCGGCAAAGCGGTCGAGGATGATGTCGGGCTTGTCGATACCACGCAGGGCTCCCTGGTCGAGGAAGGCCACACGCTCACATCGGCGCACCTCATCGAGATAGGGTGTGGAGGCGATGATGGTGATGCCTCGTTCTTTCAACATGGAGAGCATCTCCCAAAACTCTTTGCGACTCACGGGGTCGACACCGGTCGTGGGCTCATCGAGGAAGAGCACCGACGGCTGGTGCACCAATGCGCACGAGAGGGCAAGCTTCTGTTTCATACCACCCGACAGCGCTCCCGCCTTGCGGCCACTGAACCGTTCGATTTGCGAGTAGATGGCCTTGATACTGTCATAGCCCTCTTCTACGGTAGTGCCAAAGAGAGTAGCGAAAAACTCGAGGTTCTCTCTCACTGTGAGGTCTTGGTATAGGGAGAATTTTCCTGGCATATAGCCCACCCGCCGGCGGATGTCGGTCATCTGTCTCACCACGTCGAAGCCATCGACCATGGCCGTTCCGCTCTCAGGCAGCAACAAGGTGCACAGGATACGGAACATGGTGGTCTTGCCGGCGCCATCGGGACCGATGAGTCCGAAGACCTCACCCTTTCCGACATCAAACGACACATCGTCGAGGGCTTTAACCTTGCCGTAGGATTTTGAAATATGGCTTACCTCTATGGCATTCATCGTGGCCTGCATTTTTCAGAATTTCACTTCACCATACATCCCTATCTTGATGAACCCGTCGTTACGCACAGCGACCTTCACGGCATACACCAGGTCGGCACGCTCATCATCGGTGAGGATGGTCTTAGGCGTGAACTCCGACTGGTGGCTTATCCATGACACGGTGCCCTCGTAAGTGCGTTTCTGCTGGTCGCCAAAGTCGGCGAAGACCTGTGCCTTCTGTCCCACCTTGATATTTTGCAACTGTGCCGAAGTGACATAGGCACGGATGAACATGTGCTGTGTGTCGGCTATCTTCAGAAGCGGTTTACCGATGGTGACGAACTCGCCGTCCTCCACATATTTCTCGATGACGGTGCCCATCAAAGGCGACACCACATCGGCATTGGAGATCTGGTCGTCGATCTGCGCGATCTGTGCCTCTATGCCCCGGGCCTGCTGTTCCACGCCCTCAATCTGTGCGGCAATGCCACGATTCTGGTCGTCAAAGGCAGCATTGTTGCTTCGTATCTGGTCCTCCGTGGCAGCGAGTTGCTTTTCGAGCACGCTGATTTGATAGGCGATATCATCAACTTGCTTGCGTGCCACAGCACCGTCTTTGAAAAGTTCGCTGAACCGTTGTTTCTCACGCTGGGCATTAGCGATCTGCTGCCGGATAGAGGCAAGCTGTTTCTCCAAGTCGAGTTGCCGGCTGCCGTTCGACGAGCGTGTGGCAGAGAGTTGCTGTCGGCTGGCATCGAGTTGTCGGAGTGAGGCCTCAAGTTGTTGCCTTTTCAATTCGAGTTGTATTTTGTCGACATGTCCGATGACCGAGCCACGAGCCACCTCTTGCCCTTCATCGGCATTTAGGGAGAGTTGGCCAGTTGTTTCCGACGAAATGGTGACCTCTGTGGCCTCAAAGGTGCCGGTGGCATCATATTCGTTTTCTTTTTTGTTGCAAGCGGTGACCAAGAGTGCCAGACTTGCTATCAGTAGGGTCTTTCTCATATTGTTGGGTTTCTATTGGTTCGTGGTAATCTTCAGGTCATAGGCCTGCTTGAGCATTTCTATCTCATGTATCGACTTCTGCACCCGGGCATTGTTCTCATTGTTGATCTCCTTGATGAGGTCGCTTGTGGCGATGATGCCATGGGAAAGTTTCGACTCGGCAGCCGTACGCACCTTGGCACGCAGACCGATGATTTCATCGTCGCCAGCCATCAGTTGCCGGTATCGCTCCAGTTCCTTGGTTTGCTGCTGACTCTGAAGGTTGTTGTTGAAGAGGAATACGTCGCGCTGCACCTGAAAACCGTCGCGCTGCATAGCGATTTTCTGCCGGTCGTTTTTGCGGGTATAGAGTGCGCCGATATTCCACTGCATACGAAGTCCCACCATGCCATTGAGGGTGAAACGACGGTGCATCATATCCTCAAACATGTTATATCCCGGATAGCCATAGAAGCCAGAAGCGAAAAGACTTAATTTTGGCATGATAGCGGCATTGAGGGCCTTCTCTCTGGCGTCAGCCAAACGCAACTGGGCATCGATGGCCTTGAGTTCAGGACGTACGCCTTCGGCGTGCAACTGCATGGCTTCGCTATAGGAAGGGCGCACGGGGTTGTCGACCGTTATGCCGCAAAAGATGCTGAGCAGTTGTTGCATCATCGCATACTGTGATTCGAGACTGATGCCATTTTGCTCAGCGGTGAGTCGCTCAGCTCTCACCATCAGGTAGTCGCTCTCGGCGGCTGTGCCGTGCTTGAACATCGATGCCAACTTATCCTCATTAGCACGGAGCGTCGACTGAAGGTTACGATTGAGTGTCCATTGGTCATTGATGAGCAACAGTCCGAAGAACAACTCATTCACGCGTTGGCGTACCCCATAGAGCGTCACCTCATTCTGTGCCGCCTCCACCTCACCTTGACGGCGTGCCAACTCTTTCTGGCTGCTGATCGTGCCTCCGTCGTAGAGCGGTTGCTGGAGGTCTATCCCCACACGATACTGGTCTTTTTTCAGTCCCTCAAGCTCCACTCCCATCTGGCTCAACATGTTTTTCATTTCCGAGGGCCACGCCGCGACGTCACTTTGCAAGGTGGCTTGTGCGCTGGCGGATATCTGGGGCAACCACCCTTTCTGGATGTTGTCGACCGTGAGGTGGGTGGTCTTCTCTATGAGGTCATACTTCCTGATAAGGGGATAGTTGCGCTCAGCGGCCTGCAGACAATCATCGATGGTCTGTGCGGCGGCAGTGAAAGGCAGTATGGCCAAAGCAATGAATAATCGTCTCATATCTCGATGGTTTGTTTTCGAGTGCAAAGATATGGCGAAAAACGCATGTAAGACATATCTAAAATGAGTTGATAATGTTCCTTTTGTATGATTTGTGCGTCGTAATAGTACAAAAAGACTCATTTTTTATTATTTTTGTGGTGAAAAATGGAACAAATGAAACAAAAATGAACAATCGCAAGCCTCAAAGATTCGACCTCTCATTGATACGTGATGCATTAGCACAGAGTGAAGCCCCAAACATGGGACTCCATTTCAACAATGATTTTGCCGTTTTACAAGGATCGGGAGCAGGTCTGTTTGGTTATATGATTAACAGGAAAGGGCCGTTTCTCATCAATGATTACCGCATTGGGCTGTTGGAGCAAGGTGAAATACATGCACGCATCAACCTTATTGACCGGCATGTCAAGGCTGGAATGCTGGCCTATGTCGGTCCTGGTACTATCGTGGAACCCCTTTCCGCTTCATCAGATTTTTTTCTCAGGGGCGTGGCATTGTTCAAAGGCTTACCTTCCTCCATAGGCAGGATGCCCGCACTTTTCAATGGAACCGTGCGCGACATCCAGATGCCGTTGGATGAAGCTCATCAAGCCGTTGTGAGGAAGATGTTAGAAGGCCTCTGGCTCCTGGCTCACGACCATTCTTTCTGTCGTGAGGCTTTCGATGCCCAAGTGGCTGCTCTCTTGCAGTATTACCACCATCTTTATAGTCTGGATGCGGAGCGGAAGGTGATCCATTCACACGCCACCGATATTTTCAACCGATTCATCCAATTGGTCAATGGCCATGTGCGACAGGAGCACAAGCTCTCCTATTATGCCGACCGGATGTGTATCACTCAACGCTATCTGGGCAGTGTGGTGCATGAGGTTAGTGGTGCCACTGCCAAGGAGTGGATAGACCGCGCGCTGGTCACAGAAGCAAAAGTGGTGCTCAAACACTCCGACAAGTCTGTCGCCCAGATTGCAGAAGAACTCAACTTCCCTTCGCCATCGTTTTTCTCCAAGTATTTCCGCCGGCTCACGGGTCTCACCCCAGCCGAGTATCGTTTAGGATAGCTGTGCCTCCATGATCGGTTATCAAGATTCGGATTAGCCAAAGAAACGGTAAAAACAAATAATAATCGAATATTTTTTTGGAGATTTCAATATTTTTCTATTACTTTGTCCCTCAACAAATTAACAATTTAATATCTTTAGCATTATGAAGAAAACATTTCTGACAATTCTTGCAGCCATGACACTATTGCTGTCGAGCTGCTTCTCAACGGGACTCGGAACCACCCCTACCACCAACACTACAGGCAGTGTACTGACTAACGTGCTCGGCACAGTATTGGGTAGTGTGCTGTTCGGTGGAATGAATTTTGACCAGTCGGGCCTTCTTGGTAGCTGGAACTACAATGCTCCAAGTGCTGCCTTCACCACCCAACAAGCTCTGACAAAGGCCGGAGGCGCCGCTACAATTGCCAGCATTGCATCGTCACTGGCAAGTAACTACAGCAACATCGGTATCAATCGTAGCAACACTTCGTTCTCGTTCCTTGAAGGTAACAAGTTCTCGGCAAAGGTGAATGGTATCCCATTCAGCGGAACCTACACATATAACGCCCAAAATGGTGAGATCGCCCTTAAGACAGCTACTGAGACCATTAAGGGCAACGTGACAAAGACCGAGAAAGGAATGGGTCTGATGTTTGATTCCACACAGATGGTCAACGTACTTCAGAAAGAAGGTAAGGTCAGCAACACTGCAGCTGTTCAGGCAGTCAGCAAGCTCGCTAAGAGTGCCAATGGTGCTCGTGTCGGCTTTGAGCTTACAAAATAAGAGAACTTATTCTTATCAAGACACCAAGTAAAGCCTTTGGGTCGAAAAAATCTTATTTTAAAAAGAGGATGTATCAAAGTGAATCATTGACACATCCTCTTACTTTATGGATTGTCGTTCAATTCTTTCTGCCGTAATCGATTAGAGGTCAACAGCCCATTTCCGTTGTACTATGCGAACAGTTTCTATTGCTTTTTATTGGTTTAGCAACGTTTCAATGTTGTGATTTTCGGACTATCCCGATAGCAGATTTGGAGTTCTCTTCTGAGGATGGCTATCAGAGTTTCATAATATGTTTTTTTGTTTATGTTGTTGATTGTTTTCTTCATTTGCACTCCATTTTGAACACTCATTAATTTCAAGTGGATTTAATGGATAAAGAATACATTCTTCATTGGATATTACTTCTATTCTATATAGGGTATTAATTCCATTTCTTAGCACTCTAACATATTTATTGAATTTATATTCATCCTTAACAGGGTCTTTATATTTTATACCTGCACTCACCATTCTATCTTGCCAAGCTGCTATTAAATCAGCAATCAAATCCGCAGAAGCAGTAGCAGGAACTGAAAAGCGTACTCTAAAAATATCTCCTTCAAGACATGTGAGAGAATAACGTTCAGCATTCGTCTTTGTATACTTTAAAGTTCTTATTCCTTTAGTTTTTATATGACTTCTTAAATAATACTCATATATAGTTTTATGACTATTCTCATTAAAAATAGAACAAGTACCCCTTTTAATATCACGAACGATCTCATTCATAAAATCAATAAAGCCTAGACCCCACTCTTCTACGGGGGAGAGAAGTGCCGCATTGCTTATTATTTTAGATATTCCATTATAAGTTAAATGATAATTCTCAAATATAATAGCGTACTTAACCATATCTATTGCTGCCAAACGTTTAAGAGGGTTATCACTAAAGAAAGCTTCTTTATGTAATAAAATCATTTTATTTTCGTCTGCAGAAGTGTTAGTTATCTCTATTGTTTGTGTACCAGCAAGTCTACCACGAATACCACTATTATAAAGTTGAACAGTAAGATAATCAAATATAGTATTTGTTGTATTAAAATGTACTTGAATCCATAATACTTTTTGAGCAGGACTGAACTTTGCAAATTCTTTTAATTCTTCATCCGTTGGATTATTAATATCTTTTATTTCAACAGGATTAAAAACGATTTGCTGTACTTTTTTAATTACTTTTCGCGTCTTTCCTTTAACTTCTTCTACTTCTTCAGTATGTTCTTCTATAGAAGGAAGATATAAACCAGAAAAATGTCCAAAACCATAAATTCTAACTCGTTCTTTTAAGGCTTCACTATTTGATTCAGTTGCAGAAGCAATATTATCTTCATCAAGCTTTTGCTTGTTATGTATAAAAATTTTACCATTCTTTATTTCTATTGGTTGCTCTATAGATGGAACGTGTTTATAAAGATAATTAAGAAAATATGTTTGAACTTCATTATATTCTTTTTCTCCAAGTTTTGGATTATATCCACTAAACACACTTGTCACACCACGTATAGCACGAACAAATGGTTCAGCTTGAGTATCGAACAAACTTCTATTAACAAATATGGAAGAACAAGTAGAGTATCGTAAGAAAGCATAAAGAGAAGGATAATATGAATCTTCTATTTTTCTATTACGCATACCACGAATAGGATCACTCAAAGTAGATTGAGTAATGCCTGGATATATACCTTCTAATATATGTACCCCAACCCCTGTATTTTTGTCTTGAACTTGAAGAACCCAATCTTCAGGTTTTTCTTGTACTATTGTTTGTATGTTTTCAATAACCTCATAAGTAGCAAATACACTTTGTTTGGCACCAAATTTGTCAGGATTGCAACAACTTACTATGCCCATGATTTTACTTGCTATTCTATGAATACGATTAAAAATACAAATAACAGCTATATCAAATACAGCTTTTACCTCTTCTGGTGTTGCAACAACATCTTCATTCTCACTATTACGTTTTTGTAGTCCATTTTTAAAAACACCTCGTTCTTTAATTCTATCTTTCATTAAAGAAATAACAATCGGAAGCTTTGCACAAGCATCTTCACTTAAAGAAAAAGGTATATTATCTTCATGAAACACATTAAGAACAGTATTTAAAACATCTCCATATTTTTCATTAAGCTGTGAAAAAACAATGGCTATAGGAGTAGCAGAAGAAATATCAAGACCTAATTGTTTAGCTAAAGCTTTAATAGAATTTTCAATAGGACTTCCATAACCTATAGCAAACACAGAATTATTCTTTTCATATTCTTGAACAACTTTTAATACACCAGGCTGCATGATAAAAGAAATTGCAGCATTGAAATCACTACCCACATTAAGGAATGTCTTATATACACCGAAGGTATAAGTATTAACTCCGGGAACAGTACCTTCTTTTATAACATCAAGAATATGAGCAGTAGTTTCAGAACTATAAGTTGTTAACAAGGAACCTGCAACATTTCTATCTCCATTACCATCTGCATTTGACCAACCGTACTTATTATGAGTTATATAAAATTGTTTGTCATTCAACTTATCACCCAAACCAAAACGACCTATAATAGCTTTTTCGTCAGTAGCATTATTTTCAGATAAATATTCAGCAGAATCATATACAATAGTAATAGGTCTATTCAATGTAGGTCTAACTGTATTACATACAGAGTTGAAAGTATCAAGCATCACACTAATACCTTTAAGCTTAGCACCACTCATAGCATCTTCTTGATATGCTATCTGATCTATAATATTATATGCACTTCTACAACCTCTACGAGCTTTAACTTTCTGATCCATAATTATGTCACGCCATTTTATGACATCTTCAAAATTAGAACGAGAAAGTTGTTCTTCTACAGTGTGTCTACTTTCAAGTATTTCACACATTAAATCAAAAAGTTTAGTATTACGTTGTTTCTTTGTAGCAACAACTTCTGGATTATCGTGTACAGCTTTTTTAAAATCTTCGTAACTAAGAAGTCCATGCTCCTGCGCACGTCGGAGCATATTCAGTCAGTTAGGACGGTGAAATCAGTCAGCTGAGAGAGGCAAATTAGACTGAATTTTGCCCTTAAAACAGTCTTTCCGTCGGAGCAAAATCAGTCAAAGGGCCGAAAAAGGCCCGAAAAT